>Ga0209702_10003513_pt1 | contig 24537 bp, 20 predicted proteins | sample FRY01_FD_187210 | JGI IMG/M metagenome (GOLD analysis project Ga0209702, IMG submission 187210) | Freshwater microbial communities from Lake Fryxell liftoff mats and glacier meltwater in Antarctica - FRY-01 (SPAdes) (version 2) | ecosystem: Environmental > Aquatic > Freshwater > Ice > Glacier... | reverse complement strand
GCGTTCCTCAGAAAGGCTGCCGCCCGAACTTACGACGACCTCTTCGACGCCTTCGGAGATGCCATCTCTCAGTTCAAACCAGAAGAGTTCCAGAACTACTTCTGCGCAGCTGGATATCCACGCTGACTCGAAAAGTGCTCTAGAAATGCCCTTCAGGGAGAGGGTAGATCGAATGCGAAGCCCGCGGGGCCGGGTACTGATCGTCGAGGATGCGCCGGCGCTCGCCGAAACCTACGTCGAGTATCTGAAGACCGAGAACTGTACGGCTGAGATCGTTGGCAACGGACGCATGGCGCTTGCCGCGATTTCGACACTTCCACCCGACGTTCTCGTCCTCGACGTGAACCTTCCCGACATCAACGGGATCGACGTCCTCCGGGAGGTTCGCAGCCGCGGCTTGCCGACCGAGGTCGTCGTCATTACCGGACAAGCCTCGGTTCGCCTTGCCGTGGAGTCGATGAAGGAAGGCGCGCTCGACTTCCTCACCAAGCCTTTTACGGCCGACCGGCTTCGCGTCACCGTCCGCAACGCCCTCGAACGTCGCAAGCTCGAATCGCAGGTCGCCGCCATACAGGAAGAGGTCGGACGCGATCGCTTCTGTGGCTTCATCGGCCAATCGATGGTCATGCAGTCGATCTACCGCATCCTTCAGAATGCGGCGGCCAGCAAGGCGACGGTGTTCGTGACCGGCGAGAGCGGCACGGGCAAGGAGCTCTGCGCAGATGCACTCCATAAACTGAGCCGGCGGCACGAGAAGCCTTTCGTTGCCATCAACTGCGCTGCAATTCCGCGCGATCTTCTCGAAAGCGAGGTCTTCGGTCACGCCAAGGGAGCTTTCACCGGCGCCACGAGCGATCGCGCCGGTGCGGCGTTGCAGGCCAACGGCGGCACGCTCTTCCTCGACGAGGTCTGCGAAATGGACCTGGCCTTGCAAGCCAAGATGCTGCGCTTCCTGCAGACGGGCACCGTTCAGCGGGTCGGGGAGGACAAGCCGCGTGCGGTCGATGTGCGCATCGTCTGTGCCACCAACCGCGATCCCCAGGGGGAAGTAGCCGCCGGCCGCTTCCGCGAGGACCTCTTCTACCGTCTCAACGTCATCCCGGTCGAGCTGCCGGCGCTACGCGAACGCGATGACGATATCCTGCTGATTGCCCGGCATTTCCTTCGCCAGTATGCCGGTGAAGATCACAAGCGCTTTGCCCGCTTCTCCGCCGATGTGGAAGCTGCGCTGCTGACCTATGCCTGGCCCGGCAATGTCAGGGAGCTGCAGAATGCGGTGCGCAACATCGTCGTCCTGAACGACGGCGAAAGCGTCGAACTGGCGATGCTGCCCCGCCCGCTGCAGAACGATGGCGGCTCCGTGGTTCGCTCGGCTGCGCTGGCATTGCGGTCATCTGCGGGCGCCGACCTCGGGTCGACGGATATCGAGCCTCTCGATCTGGTCGTTCGCCGCACGATCGAGCAGGCGATAGCCCGGTCGGACGGCAACGTTCCCAAGGCCGCCGCGGCGCTGCAGGTGAGCCCCTCGACACTCTACCGCCGTCTCCAGGCGTGGCAGGCAGACGCGGAACCCAAATAGCCGCGATCCATTGCATCCTGCGAATCGACATGCGGGATGCGACAGCCGCCGGTTTGCAAATCGCGAAAGTCGATTGGCGCAGGATTCATGAAACGTTGATTCTAAAGGGTTTGTGGCGTGTGCCCGGTGTTGGCACGCGACTTGGAATAGGGATGGCACAGGCCAATCCTGGCCGCCCCTTCGGAGATCAACCATGCTTTACGAGATCCGCACCTTCGACGCTCCCAATCCCGTTCTCTCGCTCGTCTCCGACGAGCCCGTCGGCGCCCTTCCCGCCATTTCGGTCGTCGGTCTCGGGTACGTCGGTGCCGTTTCGGTTGCCTGCTATTCCAGGCTTGGTCATCGCGTCGTCGGTGTCGACCTCGATCTCGGCAAGGTCGAGAAGATCGCGGCCGGCAGCTCGCCGATCGTGGAAGAGGGCCTCGGTGACGCCCTGACCGACGGTGTCGCGGCCGACCTGATCTCGGCGAGCACCAACGTGCTCGACGCCGTCCTCGATACCGACGTCACTTTCGTCTGCGTGGGCACACCCAGCCGCACCGACGGCACCGTGGACGTTGCCGCCCTCCGTGCGGTTTCCCAGGAGATCGGTGCCGCCCTGGCGCTGAAGAGCGACTACCACCTGGTCGTCGTGCGCAGCACCGTGCCGACCGGAACCACGCGCTGCCAGGTGCTGCCGGAGATCGAGCGCGTTTCGGGCAAGCGTTGCGGCGTCGACTTCGGTCTCTGCTTCCATCCTGAGTTCCTGCGCGAGGGCGTCGCCATTGCCGACTTCTATGCCCCGCCGAAGACCGTCATCGGCCAGTTCGACGACCGGAGCGGCGCGATGCTCGCGAGGGTCTATCGCGCCATCGAAGCCCCGCTGCTGCGGACCTCGATCGAGGCGGCCGAGATGGTCAAGTACGTCGACAACACCTGGCATGCCGTGAAGGTCGCCTTCGCCAACGAGATCGGCAAGGTGTGCCAGTCGGTCAACGTCGACAGCCACAAGGTCATGGACATTTTCGTTCAGGACCTGAAGCTCAACCTGTCGCCCTACTATTTGAAGCCGGGCTTCGCCTTCGGCGGCTCCTGCCTGCCCAAGGACGTCCGCGCCATCACGGGCCTGGCCCACGGCAATGGCGTCGAGGTGCCCCTGATCGACAGCCTGCTGCGCAGCAACGACTCGCACATCGACCACGCGTTCCGCCTGGTTGGCGAGACCGGCGCCAAGCGCATCGGCCTGCTGGGGGTCACCTTCAAGGACGGCACCGATGACCTGCGCGAAAGCCCGCAGATCGACCTGCTCGGCCGCTTGGTCGACGCCGGCTACAAGGTCCTGGCGCACGATCGCAACGTCAACACGGCCGGCGTCCGCTTGGCCGGTGGCTATCTCAAGACCGCCAGCCCGTCGACCCGCCTTGCCCTGCAGGCACTGCCCGATCTGCTGACCGATACGGCCGAGCAACTGGTGGATGCCTGCGACGTCATCGTCGTGTCCCACAATACGCCCGGCTTCGTCGCGGCGCTGAAGGCTCGCCGCCCCTCCACGACGGTGATCGACCTCGTCCGCCTGCCCGCCGAGTTGCATGGCACCGCAGGCTATCGCGGCATCTGCTGGTAGATCGCGGCAGCAAGCGGACAACGGTCATGTCAGTCAAGCCCACGACGAGCGGTTCGGCAAAGTCGGGCCGCTCGCTGGTCCGCCGCGCGATGATGGCCGCGATCTGGTCCGTCATCGGCGTGGGCTCGCTCACCTACGCGGGTGCGCTGGTGTATGCCAATGTTGTCCGCCTCGAGGTAGACTCCGCCACCATCGCCGGCCTGGTCGAGCCGATCCGCGTGCCGGCCGATGGGATCTTGGTCGGCCTCGACATCCATGCGGGCGACAAGCTTGCGGCGGGTCGCAAGCTCGCCACCATTCAGGACCCGGAGGTAGAACGCCAGGTCTCGCTGTCAGCCATTCAGCTGGAGCGCGCCCGCCACCAATTCAATCTGCGCCAGGCCGAACTTGCCGCCGAGCGCGCCAAGCGGGACGACACGGTCGTGGTCGCGAAGAGCGAATTGAAGGCCGTCCAGTCCGAGATCATCTCTCTGGAGGAGCAGGTGGCGACCGCCCAGGTTCGCGTCGAACGCTTCACCGGCCTTTTCGTCCAGGGCTTCGCTGCCCGACACCGGCTCGAGGACATGACCAACCAGCTCGCCACATCGAAGGCGCAACTCTCGCGCGCCCGCCTCGTGGAGGAGCAGCGTCGGTCACTGATCGCTTCGGCCGAAGCGGGCCGCTTCTTCGACGGCACGCGCGTCACCGGGCGTCTCGCGGAGATCGAGGCGGCGGCGCAACGGGCCCGCGCCGAAGTCGACGTCGTCGCGGAGGAGCTGAGGGTGTGGCAGGAGCGTCGCGCGGCGTCCGTGGTGATGGCATCGGGATCTGGCCGCATCATGCGTGTGCTGCAGACAAACGGCAGCGCCGTGCGCGCGGGCGACACCCTGGCTGTGTTCGAAAGGTCGGGCGAGCGCTTCGTTCATGCCTTCCTGACGCAGGGCGAAGTCGTGAAGGTGGCGATCGGCGACACCGCCAGCGTCTATATCCCGGCGCTCCGGCTGCGCGTCTCCGCCCAGGTGAGCGCCATAGAACGTGCAGCCGGCTTTCTCGACGACGTCGAAAGCCGTTACACGTGGCGCCAGGCGCGCGATGGCGGCGTTCGCCACGGCGATCTCGACCGCACCGCGCGGGTGGTGCTGCGTTTCGAGGGCGACGACGGCGAGCGCCTTCGTGCCGCCATCGAACCCGGCACCCCGGTCGTGGTTTCCTTCCAGCGCCGGTCGACCGACACGGTTCTGGGTGACTTCCGGAAGCTCGAAGACACGCTGGAGAAGCGGCTGTGACCGTTCACGTCGCTGCCCCGACGCCCGGCGTCATCCAGTTTGCCGCGATGCTGCCCAATCCGACGTTCCTGCAGAAATGGAACCTTCGGGTGCTCGCCGGCCTCGCGGTCTACCTGGCGATCTGCCTCGTCCTGCTGGTCGAGCTGCCGAATACGCTGTGGGATCACCGCGCGCGTCACCTGACCCTGGTGATCGGCGGGCTCGGCCTGTGGCGGTTCGGCTGGTGGACGACCCATGTCGTCCGCGCCTGGATCTACGCCTTCTTCCACTATCCCGCCCTGCGCCGCCGTGCGGACGCCGTCTGGGACGCGGGCATTCGCCCCCGCCATGTTCATTTCATGATGACGACCTTTCGCGAGAAGCCGGAGATCACCCACGCGGTGATCGACAGCATGGTGCGCGAACTGCGCGCCACCGGCCTCGCCGGCACGATCTGGCTGGGCTCCGGCGACGAGAGCGACGAGATCGTGATCGCCGACTTCCTGGCCGTGCACGCCACCGACATCTCGCTGCGCCTCGAGATCGCCCGCCAGATCAAGCCCGGCAAGCGCTACGGCATCGGGGCCTCGCTCCGCGCCATGGCCCGCGGCTACGACAATGGCCAGGTCCATCGCGACGACGTCGTGGTCTTTCTCGACGGCGACTCGATCATTGGCGACGGCATGCTGTCGAAGTGCACGTCCCTGTTCGTCGCCGATCCGGAGCTCGAGGCGATGACCACGGACGAAGAGGTGATCTGCTACGGCCCGCGCTGGATCCAGCTCTGGCTCACCATGCGCTTCGCCCAGCGGCGCATCGCCATGCAGAGCCATGCGCTGGCCGGTAAGGTGCTGACGCTGACCGGGCGCCTCTCGCTCTATCGCGTCAACCACGTCATCCGCCCCGAGTTCTACGAACTGGTGGAGGAGGACCATCTCGAACACTGGCTGTGGGGCCGCTTCCGCTTCCTCTCGGGCGACGACAAGACGACCTGGTACTACATGCTGCGCGCCGGCGCGAAGATGATGTATGTGCCCGACGCCGTGGCCTACACGGTGGAGCATATCGAGGGCTCGGGCTACGAGCGCATGGTGCAGAACCTGCGCCGCTGGTCCGGAAACATGCTGCGCAACGGCGCCCGGGCCATCGCGCTGGGACCGCGCCGCACCGGCTTCTTCATCTGGTGGTGCATCGTCGATCAGCGCATCGCGATGTGGACCATGCTGGTGAGCCCGATCCTCGGCATCTTTGCGGCTCTGCTGGTGTCGCCGGCCTTCCTCGTCACCTACGTGGTCTGGATCGCCATTACGCGACTGTGGCAGGCCATGGTGCTGTACGGCTATTCGCGCGAGGTCGATCTCTCGGTGCCGCTGCTGCTGTACGTCAACCAGTTCGTCAATGCCGCGGTGAAGGTCTATTGCCTGTTCCGCCTGTCCAAGCAGCGCTGGACCAACAGGGGCGACCAGAGCGCGGGTTTCGGCGGCGGCTTCGCCGACCGCGTGCGCGACGCCGTCGCCTCCTATCTGACGGTCGTGGCCATGGGGCTGCTGGCACTGGGGATCGTGAGCTACTCGGGCGTGGTGCGCCTGCCCACCAGCTACACCATCGCCGAAATCACCCACGTGTTCCGATGATCCGGCGCGGCGTTCCCGTCCTCGCGGCGATCCTGTCGGCCGCCCTGGCCATCGCCGGTCCGGCCCGGGCGGACCCCGATCGGGAGCGCGCCTGCCTCCTGCTCGAACGACCGCGGCACGTGGCGCCCGTGATTGCCCTCGAAGGCCCGGCGCATGCCGGAACCGACCGCGCGGCCGAGCCCTTCGCCCTTGCCATGATGACGGCCGCCGCCGCCTGGCGCGGCCTGGGCGACGCCGCCGCGGCCGAAGACGCGGTGAACGAGCTGCGGCGCTGGCAGCAGGCCGACGCGCTGCGCGTGATCGGCGAGGCCGGGCCCGACCGCAGCAACACCAACTCGATCTACTCGCTGCGCCGCATCGTGATCGCGCTGCTGGGCGCGTGGCGCGATCTCGAGAGCTCGCCGGCCGGGCGTGCCGCGGCCGGCGAAATCGAGCCGTGGCTTGCCCGCCTCGTCGCCCGCCAGGATGTGGCGACCGGCGGGGCCCGCAGCCGCGCCGCCGCCACGGGCGTGAGCAATCGAAACAACCATGTGCTGCTGCGGGCCACGGTCGAGGCGCAATGGGCGGCGCTGGCCGGCCGCGTCGATCTTGCCGCGCGAGCCTACGCCACCGCGCACACGACGCTCGAGGGCATGCGCAGCGACGGCAGCCTGCCGCTCGAGACGGCGCGCGGCGTGCGCGCCTTGTGGTACCAGCGCCATGCCGTGGCCTCGCTCGTCTATCTCGCCGAGCTGCTGGCGCCGTTCGGCTTCGACCTGTGGCAGCCGCGGGCCGATGGCGCCGATCTGCACCGCGCGATCGCCTTTCTCGTCGATGCGACCGGGCAGCCCGCGAGGCTCGCCCCCTACACCGGCGAAGAGGTGGCCCACCGTCAGGATCTCGGCTTCCTCGAACCGCGCGGCAACGGCCGGAACTACATGGCCTGGGCCGAACTCTACCGCGCGCGCTTTCCCGATCGTCCCGAGGCGGCGGCCCTCACCCGCATCCTGCCGCATGCCGGCCAGCCGGGCTGGCCGCTCATCGACGACTATGTCGGCGGCAACGCGACCTGCCGGATCCTGACGCCCGTGCGCGCGCCGCAGGACCGGATCGTCCGGCACGAGCACTGAGCAGCGCGGCGATTGCGCGTCCGGACCCAGCCGGCGACGGCGAATTCGTCATGGCATCGGCGGTGTGACGTCCGACGGTCGGTGCCGTGCGACGATCGACTGGAGCCGCCTGCTTCGTCCTTGATGCAGCGCAAGGCGAGAGCCGCCGGCTGGCGGCAAGCTCACGCAATGCGATATTCTTGGCCCGTCCCGTCCCTGACCCTGCTCGGCCTTCTCCTCCTGTCGGCCGCGACCGGAGCGGCCGTGGTCGCGGACATGCCGCGGGTCTCGGCGCAGAGCATGGAAAGGGTGATCGCGACCGCCCGTGCCTACGGCGAGGATCGCAGCCTGATCCTCTATTGCCTGCGCCGCGATCCCAGCGATATCGCGGCCGCGCATGCCGCGATGAAGACCGATCTTGCCGAAGCCATCGACCGGCTGCGTGCGTCGGGCGGGAATACCGAACAGGTCGGGCAGATGGTGCGGGCCGCCGTCGACCGGGTTCGCCCGTCGCCGCCCGACCGTATCGACGCGGCCCTCGAGACCAGGTGCATCGGGCGCGACTTCGATCGCGAACTGGCCGACGGTACGGGCGCGGCGCTGCCGCTGGTTCAGCGTCCGCCGTTCGAGCCCGGCGGCCTCTGAGCACCGGCCGGCGGGCCCTGGGCACCGGCCCGCGGCCGCTGGGCATCGCCGACCAGCTCGGTCACGCTGACGTCGACCAGCAGGCCGCGATGGGCGTCGCTGGCCCCGGTGAAGTCGCCCGACACCGGCGTGACCTGCCAGATCTCGCGCGCCACCGCGACCGGGATCAGGTTGCGCCCGCCGACGCTGCGGTTGGTCGGATCGAAGGTGATCCAGCCGGCACCGGGCACGTAGACCTCGGCCCAGGCGTGCGTCGAGTCGGCTTCGTAGTCCGCGGTGGCGCGATCGGGCCGGTAGAGATAGCCCGAGCACAGACGCGCCCCGAAGCGCAGGCAGCGCGCCGCCTCGACGAACAGCACCGCGAGGTCGCGGCACGAACCCAGCCCGCGCGCGATCGTCTCCAGCGGCGCCTGCGTGCCCTCGCTCTCGCGGCTCTGGTAGCGGATCTGCTCGGCGACCCCCGAACTGAGATCCTTCAGCAGCGACAGCGTGTCGGTCGGATCGCTGCGCACGAAGCCGCGGGCCCACGCCAGCAGCTTGCGGTCGGGATCGGCATATTGCGGCACCACCAGCGCGCCGAGGTCGCTCCAGTCGGCATTCGTGTAGGCGAACGGATAGGTGGCGGCGACGGCCGAGATGTCGAACACCGGCCACGGGTCGACGCCCAGGGTGAGCTCGGCCTCGCTGTCGATCACCAGACGGTCGGTCAGGCCGTCGAAGCCCGCCGTCGCCACGGCATTGCCGAACACGTCGTGCGCCCAGGTGACGCTGGCCGCCGGCGTCACCGTGACCTCATGCGACACCAGCCGCAGCTCGCGGCTCTCGCGCGGCCGCAGCATCAGCCGGTGCGGGCCCAGCCGGACGGACGCGTGATAGAGGTAGGTGGTGCGGTGGCGTATCCTGAGCTTGAGCAAACAGACCTTCGTCAGCCGACCGGAAACATGACCTTGAAGCACGAGCCGCGTCCCACCGGGTTGGGATGCGCCGAGAGCTGGCCCTGCAACTGTGCCACCAGCGCGTTCACCACCTTCATACCGAGCCCCGAGCCCGACGGCGCTGTGGCATCGAAGCCCTTGGGCAGGCCCGGGCCCTCGTCGAGGACGCAGAGCTCGTACTCGCCCGCGCCCACCCGGTGGAAGGTGATCAAGATCGGATCGCCGGCATGCTTGCGGGCGTTGGTGGCCAGCTCGTTGACGATCAGGCCGATCGGCAGCACCTGCTCCTTCGGAACCTCGACCTCGTCGGCGCCCTCGAGGCGGATCTCGCTGCCGACGCTGGTCGACAGCTCCTCGCACAGCCTTCGGAGATGGGCCATGATCGGCACGCGGCCGGCGGTTTCCTGGGTCGAGAAGGTCCGGTGCACACGCGCCACCGCCAGCACGCGATTGGCCGCGGCGCGAAGCTGATGCGTCATTTCGGGCGTGCCCGCCGCGCGGCTCTGAAGCTGCAGCAGGCTGGCCACGAACTGCAGGCTGTTCATCGCGCGGTGGTCGACCTCGCTGGCGGTGATGTCGGCCTGGGCGAGCGCGCGCTGCGCCGCGAGCCGCATCGCCAGCAGGTCGCCCGCGATGCCGCCCAGCGCCCGCAGCCGGCGGGTCTGCTGCTCCTCGATGCGGCGCGGCCGGCGATCGATCACGCACAGCATGCAGATCTCGTGCCCGTCGGCACTATACAGCGGCACGTTGGAGTGGAAGCCGAACCTGAACTCGCTGCGGATCCATGGCGCCAGCGTCGGCTGGGACGGGTCCGGCCCGCGCGGCGCATGGGTCGCCGCCAGCCCGTGATGCGACTTGAAGAAGACGTTGGAACGGCCGGTGAAGCCCAGCAGCGCGATCGGTGCATCGAACAGGTCGGCTGCCATCGCGGTGATGCGGTCGAAGGCGGGCTCCGCCACCGTGTCGAGGATGCCATGGGCTTCGACCGCGGCGAGGCGCGCGGCTTCGATCTCCGGACGGGACGCCAGGATCGAAGACGGGTCGTGCGACGTTGGGCCCGGTGTGGGCGGGACGAGATGCAGCATGGAATGCGCCCCCCGGCGAGCATCGTGGGAAAGCTACCCGGCCACGATACAGACCGACCATATGCTGCGCTGCGGGGCGAGTCTGTCCAATAGTGACCGGTTGAGCGAAAGCCGTCCTGGCTGTGCGCGGGCCGCCCTATTCCCGCAGCAGCACGCTGAGCAGCGAACTGTGCACCTGCAGGTGGCCGTTGTATTTGATGAAGCCCAGCTTCCTGAACTTGTTCATGAAATGGCTGACCCGGGGGCGTGTCGTGCCGATGATCTCGGCCAGCGTCTCCTGGCTCATCTTCGTGGTGATCGGCTGCGGCCCGCCCTCCTTGCCGAAGTTCGCCAGCAGCAGCAGTGTCCGCGCCAGCCGCTTCTCGCTCGAGTTGAAGAGCTGGTCGATCAGGTCCTCCTCGACCTGGCTGTTGCGCGTCAGCAGATGCTTCATGAACAGCTCGCCGAAGGTCGGCTCGTCGTGCAGCACGCGGATCATCTCGGTCTTGCCGACCCGCATGACCTCGCACTCGACCAGCGCCTTGGCGGTCGCCAGCCGGAGCGGCTGGCCGATCAGGCAGCCTTCGCCGAAGAACTCGCCCGGGGCCATGATCCCGACCACCGCCTCCTTGCCCTGCTTGGAAGTGACGGCCATCTTGACCCGGCCCCGCATCACGTAGAACACCGCATCCGCCGGCATCGTCTGCCGGAAGATCACGCTGTTCTTGCGATACACGGTCACGGTACGGCCGCGGCTCACCGTGGCCAGGAAGGCCTGCGGATCGAAGGGGGCTGGGACTTTCCTGGTCATCGAGTCTCCTTTGGCGGTCACCTCCCCCGAGGCGCGATTGTACGCTTTCGGCGCAACCGTGTCCGATATAACGCTGGCTATTGCAGGGCAGCATCCCCATCTTGGAGGAACGCGCCGCACCGCGGCCCGATCAGGCCTGAACGTACAGGCCGACTCATTTTCAGAACACCTCTCGGGGGCGAAACGCCATGTCCGCTAAGGAAGTCCGCTTCGGCGGCGACGCGCGCTCGCGCATGATGCGCGGCGTCGACATGCTGGCCGATTCGGTGAAGGTCACGCTCGGCCCCAAGGGTCGCAACGTCGTGCTGGCGAAGTCCTACGGCGCGCCGCGCATCACCAAGGACGGCGTCACCGTCGCCAAGGAGATCGATCTCCAGGATCGCTTCGAGAACATGGGCGCCCAGCTGGTCCGTGAAGTCGCGACCCGCACCTCCGACACCGCCGGCGACGGCACCACCACCGCCACCGTGCTGGCCCAGGCGATCGCCCGCGAAGGCGCCAAGTCGGTCGCCGCCGGCATGAACCCGATGGACCTCAAGCGCGGCATCGACCTCGCCGCCGAGTGGGTGATCGAGGAGCTGAAGCGCCGCGCCCGCAAGGTCTCGACCAGCGAGGAGATCGCCCAGGTCGGCACCGTGTCGGCGAACGGCGACAAGGCGATCGGCAAGATGATTGCCGAGGCCATGAAGAAGGTCGGCAACGAGGGTGTCATCACCATCGAGGAGGCGACCACGCTCGACTCCGAGCTCGAGGTCGTCGAGGGCATGCAGTTCGACCGCGGCTTCCTCTCGCCCTACTTCGTGACCAACGCCGCCAAGATGAGCTGCGAACTCGACAACCCCTACATCCTGATCCACGAGAAGAAGCTGTCGGGCCTCTCGACCGTGCTGCCGCTGCTCGAGCTGGTGGCCCAGTCGGGCAAGCCGCTGCTGATCATCGCCGAGGACATCGACGCCGAGGTGCTGGCCACCCTGGTGGTCAACAAGCTGCGCGGCGGCCTCAAGGTCGCGGCCGTCAAGGCGCCGGGCTTCGGCGACCGCCGCAAGGACATGCTGGGCGACATCGCCATCCTGACCTCGGCGCAGGAGATCTCCGAGGATCTCGGCACCAAGCTGGAGGCCGTGACCCTGGCCATGCTGGGCACCGCCAAGCGCGTCCACATCGACAAGGACAACACCACCATCATCGACGGCGCCGGCAAGAAGAAGGACATCGAGTCACGGGTCGCCCAGATCCGCGCCCAGGTCGACAAGGTCGAGTCCGACTACGACCGCGAGAAGCTGCAGGAGCGGCTGGCCAAGCTGGCCGGCGGCGTCGCCATCATCAAGGTGGGCGGCGGCTCGGAGTTCGAGGTCAAGGAGAAGAAGGACCGCGTCGAGGACGCCATGCACGCCACCAAGGCGGCGGTCGAGGAGGGCGTGGTCGCTGGCGGCGGGGCCGCTTTGCTCTACGCCACCCGCGTGCTCGACGGAAAGAAGGGTGCCAACCACGACCAGCAGGTCGGCATCGACATCGTGCGCCGTGCGCTGCAGGCGCCGGTGCGCCAGATCGCCCAGAACGCCGGCCATGACGGCGCGGTGGTGGCCGGCCACATGCTCGAGCAGAAGGACGCCAACTTCGGCTTCGACGCCCAGAAGGGCGTCTATGGCGACATGATCAAGGCCGGCATCATCGACCCGGTGAAGATCGTCCGCACCGCCCTGCAGGGCGCCGCCTCGGTGGCGGGTCTTCTCGTCACCACCGAAGCCATGGTGGCGGAGCTGCCCGGCGACGGCGGTGGCATGGGCGGCGGCATGCCCGGTGGCATGGGCGGCATGGGCGGCGGCGGCATGGGGGGCATGGGCTTCTAGCCCGGCCCCACCTCCAACCCGACGCGCCGAGGCCGGTACCTCCCGGTCCCGGCGCCCCGGTCCGGGTACCCGGGTCCGGGCACCCCGGTCCCGTCACACCGGTCCCGGCACGTCGCAACCTTTACGCACTTCGACCGATACACTCCCGTTGTCATCGCGGGCGGAGTAACCTCCACCCTGGAACGAAGTGAGGGACCTTTGCTCTTCCCCTTGTTCACCCCCGGGCACGACATCGCGACAGACCCGATCCCGAGGCGCACCCGCCGCGCGTGCGCCCCGGCGGCGCCCACCTCGCGCCGCTCCGGGTGAGCGCCATGACCCTGCGTCCGGAATATTCCCTGGGCCACTCGGCCTACAACGACTTCCTGTTTGGCACCGTGGGCCAGGATGCGGCGGGCACCGAGATCACCGTGCTCTCCGCTTTGTCGCGGCTGGGCGTCGACCCGTGGCAGGAGGCGGCCCGCCTGGCCGCCCTGCCGCGCGACGCTGCCGCCAGCGCACTGGCCGCCACTCTCGCGCGCCTGCCCGACGGCACGTGGCCCGAGGCCGAGGCCGAAAAGATCGCCGCTCGCCTGGTCGCGCTGCTGCCGGAAGGCGCGGTGGCCGACATCCCGCAGACCAGCGAAGCCCGCGTCGCCTCGCTGGCAGCCGCGGTCCAGTCGGGACGGGCGGGCAACAAGGCCAAGTCCGCGGCCAAGGGCACGGGCAACGGCGCACCCGTTTCCGCGAGCCCGGCCGCCCCCGCCGCCGCCAGGGGCCCGAAGCCCAGCCTCACGACCTGGCTGGTGTGGGGCGCGCTGGCGCTGGCGCTCTATTTCCTGATCGTGCAGATGACGTCGGACAGCAATCTCGAGACCTCGGGGCAGGAGACGACACAGCAGTAGGCCTCGTCGATGGCGACGCCTATTCCCGCCAGTCGTCGCCCGGCATGATCCGCCGCATGAACTCGTCGAACAGCGGCACGGTGAAGGCCGTGTCGCCGTGGTTGGGCTAGTTTATCGAGAACGGATAACTTCGCTAATTTTCATACATACGCGCCGCAGGCCCGATCCAGCCCTCGTGGGCACCCACACCAACCTCATGCCGAGGAGCGCTCGGCAGAGCGCGTCTCGAAGCATGGGCACGAGCACCGCGCTTGTTGCCCATCCTTCGAGACGCACGCCTTCGGCGTGCCCTCAGGATGAGGTTCTGCGGGATGAATCGGATATTATCGGGTATAATCGGGTATGAAATCGGATATCCGAACGGCCCGGCCATGCGGGAACCCCGGCTCACCCTAGGCCCCGACCTCGTGAAACTCGTCGCCGGGATCGACGAGTTCAAGGGACGCTGGGAGGCCCTGAAAACGCTCTCGCCCGACCGCCTCGGCGCCTTGCGCAAGGTGGCCACGATCGAGAGCGTCGGATCGAGCACGCGCATCGAAGGGGCGAAGCTCGACGACGCCCAGGTCGAAGCGCTGCTCTCCGGCCTCGCCGCCGGTTCCTTCAGGACGCGCGACGAACAGGAGGTGGCCGGCTACGCCGAGGCGATGGACCTGGTGTTCGAGGCCTTCGCCGACCTGCGCCCGACCGGGAACCACATCCGCCAGCTGCATCGCACCCTGCTGCGCCACAGCGACCGCGACGAGCGCCATCGCGGCGCCTGGAAGACGCTGCCGAACGACGTCGTGGCCTTCGATGCCGACGGTCGCGAGATCGGTGTCGTGTTCGAGACCGCGAGCCCCTTCGACACGCCGCGCGAGATGGAGGCGCTGGTCGCCTGGACGCGCAAGACCCTCGACGAGGAAGCGCTGCACCCGCTTCTCGTCGCTGCCGTCTTCGTCGTGACCTTCCTCGCGATCCATCCATTCCAGGACGGCAACGGGCGGCTTTCCCGCGTGCTCACAACCCTGCTGCTGCTGCGGGCGGGCTATGCCTATGTGCCCTATGCGTCGCTGGAGCGGGTGATCGAGGACAACAAGGATCTCTACTACCGCGCGCTTCGGCGCACCCAGACGACGCTGCAGGACGAGGCGCCCGATTGGGAGCCGTGGGTCGGCTTCTTCCTGCGCTGCCTCAAGAAGCAGAAGGACGGGCTGGCGCTGCGGCTCGACCGCGAACGGATCGCCCAGCGCGCCGAGGACGAACTCTCCGACCTGTCCCGCCGGGTGCTCGACGGGCTCCGCGCGCAGGATCGCCTCACCCTCGCGCAACTCGCCGCGCTCACGGGCGGCAATCGAAACACGCTCAAGGTGCGGCTGCGCGAGCTGGGGTCGGCGGGGCGTGTGCGCCGCCACGGCAAGGCGCGTGCGACGTGGTATTCTTTGTGAGGAAGGAGAGCCGGGTGAAGGCATCGACTCGTTCTCCTCCTCGTCTCGGAGGAGTGCCGCCAGGGGGCGGCGGGGCGGCTAACTTCTGGAACTTTGTAGTGAGTTCTTCGGCGAAGCGGTTGGCATTGGCGCTTCCGGTCCGGCAACGCCCCGCCCTAGTATCCCGCCTCACGAGAGCGAGGGCGTACGCATGCTGACCGGGGACATCCGCAACAAGGTCGACACGATCTGGAACGCCTTCTGGTCGGGTGGCATTTCCAATCCGCTCGAAGTCATCGAGCAGATCACCTACCTGCTTTTCATCAAGCGCCTCGACGACCTGCACATCGCCGAGGAGGCCAAGGCGCGCACGCTGAAGCGGCCGATGGAACGCCGTGTCATTCCCGAAGGCAAGGACCCGAAGGGAATGCCTTTCGAGGATCTGCGCTGGTCCCGCTTCGCCCACAAGGCGCCGGCCGAGATGTACGCGATCGTCGGCGAGCACGTCTTTCCCTTCCTCCGCACGCTGGGCGGTGAAGGCTCGACCTATGCCCGCCACATGGAAGGCGCCCGCTTTACGATCCCGACCCCGGCGCTGCTCGCCCGTGTCGTCGACCTAGTCGGCCAGTTGCCGCTGGAGGAGCGCGACACCAAGGGCGACCTCTACGAATACATGCTGGGCAAGATCGCCAGCGCCGGGCAGAACGGCCAGTTCCGCACGCCCCGCCACATCATCCGCCTGATGGTGGAACTGACCGCGCCGACGCCAATGGACACGATCTGCGATCCCGCCTGCGGCACCGCGGGCTTTCTGGTCTCGGCCGGCGAGTATCTACGCGAACGGCACCCCAAGGCGCTGCGCGACCCGAAGCTGCGCGAGCACTTCCACAAAGACCTGTTCAACGGCTTCGACTTCGACGCCACCATGCTGCGCATCGGCAGCATGAACATGCTGTTGCACGGCGTCGATGCCCCGAACATCGTCTATCGTGACTCTCTTTCGCAGGATCATGCCGGCGAGGAAGAAAAGTACACCCTCGTTCTCGCCAACCCGCCGTTCGCCGGCTCGCTCGATCACGATTCCGTCGCCAAGGACCTGCTGCAGATCGTTAAGACCAAGAAGACCGAGCTTCTTTTCCTCGCGCTCTTCCTGCGACTGTTGAAGCCCGGTGGTCGTGCCGCGGTCATTGTTCCGGATGGCGTTTTATTCGGCTCCAGCAAAGTGCACAAAGAGCTAAGGCGGCTGTTGGTCGAGGATCAGAAACTCGACGCTGTAATTTCCCTGCCCAGTGGCGTGTTCAAACCCTACGCCGGTGTCTCGACCGCCATACTCATTTTCACCAAGACAAATTCGGGCGGCACCGACCATATCTGGTTCTACGATATGACGGCGGACGGCTGGTCGCTCGACGACAAGCGTGCACCGCTTCTGCCCGACGAAAAGCTTGGCGCGATTCCACAAGTCGCCCTGAGTGATGAAGAGCATTCGAAGAACAACCTGCCTGACCTCTTGACACGCTGGGCCGGACGAACCGGTAGTGAACGCAAGCGTCCCTGTACTGCCCAAAGCTTTTGCGTCCCCAAGGCCGACATCGCGGCGCAAGGCTACGACCTCTCGCTCAATCGCTACAAGGAAGTTACGTACGAGGTCGTTGCACACAGGACTCCAGTCGAGATCCTCGCGGAGTTGGCGAAGCTGGAGGAGGACATTCTGCGAGGAACGAAGGAGTTGGAGGCGATGCTGACGTGATGATGACGACGCGACAGCTTCATGAATTCTGCAGAATTGTTCAAGGAGGGCGAAGTGGCCATTCTGGCAATGACTTCGTGCCGGAAGGCATCCCCGCGTACGGGGCAGGTGGACTTAATGGCTATCTACCGAACTACGAGTTCGACGAACCTGCTGTGATCCTATCCTCAATAGGGGCCCGATGCGGCAAATGCTTTTGCGTCACCGGAAAATGGGCAAGCTTGGCCAACACACAGCTTATTTTCCCTGATCTAGAAGAAGCGGATATTCGATTTATTTGGTTCCAGCTTAACGATGAGAAACGCTGGTACCGGTCTGGCACCGGTCAGCCATTCATTAAACCGTCTGATGTCAAAGCTCATAGGGTGTTTCTTCCGCCACTATCGGAGCAGCGCCGGATTGCTCAAATTCTTGGAAAGGCAGATGCACTCCGCACTAGGCGCCGCGCTATGCTCGCACAACTCGATGAACTCTCTCGCTCTATCTTTCTCGACATGTTCGGCGAACCGGCAATGAATTCGAAGGGTTGGTCGTGCCACCTGTTGAGCGAACTAATTTTAGTTGGACCACAGAACGGACTCTATAGGCCTGGGACTGATTATGGCTCAGGGACGCCAATTTTGCGCATCGATGGCTTTTATGATGGCGAAGTTTCGAACTTGAGAATGCTCAAACGTCTGCGAGTGTCAGGTGCCGAAACCGACCTGTTCGGCTTAGTGGAAGGGGACATCGTTATAAACCGAGTGAATAGTCGTGAGTTCCTCGGCAAAAGCGCATTGATCCCTGCGTTGCCCGAACCAACTGTATTTGAATCGAACATGATGCGCATCCGAGTTGACACTGCGCGGATCGCTCCTGGCTACCTCATCCAGTATTTGCAGACATCGTTTGTGCGAAGCCAGATCCTTCGAGCAGCAAAAGATGCGGTGAATCAATCGAGCATTAATCAGCAAGACGTAAAGCGACTCGAAGTTTTGTTGCCACCGATTGAACTTCAAGAGCAGTTTGTGAATCGTATAGGTAAGATAGGGCAGATTCGGGCCTGCGGAACTTTGGCATTTAGAGAGTCGGACGCTCTCTTCGCGTCTCTTCAGCATCGCGCCTTTCGGGGCGAGTTGTAACTACATGCCGACGACTAGTGAACAACTTCACCATTGGTTATCTGAACCGGAAGGCACGCGTCTCGAATTTAAGGAAGCGAAGAACAATTTCCATTTCGAGAAGCTGGTCGACTATTGCGTCGCGCTGGCCAATGAGGGTGGCGGCAAGATCGTTCTCGGCGTCACCGACCGTCGGCCGCGCCGCATCGTCGGCACGACGGCCTTCACCGAACCCGGCCGGACGGAAGCCGGCCTGTACGACCGGCTGAGGCATCGGATCCCCGTCGAAGAATTGATCGTGCCGGAAGGGCGGATCCTGATCGTCCACGTGCCAGGCCGGTTGCCAGGGACGGCCTGGAACATCAACGGGCGGTATCTCAAGCGCGCCGGCGACGATCTTGCCGCCCTCGGCGATTCCGAGCTTAGAGGCTGACCGGAAATGAATTGAATCGATTCAAACACTTACCTCATCCTGAGGAGCGCCGCGAAGTGGCGCGTCTCGAAGGATGGGCAACAGGCAAGGTGCGCGTTCCCACCCCAGCGCGGAGGTTACTCCGCGCGACGAGACGCATCGCTGCGCGATGCTCCTCAGGGTGAGGTTATCGGGGCTGTTCATAGCCTCTTGTTTTAGCTGCATTCATTTCGAGTCAGACTCTTAGGACGATGTTCGCCGAAACGGGCCCCGATTTTTCCGCCGAGGTCTGTCCCGGCGCCCGGATTGGTGACCTCTCGCCGTCCGCGATTTTGTCGTTCCGTGAACGGTGGGCGAGGAAGACACAGGATCTACGCAAAGCCGGCTGGTCCGATCCGGAAACGCTCAACGGCGCCGAGCTTCTCGTCGACGGCGGGGTTACTTATGCAGCCCTGATCCTGTTGGGCACGGCCGGTGCCTTGTCCCGATGGTTGGCGCAGGCGGAAGTCGTCTTCGAATATCGTTCCTCGGAGGCCTCCGGCCCCGCGGCGGACCGCGTCGAATACCGCGAGGGCTTCTTCCTGTGGCAGGAGCAGATCTGGGCGAAGATCAATCTGCGCAACGAGCGACAGAGCTATCAGGACGGCCTCTTCCGGCTGGACTTGCCGACGTTCGACGAGGTCGCGGTCCGTGAAGCGCTGCTGAATGCGCTTGCCCATCGCGACTACAGGCTGGGCGGTTCGGTCTTCATTCGGCAGTACCCGCAGCGTCTGGAAATCGTCAGCCCGGGCGGCCTGCCCGCAGGCATCACGCCCGAGAATATCTACGACCAGCAGAATCCCAGGAACCGGCGTCTCGCCGAGGCTTTGGCGCGATGCGGCCTGATCGAGCGATCCGGCCAGGGCATGAACCTGATCGTCGAAAGCGCCATCCGGCAGGGAAAGCCGTTGCCGAGCTTCGCCGGGACATCGGCCCATGAAGTCCGGCTGACGCTGGAGGGCGTGGTCAAGAATCCAGACCTCGTGCGCTTCATGGAGCGAGTGGGCGAGGAGAAGCTCAAAGCCTTCTCGACGGCGGATTTTCTCGTGCTGGACCGCCTGCAGCGCGATCTCGCTTTGCCAGAGGCCCTGAAGGTGAGGATGCCGCAGCTAATGAAAGCCGGTGTCGTGGAGGCGGTCGGCCACGGCAGGGGGACCAAATACATTCTGTCGCGCAGTCTCTACGCCGCGATCGGCTCCAAGGGCGCCTATACGCGCAGAAAGGGGCTCGACAGGGAGACGAACAAGGCGCTGCTGCTCCGGCATGTCGAGGACAACGGGAGTGCAGGAGCGCGGATGGAAGAGCTGATGCAGGTCCTCCCTGCCTTGCAACGCAGCCAGGTACTGGTGCTGCTGCGGGAGCTACGGGCCGACGGCAAGGTGCATACGGTCGGCGCGACCCGGGCCGCCCGCTGGTACCCGGGCGCACCGCCTCCTATTGCAACTTGAATTGCGATAATCGCAATCGGCGACGGATCGTAATTCCCAACTTATTGAAAATTAAGGACAATTTGTCTCCGTGATTTGCAATCGATTGCAAATCGGCGTCGGGATCAGGACGGTCCCCGGCGATTGCGGTTGCAATTTCGCACGCTATGCCGCGCAATCGATCCATTCTTCATGACAAATTTCGCCTTCCTGCAGGCCGAATGGCCCGACCTCGCCGAAGCCGGGCACCGGGCGGAGTCTTCCATTCAGAGCGATCCGCGCGCTGCGTGCTTTCACGCCCGCCGAGCGCTGGAGCTGGTGGTCGACTGGCTCTACCGCCACGACAAGACGCTCAAGACACCGTTCTCGGACAATCTGGCGACGCTGATCCATGAGCCGACATTCAAGGATCTGGTGAAGCCCACCATCTTCGCCAAGGCGCGCTTGATCTGGAGCGTCGGCAACGCGGCGGTCCATGATCGCAAGCCGATCAAGCCTGTCGATGCCCTGACCGCGGTCAAGGAGCTGTTTCATGTTGGCTACTGGCTGGCGCGCAACTATGCGCGGATGGTCAAGCCGCCATCGCCTCTCTCTTATGATCCGGCGCTGGCGGCGAAGGCGGCGATTGCGCCCCAGACCCTGGCCCACCTGCAGAAGCTTGCCGCCGATCTCGAAGCCGAGCGGCAGGCGCGGCTGACGGCCGAAGAGGCGCGCCAATCGATCGATGCCGAACTAGTACGCCTGCGCGAGGAATTCGCGAAGGCAAAGGCCGCCAACGAGTCGCGCCCGGACGACCATGATTACTCCGAGGCCGAGACCCGCGATTTCTTCATCGATCTTCTGTTGAGGGAGGCCGGCTGGCCGCTCGATCAGGCGCGCGACCGCGAGTTTCCCGTCGAGGGCATGCCCAACAACCAAGGCAAGGGCTTCGTCGACTATGTGCTGTGGGGCGCCGACAATCTGCCGCTGGCGGTCGTCGAGGCCAAACGCACGCGCAAGGATGCCGACCAGGGCCGCCAGCAGGCCAAGCTCTATGCCGATTGCCTGGAGAAGGCCTATGGCCGTAGGCCTCTGATCTTCTACACCAACGGCTACGAGCACTGGATCTGGGATGATGAGCGATATTCGCCACGTCCCATCCAGGGATTTCTCAAGCGCGACGAACTGGAGCTGGCCATCCAGCGCCGCGCCTCGCGCAAGTCATTGGCTGAGGCGAAGATCGATGAGGTGATCGTCGAACGCTATTACCAGTGGCGGGCGATTCGGCGCATCGGTGAGAGTTTCGAACGGGACCATCAGCGCAAGGCGCTGGTGGTGATGGCCACCGGCGCCGGCAAGACGCGCACCGTGATCGCCCTCGCCGATCTCCTGATGCGCTGCAATTGGGCCAAGCGCGTGCTGTTCCTCGCGGATCGCGTCGCCCTGGTGAAGCAGGCGGCCAACGCCTTCAAGAAGCACTTGCCCGATGTGCCGCCGGTCAACCTGATCGAGGATCGCTATGGCGAGGGCCGCGTCTTCGTCTCGACCTATCCGACCATGATGGGCCTGATCGACGAGCGACGGGAGGGCCAGCGCCGGTTCGGACCGGGTCATTTCGACCTCATCGTCATCGACGAGGCGCATCGCTCGGTATTCCGCAAGTACAAGGCGCTCTTCGAGTATTTCGATTCGCTGCTCGTCGGCCTGACGGCCACGCCGCGCGAGGAGGTCGAGCGCAGCACTTACCGCTTGTTCGATCTGGAGAACGGCGTGCCGACCGACGCGTATCCGTTGGAGGAGGCCGTGCGCGATGGCTTCCTCGTGCCGCTGCGTGCCGTCTCGGTGCCGCTGCGCTTCCAGCGCGAAGGTATCCGATATGACGATCTCTTACCCGAGGAGCGGGAAGCCTGGGATGAGATCGAGTGGGAGGAAGGCGGCGGCGAGCGCGACCGCGTCGAGGCGGAGGAGTTGAACAAATGGCTGTTCAATGCCGACACGGTCGACAAGGTGCTGGAGCACCTGATGACGCGCGGCCAGAAGGTCGCGGGCGGCGATCGGCTGGCCAAGACCATCGTCTTTGCCAAGAACCACAATCACGCGGCCTTCATCGCCGAGCGCTTCGACGCCAGCTATCCGCACCTCAAGGGCGCGTTCGCGCGGGTGATCGACTTCCAGACGGACTACGCGCAAAGCCTGATCGACGATTTCTCCAAGGCCGAGAGCGCGCCGCACATCGCGATTTCCGTCGACATGCTGGATACCGGCATCGACGTGCCGGAAGTGGCGAACCTCGTGTTCTTCAAGCTGGTGCGCTCGCGCACCAAGTTCTGGCAGATGATCGGCCGCGGCACGCGCCTCTCTCCCGATCTGTTCGGTCCCGGTCAGGACAAGAAGTTCTTCTACGTCTTCGACTTCTGCCAGAACCTCGAATACTTCAGCCAGAATCCGCAGACGGTCGATGGCGCCGTCGGCGTGCCGCTGGGCCAGCGCCTGTTCACCCGACGGCTGGAATTGATCCGCGCACTGGACGACGCGCCGCTGCCGAACAGGCCGAAGGGATTGGGCGAATCGGGCGAAGAGTTCGACGGGCCGGACGCCCTGCGTGCGATCCGCGAAGAACTGGCGGCGATGCTGCGGGGCGAAGTGACCGCCATGAACCTCGACAACTTCATGGTCCGGGCCCGTCGGCGACTGGTCGAGAAGTATCGTGAGGAAGGTGCCTGGAAGGCGCTGGGAGAGGAAGCGGTCGCTGAGTTGGCGCGCGACGTGTCGGGCCTGCCGTCGGAGCGGCCAACAGAAGACGAGGAAGCCAAGCGTTTCGACCTGCTGATCCTGTCGTTGCAGCTCTGCATCCTGCGCGCCGATGCGGGCTACGAGCAATTGCGCGACAAGGTGATGGAGATCGCCTCATTGCTGGAGGACCAGTCGTCCATTCCGGCGATCCGTGCCCAACTGGAATTGATCCAGGCGATCCAGGCCGACGACTGGTGGCGGGACGTTACGCTTCCGATGCTGGAGGGAGCGCGCAAGGCGCTGCGGCTGCTGGTGAAGCTGATCGAGAGGCGCAAGCGCAAGATCGTCTATACGGATTTCGAGGATCAGATCGGCGATGGCCGCGCGATCGAGCTGCCGGGCTTCACGGGCGGCGACGGCTTCGAGCGCTTCAAGCAGAAGGCGCGCGCCTTCCTGAAGGAACACGAGGATCACGTCGCCGTGGCGAAACTGCGCCTCAACCGGCCGCTGACGCCGTCCGACATCTCGGAACTGGAGCGCATCCTCGTCGAAAGCGGTACCGCCAATCCCGAGAATCTCGATCGCGTCCGGGAGCAGGCAGAGGGGCTGGGGTTGTTCGTGCGTTCCCTGGTGGGGCTCGACCGCGCCGCCGCGACCGAGGCCTTCGGCGAATTCCTCAACGACCGCACGCTCGGCGCCAACCAGATCGAATTCGTGAAACTGATCGTCGACCACCTGACAGAGAACGGCACCATGGACGCCGCGCGCCTCTACGAGTCGCCCTTCACGGACCTGCACACGCAAGGCGTGACGGGCCTGTTCCCCGAGGCCAAGGTCGAGCGGCTGGTCGACATCCTGAAGACGGTGCACGATCGCGCCGTCGCTTAGGGTCTCGACGCTTCTTCATTACCTCCCAGACAATCGCCGCCTCGCCTGTGCTGGCCTATCTCCCGCGTGAATCAACCATCCGCAGGAGGAAGCCATGTCCAATCCCACCGCCACGCCTGATGCCGTCGTCGAGGCCTACGTCGCCACCTGGAACGAGACCGATCCCGCGCGCCGCCGCGCCGGCCTTGCGGCGGCCTGGGCTGAGGCGGGCCTCTACCGCGATCCGGTGATGGCGAGCGACGGGCACGCCGGGATCGATGCCATGCTGGCGGGCGTGCAGGCGAAGTTCCCGGGCTTCGTGCTCGCGCGCACCTCGAAGGTCGACGCTCAGGGCGGCCCCGCGGGGCTCTATCTGCGCTTCACCTGGTCGCTGGGTCCGGCCGGCGGGCCCTCGGTCGTCGAGGGGGTCGATTTCTGCACCCTGGCGCCGGACGGACGGCTGGCGTCCGTGGTCGGCTTCATCGACAAGATGCCGGGGTGAGAACGCCCGTTCTGGTTGCAGTACTGGTCCGAGAGGCAATCCATCATCCCATCTGACGGGTTATTGAATAACCCGTCAGATGGGTTATTCTCATGCCGGCCGTCCATCGCGCCGGAAGTCTGCGTTTCGTCGTCTTCCTCGACGATCATGGGCCGCCCCATGTCCCTGTCTTTTCGGGGCGTGCCGAGGCGAAGAGTCTCCTCGGATCGGACGATGACGGGCCGGAGCTGGATTGGGCGCGTGGCTTCGATCGTGCCGGCCTGCGCCGGGTGCTCGTCGAAGTCATGGCGGGCTGCGGGACGGCGGGTTCACGGAGCCGAAGAATGAGGAAGGTCGAGGTGGCTGATGGTCGGTCGAAGGCCGAGAGGGATCGCGAAATCGACCGCGCCCTGGCGCGCGGCCGTCGCCGGGCCGTGACCGAGCCGCAGGCCGAGCGCGCGCACTATGAGCGCCGGACCGGCCGGGTCGTGGTCGATCTCACCAATGGCTGCAGCTTCGTCTTTCCGGCGCGCTCCCTGCAGGGGCTGGCGCAGGCGACCGACGCGGAGCTGGCCGGCATCGAGATCCTCGGGGCCGGCCATGGGCTGCACTGGCCCGCGCTCGATGCCGATTTCACCGTGCCCGGCCTGCTGATGGGCGTGTTCGGGACCCGCGCCTGGATGATGTCGGAGCTGGCGCGCCGCGCCGGTCAGACGACATCCAAGGCCAAGGCGGCCGCCGCCCGCGCCAACGGCCGCAAGGGCGGGCGCCCGCGAAGGGTGGCTTAGGCGGGCCGGCGTAAACGAAATAACCGAAATAAACGAAACAACTGAAACGAATGTCGCACCCCTCGCGAATCGGCAGGGCAATCGCAGATGAGGTAAAGGTCCCCCCGGATTCACAAACGAAGTGCAACACCAGATAAGGGTGTTGTCATGGGAAGCCATTATGGTCAGCTCGACCTCGACGAGCGCTGTACGATTGCCCATCTACGCAAAGCCGGGCAATC
>Ga0209702_10003509_pt1 | contig 24577 bp, 17 predicted proteins | sample FRY01_FD_187210 | JGI IMG/M metagenome (GOLD analysis project Ga0209702, IMG submission 187210) | Freshwater microbial communities from Lake Fryxell liftoff mats and glacier meltwater in Antarctica - FRY-01 (SPAdes) (version 2) | ecosystem: Environmental > Aquatic > Freshwater > Ice > Glacier... | reverse complement strand
TGCTTCCAAAACAACTTTTGCTTTGAATTCTTTACTGAAATTTCTTCTCGTTTTTGACATAGTTATTAAAATTTAAAATTACAATTTTATATCTTAAATTATTGTCTTAAAATTGGGGGGAAGCATAGAAGTTGTAGCTGGATATTTAGAAGAAAATGTTTTTTACATAGTGTTTTTAGATAAAGAACATCTTTTTTGGCCTACTGATATTCAAAGTAGAGGGAAAAATAAAAGATAAAACATTTGCATACATATAAGGCTTAAACACTGAGTAGGGATAGCAAAACTGCGTTTTATTATCCTGTTGACCACGAATACAGGTGGTTTTGCTGATCCATAAATTTATGTTTATGCAAAGCGGAAGTATTGATTCTTATAAAAAACTTATTTTTCTACTTTTGCAGGTGTAACTCTTAATCCAATATCCAACACTTCGTCAATTTTAGAGTCTGTGATACCTTGTTCTAATGTAAATGTATAGTTACCTTTTTTCGGTAATTTGCGTTTATTAAACTGAAGTGGATGCTCTACAATTGTACCTGTTTTTATTCCAGCCCATGAACCATCAGGATTCGTGATTTTTATTTCAAAAGGTTCACGTGCTTTTGTTCCATCTGGTGTTGTTGTATTCATATAAATCCATAAATTATTGAATTTATAATCTGTAGTTGTTCTAAGAGTTATGACAAAGTTATATGCAATATCAATATCCTTCACATTTAGAGTGAAGCTAGGCTTCACTCTTTGGTTCCATTCATTACCATCAAAAGAATAAACTTTTTCATAAAAAGGTTGCTCAGAACATGAACTCAATGCTACAGCCAACAGACAAATCGCAATATACTTACGCATTCGGCTCATTGTTTGTTGGGTTTTCCGAACCTACAGGTTTCGGCTTCTTTTTATTATTTCTTTTTTTCTTAAATGCAGGTTTAACTGTTCCGTCTGGATTTAAAATAGGTTCCTTGTTCAGAACTGGTTTGACTTCCGAATTGTTAACAGAAGGATTTTGTTGCACTCTATTAGGATGCGGATTAGGTTTATGAATAACTTTCTCCGGTTTATTTGTCACAACATCCGTTGCTTTCTGAACCCTTGGATTTGGTTTGAAATTAGCGTTTGGATTTACAGTATTGCTTGGTTTTGGTTTGGTTTTCTTCTTTTTGAATGAATTTTCAAAACGATTTAAACTATCCTGACCAACAACATTCGAATAGTCAGGCTCTTTAACAACAGCTACTGCGGCATATTCTAATAATTCTTTTGGTTTTTGACCTGCGATATTTAACTCGATAATCTCACGAACTCTTTCAGGTGTTAATGCAATTAGACCAGAAGCGCTATTGCCTTCATAAGCAAACCACATTTGACGTTTAAATACATCAGTTTTTATATGATACGCTGCAGCTTTCTCTGTTTTTAAACGAACATCAGATTTTGGAAATGATTTCATTGCATCAATGTACATGTCCAATTCATAGTTCAAACAACATTTTAATTTACCACATTGTCCGGCTAATTTTTGAGGATTTAAGGACAGTTGTTGGTATCGAGCAGCAGATGTTGAAACTGAACGAAAATCAGTTAACCAAGTTGAACAGCACAATTCTCTTCCACAAGAACCAATTCCGCCCAAACGTGAAGCTTCTTGTCGCGAACCTATTTGACGCATTTCGATTCTAACTTTGAATTCATCAGCCATGTTTTTGATTAACTGACGGAAATCAACTCTACCTTCTGCTGTATAATAAAAAGTAGCTTTCGCTAAATCTCCTTGGTATTCAACATCAGATATTTTCATTTCCAATGCTAATTCAATCGCCATAACACGTGAGCGTTGCATTAAACCTGACTCTAAAGAACGTGCTTTGATCCACTTGTCAATGTCTTCCTGCGTAGCTATACGGTGTATTTTGTTAGCTTCCAACGGTTTAAAGTTGGTTTCTTTTTTCTTAACTTGTATTCTGGCTAATTCTCCAACAATCGATATCACGCCTATATCGTGACCAGAAGTTTCTTCCACAGCGACAACATCTCCAACTTGTAGTGAGAGAGCTTTGCTATTTCTATAAAAATTCTTGCGACTATTTTTAAATCTTACTTCAACTATATCATATTGTGTTTGATTATTCGGTAAAGCCATATTTGCTAACCAATCATACACTTCTAATTTATTACATCCGCCAGAACTACAGTTTCCATTATTTTGACAGCCTCGAGGTGTACCCCCGCCTGAACTACAATTAGAACAACCCATAATTTTGAATATTTTATGTAAAAATACGTATTTAGACTTGAGTCAACAAGACATTAGACATTAGACTTTATAAAATCTCTACTTTTATGCGATTATTCAACATAAAAAAAGGTGGTACCTTTTCAGATACCACCTTATATTTTTTATTGTTAACTTAAATTCTATCCTGAACACATTTCACAATTCTCTGGATCTTCCAAAGAACATGCCATTGCATTTTGGTCATCATTAGCTGAATCGTAAACCATTGCTTTGTCTACTGTGAATTTAATCGCATCAGTTGCAGCTTTGGTTCTCAAGTAGTACATTCCAGTTTTCAACCCTTTTTCCCATCCGTAGAAATGCATAGAAGTCAATTTTCCAAAGTTTGCATTTTCCATAAAGATGTTCAATGATTGAGATTGACAAATATATGCACCTCTATCTGAAGATAAATCAATGATTGATTTTTGAGAAATTTCCCAAGCTGTTTTATAAAGATCTTTTAAATTTTGAGGAATCTCAGAAATATTCTGAATCGAACCACTAGTTGACATAATTGTTTGACGCATTTCTTTTGTCCACAATCCTGCTTTTACTAAGTCTTTCAATAAGTGTTTGTTTACGATGATGAATTCACCTGAAAGCACACGTCTTGTGTAAACATTTGATGTATAAGGTTCAAAACATTCGTTATTTCCTAAAATCTGCGCTGTAGATGCTGTTGGCATTGGAGCTAATAACAATGAGTTACGTACACCGTATTTTTTAACTTCTTCTTTTAAAACATCCCATTCCCAACGTGGAGATGGAGTTACATTCCACATGTCTGGTTGGAAAATTCCTTTTGAAACTGGAGATCCTTCGTAAGATGTATAAGGTCCATCTACTTTCGCTAAATCTTTAGATGCTGTCATTGCAGCATAGTAGATTGTTTCGAAAATTTCACGGTTCAATACTCTTGCTTCTTCAGATTCGAAAGGGAAACGCATCAAGATGAATGCATCAGCCAATCCTTGAACACCTAATCCAATTGGACGGTGGCGAATATTAGAATTTCTTGCTTCTTCAACTGGGTAATAATTTTCATCAATTACTTTGTTCAAGTTCAGTGCTGCTTGGTAAGAAACTTCGAACAATTTATCATGATCAAATTTACCTTCTTCTGTAACAAATTTTGGCAATGCGATCGATGCTAAGTTACAAACTGCAATTTCGTCTGGAGCTGTGTACTCAATAATTTCTGTACATAAGTTTGAAGACTTTATTGTACCTAAATTTTGTTGGTTTGATTTCGCATTTGCAGCATCTTTGTACAACATATAAGGTGTACCAGTTTCAATTTGTGATTCTAAAATTTTGAACCATAAATCTTGAGCTTTGATTGTTTTTCTACCTTTTCCTTCTGTTTCGTATTTTGTGTATAATGCCTCAAATTCAGCACTATGTACATCTGAAAGACCTGGACATTCATGAGGACACATTAACGTCCATTCTCCATTTTCTTTCACACGTTTCATGAACAAATCTGGAATCCATAAAGCATAGAATAAATCTCTTGCACGTTGCTCTTCTTTTCCGTGGTTCTTTTTCAAGTCTAAGAAATCAAACACATCTGCATGCCATGGCTCAATGTAAATTGCAAAAGAACCTTTTCTTTTACCTCCACCTTGATCTACGTAACGAGCAGTGTCATTGAAAACACGCAACATTGGAACGATACCATTCGATTCACCGTTAGTTCCTTTAATGTAAGAACCTTTTGCGCGAATATCGTGAATAGACAATCCAATACCCCCAGCAGATTGTGAGATTTGAGCACAGTTTTTTAATGTATCATAAATTCCTGCAATACTATCCTCTTTCATTGTTAACAAGAAACAAGATGACATTTGTGGTTTTGGTGTTCCAGCGTTGAACAAAGTTGGAGTAGCATGTGTAAACCAACCTTCAGACATCATGTTATACGTTTTGATTACTGATTGAATATCACCTTTGTGAATTCCAACAGACACACGCATTAACATTTGTTGTGGACGTTCAACAATTTCACCGTTCAATTTCATTAAGTAAGAACGAGTCAATGTTTTGAATCCGAAGTAATCATATTTGAAATCACGGTCGTAGATAATGCTAGAATCTAACAAATCACTATTTTCCATAATAACTTTGTGAACATCATCTGCTAATAGAGCTGCTTTTTCTCCTGTTTTTGGATCAACGTATTTATGCAAATCATCCATTACATCAGAAAACGTTTTTTTTGTTTCTTTGTGAAGATTAGAAACTGCTATACGTGAAGCTAAAAGTGCATAATCTGGATGATCGATTGTTTTTGCTGCCGAAACTTCAGCTGCTAAATCATCCAAATCTGTTGTGGTAACACCATCATAAATTCCTTCAATCACTTTCATTGCCACCGCTTCTGGTGAAACTAAAGGATCTAAACCGTAACACATCTTAATGATGCGAGCAGTTATTTTGTCAAATTTGATTGGCTCTTTTCTACCGTCTCTTTTTACTACGTACATGTATGTTCGTTTTACTATTTAATAATTCGTTTATATTTTAGAAGTCTTCGTTGGTTGTGAAACCGTGACTCTCTTTCCCGTTTAAAACACCTGCTTTTTGGTATTCTCCAACTCTTTTCTCAAAGAAATTTGTTTTTCCTTGAATCGATATCATATCCATAAAATCAAATGGGTTTGTAGTGTTATACACTTTTTCATTCCCTAATTCTACTAATAATCTATCTGCAACAAATTCAATGTATTGCGCCATTAAATCACTGTTCATACCAATTAAACGTACAGGTATTGCATCCGTTACAAATTCTTTTTCAATTTCAACTGCATCCATGATAATTTCTTTCACTTCTTGCTTAGAAAGTTGGTTGTTCAAATGGTTGTTATACAACAAACAAGCGAAATCACAATGCAATCCTTCATCACGTGATATCAATTCGTTAGAGAACGATAACCCGGGCATCAATCCACGTTTTTTCAACCAAAAAATAGCACAAAATGAACCCGAAAAGAAAATTCCTTCAACTGCTGCAAAAGCAACTAATCGTTGAGCGAATGTACCTTTATCAATCCAACGCAATGCCCATTCTGCTTTTTTCTTTACACAGTCCAACGTATCAATTGCGTTGAATAAATGTGCCTTCTCAGCCGTACTCTGGATATACGTGTCAATCAACAATGAATATGTTTCTGAATGAACATTCTCCATTGAAATTTGAAAACCGTAGAAAAATTTTGCTTCCGTGTATTGAACTTCTGCAAGAAAATGCTCTGCTAAGTTTTCATTCACAATTCCGTCAGATGCTGCAAAAAATGCCAACACATTCTTAATAAAATAACGTTCGTCTTCTGTCAATTTATTTTCCCAGTCAATTAAATCAGGAGATAAATCAATTTCTTCAGCTGTCCAGAAACTAGCTTCAGCTCTTTTGTAAAAAGACCAAATATCATCGTGTACAATTGGAAAAAGTACAAAACGACTGTTGTTTTTTTCTAATATTGGCTCTACTTGCGTCATTTTTACGTTGTTTTTTTCTAATACTGTTTCTACTTGCGTCATTTTTATATTTTTATATTTTGAATACTCAAATTTTAGAGTGCAAAAATGGTCATTTTTCTACCTTTTTACAACTAAAGAAATACACACCCGTTCTACATTGTTAACATTTGCAATCGCAATCCCTTTAATAGTAAACTATTGACGTCTTATCAACACTGAATATAAAGATATTCACAGTATACATCTCTCGTTTTGTCAATAAATTGTTAAAAGTAATCAATCGACTGAATACAAAGAAGTTCACAATAATTGTATAAATTTAGTGAAGTTTTTTAACTTTGTCAAGTGAAAAAAAATGTTGTTTTTAACATCAATATGTGTATATGAGTTTATCCAAAATAGGATCTCATTTATTACACCTTATTTATCCCAATGAATGTTTAATTTGTGAGAAAGAAATTGCTGTTAATCAACACAGTATTTGTTCGTTTTGTTTCAATGATTTACAGTACACTTTTTTTGAGCGATACGAAGAACCAACGCCACTCGATCAATTATTTTGGGGCAAGGTACGCGTTGAAAATTCTTACGCTTTGTTGTATTTTGAGAAAGGAAAAAGTGCTCAACCTATTCTTCATGCTTTAAAATACAATGACAAACCACAACTTGGTGTAGAAATGGGAAATCTAATTGGTGAAAAGTTGCTCCATTTGAAATCTTTTCAATCTATCGAAGTATTGATTCCTGTGCCTATTCACCCGAAAAAAGAATTTACAAGAGGGTATAATCAAAGTGAAAAATTAGCGGATGGTATTGCGCAACAATTAAATATTCCAGTGGAAACAAATTTTTTAAAGCGACTTAAAAATTCTGAAAGTCAAACCAAAAAGAATCGATTGAAACGATGGGATGGTATTCAGAATATTTTCAGCGCAGTAAAACAAACAAACTATAAGCACGTTGCAATTGTTGACGATGTAGTTACAACAGGGGCAACATTAGAAGTAATTATTCGAGCTATTCAGGAAAATAATCCCGAAATTCGCATCACTATTATTAGTTTAGCACTTACAAAATGACGGAGAAAAAAGAATATTTAATTATTGGTGCCGGTTTATCTGGAATTTGCATGTCGGTTCATTTAATTAAAAACGGTCATTCGGTTACGTTAATTGATAGTGGTGAAAACTTCAGTTCTTCTGTTGCTGCAGGTCAAATTAATCCTTTGGTCTTCAGGAGAATGACTAAATCTTGGAGGGTAGATGATTTTTTACCGTATGCTGCCAATTTTTACACAAATTTAGGAACCGAAACGCAACTTCCGATCTATTTTCCAATACAAATTCGTAGGATGTTTTCTTCAGCACATGAAAAAGTAATGTGGCTCGAAAAACAAGAACGGGATGGTTTTTCTCATTTAATGGAAGTAATAACTCCAGATGATGATGCGTATACCTTAGCGAAAAACGATTTTGGATCAGGAAGAATTAAACAATCATCTTATGTTAATGCTGCTAATTTTTTAACTGGTGGAAAAAAATGGATTGAACAAAACGGCATAATTGTAACTGAAAAAGTTGTGTATTCTGATATTAATCCATCTGATTCTACTTATAAAGGCAAAAAATATGATGCCTTTCTTTTCTGTGAAGGGTCTCAGAATTCTGACAATCCTTGGTTCAAGCAATTTGTTGTGGAACACACTAAAGGGGAAATTCTTACGTTAAATTCTATTGAGATTTCTGAAACTGAATCGTTGAATCGAAAATGCTTTTTACTTCCTGTTGGGAATTCAACTTTCAGATTAGGAGCTACTTATGTTCGGAATACTCCAGAAAGATCAATAACAATTGAAGCGAAAGAAGATTTACTAGAAAAAGTGCAATTACTGACTTCAAAATCTTTTACTGTTATCGATCATCAGGTAGGTATTCGTCCAACTACACCCGACAGAAGACCAATTATCGGGAGACATCCAGAATTTTATAATATGTTAATATTCAACGGATTAGGAACTAAAGGTTATTTGATGGCTCCTTTGTTAGCGAAAGAATTTGCAGATAATTTAGACGGAAAAGGGGAGTTGGATAAAGAAGTTAGAATAGAGCGATTGATTAAACCAAACACATTTTTGAAGTAGTATTATTGAAGTAGTATTATTGAAAAAGATAAAGTTTATTGGTCTAATTTATATAAGTGTTTGTTATTACAGAGATTTCTTTAAAGTAATGATTTGGTAGAACGAAGAAATAACTACGATTCCAATTACAAAAAACCACTCAGGAAGTTGTACAAACTGAACAATTCCCAACGACAAAGCCGAGAATGCTAACAAAACGATCATTGATGAGATATGTGGTTGCCAGAGTTGACGTACATTAATTTTAGCGAAAACAGCAGGCTGTAAAAATTCCATTTTATACTGAAAAAATCCCATAAACGCAATGAGTGGAATTAGTACAAAACCTTGTTCGATTCCCATTTCTTTATAGGTCAAAAAGGCTACTACTTGTTTTGATGCATTGAAATTTGGTTGTACAAAAGGCATTATTATCTGTGATATTAAAATACTAAATGAAAGGATTAGAATACTTAAAAAGCCAAATTTCATCCAACTTTTCTTTTCATTTATTAAATTTTCTAATTGATTTTCAGCTTTATAATTAGTTATCTTTTTAGATTTCGCATGTAAAATAATTTCTTTCGTAAACATATCTAAAAAATAGAAAAGCAAAATGAAATACAAATTCCAGTTCCAAAAGAAAAATCCTAAAATCGGGATAGCACCATCTCCTATTAACTGAATATATTTAGGATTTAGTTTCATGGTTTTACTGGCACTTTTCGATTAATTCTCTTGACAATGTGAAATCAGGATTAAAACTTAATGCTTTTCTAAATGAAAGCATCGCATTTGGTTTGTCTCCTTTGTTCAAATAACAAACCCCCAAATTATGCCAAGCTTCAACATATTTTGGAGAACTTTGAATGGAACTACTATAAAAATATATGGCACTGTCCAAATCATCTTCTTTTTCTAACCATTGTTTAATGTAGCCTAATTGAAACAAGGCTTCAGAATATGTAGTGTCAATTTGAATCATTTTACGGTACAATTTTTTCGCTTCATTTACTTTATTGAACTGTTGATTTGCAAATGCAAGGGCATATAAAACATCAGCATTTCTTGGTTCTAATTTGGCTGCTGTGATGTAATATTCTAAACAAATTGGATTTTTTTCAGACTGATACAATGAACCCAACATTAGGTATGCTTCAAAAAACTTTGGATCTTGTTGAACAGCCGTTTCATACGATGATTTGGCTAATTCCACTTTATTTAAGCGCAAATAATTTGTTCCTTTCAATACATAAGCATCTCTGTATCTTGCATTTATTTTTAAAGCTAAATTGATGTATTGAAATGATTTGTCAAAATCTTGTTGTTGACTATAAGTAGAAGCTAAGCTAATTAAAGCTTTCTCGTTTTTTGGTTCTTTTTTAAGAATAACAGTAAAATGACGTTGAGCAATCGCAACATCTAACACGGTTCTGTTAGGTCTATTATTCAATACTTCTGCATAAAAAAAGCGTGCTGGAAGAAATGTGCTATCCAATCGATATGCTTTTGCTGCATCTGCAAATGCGTTATCAAATCTAAATATTTTCATTAATTTTTCTCCACGTTTGATTAATAGAGGAATGCTATCAGGATATTTCACTAATAGACTGTCTAAATTTTTCGGCTCAGAAGAAATTGATTTCGTATCGTTACAACTGATAAAAAATAAAATTGGAAGTATAAAAAATAGATATTTCATTTCGTGTGTAAAAGTTTGAACAACAAAGTTAGCCGATTTTTAATTTAAAAGGGGGATTTTATAAATGTGTTTGATATAAATTCGAATGAGTAGCGGCCTTTAAATAAAAAATAAAAGATTTCTGCTTATTATCCTATTTATATTCATTTTAAAGCAATAAATTTGTATAATTCATTTTACAGAAAATTACTATGAAAAATTACACGAAAGTTTTTGTTGTCTTATTCCTTTCTTTATTCGTTTTTGATGTTTTCGGACAAGGATGTTCTCAATGCAGAATGCTATCTGAACAAGCTTCAGGATTAGATGAAGCTTCTTTTGGTACAAATATCAATACAGGAATTTTATATTTAATGCTTATTCCTTATATTTTGTTAATGGTACTTTTTAGAAACAGAATAAAAGGATTATTTAAAAGTTTGATTAGAAGAAATTAGACATTAGATTTTAAAACTCAAAACTAAAACTAAAAGATTTATGTAACAAAACTGTTGCATAAATCTTTTAGTGAAGTGTTTTTATGTCTTTAAGTACAGCGTAATTCTTTATTTTCCCGTATTTTTAAAATAAAAAATCATTATAAGGATAACGTATTTTAAAAATTCGTTTCACCTCTTCATAAACCACTTGTTTCAATTCTTCTACATTGTCTTTTTCTTGTGCAGATACAAACACGCATAAACCGCCATTCAATTTATCTGTCCATATTTTTTTCAATTCTTCCAATGAATAGTTTTCTTTTTCCATTGGTGAAGGATCGTCTTTGTCTTTTTCAACGAATTTGTAAGCATCGATTTTATTGAAAACGATGATAACTGGTTTTTCTGTTTTATCAATCTCAGCAAGTGTTTCATTGACAACTATATACTGATCTTCATAATGTGCGTGAGAAATATCTATAATATGTATCCATAAATCTGCTTCACGTACTTCGTCTAACGTTGATTTAAAAGATTCTACTAATTGATGCGGCAATTTTCTAATAAAACCAACGGTATCTGTTAACAAAAAGGGAAGATTTTCAATCACTACTTTTCGAACGGTTGTGTCTAATGTTGCGAAAAGTTTGTTTTCAGCAAATACTTCAGATTTACTCAACAAATTCATCATCGTACTTTTTCCTACATTCGTATATCCTACTAATGCAACTCGCACTAATTGACCACGGTTTCCTCTTTGCACAATAGTCTGTTTATCAATATCTTTCAGTTTTTCTTTTAACTGAGTAATTTTCATATTGATGATTCTTCTATCTGTTTCAATTTGCGTTTCACCTGGTCCACGCATTCCTATACCTCCTTTTTGACGCTCAAGGTGTGTCCATAAACGCGTTAATCGGGGTAAGGCATATTGTAATTGTGCTAATTCAACTTGTGTTTTAGCACTTGAAGATCTTGCTCTACTTGCAAAAATATCTAAAATTAGATTGTTTCTATCAAGAACTTTTATCTGAAGAATTGTTTCAATATTTCTCAATTGCGAAGGTGAAAGCTCGTCATCAAAAATGGCTAATTCAATGTCATTTTCAACTACGTATTCTCTAATTTCTTCCATTTTCCCCTTACCAACAAACGTTTTAGGGTTTTCGATTGTCACTTTTTGTAGAAAAACATGATCTGTTATTGCTCCAGCTGTTTCCGCTAAAAACTTTAATTCATCGATGTATTCTAATGCTAACTCTTCTGTTAATTTTTGAGTAATGATTCCAACGAGAATACATTTTTCCTCAACTGCATCAACGAGTATATGACCTGTTGTTTCTATTTCCATTCGTTAAAACCATTGACCTCCTAAAGCTCTGAACGGCCAAGGAATTGCAGCTAAAATTAAAATTAAAGCAAGTGTGTAAAAAACAACTATTTTTTGATGTTTCATAATTGGAGCTACTAATTTTTCAGCTTTTTTCCTTCCAATTGTTACTAAAATGATTGCAATAACCATCAATAATAAATGCTCCATTCCATAGAAACGCAACATTTTATCTTTCATCCACCCTTCAACAAACTGAACTTTATCAGATTGAAAATACAAGATTCCTCCAATCAATAATTGTGTGTGTAAAATAATCATTGCAAACAAATTCAACATTTTATCCCTCTTAAGATATTCGCCTGATCTTTTTCCTTTTAATGCATTGAAAATTGCAGCAATCAAAAGTATAAGTGCTACCCATCTTAATCCTGAGTGAGCGTGTAAAAGTGCAGTGTACATAAATTTCTATTTTTTACAAAAGTAACCAAAAAGACGCATGTAATCAGCTATTAAAGATAATTAAGCTAATGCTTGTTCTAAATCAGCAATAATATCTTCAATATCTTCTACTCCAACACTTAAACGAATCAAAGAATCAACGACACCTGTTTTTTCTCTTTCTTCTTTCGGAATTGATGCGTGTGTCATTGTTGCTGGGTGACCAATCAACGATTCAACTCCTCCTAAAGATTCTGCCAATGCAAATAATTGAGTAGATTTCACAATGTGATGTGCGTCTTCCATTTTATTTCCTTTCAAAGTAAATGAGATCATTCCTCCAAAACCACGCATTTGTTTTTTAGCAATATCATGATTTGGATGTGTCTCAAAACCAGGCCAGTATACTTTGTCTATTTTTGGATGTTTTACTAAATATTTCGCTACCTGTTCACCATTTTCACAGTGACGTTGCATGCGTAAATGCAATGTTTTTATACCTCTCAATACCAAAAACGAATCCATTGGTGCAGTTACAGCTCCTGTAGAATTTTGAATACGGTATATTTCTTTTCCAATTTCATCGTCAGCAGTTACCAAAGCTCCCATCACAACATCTGAATGTCCTCCCAGATATTTAGTAACTGAATGCATCACAATGTCAGCCCCTAAATCCAATGGATTCTGAAGATATGGTGTAGCGAATGTATTATCGACAGCTAAAAGTGCATTTGCTTTTTTAGCCACTTTCGACATTTCTTCAATATCAATAATATTCATCATTGGGTTTGTAGGTGTTTCTACCCAAATCAATTTTGTATTTTCATTTACCAATGCCTTCACATTAGCAACGTTGTTCATATCTACAAAATGAAATTTGATTCCATATTTTTCGAATATTGTTTTGAAAATTCTGTAAGAGCCTCCGTATAAATCGTTTGTAGAAATTACTTCATCCCCTGGATTTAACATTTTGATTACACAATCAATTGCTGCTAATCCTGAACCAAAACAAGCTCCGTGTTTTCCATTTTCAATTGCAGCAATGTTATTTTCTAAAGCGTGACGAGTTGGATTTAATGTTCTTGAATATTCATATCCCTTGTGATTTCCAATACCATTCTGAACATACGTTGATGTTTGGTAAATTGGTGTCATGATTGCCCCTGTTGATTCATCTGGGTGAACACCAGCATGTATAGCTTTTGTACCGAATTTCATAGCTTTATAATTTTAAAGCAAAGTTATAATAATAAGCTTGTAAAATCTAATTCTTATCATCTCAATATTTTTCGGATGAACCATTTGTTTATAAGACAATTACTATTTCTCTGTAATTTTCATTGATCTCTTGTCCTAATAAATTCGTTATTTGATCTGCTTTGCGAACAAGTGTTCCTGTTTTGTATTGTCAATTGAAATTAACTCAGATGTTGTGTTTTTCCCGTCGAAATCTGTTTTTTTAATCGGTAATAATTAATTAATTATTTTATTTACATTACAATCTAATAATAGATAATCTTGTGGTTGAATCTTTGTTCCTGCCCCTTTCATTGTGCTTACAATTTCAAAAGTTGAACTGTCCGTTGTTTTTTCAACTGTGAAATAATCATTGTCTTTTTCTGTTTGTGTCGACCATGTTAATTCATTATCATTTCCTACACTTTTCCCTTTGAAACTCACTAATTCAATCGGAAGAGCGATTGCCTGATCTTCAGTCTTTCCAAACAATCTAAATGAGGTAACTCCTGTCCACGTTAATTTCATATCAGGGCAAACTCATACTTTTGTACTATTTAACAATTTTGGTTAATATTCATTTTCCTAACCTGCTTTTAATCTTTTACCCTTAATTCCTTACTTAACTGTCTTTTCATTTTTTAATAAGTTCAATTCTATTTTTAGAACAGTTGATTAGTTCTGAGCTGCGTTTTCTTTTTTTCTGGATTGATCTTTATTGAATTGAACATCTAAGATTTAATGGATCTTATTCTCAACTCCTCAGTTTGAACGAACGCAATGATGCAGTTTATTTGGTTTACAGTCCAATAAAGGTATCGCCTGAAGGTAGACTATTCGGTAAAGACATAAAGCTTTTTAATTTTTTTTCTTTAGCGATTACAAACTCTTCCATTTGTTTCCATGTTTCAGCTCCACATAGAGTAGCAACAACTCCGATGAGTAGAACAGTATTCAAATCGTGTATTCTGTTTATATGACTTCTAGGGTCTGTAATTTGACTAAAAACTGTAAGAATGAATCTGTTTTTATGCGTATAACTATTTGATTATCAGTTAAATATAGTTATTTTAATTGGATTGACAACGGGTTAACTAATTTATTATCAAGTATTTAAAAAGTTTTTTAATCATTTAAAAGTATGAGTTTGCCCTGATAATATCCACACCTTTCTTTCTCCTTTAAAGATGAATTTGTATCTTTGAGGGTTATAACAAGGAAAAATTATGTCAAAAAATCGCAAGCAAGAAGCATTAGATTACCACTCTTCTGGAAAACCTGGAAAGATTGAGGTAGTTCCTACTAAACCCTATTCAACACAAAGAGATTTATCATTGGCTTACTCTCCAGGAGTGGCTGAACCTTGTTTGAAAATTGCTGAAAATAAGGATGATGTATATAAATATACCGCAAAAGGAAATTTAGTTGCTGTTATCACAAATGGTACTGCCGTATTAGGTTTGGGAGACATTGGTCCAGAGGCTTCTAAGCCTGTGATGGAAGGGAAAGGGTTGTTATTTAAGATTTTTGCTGACATCGATGTGTTTGATATTGAGATAGATGCAAGTGATCCAGAATTATTTATTCAAACGGTGAAAGCGATTGCTCCTACTTTTGGCGCGATTAATTTGGAAGATATTAAAGCTCCCGAAGCATTCGAGATTGAAAGAAGATTGAAAGAAGAATTGGATATTCCAATGATGCATGACGATCAACATGGCACAGCAATTATTTCTTCAGCAGCACTTTTAAATGCGTTAGAATTGGCTGGAAAGAAAATTGAAGATGTGAAAATTGTTGTTTCTGGTGCAGGTGCAGCAGCAATCTCATGTGCACGATTGTATAATATGTTGGGAGCACAACTTAAAAACATCTATCTTTTTGATTCAAAAGGACTTATAAATAAAAATAGAACAGATCTAGACGAACATAAACAGTTTTTTGCGGTCACTCTGAAGATGCTTCTTTGGTAGATTCTTTCAAAGGTGCGGATGTGTTTTTAGGATTATCAAAGGGTGGATTGGTCAACAAAGAAATGATTGCGGTGATGGCTAATGATCCTATTGTTTTTGCTTTGGCGAATCCTGAGCCCGAAATTTCTTACAAAGATGCAACATCGGTTCGAAAAGATATTATCATGGCAACGGGTCGTTCAGATCATCCTAATCAGGTGAATAACGTACTAGGATTTCCTTATATTTTTAGAGGGGCATTAGACGTTAGAGCAACAACTATTAACGAAGAAATGAAATTGGCAGCTGTGAAAGCATTGGCTTCATTAGCCAAAGAAACAATTCCAGAAGAAGTGATTGAGGCGTATGGCGAAAAAAATATTTTATTTGGACGTGAACAAATTATTCCAAAACCATTAGATCCACGTTTAATTTACCACGTTGCTCCTGCGGTTGCAAAAGCAGCAATGGATTCTGGTGTGGCTAAAAAACCTATTACAGATTGGGATGCGTATGAAATGGAATTAAAAAAACGATTGGGAATTGATAATAAATTGATTCGTGATATTACTACAAAAGCCCAAAGTAACCCAAAACGTGTTGTTTTTGCTGAAGCAGATAATATCAAAATTTTAAAAGCTGCTTCTACCTCTTTGGAAGAAGGATTTGCGTTCCCAATTTTATTAGGAAAAAGAAATGTAATTGAATCGTTAATCGAAGAATATTCTCTTGAATTTTCAAACGTAGTGATCATCGATCCAAAATCTGACGAAGAGGAAGATCGCAGAATTAAATACGGTAAAGCATTTTTTGAAAAACGAAAACGAAAAGGGGTTACTGAGTTTGAAGCAATTCAAATTATGCGTGAAAGAAATCATTTTGGTGCAATGATGGTGGAAGCTGGAGATGCTGATGCTATGGTTTCTGGATTGACAAGAAATTATAGAGATGTTGTTCGACCAGTGATTCAAACAATTGGTTCACAGAAAGATGTGAATACAATTGCGGGAATGTATATTTTGGTTACCAAAAGAGGTCCTTTGTTTTTAGCCGATACAACTATTAATTTAGATCCAACTGCTGAGCAAATTGCAGAGTTAACCAACAACGTAGCGAAAATGGTACGTAAATTTAAAGTAACTCCTAAAATCGCATTGTTGAGCTATTCAAATTTTGGATCTTCTCCAGGAAAAGATTCAGAAAAAATGGCAAAGGCAGTTGATATTTTACATACAAATTACCCTTCTTTAGTAGTTGATGGTGAACTTCAAGCAAATTTTGCATTGAACAACGATTTGATGAATGAAAAATTCTCTTTCTCACAACTGTCTAATAAACAGGTAAATGTGTTGATTTTCCCAAATTTATCTGCTGGAAATATTGCCTATAAATTATTGCAAGAAATGACTGATGGAGATGCTATTGGACCTGTATTAGTAGGATTAAAAAAATCAATTCACGTTCTTCAATTAGGTTCTTCGGTAAGAGAAATTATTAATATGGTAAAAGTTGCCGTTGTAGATGCACAGAATAAATAAGTTCAAACGTTATAAAAATGATTTCACATTTAAACGGTAAATTAATAGAGAAAAATCCTACTGCACTTATAATAGAATGTGCAGGAATTGGGTACGAAGTGAAAATTTCATTAACAACATTTTCTACTATTGGATCAGATGAATCAATCAAAATCTTTACGCAATTTATTGTACGTGAAGATGCACAATTGTTATTTGGATTTGCGACAAAAGAAGAAAGAGATATTTTCAATCATTTAATTTCCGTTTCGGGAATCGGTCCAAATACTGCAATGATTATGCTTTCTTCTCTTTCTCCTGAAGAAATAGCCCACGCAATTCAATCTGAAGATGTTAGAACAATTCAAAGCATCAAAGGAATTGGAATAAAAACGGCGCAACGTGTAATCATCGACTTAAAGGATAAAATGATAAAAATGTCATTTTCTACTGAAAATGTCTTTACTCAAAACAATACAAATCGATTTGATGCGTTAACTGCATTAGTTTCATTAGGTTTCGATAAAAAAATGATCGAAAAAGCGCTTGACAAAATAGGTACAGGAGAAGAAACGGTGGAACAATTAATTAAACAAGCATTGAAAATATTATAGATTGAATACGCTAAAAAGGAATTTTAACAGACTAAAAAACGCTGCATTACTTCTTTTAACACTAGGGCTTTCTTGGTGTGTTTCGGCGCAAGATACGTTATTATTTCCTATTAAAAATTCAGTTGATCCGACTCAAACAAAACCACAAAGCTTCGATTTAGGTGATCCTAGCTCAATGAAGCAAACAATTGAATATGATCCACTTACAAAGTCCTATGTTTTCAAGGAAACGGTTGGTGCTTCGGATTTGAACTACAGAAATCCATCGATGATGACCTTGGATGAATACATCGAATTTGAACGTCAAAAAACACAAACCAACAATTGGAAATCAAAAATTAAAGAACAAACTGCTCAAAGTAGACCGTTCGAATTTCCGATTAAAGTTGGTAGTAAACTTTTTGAAAATTTCTTTGGTTCGGATCAAATAACAATACGTCCTGCTGGTTCAGTAGAATTGTCTTTTGGAGTAAATTCTTCACGCTACGATAACCCAATTTTACCCGTAATAAATAGACGCGTAACTCGTTTTGATTTTCAACCTCAAATTCAGTTGAATTTAGTTGGTCAAATAGGAACTAAATTTAAAATTGGAACAAGTTATAATACCCAAGCTGCATTTGATTTCGACAATATTTCTAAGCTAGAATATACAGGAAGTGAAGATCAAATAATGCAAAAAATAGCATTAGGAAATGTTTCCATGCCTTTACCGACTACCTTAATTCAAGGTTCTCAAACTCTATTTGGAGTTCAAACGAAATTACAATTTGGTAGAGCAACGGTGGATTTAATAGCGGCTTCTTCTAAAGGAAAACGGCAAGAAATAAATATTGCAGGTAAAGCTCAAGTGCAAACATTTGAATTATCGGCAGATAATTATGAAGCCAACCGACATTATTTCGTGAATCTCTATCACAAAGAAAACTACGACCATGCCATGACAACATTGCCAATTGTAAGTTCTGGTGTGAATATTACACGGATGGAGGTTTGGTTAACAAACAAAACAAACACTACAGAAAATACACGAAACATTGTTGCTTTCACCGATTTAGGGGAAGCAAAACAAGAAAATTGCCAAGGTTCTCCAGGGAATTTATCTCCAATCGATTTGCCTGAAAATGAAGCAAATGGATTGTATAAATGGGCGTCAGATGAAGCTGTAAATCCAGGCATAAGAGGGTTTTCGAATGCTGTAAATGCATTGACAACTCAAGGAAACAATGTGCCAGGACCATTTGTGCAAGCTACTCATTATGAGAAGGTTCAAAATGCTCGAAAATTGACAGATTCAGAATTTTCGTACAATGCATTGTTAGGATTTATCTCTTTGAATTTACCGCTAAATAACGATGAAGTTTTAGGGGTTTCTTATGAATATACATACAAAGGAAAAACCTACAGAGTAGGTGAACTATCCACAGATGGTGTAGCGGGAACATCCGCGTTAATTGTGAAATTATTAAAACCAACGATTACAAATCCTGCAAATAAAATGTGGGATTTGATGATGAAAAACGTTTATTCGATTGGTGCATATCAAGTTGGACAACAAGGGTTTAGACTGAATTTATTGTATAACAACCCTGCTACTTCGTTGGCAGTTCCGTTTTTTCCTTTTCCAGGTGTTGATGATAAATTGTTGGTTGAATTATTAGACATGGATAAAATCAACCAAAATAACCAACCGTTTGGAGATGGAGTTTTCGATTTTGTTCCAATAAATTTTAATGGAAACAAAGCGGATAACGGAGGTACAATCAACACGAGAAATGGAAGAATTTATTTTTCTACTGTTGAACCTTTTGGCGCCACATTGAAAGTAAAATTAGCCGCTGCAGGAATAGCAGATGTAATTGTAAATCAGGTTGCTTACACAGAATTATACGATTCAACGAAAACTGCTGCACAGCAAATCCCTAGTAAAAACAGGTTTAGTTTCAAAGGGGAATACCAATCTTCAGTTACTTCAGATATTCCCTTAAATGCATTGAATGTTCCTGAAGGGGCAGTTAGTGTTACAGCTGGAGGAATAAGATTAACCGAAGGATCAGATTATACCGTTGATTATAATTTAGGGAGAGTTAAGATTTTAAACTCAGGAATACTGGAATCTAATACTCCTATCAAAATTTCTATCGAAAGTAATTCAGTATTTGGATTCCAATCAAAATCTTTATTAGGTGCAAGGTATAATTACAGGTTTAGTCCCAATTTCAATGTCGGTGGAACATGGATGAGAATGATGGAACGACCTGTAACGCAAAAAGTTGACATTGGAAGTGAACCCTTCAAAAACAATGTGATTGGAGTGGATTTAGCGTTTAAAACAAACTTGCCCTTTTTAACAAAATTAGTAGATTTATTGCCTGTAATTTCTACAACAGAGAAATCTACCTTTTCATTTACGGGAGAATTTGCCCATATTATTCCAGGTGCACCAAGCGCTATTAGTAAATCTGGTATTTCCTATATTGATGATTTTGAAGGAGCACAAAGTACAATAGATTTAAAATCACAAAATTCCTGGAAATTGGCTTCAATTCCTCAAGGTCAAAATGATCTTTTCCCTGAAGCAGCATCGCCAGAATTACGAAATAATTTCAAACGATCAAAAATTGCTTGGTATCAAATAGATCAAGTGTTTTATAATGCAAGTTCACTTACTCCTCAACACATCAAAGATACACCTGAAATGTTGACTGACAGTAGAACACGTTTGATTCAGACAATCGATTTATTTCCGAATACACAATTAGCGTATGGCACACCTTCACCTTTACAAGTTCTAGATTTAGCCTATTATCCTCAAGAAAGAGGAATGTATAATTACGACACAACACAAACTGTAAATGCAGATGGAAGGTGGATTAATCCTGAAAATAGATGGGGTGGAATCATGCGTTCATTGAATACTAACGATTTTGAACAAAGTAATATTCAATTCATTCAATTTTGGATGTTGGATCCTTTCAATGAGGATGCTGAAAAGGTAAATCCATCTACACAACATACCGGAGGAAATATGTATTTCAACTTGGGGAATATTTCAGAAGATGTTTTGCCAGATTCTCATAAAAGTTTTGAAAATGGTCTGCCACCAACAGGACTAAGTGTAAACAATGATTTAGACACAACAGCCTGGGCACGTGTATCATCACAACAACAAGTAGTGAATGCATTTGACAATGATGATGCAGCTAGAGAAAATCAAGATGTTGGGTTTGATGGTTGGAAAAATGATAAAGAAGTTATTGCATTTGCAAATTATGTGAATTGGGTGAACAACAACGCAGTACTATCACCAGCAGCAAAAACCCAAATGACAAATGATCCTTCGAATGACGATTACACGTATTATTTAGATGATCGATCTGATAGTGAAAAACTGGATATTTTAAAAAGATATAAAAAATTCAATGGAATGGAAGGGAACTCACCTACTCCTACCATGTCAAACAAGATAAATCAAAATGGTTATCCAACCGCTGCAAATACTACTCCTGATGTTGAAGATTTGAATTTAGACAATAACTTAGCGGAATCAGAAAGCTACTTTCAATACAAAGTAAGTCTACATCCAAATGATATGGTTGTAGGTAAGAACTTTATTACCAGTGTGCAACCAATAATTGTTGGAACAGGTACAGCACAAAAAACTGAAAACTGGTATCAATTTAAAATTCCGATTACTGAATACGCTAAAAAAGTAAACGGAATTACAGATTTCAGATCAATTCGATTCATGAGAATGTTTTTGAAAGATTTTGATGAAGAGGTGGTAGTACGATTTGCAAAATTAGAGTTAATCAGAGGTGAATGGAGAGTATATAACGAAGATTTGGTACAGCCTGGAGATGGAATTAACCCTGAACCGAATGCTACAAGTTTCAACATCGGAACAGTCAATGTAGAGGAAAATGATCAACGTCAACCAATTAAGTATGAAATTCCTCCAGGAATTCTAAGAGAATCAGATCCATCGCAAGCAGTGCAACGACAATTAAATGAACAATCATTGGTGTTAGATGTATGTAACTTAAAAGATGGTGACGCAAGAGCAACGTATAAAAACGTACAATTTGATGTTCGGACATACAAAAAATTGAAAATGTTTGTTCATGCGGAAGAAGTAAGCGCTTCGCTTCCTTATAACAATGAAGATTTGACATTATTCGTTCGTTTAGGATCTGACTTCACGGATAATTATTACGAATATGAATTCCCTTTAAATAAAACAGCCCACGGAGCAACACTACCAGAAGATATTTGGCCGGAAGCCAACAACATGGAAATTGTGTTTGACGATTTATTAAAACTCAAACAAAATAGAAACAAAGCCATCGAAAAAGGGAATAGTGTAATTTCGTACGTAGTTGAGTATACTGAGATTGACCCTAAAAACCCTAAACGAGTATTAAAAGTAAAGGGAAGTCCGAATCTTCAAGGAGTAAAAACACTAATGGTTGGTGTTCGAAATCCAGCAAAAGATCAAATAAATCCATGGCCAAATGGAGGTATAGATGATGGAGCGGCTGAATGTGCTTCAATTTGGGTAAATGAGCTTCGTTTAACAGATTTCACCAGTGAAGGCGGGTCAGCTGCAGTAGCACAAGTTCAAGTTCAAGCGGCAGATTTAGCCAACATTTCAATGTCAGGAAATTATAGCGGTATAAACTGGGGAAGTGTTGAAACGAGAGTACAAGAACGACAACGTAATGAAAAGATTGGACTTGATTTGAATACCAATATACAATTAGGTCAATTTTTAGGAAAACGTGCACGTATTTCTCTTCCTTTCTTTTATGGACATGCTTTAAACGTAATCAATCCAGAATACGACCCTTTTAATCCAGATATTAAATTATCAGAATATGACTCGAAAACCCGCCGTGAAAAAGCACAAATGGGGCAGGACTTAACAGAGCGTAAATCCTTCAATTTCACTAATGTACGAAAAGAAGCAGCTCCAGGTTCAAAACCTCATTTCTGGAAAGTATCTAATCTTTCAGCTAGTTATTCATTTGCTGAAAATTTAAGAAAAGACTTCGATACAAAATACGACAGAACAAAAACATATACAGGTGGATTAAATTATAATTATTCCTTTACTGCTTCACCATTAGAACCATTCAAAAAAGTAAAATTTATGCAAAAGTCTAAATGGTGGGCGATTGTAAAAGATGTTAATTTGTATTATTTACCTAAAAACATTTCGTTCACAAATGATGCGATGCGAAGTTATAATGAACGTCAGATTAGAAATAATTTAGTTCCTGATTATAATTTCAAAGCAGTATACGTGAAACAATTTACGTGGAGAAGACAATACAATTTAGGGTACGACATTACTAAAAACTTGAAATTCACGTTCGACGCTACGAATAGATCTATTTTTGAAGAAGGACAAGGACAAGTAAGTAGAAAAGACAATCCATTGGGTTATCAAGAATTTAAAGACACGCTTTCTGCACAATTTTTGACTGGTGGAAAAACAATGGATTACACTCAAAATTATTCATTGGGATACAATGTTCCTTTGGATAAAATACCCGCTTTAAATTGGATGACAAGTAACATCAAATACGGTGGTTCTTACAACTGGCAACGAGCACCTTTAGGTCAAACTGATTTTGGAAATACAATTCAGAATACACGAACTGTAAACGTGACAGGGCAAATGAATTTCACTACGCTCTATAACAAAGTTCCTTATTTGAAGAAAATAAACAGTCAAGGTAGAAGTCAACGAAGTACTCCTGATAAACAGGAAAAGAACAGTACTTTAAAAGAGGAAAATATAGATAAAATTCTACCGAAAGCAGCTGATGAAAAGCCAGAATCTGAAATGACTGAAGAAGAAAAAAAGGAAAAACGTAAAAGAGACAGGAAAGAAAAACGAAAGAAGCGAAAAGAAAAACGAAAGAAAAAGAGAGAAGAAAGACGTAAAGAAAAAGTTCCACCGCTTACAGGTTTTTTTGTGAGGGCATTGATGAGTGTTAAAAATGTATCTGGAACTTATGCATTAACAGATGGAACATTACTTCCTGGATACAATCAAGAATCTAAAATATTAGGAACAACTAACGGATTAAACTCTGCATTAACAGGATTTGTTTTTGGCCAGCAAGGATATGATGTTTTTGGAAAACCCAATGGATATAATGTAACTGAACTTACATCATCTAGAAGTACAGAAACAGGTAATACAAGCAACAACTGGTTAGTTAAAAATGAAAATTTGAACAAAGCACATGTTGTAACACATTCACAAAACATTACAATAAGAGGAAGTTTAGAGCCAATCAAAGATGTGACAGTTGAATTAAATTTAAATAGAACCTTTGCAAATAATTTAAGCGACTTTTACCGTTGGGTACAAAATGACCCGTTAAGTACTGATCCAAATGCTCCAGGTACATTTAGAAATCAAAGTCAAATTGAAACCTCAACATTATCGTATACAACCGTTTCAATTGGTTCTGCATTTGCCCTTTCAAATAAAGGAAATCAGTATTCATCAGTAACATTTGAAAAATTATTAGAAAATCGAAAATCAGTTTCAGAAGTATTAGGAAATTCAAATACGAGTTCATCAAAATCGAATTCAGGCTATTATGACGGATATGATGGGGCTCAACAACAAGTAGTTTTAGGAGCATTTTTAACTTCTTATACCAACAATGGAATTAGTTCAAAAAACATAAATCCAATAAAAAATATGCCAATTCCAAACTGGGCTATTACTTATAATGGTTTAGCGAAAATGGCTTTTATGAAAAAATTAGCAAAAAACTTTGTAGTACGTCATTCGTATAGTTCAACGGTTTCTATTGCAGGTTTACAAACCAATTTAAAAGCGAACGAAGCAGGAACAACGAGAGATATCAATAATAATTTTGAAGCTCAGAAGATAATGCAAAATGTAACAATTGCAGAAAGATTTTCTCCTTTAATTGGTGTTGATGCCACCTGGAATTTAGGAGGACAAGGATTGATTACGAAGTTTGAAATTAAGAAAGATAAAAGCTCTACACTTTCATTGACCAACAATCAAATAACAGAAATATCTGGTACAGAATGGGTTATTGGAACAGGATATAAATTTTCGAAAGTAAAAATGCCGATTAAAAATGTACCTCCTAGTCCGGTGAATATCCGAATTGATCTTTCTATTAGAGATAATTTAACAGTGATTCGTAAAGTTGTTGAGAACTCAAATCAAGCAACAGCAGGACAAAAAGTAGTTTCAATCAAATCTTCTGCAGATTACAATGTTGGTCCAAACTTAGTAATTCAAGCATACTATGATCATGTAATAACCAATCCAAAAATTGCTACATCGTATCCAACAGGAAATATGAGTTGCGGAATTCGTATACGATTTAACTTAGCTGGAGTTCAGTAGGTCTATCAAAAATACAATCCATTTCCAGTCCATTTTCCATCAGAAAAAATCAAAGTTGGGAAAGGAATTTTA
>Ga0209702_10003506_pt1 | contig 24594 bp, 23 predicted proteins | sample FRY01_FD_187210 | JGI IMG/M metagenome (GOLD analysis project Ga0209702, IMG submission 187210) | Freshwater microbial communities from Lake Fryxell liftoff mats and glacier meltwater in Antarctica - FRY-01 (SPAdes) (version 2) | ecosystem: Environmental > Aquatic > Freshwater > Ice > Glacier... | reverse complement strand
AAGACCTGCAAATTTGGCGTTTTGCTATTTTAGAACATGTAGATTACCTGAGTTTACAAGCTGGGGTGTTGAAAATTGATAGCCTTACTTTTAACAAATTGTTGAAGCAGTTAGATTTTATTGCATTATGAAAAAAATAGTTGATACCGAAGGATTAATCAGATTAATTACGTCTGAGTTTGATGACATTGACCCAAAGCGTCTTGACTCCGAAAGCCTTTTCAAGGAGGTCATCGAATGGAACTCAATAAACTCTTTGGTACTTTCAGTCGTTATTGAGGCCGAATACGGAGTGCTGTTGGAGAAGGAGGATTATGAGCGGATAGCGACAGTGGCAGATTTGGTGTCTGCTGTGGAATCGAAAATAGATGATCTTTGAATGTTGATGTAATGCGAAAGTTTACTTTCTATACGGTGACAGGGCTTTTACTGGTGATAATAGTTGAGGTTCTCTTTACGGGCATTATTCTCGTTCAGGACAATTACTACTCCAGCGGACACATCACAATAAGCTTGATTCGGGATAAGTTGAGGGAGCATTGCGATCCCGAGACAGAGCCCTATTTTATGGCGCAACCAAACCTCACGTTTGTCAACAATCCCGCTAAGGAAGTTGGGGGTATCAGCCTGGTCAATTCCCATGGTTACCGTGGAGTTGCTCTCCCGCTCGAACAGGATAATGAACGAGTTAGGGTTCTTTTCTTGGGAGAATCAACCACTTTTGGCTTCGGTGTAGCTGATTATCACGATGCTTTTCCACACATTGTAGATAGCCTTTTTAGTGGTTCTGTAGAGGTTCTGAATGGAGGTCTACTCGCTGCTACTTCTGCCGAGGTTCTTTCACATTACCTATTCAAATACAGGTATTATAAGTCAGATATCGTTGTGGTCAAACTTGGAATGAATGAGTTGAACAGGTACCTGGTATCGGACAGTTTCCAACCAGATTATACACATCATCGCAACATTCATTTCGATTTTCCACGCATCCCAGAGTCTGGAAAAATACTGCTTCGATCTACATTCCTTTCTTGGGTTATTATCAATACCTTTTATCTGCCTAGATATAACTACGGGTTCGCCTTGGAAAATGAGGGCAACCCCTTTGCGAAATTCATCCGCTGGTTTCCGGAAAGTCTTAATATCGACTCCTTATATCATGCTGGAGATTTCAAGCTTTCCCCTTATTATATGAATCTGATGACTTTGATAAATACGGCCAAAATGGATGACGCAAAAGTTGTGTTGCTCAGTAACATATACAATCCAGACTTTTCTGATGATGAGAATGTAGATTGGAGGCACTATAAGGATTACTGTGCATTGTACAACAATATTATGGCGCAAATTGCCATTTCTGAAGATGTTAACCTTATTGACCTGCGTGAGCTAAATATCCCTCAGTCTTCATGGATTGATGATTGCCACCTAAATGAATTTGGACACGGGGTCATTGCGCCAATGGTAGCGCGTGGACTCAGGGGGTTGGTACTTCCTGTTAATGAAGAACCTTTCCGTCAGAACATGTCCGATACAGCTTTAATAAAGCCCCGGGAAATCAGTGTGCCATGAAGAGAAAGAAGAATACAGCGAGCCTGATAGAACTAACCGCCTCAAAGCTTGACCCAAAGCGTCTTGACTCCGAAAGCCTTTTCAAGGAGGTCATCGAATGGAACTCAATAAACTCTTTGGTACTTTCAGTTGTAATCGAGTCTGAGTACGGAGTGCTGTTGGAGAAAGAAGATTACAATAACGCAAATACGATTTCCGATTTAGAAGATATCATCAGAAAAATGTATTCATGAGCATTATTGGTGGAGTCCGAGTTTCGGGTATTGCAGCAGCCGTACCTGAAAAAAGGCTAATTATCGATACCCTAAACAGCTACTCTACATCCGAAAAGAAACAATTCATTCGGCATGTTGGGGTTTATGAAAAGCGTACCTCCAACCTAAAACTGACGGCTGCTGATTTGTGCTTGGCTGCCGCAGAAGGCCTCCTAAAAGACTTGGGTTGGGCACCAAACACGGTTGGCGCTTTAATTTTGGTAACACAATCTCCAGATCAAATCTTACCGTCCACTGCTATTGTATTACAAAATAGGTTGAGCCTGAATGAGTCATGTTTAGCTTTCGATATCAACCTCGGTTGTTCTGGCTGGGTATACGGGCTTTCAGTGGTTGGGTCGCTTATGCAAACACTTGGAATAGAACGCGGTTTGCTACTGACGGGCGAAACAGCAGTCCTTACAAATGAAGAAGACCATCGCCATTTCCCTTTAATGGGAGATGCTGGCACGGCCACTGCACTGGAGCTTTCGGAAGATGCTAAACCGATGCACTTTCAGTTCTATTCTGATGGCGGTCGATTCCAAGCCATTCATGCCCCGAACAGCGGAGCACGCCACTTTGCAAATGGTGGTTCAGAAGCAGACCTCAAATATTTCGCGCAGATGAATGCAGACCAAGTGCTTCGTTTCTGTCTTCTGGATGTGGTTTCGAACATCCGTTCTTTCATGGAAAAGCATGCAGCCGACACCGAAAATGTGGACCATTTCGTGTTCCATCAAGCCAACAAACTCATCAACGAGGCGATGCGGAAAAAGCTGAGCGTACCAGAGAAAAAATTCCCCTACTCAATTGGCCAGTTTGGCAACACCTCATCTGCTTCTATACCGCTCACTATCGTAACGCAGCTTCGCGAGCAAATGGCATCCGAACAAACGCTGCTCTGTTCTGGTTTCGGAGTAGGACTTTCCATGGCGCACGTATTGCTGAAAACAGAAAACATCAAGTGCCTTCCTTTAATTGAGGTGAAAGTTCCGCGACAATGAGAATAACTCACGGAAATACGGTACTTCGGAGTCTCGAAGAAGAAGACCTTGAGCTTGTCCGCAACTGGCGGAACGACCAGCTTGTAAACGAGCATCTTCTGAACAGGGAATATATTTCGCAGGAAGCGCAGCTGGAGTGGTTCGGGAGCCTTGTTTCAGAGGAGTCCCTTTATCTGGTTGCGGAGGAGAAAGGAGTTCCGTTCGGGTTAATCTATGCAACCGATATCAACCAGGAAGAAGGTTCGTACTGGGGCAATATAATAGTCGGAGAATCAGAATTCCGTAATTCACATTTACCCGTGAAGACCGTGCTCATGCTCATGTGGTACTTTTTTCACGAATTGAATTTTGAGTCGTGCCATTCCAAGGTAGCTTCTGCCAACACTTCGGCCGTACAGCTCAATATGGCACTGGGGTTCGAGCTTGTTTCCGAAGCTGATGGTATTCGAATTGAGCAATGTTGCAAGGCCGCTTTTATTACAACTGGCATGCGACTGATTGAGAAGGTCTTACGCAATGAGGCCCCAGCCGTGGAGTATCTGAATGATCAGGACAAACGATTTCTGTTAACCAGAAGAATCATTAAGTGTCTGTTCCGACACTGATAAACGAATGGCATACAAGACGATTTAAGGATTGAGGCTCAGCAGATTCAAGGCTTACCGAACAAGTTCTTTCATGTATGCGAGCAACTGACAATATATCGGATGAATGCGTACTTTTCCCCAAAACAATAGAATGTTTAAAGGATTTTCAAGAGTTTTGGGGATGTACAGTACGGTTCTTCTGGTGCTCGCCATGTCCTTGCTACTCGCATGTAGACAAAATGCTCCTGAACACGCTGGAGTGGTGGCAATCGAATGTTTGGAGGAAACCTATCAGTCCCTGCCCAAAATACATCATTCCAGCGCCCCTTCTTGGCAGAAGTTAGAAGCTGTGGAGATAGGCAATCAGGTATGGATGAAAGGCAATCTGGAGACAGACACGTTCCTCAACGGTGATCTCATCCCTCAGGCACGAACGGCAGAAGAGTGGCTTAGAGCCGGAATAGAGGGCAAACCCGCATGGTGCTACTACCTCGATAATGAATGCTTGGGTCTGTTTTCCGGTAAGCTTTACAACTTCTTTGCGATAGAAGATCCACGCGGAATTGCACCCTTAGGTTGGCACGTTGCGACAGACGAGGATTGGAACAGGTTGGAAAGAACGCTCGATGGTGATCTTGGCGACAAACTGAAAAGCACAGAAGGATGGCTCGATGGTGGAAAAGGCACCAACGAAAGTGGTTTTGACGGAAGACCCGGAGGAATGCGCTATTATGACGGGACCTTTTTTTACTACGGACATTATGGCTTCTGGTGGACCAGCTCTGACGTTGTAATAGAACATGCGCATATTCGAAATTTGATCCACGACTATGGCAGTGACATTTTTCACAACAAGGCCGGTAAAAGAGCAGGCCTATCAGTCCGGTGCATAAAGAATTATCACAAATGATGTCATTCGATGTTGGGCCTGGGGAATGAAAACCAGACCGGGATGATAAGAATGGTCACCTTTCTTCTTCTCTTGGTATTCGGTGCTAAGCTTTACTACGTACTCCTGACCATAAACCGTGGATTCGACTTCACAGATGAGGGGATTTACCAGCTTTGGCTCTCATTCCCTGAGAAAGATCCGAATCCGTTCTACTATTTCCATCGAATACTACTTGGGATTTTCCCGTGGATTGAATGGAACATCATATCACTTAGGCTACTCAAAGTTGTGGTTGACGTGGTCATTGGCGTGATTATCGGAAGCGTATTGCACCGGTTGCTTCCCAGTGAAAGCCGCTCGAGGTCAAGTTGGGGATTTCTTGTGGCCATTTGCCTACTTGGCGTTTATTCCACCACTTATTCCCTGACCTTCTACAATGGAGACATCACGTTCCTCTGCTCTTCCCTTGTAATTTCTACCTGCGTTCTGGCACTGGTTCGGAAACCCGCGCAAATCTGGTCTCCGTTGCCGTTTGCTTCGGGTTTCCTGAGCTCGTTTCAATTCTTCAACAAGTTCTCCAGTGCGCTGCTACTGGTATTATTGTTCATCTGCGTCATGCTTTATGTCCGTGCCAAACGGAAGGTCTATCTCGAGTTTTTGATGGGACTCGTGGCAGGGTGCATGGCATTCTTCATACTGATTGGATATTCCCCCAAGGCTTGGTATCTGGAATATCTGGATGGCATTGAATACATCATCCAATTTGACAAGGAGCCTGTTTGGGTTATTCTTCAAGACTATGCTAACGCATTGCTGAGGCTTTCGTGGTACGCTGCTGTTCCATTGGCCATTCTTGTGCCATTGAACCTGATAAGGTTGACCAGCTCGATAGTGAGGACATCGCTGTTCGTCTCGTTGCTGGGAGGCTGGTCGGCATATTTATATTTCAATGGTTCCTGGGACTATTGTGAGGCCGGTTATTCCAATTGTCCCGGAATAATGACATTCTGGTTTTTCCCGTTGGTGAGCGTTCTCATGTTTTCACTTTTAGAGAATAGGACTCTAGGAACAGGGCTCTCTGGCAAACGTATTGTGGGGCTTCTGCTTGTGGCGTTAATCCCACTAGTGGCCGTGGTCGGGACCGGATCGGTGATTACTATCGGCCTATCCGCCTATCTGATTCCCATATATGGCATGGTCGGTTTCGCAATCATCCTCAACAGGACCAATTTCTTTCTGGTCGTGCCATTGGTGGCCCTGTCCTGTTTCGGGTTTACATACTTTCAATCGTTGTATCCTTTTCGTCAAATCACCACTCAATCCGACCAGAGGTTTCCAGTGCAAGGCCCAAATGAGGTCATTCTTCTCGACAGCGCCACCGCAACCTTTGTTCAAACCATGCAGCGCATCCTACAGGAAAATCATGTCAAAGCACCGTATCCGATTGTGGCATTTTACGATTTGCCCGGTTTGGTTTACCTGTGTGGCGGATATTCTCCGGTCACTCCGTGGTACTTCCGGGCCGTTTTCTTCGATGGGGAGGTCCTCAGTCAAAAAGGGCGTTTACATGATTTCAACCGCGCCAACCTTTCAAGAATACGTTCCCTGGAATCCAGAAGGCCGGTGTTCATCATTGAGGAACGAGACCAGAATTTTGTACAGAAGTACCTTGATGCTGCCGATATTTCGCTGACCCGATATTATGGAGAACCAATCCGACTTTACAGTCCGCTTATTGACAGGGAACAACAAGCCGTTGGAAGCCAAAGGTCAACCGATTTATTGATCTATGTTCCCGTCCCATCCGAATCGGATGATTGATAGCCTCGTTCAGGCGAAATCCTTTCGCTTGTTCGACCTGTCGGGAAGAAGCAGGTACTTCGATAAGTTCTTCACGTTTTTGACAAGCTCTTTTGGCGAAGCCATGAACCGTTTGAAGTTATTGAACACATACGCGGGACGGAAATAATAACGCAAGAAGAATTCCTTTTCCCATCCTTGATATTCCTGCTCCTTGACCTTATCCTTGAACTCATTAGTGTAAGGAAAAATGGAGAAGTTTATTTGGTCGCGAAGCTCACTGAAGATAGGTGTGCCGGGATACGGAATGAATTTACTCACCAGGACATAGTTGAATCTTGCCTGTTTTGCGTAAGAGACACTTCTGGCGAGGTCGACCCGTGTCTCTCCCGGTTGGCCTACCATGAACCAGCCAAGTGTTTCAATGCCAAGTTCCTGACATGCCTGAAGGTTCGGAAGCGTGCTTTTCACATCCAACCCTTTGTTGTAACGGTCCAAAATGCGTTGGCTTCCCGATTCAACTCCGAAGAAGATCCTTTTGCAACCGGCAGCTTTCATGGCCGTCAATAGTTCTCGGTTAATAGTATCTGGTCGTGTGAGACAAGACCATGTCAGATTCAAATTGTTCGCTACCATCAGTTCACAGAGGAGCAACACATTTTTGGGAATTGCGGTAAAAGTGTCATCAATGAACCGGACCGAACGTATTCCAAGATGCTGTTTCATAAACACCAACTCTTCAATAATCCGCTCGGGACGCAGGGTGGTCAATTTTGTTCCGAATGACTTCACGCAATAATTACATTGGTAAGGACATCCTCTTGCAGTCTGTATCATACCGAAAGGCCTCTCCATGAATGGTTCATGATATAGACCAGGTTTCAACAACTCATAAGCAGGCATGGGCAATTTGTTCGGGTCGGGTATGCGATGGTCATTCCCATTGGTAATGGCCGTTCTATCTTTCCTGAAGACCACTCCATCAGCCCCTTCAAGCGTTTTTCCGTTCTCCAGATAATCATACACCTTCTCAAATTTCAGGTCCGGTTCTCCCAACAGAATAAAATCTATCGGTATTCTTGCCATAATTTCCTCCCAAAACAGCGTTGCATAATGGCCGAAAAGGATAAACGGTGTTGCAGGCCACTTCTTCTTTATGTTAGAAATGACCTCCATATCCTCCTCAAAGCATTCAAACCCCGAGATTGAAATAATCACATCAGGTGCGAAAGACCCGATGCGATGTTGAACCTCTTCAAGGTTCAGATCTTCAGCAATCGCATCGATCAATTTCACCTCTCCATTTTTCCAATGCTTCACAATGCCACCTAAGGCCAAAAGCTCAAGTGGCGGAAACATGATGTTTGGAGCATTGTACGAACACATGTAGCGCCTGATGATCTTTGTTCGGTGTGGAAGATTAAGAAGAAGTGTCTTCATGCGTCAATGGTTCGGTTCGCTAAAGTTATGTGAATAAGCGGCCGACCCAAGCCTCTACACGCATCTTGCTCTGAAAGTTCAGGCGTGTTTGCAACTATTGGCTGGAGATGGGTTACTTGTGAGAAAATGATACTTCGCCAACGTTTTTGGATCCTGAAGCGTATCAAAGAACTCATTGTAATGATTCCCCTTTTCAAACAGGTCGCCTGCCAATAGTCCGTGGACCAACTCAAATACAGATTTAGACCTACCGAAATCCGAAGGGTCGCTACCTTCCAATTCGTGAAAATCGAACGCATCATCGGCATAGTACATTCTAATCATCCTCTCAATCAGGTCATATGCCTCTTGGATTTTAGCATACGCATTATCTAGACTGTCCCCAGCGGTTAGGGCCCTACCTAAAACCTGAGCACTTTTCATGCTCATGAAAACCCCTGTTGCAAACATCGGGTCGACAAACTTGAAGGCATCTCCAACCAATGCGAATTGGGAGCCGTATCCAATTTCCGACCAATATGAATAATCACTGTTGATATCGACTGGAGTTACCCTGGTAGCAGAGGATAGAATCTTCGATATCAATTCCCGTTCATACAGGCTCTCCGCAAACCCCACTCCTTTTATCAGTTCCTTACTCTTCTTAACGTGCGCAGAATCCATGACCACTCCCAAGCTTACCCTGTTCGGTGCAATCGGTATCATCCACGCCCATCCTTTCTTCTGGGGCTCATCTAGCTTAAATATGTTCAGAAGCCCTTCGTCTAGGCCATGACCCCGTGTTGCGTTTTCCCAGTGGGCAGAGAAAGCTATTCTGTTGAAGCCTTCAACAGGCTTGCGTGCATTCATCTTTTTGGCCAGAACGGAAGACCTGCCTGAGGCATCAATGACGAAGTTGGTGGTAATCTCAATCTCTGGCCCACCTCCATCTGGTCGACACATGACTTTGCATCCATCATGTTCAAAACTTACATTAAGTACGGTGTTCCGCTCCTTGACGCTGACTCCCAGTTTGCGGGCGTTCTGCAGCAGAAGTTGGTCAAACTCGTCCCTACGGACATGGAAGGATTGACTGGCTGGTCCATCAATATGAAGGGAAAAATAGGACGTGGAGTATCGTCTCCCATGAAGATCATTGAACCGGACACCTGGCTTTCGCTCGAATGTCTGCTCAATAGCACTAAGAACCCCAAGATCTTGAAAAATATCATAACAGAATGGCAGAAGCGATTCCCCTACGTGCGGTCTTGGAAATGATTCCTTTTCTATGATGAGAACTGACCTTCCGGCTTTTGCCAGATAAGATGCAACAGTGGAGCCCGCAGGGCCTCCACCTATTACAACATATTCATACGTGTTTTTCTGCTTCATTCAATGGATGGTAGAGCAGTCTGCAACTTTTTGATTTTCTAAATTAAGAACTTATATGATGGTCAAAAAATAATCGCTATGTTATATTAAATGATTTTGGTTTTATGCTGAAAAACAGGTGGTTTTTAAATGTTTTCCGAATGAATTCGACTTACAACCAGCTCACTCATGAGCGCAATCTCTGGTAAACTCAACAACAGACCCAGGTAAATCCTTCGCTACGAGCCCCCACTTGAAGTACCAATGAATCATTTTAACGCCTAATCCGCTTTTGCAATAGGTGGTTGAGCGTACCCGTGAAACAGTCGAATGATTTTCTTTTATCATACCTTTATTCAACCTATAATGAACTCAATTCGAGGATGAAAGGTGCGAAATACGATGTTTTAGTAATCGGTGGTGGTCCTGCCGGTTCGGCATTGGCTGGTTACCTAGCCATGGCCGGTCTATCAGTGGTGGTTTTTGAAAGAGAAAAATTTCCAAGACCCCACGTAGGGGAATCCTTGGTTCCCGCCAGCACTAAGATATTTACTGAACTCGGCTTCATGGATCAAATGGAGACCAGCGGATTCCTGAAAAAGTATGGCGCTGTTTGGAGCTCACCGTCAGAAAAAAAATATTCTCATGACTGGGAGAACATGGGCAGTTCATATGAGGTGGATGTACGTTTCCGAGAAAGGGATCAGCACTTGGGGCAGAATTACACCTATCATGTTGACAGAGCCAAGTTTGACCAGCTTCTGCTGAAACATGCCGAAAAGCTTGGGGCAGCGGTATTTGAGGAATCCGATGTTAAACGTGTCTCCTTCCTAGAAGACGGGTGCATTGCCACCGTAAAAGATAGCCTTGGGGCCGAAAGACAAATTAGATGCAAATTCGTTGTAGACGCTAGCGGTAGACGTACCTTCCTTGGAACTAAACTGAAACTGAAGATTCGGGACGCAGAGTTCAATCAGGTTGCCGTCCATCAATGGTTCAAGCACTTTGACCGTGGGAAAGAAGAGAAGTCGGACTTCATTCACGTTCATTTTCTGCCTCAGCAGAATTCTTGGGTTTGGCAGATTCCCATTACTGAGACAGTTACGAGCATTGGCGTTGTCACCCGCAGCGAAAACCTGAAGGATTCTAGCCAATCCTTAGATGAATTCTTTTGGGAAATGGTGCGGGGCCGAAGTGATATTCATGATCGACTTCAGGCTGCCGAACCCTTAGCTGAATTAAAGGTAGAATCTGACTACAGTTATGAGATGACTCGTTTCATCGGAAATCGATTTCTAATGGTGGGTGATGCCGCCCGCTTCGTTGACCCGATTTTCTCAAGCGGTGTGAGCATGGCACTACAGAGCGCTAGGTTGGCCTCCAAGGCTATCGTCTCATCGTTCAAAAAAAACGACCTCTCCGAATCCCAGTTTCTTGATTACGAACGAACCATCAAACGTGGTTGCAGCAATTGGTACCGATTCATTCGCCTTTATTATAGGTTAAATGTACTTTTCACCCATTTTATTGAGAACCCGAAATACCGGTTGGACATTCTAAAGCTTCTCCAAGGAGACGTGTATGATTCTGAACCAAGCGTACTTGATGAAATGGAACGTATCGTTTCCGAAGTTGAGAGCAACCCTTCACATATTTGGTATTCATCACTTGGAATCTAAAGGAAGTGGTCGCTTATTCATTCTTTCAGAAATCGTCACCTCCATGTCGCTAAAAATCAGTCTACTAGCGATTGTCATAATGTCGTTACCCTCATGCCTGAAACGTCAGGCTGTTGGCCCAAATGAAATGGTCGACATCGATGGAAACGTTTATGCTACGATAGATGTAGGTTCATTGAGATGGATGTCTGAGAATCTTCGCACCGGCCACTACAACGATGGAATTCCAATCATAAAGGTGGACAATCAAGAAGAAACGGAGGTGAGCAAAAATGGTGTTTTTTCAATCTATGATGATGATGAGCAGAATGATCAAGTTTATGGCCGCCTCTACAACGGTCACGCGGTCCTGACAGGAAAACTATGTCCGGATGGATGGCACATCCCAACCGATGCAGAATGGGAAACTTTGATTCAAGCCATGGGTGGCGAGCAAATTGCAGGTCGACATCTTAAGTCAAAGTCTGGAAGTCTGGCTGGCGCGGACATATTGAGCACAGACTCCGTAGGGTTTTCTGCATTACTTGGTGGGGTCCGAGGCGATAAATACTCTCAGATTGGACAATATGGTGTATGGTGGACCTCCACTACCTACCTGATAAGCATGGCATGGTACTACAGCTTAGGTGTTGACAGTGATTTCATTGGAGCGCACTACGCTGAACTGAATCACGGATTCTCATGCAGGTGTGTTATGCCTATTGAGAAAGACCAGCAGGCAGATACTTTTAGAGTCCTTGATGTTTCGAAATGATGTTTCGTAAAACCTCTGACGGGCCAGAATATAACGTTGAGGCACTGGCATCAGTAAAAATAGAACCAACCTCATTCTGTCCCGAAAATCCTGCGGCTCCGGTCATCTGTAAACACGTCATAGAAGCTCTTTTCAATACTTCACTTGAGTAAAGCTTTGCTACAGTGGCTTTCAAATCCAATCGCTTATCGTTCTCATTTAGTGCACGAAGTGTCTGGTCGGTTAAAGCTAAGACCGCCTGCAATTCTACATAAATATCTGCCAACGGGTGTGTGACCGCCTGATGGGCCTTGAGTCGCGCCTTGGAACGTATGACAGAAGTTGTCAGCTCCAGCAACCTCTCTAGAACCCCAGCATGGAAGGCCGAAAGAAATGTTCTTTCCCAATTCATGGCGCTCAAAAAAATTCCAGCTCCCGAACCTTCAGCACCCAACATGTTGCTAGTGGAAACAAAGGTATCCTGAAATTCCAATCTTCCCATTTCAGCGCGTTTCAGTCCAATCTTCTCAAACCGCTCCGAACAAGCCCAGTTGCATAAGCTCTTATCCAAAATAAAGGCAGATATTCCCCCGTAAAATCCTTTCGAGGAATCGGTGACGGCATACAAAACAAGTAAGTTGGCACCTGGAGCATTTGTCACATAGGTCTTACTTCCGTTAATGATATAGCCCCCTTCTGTCTTCGTTGCTGTAGTGCTCATTCCAAAAACATCTGAACCAGACACTTCCTCCGTAATTGCATGGGCCGCAACGAACTTTCCGGATGTAAGTCCGGGCAGGAACGCCTGATGTTGCTCACCACTTCCGAAAAGCCAGATAGGTACAGTACATCCTAGCAGGTGCGCTGCCGCGGCAAACACTGACCCTCGGTCTGCGGATCTCCTTCCGAGGTTCCTAAAAACAGCGGCTGAATCATAGACGGAGAACCCGCCACCTCCAAGGTTTTCTGGAAACGGCAATCCGAGTAGGCCATTCGCCCCCAAGTCAAGCCATCGGTCACTCTGAAGTTCGGGTCCGGCCAAGTGGTCTTCTTTGGTCTGTAGAACTTTAAGAATCGCTTCTGTAAGTGTTTCTACTTTATAGTCCTGTTTCGGGTCAATCATTGCAAATCATCTTATAAAGGGCCTGTACGTCAATCTTTCCTGTTCTTGTCTGAGGAAATTCCTTTAGCATAACGAAACGGTCCGGCATCATGTAAGCAGGAAGGTGGTCTAAGCAGATCTTTCGTAGTAGTGACTTTTTCAGATCCGGGTTCTTTGTCACGACAAATGCATGGAGGGAGATGACATCGCTGTTTCGATAGGTCAATAATTTGACCTGTTCAACATGTTCATTTGTCATCAGTGCCGCTTCTATATCGCCCAGCTCAATCCGGAATCCGTTCTTCTTAATCATGTCATCCACTCGTCCCTTGAATATGAGGTTGCCTGAACCTTCAACGGCAACAAGGTCTCCTGTATGATACCAAACCTTTCCGACCTCATCTTCGTGGAAAATCTGTTCATTGAGCTGTGAACGATACCAGTATCCGGACGTGACCGATGGGCCTGAAACCAACAGTTCTCCTCCAGCTACTGAATCCCCATCTATTCTGAATTCAGCATGCTCACAGGCTTTCCCGATTGGGAAGGGTTCTGTTCTTGACAATAGAATTTCATCAGGAATCCTATAGTAGGACACAACATTGGTTTCGGTGGGTCCATAGAGATTCCAAAAGGACGCTTGCCTCCAAACATTCTTCAATAGTCTCAACTGTTTTGCAGGAAATGGTTCTCCGGCAAACAGAACATGGCGCAATTTGGGAAAATCAAACGCCTTCAATCCGCCAAACTTCAACAGCATCATCAAGGCGCTGGGTGTAGAATACCATACGGTCACTTCCTTTTCAGCAATGAGTCTAGCAACTTCTGTTGGGTTTCTGGAGGTAACTTCATCAATAAGGTGGACCGTTGCGTAGTGTTTAAGTGTTACGAAAATATCGTGTATGGACAGGTCAAAGTGTAATGGGGCATGAGACGAGAACACGTCCTCTTGATTGGGGCTGAACATTTCGGAGCACCAATCTATGAAAGTCTTCAGGGCCATAGGACTGATCATCACGGCTTTTGGTAGCCCCGTTGTACCAGAGGTGTAAAGCATATAGGCTGCGGAAGTTTGATTTGCTGGCTCCTCCACATCATCCCGCCCTACGGTCAAGATGTCAATTGCCATCGCCAGATCGTGTTCAACCAGATTGAAAGTGTTTTGATGTTCTCTGCCAAGTTGTGTTGAACATCCTTTCGCAGTAATGATGTTGTGCGGTCTGGAGTCGCTAATCATTTGAGATTTCCGGATGCTCGGGGAACCATGGTCGAGTGGAATACACGTTCCGTTTGAATTCAATACTGCCAAGATGGTCACCACCGCATTTATACTTTTGGGCATATTAATGGCGGTTCGCTGGCTGTGACCAACAGCCAACTTGCTGAGGATGTCAGACAAATCTGAAACGCGGGAAGCAAGTTGCTCATAGGTCAATTGCTGATCTCCATGAACAATAGCAACCTTATCTGCAACTGATTTGGGAGGGGATAGAACAGAAAGTCCGATTGAGGATAACCTATTCATTTCCCATTTTCCTGACCAGAAAACTCTGTATCAGCTCCAAACTATTCAAGTTGTCTCTGGTAACCTCATGCGGCATGAAAACGATGTTGAACTCTTCTTCCAGGAATGTGGCAAACCTCAATGTGCTTATGGAATCGAGGTATCCGCCTGATATCAGCAGGGTGTCGGTTTGAAGCTCATCAACCTCCTCCGGGTCTAAGATGTGTTCTGAAAGTATTCGTCTTATCTTTTCCTCCATTTGCATGAAATCACGGTTGTTTTAATCACACAGTAATTCTGGCTTGACAGCAAACTTCCTGAACAGTCTGTCTGCAACAAGTCGATGACCCACATTGTTCAAGTGAAGATCCTCTTCGCTGACCCGGAGGGTTTGAACGTCCTCACCATCATAAATATCCCACTCTTCCATCACCTCAAATCCTGCATTTTCAGCCATTTCACGATACGTGGCGTTCCTCTTCAGGTCTTCTGCTGTGAACCCAGTTGTTGGAAATGACAACCAAACTGGTCTTGTTCCATTTTTCATACAAACAGCCGCGATTTGATTATAACCCCATTCAACAAGCTCTTTTCCATACGGAGATAGCCTAAGATGCAATTCCTGTTCAGTCATTTCCGGACTCACGTTTGCCCTCATAATCAGATTATTAAGATAGGGGTCTTCCAACGCCACTCCTAATCGAAGGTATTGAAAAAGGTTGAAGATGGCGAAATGCTCAGAACGTTCATGGCTGACGAGAAGGAGCACATCAGGATTGAACTTCAAAGCTTTGGTTCTCGTCATCTGGAGCTGTGGAATGACTCCATATCCTCCATTTCCGAAGTTAAGTATCTCATATTTCATCCCACTACCGCAGGGCCCATCCATATTGAGAGACTCTTCCAATATTGGCTCCCAGACTTCTTCTCCGTCATAAAGGGTTCCAAAGAGATAGGAAGCCCCCAGCGCGGCAATCCGCACGGTGCTATCCGGCTTGGCCAATGAGTATTCTTTGTCCCTCATGCCAAATGAATTTGTTTTCAGGTTCGGCAACTGAAGATTTGGTCTTGGTAGGCTGAAAAGAATGCTGGAATCGGTCATGAATGGGGAGGTGTAACTGTGATCCTCTCCAGTTGACCATAACGAGTCCTTGGATTGGAAGAACTGATCATAATAACCCTGATACTGATTTTTCCTATCATAGTCATTCTTCGGGTTGACTATAAGCCTCTCCATGAACTGTGCATAGCCCCCTTGACCATCCGTGATGGCAGGGATGACCATGGTGCTGGCCCACAAACACAACATTGCAAAAAAGGACAAAACCACTGTTATACCGGTGTTCTGCGCCTTGAACCTGTTACTCTCAACAACAGTGCGAATGATTATTATACCAAGAACAACGACCAAAACGAAGGCCGACAGCTTCAAGAAGTCCATGTCATGGAAAGTCCACGCTTTGGAAATGACCGATCCGAGCATGGACAAGGAAGGCAGATCCCATATGGTCCAAAGCAGACTCATAACACAAAACACGAGAAAGCTTCTGAATCCTAGAGCAAGTACCGAAGTGTTTTTCTTGCTTGCTCTACCCCTTGTTGTCTCATGCAGCACTTCGGCACTTACAAGCACTCCGAACCCTAACCAGAATATAAAATCACCGATATTCAGTTTGAAGACACCGACAAGCCAATACTCTTGAATAGTATGGAAAACCGCTGTGATGACAAAAAGTGAGAACGTGCTGAAAACCAGTCGAGCATTGATGCTGAGCTTTCTAAACACAAAGAACAACCTGTTGAAGAAAAGTTCAACCATCAAGTCCCTCCAATATATGTTGATGCGTCTCCACAGGTCGCTGAAGTTCTCAGCCAAAACAAAATGATTGAAAACCTTAGGCATGTCGAATCCGAAGAGGCAAAGAACTCCTATTGCCATGTTCATAATGCCCGAGATTTTGAAAGCAATCGCGTAAGAACCTGTCACGAATCTGATCAGTCCGATAGGATCGGCAACATCCGTTATGGCAATTGCCCAATATTGATAGAGCACTCTATAAATAATAATGTTGAGCACTCCTCGAGTTAGAAAAATGAGGCCGCGCTGGTAAACCTCGAAGCGAAAAGATGGGTCATACGCGTTTTGGAACCGTTGAAAACCGATCGGAGGGAAAATCAGAAAGGCAGCATTCGGTAGCATCATCAGATAGGACATCCGCAGTTCAACAAGCGATGATTCCCGCGTCAATGCCAGACTCCTTTCAAATAAGAGAAGCGCTCCTCTGAAAATCAGAAACGACCCAACGACAGGATACGACACCAGCCCAGACGTATCTCCAAACCAGCCCTCTCTTCCCACCACAAGAGCCATGAGGACGCATGCGAAACAAAGAACCGCTTTCCTGAAACTGAACCAAAGAGCGAAATTTAGGGTTACGGCCAACAAAAAAACAACTGCTCCTGTATAAATGCCATGAAACAAGGTTAATGCGACAATTGACAGGAAAAGGAAGAAGTGCAATCGCCTCTTTTGGGGAGTCAAGATGCTGATAACAGATCCAACAGCACTAATCGGAAGGAGCCATGTAGAAAACCACGCGATGTCTAGCAGGTTGAACTGATGGATTACAAAGGACAACAACACTAAGGTCAGTACAGAAAGAGACACTGTTCCGAAATTCTCCCTCGCGGTTGTGAACACGTCCATTCGCGATTTCATGCCATCTGTTACCCTAAAATTGACCATGAATCGAATTGACCAATCCGAGAATGGTTTGGCTTGACGCGTGGAGTTTTCGTTCGTGAAGCGCAAAAATCACAAGGAAAGACAAAAAACTTCACTTTTGCATGGTTCATATATGGTATTCCTCTGTGTTAAATCTAAGGCGAATCGTTTCAAAGGTCTGTAAATTTATGCCTTAGATTGAATTGCCAGTGCAAATCTCTAGGTTTTAAAGATTTGCCGAATGAATTCGACTTACAACTGGCTCATTTATGAGTAAAGGTTGAGGTATTGGTTATCACACAGTACACCAACGAGAGCGGTTGGCAGGAACAGCACGCCCAAGTGCTAGCCGAAAGAGCGTGTTGCACGGAAACTCCAAACTGATGTGTTCCTTGACAACCCACGCGCTTCTTGGGAAAGAAATCTCAGAAAGGCCTCCAACAAACAGATAAACTCAACAACAGACCCAGAAAAATCCTTGGCTACAGAACTCCACTTGAAGTACGAATGAATAACTTTAACCCCCATCCACTTTTGAACTAGGTGGTTGAATGTACCTGACTATGTCTCAACGACCTCTCGAACACATTCTGAAATTGTTTCTGTTTCTGCTGTTGGTTTTTTTAATCCTCAGACAGGTGCCAACGGAGGGTCTTTGGTCGCAGTTGAAGGAAATGACACCGACTGTTGCCTTCACGGCAATTCTGCTAATGATTACACGGTTTTTGCTGATGGGAATGCGATGGCGCGTTGCGAGCGACACGCGGCTAATGGATGTCCGATGGTTTCTTAGGAACGAATGGCATATCCTTTTTTTAGAGATGGCGGTTCCGATACCCGATGCGGAGGATGCCCTCAGAATGGCTCTGCTACGATCAAAAGGATTGACTTGGGCGCAGGGCATCAGGTCGGTATTTTATCTGCGGCTAACGGGGCTTGCAATGATGTGCGTCATATTGATAGCGTTCGTTGTGATACACGGGGCACGTTTCTTCGAAATCGCTGGTCAGTGGAATTATGGTCTGTTGGCCATGCTGATTCTTTTGATGACGTTTTTCGCGCGACCTACCATGAAGTTTTCTATTCCATTGCTCGAAAAAATCCCGAAGGTGGGCGGTCGATTGGCAGCAGTTGTCTCTTCCGCGATTGAAAAACCATTTCAGCCTAAACGTATCGCCTTACTAACCATGCTTTCTGGGCTTCATTTGCTTGTGCAGGCCTGTTTAATTCAGCTACTGCTGGTCTGGGTGGCCAATGACGTACCGTTTTTGGATGTTTTCCTGATTACCCCCATACTCGCACTAAGCTTTCTTCTTCCCCTCAGCATTCAGGGTTTGGGCCTTCCAGAAGCGGCATTACTACTGATTCTTCCGCGCTTCGGTGTTTCGTTGGAAGATGCAGGAGCTATAGCTGCAGTGCACCTTATGGCCTACATTGCCATAATCTTGATGGGTGGTCTGCTTTTCACGTTTGATAAAAATCTGACAGTCTCACGGGTGTTGAAAATTTGGAAGGATGGTCGAAAATAAAAACTCTGGACCCCTTGGCGACCTGAGCGCGGTAAATCGGCTTGTTATGGGAGTTCTGAAAGCGGCAGTCATTCTGATTGTTGCCCTCATTTCATTGAGAGGGTTGTTTGAAAGCAACTTTCCTGAGCTTGTCCGTTGGATTAAACCTTTGATCGGCATCTTGTTTCTCATTTGGACGATGGTAATCATCAGAAAAAAAAACAGCCATGGATCCTGAATCTGCAGCACGCCTGATTTTTGGAGCAGGGATGGTCTCGCACTTTCTCATTGCGGGGGCTCTTCCTGGTACCGCACTCGTGCTGGCGGTGGTTTCCTTTGGCAAAAGGCCTGTTTTTAGAATGGTTCATGCGCTTATACTTCATCTGTTCGTCATCCAGTTTGTACTTTCCTCAGTTTCAGGACTTACTTTGGAAACTGGACTGTCGCAGCATTGGCCAGGAGCCGAAAAGGCCCTGCTTCTTCTGGTGCATCACCCGATAGGGCGCAGTGCCGGAATCGGATTCATCATCATAGCTGTTTTGTGTGCAATGCTACTAGGCAGATTCTCAGACCGAACCGTGCACCGAACCCTCATTTCCGTCATAGTGTTCATGGCAACTTTTCTTTTAAGCGGCTGGTCCATCATGGTAAACAGCTGGATGCAACATCCGGTTGGGGTTGACCTGATTATTGAGAGCGGTGAAGTTACGGAAGCGAGCCTAAATTCCTTGTCTGAGATAATTATGAACCCCTTTGCTGTCACAAGATTCGTTCACAGCTTTCAGGCCATGTTACTTTCTGGAACGTTATGGTCGTTGGTAGCCCTCAGTCTTATTTACACCGGACGGGATTCGGTACCGTTTTTTCGTTCCAGTGTACTAATTGCCCTTGGTCTACTGTTGCTACAACCCTTCACTGGTCATTTGCAGTTCTTGAATGTTGCCAACGAACAGCCAAATAAGGCTGCGGCAATCGAAGGATATTATGAGGGTTCCACATTTCAGATTTACCCGATTGGTGTCACCGACCCAACTATCAGATCCACTCAGGGTTTGCCTGTACCCCAAAAAATGTCGGATATGCTAATCAGAACAACAGATGAAGGCATACGGCCGCTGCCTGAATCACGAATATCGGAATGGCCTCCTGTAAAAAGGGTCTTCTATTCATTCAGGATCATGGTCTTAGCCTGGGTATTAATGGTTTTAGGAGTGCTCGTTCTGCTCTCAGAACGCATTAACCCACGAGGAAGGGTCTGGCTTACGCTCGGACTGTTCGTCCTTGGGGTTATTGCAACTTGTGCAGGCTGGATAGTCTCTGAGGCCGGGCGACAACCTTGGATCATACACGACCTTGTGAAAGTGGCGGATGCGGTCAGTCCAATACTCAGCAACACGGATCTTGCGTTGGGTCTTTTAAGCAATGTGCTGATACATTTGGCACTTGCATATCTCTGGGTCTGGCTTCAGGTTTCAATCATAAGGTCGCATGCCCCCATATTCCTCAATAGCTATGAATAGGAACCGTTGGTTTTTCCTGATTATGAGCATCCTAACAACGGGGATAGGTCTGGCGGCTTACATTCAATTCGCCCCAATGCCAAGGTTTGACCGGTCAGACAGAGAACTGATTAGTAAGACTTCGATGATGTCTGTTGAGGTATACGAAGGGGAGCGAATCGCGCGGACTATCTGTGTTCGATGTCATTTCAATCCGGTAACAGGGGCTCTCTCAGGCCGACAACACCCTAATCCCGATCGCTTGGGCAAATTCTCAAGCGGGAACATAACTAACGACAGCATCCATGGAATAGGAAAATGGAGCAGGGAAGACCTTGCCTACTTTCTTCGGACCGGAGTAAGACCAGACGGAATCTACATCTTTGACCGTCCGAAATATGTGCATTTGAGCGATAGAGACCTGTCAAGTCTAGTCAGCTTTTTAAAGAGCGACAGTCCACTGGTGCGTGCGATTCCGAAGGAAACCGCTGCACCGCAGTTCAGCTTTCCGCTAAAAGCATTGGTCCATTTTTGGCTAAGACCACCAAAATTGAACACATATTCAGTATCACAGGCAGACACCACGAAAACTGTCGAATGGGGAAGATATCTCGCAACCGCGAAGTTCGCCTGTTTTGATTGCCATAGTGGAAATTCGATGACCAACGACCCCGTTTACCCGGAACAGTCCTGGCGATACTTTCAGGGAGGAAACCCTCATGGAAGCGAGACAGGCGAAACAATCTATGCTGCAAACCTAACCCCTTCGGTCAATTCAGGTATCGGTAAGTTGACTGAAACAGAATTCGTTAGGATGCTCAAAACGGGTACAGCGCGTGGCGGACAACCGTTGCGCGACCCCATGTTTCCATTCACTCTATTATCTGACGGAGAGGCCCGCGCCATCTTCGCCTATCTGATGACACTTGAACCTATCGAAAACAAGTATTGAAAGTAACCCCAGCCATATCAGTCTACTTGCTGCTGGTGCTCGGTATTTTGTTGCTCACCCCTACGCTTGACTATACTGACCAAACCCTTCCCACGGCTCTATTTATTACGGCAAGGACTGCCCTACTCATATTGGCGTCCTTGCTTCCAATCCTTACGCTCATAAAAATAATGAAGCGTAAGGACACCTCGATGTTTTTACTGTCAAATTTCTGGCTTTCGGCACTAGCCCTTTTTTCCTTGATGCCAATGCTTGAAGCAGTATTCACCCTCATTCCCATAAGTAATCACACCAATCAATCGCTGGCTTCCAAAACTTGGCAACTCTATTATGGAAACAAGAGTGTCCTGTTGCAAGAACCATCAACCGAAGTACGCACAAGTGGGGCCGCTCGCAAGCAGATTGTGTTCATCGGGGATTCTTTCACACAAGGAGCCGGGTTGAAATCCATTTCAATGCGATACTCCGACCTTCTTGAAGAGAGTTTGAGGGACTGTGCTGATGTTTTCAATTTCGGACGTGACGGATACTCTACAACCGAAGAGTTGGAGGTCATCAATGGGCTTATAGACTTTCCGGATATAATGGTCCTACAATACTTTTTCAATGACCCTGATATGATCTGTCACGAAGCATTGGGCTGGTATCCAGAGCTGGACGTCTACGCTGAACTTCCATACGTGGCGCGGACCGTCATTACCCGTTCCTACCTCGCGAACTTCATTTTCTTCAGAACATATGACTTTCCCATGATGGATTCATACATGAGGTTCTTTACAGACTGCTTTCGGGATCAGAAAGCAATAAAGATGTATGCGCAACAGGTAGATTCCATCGTTGATTATTGTCAAAATAACGAAGTAACTCTTTTAGTGTTGGTCATACCTCACCCAGTACAACCAGAGTCCACGGCTCCGCAGGACCGCATTGTTCAGAAAATGTATGAGAATCGTGGCGTGACTGTGATTATGGCCGACTCTGTACTTAACCAACTTCCCCTAAGCCAACGCATCATTTCAAATCAAGACCTTCATCTTAGCGAGCTTGGGAATCAGCAAATTGCAGACCTTCTCTATCCCATTCTAAGGTCTCAATGCGATGATTGATGGGAACTCTCCTCCTTACCCCCAAATGCTCCCAATCCTGAGCCGCGAGCCGAATAATGAGGTCTTGAGACATCACGAGCAGATTTCAGAAATAGCTTTACAAAACATCGGGTCCAGCACTCGGAATAAATATTGCTGTGTAAGGACAACCTTTCTTGCACCACAATTCACTTGTTGGCTACATGCTTAGTATATAGTACATTTGAAAACTACCTTCAACCTTATTTACCTAGACTGCGTTCAATAGATTGTGAATAAGATAATCCCATCATTCAAAAACACTTGTCAGCAGCTTGGTCAAACCAACGCTGGAGATTCTCAAACGGATCAGGGTTCCGCCATTGCGTGTGAACAGCTTCTCTCTGAATTGATTAGGAATGAAGATGTGTTTTTCACAAAATCATGCTCCCAATCGCTGGAGTTGGCCATTATGATTCTTGATCTTCCTGCGCGCAGTGAGGTAATCATCCCATCTTATGGATTTGTATCCTTAGCAAACGCAGTGGCCATGTTCGGTCATACGTGTGTATTTGTTGACTGCGAGCTTGATACGCTGAACATCTGTGCTGATGCGCTAGAGGCTGCTATAACAACTAGAACAAAAGCTGTTATAACCATTAACTACGGTGGCGTTCCTTGTGATTACGGCAGAATAACAGCAATTTGTAGGACACACAGCCTTTGGTTGATTGAAGATAATGCACATGGGTTACTTGCCGATTTCAATGGAACCCCACTCGGTAGCTTTGGAGATATCTCCACTTTCAGTTTTGACCACGTAAAGATGATTACCTCGTACGAAGGAGGAGCATTGGCAATAAACAATAAATCGCTCATTGGTGTCGCTTCCTCCTGTACAGATATGGGAACCAACCGGTCAGCCTTTAGAAAAGGTAAAATTCCTTTTTACGAGTGGACCTCCCTAGGAACAAATTCAGCATTGGCAGCGCCTCTTCTTGACATTTTGGCACAGCAGTTTAATCAAGCTCCTTCAATCCTCAATTGGTTTGTGCAGGGGTGGAGGTATTACCAAGAAGCGCTAGAGCCTCTTTTTGTTACGTACGGTATTAGCAGCGCTCGCCTCAATTCTGGCGTAAACATAAACGGGTACATTTTTTGGATGATGACTCGCTCTGCTGATGAACGAACTGGACTCATTAATCGACTACGGACAAAAGGAATTACCCTCAGCCCACACTATTCTGCCTTACATGTTTCTCAATTTGGTAAAGCCAAACATTTGTTCTCCGGAAACATGACAAACACAGAAAAAGTTGTTACTCACATGGTGCGTCTTCCGCTCTTTTATGGCATCACTCATGACGAACAGAAGCGCGTGGTTTCTGAAATTGAACAATACTACGCGGAACTCGACAGTGAATTACCCTGAATTTGATAGCACAACCACTGAAATCTCCTCCTCGGTCGGTTTGAAAACCCTAGTTTCTATTGTTGTTCCATGTTACCAAAGTTCTACAGGGCTTCTTGAGTTAGAAGGGGCTCTTACAACCCTCTTTGGAGAAATACAATCAGAATATAATCTGGAAGTGGTTTTTGTTGATGATGGATCGACAGATAGTACGCTGGCGGGCCTGCAGAAACTAAAGCAGAGTGCGCCATTTGAATGTAAAATTGTTGTTCTCTCTGGAAACTTCGGTTCGTACAACGCGCTTCATGCCGGAATTTTGAATGCCTCTGGCGATGCCATCATTCAACTTCACGCTGATCTTCAAGATCCGCCAAAGCATATTCCGCTAATGCTAAGCAAGTGGAAACAGGGCGCCAAATTGGTCATTGGTCAGCGGGTAGAAAGAGAGGAAGATTTCACTACGCGGTTCTTTTCTGGAGTGTACCACAGGATGGTAAAAAGATTTGCCTTGCCCCACGTTCCCGATGGTGGCTATGACCTCATCCTTTTTGACAAGGAAGTTGGTGAGCACCTCAAGCAGATAGATGTCCACAACATAAACTTGGTCTATTTAATATCGTGGCTGAGTCAGCGTTATGAAGCTGTGCCTGTTGTGCGTGAAGCAAGAAAAACTGGCCAATCTCAATGGTCTTTTTCAAAGAAGGTGAAACTGGTTATTGACACGCTTATCGGTTTTTCTGATGCTCCAACTCGCTTGTTTCGGCTTTTGGCAATCTTCGAGCTCCTTTTGTTTCCTGTCTTTGCTATTCTGGTGGCTCAATCTAACTGGGAAACAACAGTTAAACTGTGTTTAATAATTGGAGCAAGTTGGATAATGGCCATGCTGATTGGGATAACCTTGCTTTCTGAAATACTTTGGAGAACGCTTGTATCCGCACGAAAAAGACCTCCATACATCATAGAAAAAGTGATTCAGTGATGAACCTCCGCATTTCAGACTGGTGGAACTCCAAGGTGGCTATGCTTGTGGGGTGGTCTTACTTTTTTATTCTACTTAGCGATGTCGGGCCAAAGTCCTATCTCGTTCTTTTCCCACTCATACTTATTTGGCTTTTTTCCACTGCGGGTTTTGGATATTACATCAATGATTGCTTTGATATCGAGATTGATCAAAAAGCATCTAAACCAAACTCAGTTTCTCAACATTCGAAATTCAAGCGGTTTTTTACACCGCTCTTTTTAGCTACAATATCCATCGGAAGCGCCCTTCTTCTGCTTTGGGACAGCCCCCTTTTTATTGCTGTTATTGGGTTCCAACTTCTTCTATTCATCCTTTATTCTGTCCCTCCTTTCCGGTGGAAAGAGGTTCCTTATCTAGACATTATAACTGATTCGCTTTATGCCCAAGTAATTCCGGTAAGCGTAATGGCGTTGGTCATATTCGCCAATCAAACCGGCCCTATTGAAGCTTTTCATATTGTAATATTCTCTTCTGTTCTATGCTGGGCATTTCTT
>Ga0209702_10003503_pt1 | contig 24598 bp, 22 predicted proteins | sample FRY01_FD_187210 | JGI IMG/M metagenome (GOLD analysis project Ga0209702, IMG submission 187210) | Freshwater microbial communities from Lake Fryxell liftoff mats and glacier meltwater in Antarctica - FRY-01 (SPAdes) (version 2) | ecosystem: Environmental > Aquatic > Freshwater > Ice > Glacier... | reverse complement strand
GATGTAGAAACAGCAAGATATGTAGAGCAAAACAAAGATAAAATACCTGGATTATCTAAATTCAGAGGTTTGGTTATGGAAGAAGTTTTATCTTGGGATCTTTATCCATTATTAAGCTATGTATTCTTTGAAATGGGCAAATCTGATATACCTGATAGATATTTGGCGTTCGGAAATAATAGCGAAGCTGTAAGTTCTAGCTTTACAGATACAACTATACAAGGTGGTACTTTAGATAAATATTATCACGTATTGAATATCTATGGTTATAGACTTACTAAATTTAAAGATGCAAAAGTAACCATTACTGGTACTAATGATAACGTAACTCCTGACGAAAAAGGTAATACTGAATTATCTAAAAAACGTGCACAAGTTGTTTATGATTATCTTAAAAATGTTTGGAACATTGATGAATCCAGAATGACATTAAAATTCCAAAACTTCCCTGATACAAAATCGAATCCTAAAGATTCATTAGGTTGGCAAGAAAATAGAAGAGTTGAAATGTATTGTTCAGAATGGGAAGTTGCTAAACCAGTGTTCGAAAAAGACCCTAAAATTTTCCCACAACCAGAAACAATGAATTTCTTATTGAACAATGGTATCGAAGATGGTTTGATTGCAAAAAGAACTGTTCAAATTATGAAAGGTGGTCAATCATGGAAAACTATTACGACTGATGACATAACTGGTACTACCATGAATTGGAACTGGAAAAGTGAAATGAGTAAATATCCCAAAGATGAACAAAACTTTACAGCTAAATTAATTATTTCTACTAAATCTGGTGCAGAGTGTATTTCTGAACCAATTGATATTCCAGTTATGCAAGTAACTTCTGAGAAAAAGAAAACAGAACAAGGTGCAGATACTTTATATGAAAATTATAGTTTAATATTATTCCCATTCAATAGTTTTGCGGCTGGTCCATTAAACGAAAAAATTATGAATGATTATGTTTATAACAGATGTCAACCAACTTCAGTAATTAGTATTACTGGTCATACAGATGTTATTGGACTATTTGAAACAAACAAAAAATTATCAATCAATAGAGCAAAAACAGTAAATACTGGTATTCAAGGCAAAACTAAAGGCAAATACGGAAGTTTGACCTCTGATGGTGTTGGTGAAGATTCTGCTTTATATACTAATGATTTACCAGAAGGACGTTTTTACAATAGAACTGTACAAGTGTTAATTAAAACTCCAACTTCTGCTTATGATAAATAATATTTAATATTTTTAAATAAAATAAAATCAAGCTTTACACTCATTACATATTATTTGTAATGAGTGTTTTTTTATAAATAATTATTGATTAAATTACTTTTTAGTTTTTATTTTTTTTTGAATTTAATTTTTGAAATCAAACTTTATGAATAGATATCAAATATTTGGGGGAATTTTAGGATTATTAGGTTTTACTTTTTTTAACTTTTTTAATTTCTTTCCAGAGAACATTCCAGCTTCAAATTTAGTAGCAATTTTGTTTTTAGTAGTAAGTTTTTGGATATTCGAAGTATTGCCATTATCTGTAACGGCATTATTTCCCTTTTTGTTGTTTCCCGTTTATGGAATAATCAAAGCAGACACAGTAGCTTCATATTATCTAAATAGCACTATCTTTTTATTTTTGGGTGGATTTCTATTGGCTTATTCAATGGAAACTTGGAATTTACATAAAAGGATTTCGTTAGTTATTATCAAAAAAATTGGACATACACCAAGTAGTTTGATTTTAGGTTTTATGATTGCATCAGCATTTTTATCAATGTTTATATCAAATACTGCCACTGCTATTATGATGCTTCCTATTGGTTTGTCAGTTATCAAAAAAATCGAAACGAGTTTTGACACTTCTAATTCCCGAAAATTTACAGTTTCTATTTTATTAGGCATTGCATACTCTGCTTCAATTGGTGGTATGGCAACCTTAATTGGAACAGCCCCCAATCTTAGTTTCAAAAGAATATTTGAGCAGAGCTTCCCAAATTTGCCAGAAGTTACTTTTACTCAATGGATGGCTTTTGCCCTGCCTGTTTCAATAATAATGTTGATATTAACTTGGTTATTACTTACCAAAATACTCTATAAAACTGATAGCACTCTAAAGATTGATAAAAATATCATCAAAAAAGAAATAGAAGATTTGCCAAAAATCTCATACCAAGAAAAAATGGTATTGATAATTACAAATTTAGCAGCATTATTATGGATATTTAGAGTTGATATCGAGATTGGAAGTTTTACAATTTATGGGTGGAGTAATTTATTTGAGTACTCCAAATTTATTGATGATGGCTCAGTAGCTATTTTTATTTCAATTTTATTATTTAGTATCCCATCAAAAAGTCTTTTCACTAAATTAAAGAGTACTAAAAATAATCATAATATAAAGAAAGATGGAAATGCTAATTCAGATGTTGATTTAGAAAATAACTTAGAAAATAACTTACAACATAAATTTTTATTACCAACAGAATCACTCAATCATATTCCTTGGGATGTATTATTACTTTTGGGTGGCGGATTTGCTTTAGCTCAAGGGTTTCAGACCACTGGATTCTCAGAAATTGTAGGAAAAAGTTTGTCAAATATTAATAATTTCAATAACATTACCATTGTATTATTTATTTGCCTGATCCTAACATTTTTGACTGAATTAACTTCCAACACCGCAACAACAAATACAATTTTGCCGATATTAGTAAGTATTTCTGTTGCTACTGGTATTGACCCATTATTACTGATGGTACCCGCAACAATATCAGCTTCATTTGCCTTTATGTTACCGGTTGCAACACCGCCAAACAGTATTGTATTTAGCTCCGGTGCTGTTAAAATCAAAGATATGATTATCAGTGGGTTTATATTAAATTTAGTAGGGATTGCTATTGTAACTTTAATGATTGTTACTTGGGGCAGAGTAGTTTTTAATTTCTAATTTATCAATATCTAAGATTAAGCATCTAAGAATTAATTTAAATTATAAATACGAAACTTAACTAATGTTTTACACCAATTAACTCATGGTAAAACTCTTCATTTATTTCGGAAACTAAAACATACACTTTTTGGTTTCTATCAGCAAATACCAAAAAATCAATATTATATTTTCTCTCTAGATAAATATTCGTTTGCGATTTGATAAATATACTGCTTTGGAACAAATTGTTGTAATATATACTTCCGTTTTTGATAGTTAAATTTGGATAATTGTTTATTATTTTCAGAAATAATAATGGAGAAATAATAGCAGAAACAATTATACTCAATCCCAAAAATACTTTTTCAACTATATCTATTTGTGAGTTCAGAAATAAATTAAGTGCAAAAATGCCAATTGCCATCAGGATCACCAAAGTCAAAATTAAATTGACCTTAGTCTTGATTCTATTACCTATGTGCATTAAATAATGATATAATATTTCTAACTTGTTATTCATATAATAATTAAACGATTAAAAAAATATTAAATTTTAGTCAATTATAATTATTTTGTTAATTTTACGTTAATTAATTAGAGTTATTAACAAATATGTTAATTTACTAAAACAATAAAAGGTTTATAAGTTCATAAGTGTTATCAAAAAAAATAAATTTCAACAATCACTTTGCAAACAACACGGAAGTATTATCAGAAAGTTGCGGTAGCAAAGGAATGTTTGATAAACCATTCTCAAGCTGTTTGTTCTTTAGCGCCAATGCAATGGCAAGATTAACAACAAGAGCTGCTGAAAAGGCATTTAAACCGCTTAAAATATCAGCTTCTTTGGCTTATCTATTGATGATAATTCTAAAACAACCTGGAATTAAAGCTTCAGAACTTGCTAATAAAATGATTCTAAACGCTTCTACAGTTACAAGATTATTAGACAAATTAGAAAAATTAAACTATATCACCAAAAAAACTGAAAGCAAGTTTGTTTACATTTATCCTGCTGATTTAGCTTTTCAAAATAAATCAAAACTTGAAGAATGTAGCAATAATCTTACTAATTTCTACAAAAAAAATATTGACTGCAATACAATCAAAAATGCAACAGAAGTTTCATTTCAAATTGCCCTAAAACTCGAAAAACAATAATCGAAAAAAACGAATTTATATAAAATTTTTAAAGTTAGTTCAAAACAGAAAGACAAAATATTCAATTAAGTATATTTTGTCTTTTCATTAATAATTAAAATAATTTGTAAAATGTATCTTAAATGTATCCAAATACAAATTATTTTTTGCTTTTATCTGTGCAGCAAGCTTTACTATCTTTTTTCTCAGAAGTAGAGCAAGATTTCATATCTTTGTTTTCTGAAGTAGAGTAAGATTTTGCATCTTTGTTTTCTGATGTAGAGCAAGATTTCATATCTTTAGTAGAGTAAGATTTTGCATCCTTGTTTTCAACCCTTGCAGTTACTTCGTCAGCTTTGAACCCTAAGTCAGCTATAGTTTTAACTATGTTATCTTTAGAAACTTTTTCAGAGTTGTATGATAATTTTACCATTTTAGTTTCTAAATTCACATTTGATTTTTCGATACCATCCATTGTTTTTAATGAATTTTCGATTTTAGTTTTACAAGCGCCACAGTGCATATTAGTATTTAACTCTAAACTTTCAGTTTTTGCATTTGCACTAAAAGTAAAAACAAAAGCCAAAGCTAATGTAAGAACAAGAGATTTTAAGTTTTTCATAGTTCACCTATTATAAGTTATGTAATTTGTTTAAATTAATTAGATCGTTTATTTTTGATATTTTGAGAATATTATCCATTTGAAAGTGCAATTTACATAGTGTTAGCTAACTTTACTATATTTACTGAACGCATTTGCAATTATTTTATTACAATATTATTCTTGTAAATTATTTATTTGACAATTTTTTTATAAGAATAATTATCCACATTCATAGAAGTTTTAATATTTAATTTATTTTTGAATTTGTTTTAATATATAATCAATAGTATATTCAATTAATAAATCCTGACCGGTTTCTTCCCAATTTTTATGATTTGCGATTAATTTATCTTTATTTATTTTAATTTCAATATTTGGTATAACTGGCTTTGAAGTTAAGTCATTGTTTTTATTATCATAAACTTTTACAACAGGCAATGCACAAAGATAGTTACAAGGTAATCTTAGAGTTGCTATCTCTGAATTTGACCCAGATGTAGGTAAGCCAAATATTGTTCCTATTTTTTGCTCTTTGGCTGCTTGTAAGATTAATTCAGAATAACCTGATGAATATTCATCACAAATAAAGTAAACTTTAATGTCCAAATATTCAGTTAATGCTTTGATTTTAGGAGCAAAGTTAATGGCATTATCAATGTCTATATCATTACCCTTAGGATTTACTCTTACAGGAATTGATAATTTATATGAATTAAATTCTTTTTTGGTGAAAAATCCCAAAAAGTATTCACTCATCAAAGGAATTCCACGAGTATCAAATACTATTGCTTTCATTTTTTTTATGTCTGGCAAATGATATTTGAACATTTCATCTGGCACCCTTGTTATATCACAATAAATTACATCTTTTGCAATCTCAAATAGTGGTTGAGTTTTGGGGATAGTTACTTCATTTAATCTTTTAGATTTTTGGATTTTGATAATTTGAGTAGTTTTCTTATTATCCGAAAATTCTATTTCATCTGTAGTAATAATATCGGAGCTACGAATTTCTGCCAATACTTTTGCAAATAAGTAGTTTTCATTGTTGTAAGATACAGTATTTTTTAGATTATTAATTATTTGATTAATATCAATATTATTGATTTTTTTGATTACCCAACCAACTTCAATATTCTTCAGATTATTATTTTCGGTTTCATTATCGCTAAAATTCTCAATGTGATTGACAATTACATCGCCATCTATATACTTCAAACTAAATGGATAACTATAATTTTTTTCAAATTCGGAATTCCAAACTCTTGCTCCACTATCTTTAATCTTAGACATTATGATTGATAGAGCATATTCTAATTGTCTTTCATCAGTTGGATTTTGAGTATTTTTATCTTGAGCAACTAATTTAATGGCATTTTCAAAAGTTTTGTAATCAATTTTAACATCAGTAAATTCATTAATTAATGAAGTCAAATAAATAACAGAAGAAATCCTTGAAATTGCATCTTTATCATTAGTTTCGATTATTTCAAATGGATATTCAAAAGTAACTTCTTTATAATCTTCTTCGATACTAAGAGGATAAGATAAAAGCAATGAATCGTTTATATTAACGTAAGCATATTGACCTAAGTTTGGCAAATTTACATAATTTTCCGTGTCAGAATATATTTTGAGTACTTTACTTCTTGCTATTTTATCATCTACTACATTTAACCTATAACCGATATCATACAAAGATTTAGATTGTTCCCAATCTTTTGGAGTATTAAATTCATCACTTGATAATCCATTTTGGAAGTCGTTGTTTTTAACTTTTAGATTTATTTTTTTTGAAGCTCCGTCTATTGCGGCTACTTTTACATCATCAAATAAAACCTCGCCATCTCCCAACAAAACTAAGCCCAATCTTAATGCTTTCGGATTTTGTGGCACTTTGATTGTAAGATTTATTTCAGTCCAAATTGAGTCTGTGAAAGGTTTGTCTTTCATTGTTGAAACTACATTATTTTTCTCATTATCAACATCTATTCTCGCCCATATTTGTGCATTTGTACCTTGTCCCAATTTAGTTAGTTTACACTTTGCAGAAATTGTAATTTGTCTAAGGTTGTTTTTATATTGCTGTAAATTAATAATTTGCAACAAACTGCCTTCTTTGGTTTTTTGTGATGCAAATATGTTTTTCCTCTCAGACTTTGCTGTTACTGATTTTTTGTTATTATATGCTCCATAATTCACAATAGAATATGCTTCTCCTTCAATATTTTTAAGTGTCATATTTTTGGAAAAGTGTTGCTTGTCTGCAAGATTTTTTGTCAATTTCGATAATGTTGCATTTGAGTCTAATTGCTTTAAATAACTTGCTATTTGGGGTATATAATCATTATTTTGGGATTCAATTGTCAGATTAATGAATTTGTATAACATAGAAAATTTATCAGCTTCATAAAGACTTTGTTTTGGATTATAAAATGCAAATTTTGAGAAAATATCAGTTGTTGTATATAATTTTTGAATATTATCATTTGTAAGATTTACATTACTTTTGCTTGGTGTTTTATAAGGAGAAATTACATCTATTTTTGCATTATCGACAAACATTATCCCTTTGCCATTAAGGTAAAACCCTACATTTACATAATCAATAAATGGGTCTGCATCAAGTTCGACACTCATTCTTCGCCATTTAGACTCTTTACTGCTATCCATCTCAGAGATAACAAATTTACCTTTTGAGCCATCTACAAAGTGTTCATACATCCACAAAAATACTTTTGTAGTATCATCAGAATTCTCGAAATAAACGTCAGAAGAGAATACAACTTTTCTACTTCTATAAGGCACAGCGTCCAAACTTTGAAATACATTACAATACATACCCTCAAAAAAATCTTTGCCGTTATGGCTAATTTTCATTGAATATTTGCCATTTGTTTTGATTGCATCAGAAAGAGTTATATCATAACCAAACTTTTTGATAGAATTTTGTATAGTCCATCCAACAGGAAAATTATTCTGACCTATAGTTTCGAAATCAAAATTAAATTTAGAATAGAGTTGTTTTTGTGCGTAACTACTATTAGTTATTATAAATAATGAAGTAAAGTATAAAAATATATAAGTAAATGTTTGTTTAAATCGTCTCATATCTGTTGTTAAAATTTATTGTGAAATTTTATTATCTAATAATTGTCTAATTAATTAATAACGAATTAATTGCTAATAAATTAATGATAAATAAATATTAATTGAATATAATACTAAATCGTATTATTTTATGCTAATTATGAAAAATTCAAGTGAATTGTGATTAAATTACGATTTGTAACCTAATTGTTTTTCAAAATTTTATATTTTTGTAATTAGTATTTTGAACTAAAAAAATTAAATGTAATTAAATCACTGCAAAAAAAGAGAGGTAATGATGGAAATGGATATATGTTACGGTGGTGTACCTTCGAAAGTCCCAAATAATTCTATGGGAATTAGAGGTTATGACTACGTTGAATTTTATGTTGGTTCTGCCAAACCTTGGGCATTTTGGCATGCAAAAGCTCTTGGGCTAAATATAGTAGCTTATGAAGGACCAGAAACTGGAGTTAGAGATAGAAATAGTTATTTATTATCAAATGAGCATAATCTTAAGATTATGGTAACTTCTGCTACCAGACCTACAAATTATGAAGTATTGAGTTTTGTACAAAAGCACGGTGATGGTGTCAAAAGATGGTGCGTTGAAGTAGTTGATGTTGAAACTACTTATGCAAAAGCTATCAAAAATGGTGCTGTTCCTGTTACCAAACCATATAAAATAGAAAATGAACTTGGCTATGTAATGCAAGCAGCAATTAGACTTTATGATGATACAGAAATAAATTTTGTAAATTATGATAACTACAAAGGTTTATTTAAGCCAGGCTTCGTAAAGCCATTTTATAATGTTGAAATTGAAAGAAAAGACACCGGCATCAGAGCCATTGACCATATAGTTGGCAATGTTCACGTTAATGAAATGGACTATTGGGCAAACTACATCAACTCATCTTTAGATTTTGAAACATTTATTAATTTTGGTCCTGGTGATATAGGTACAGAATATTCTGCTTTATTGTCAAAAGTTGTTAGGTCAAAAGATAGTATAATCAAAAACCCTATCAACGAACCTTATGAAGCTGCAAGATTATCACAAATTGGTGAATATACTCAAGAATACCTTGGTTCTGGTATCCAACATATAGCCATTATGACTACAGATATTGTTGCATCTGTTGCGAATATGCGTGCAAATGGTATGCAGTTTTTGGATACTCCACCCAAAACATATTACGACAGATTGAGAAATAACGACTTTGGTATTACAGAAAATATTGATGACTTAGAAAGATTAGGTATTTTATGTGATGTAGAAGGCAAAGGATATTTACTACAATTATTCACTAAGCCAATTGGCGACCGACCAACTTTCTTTTATGAAATAATACAAAGAAGAAATGGAGCGAGTGGATTTGGTCAGGGTAACTTCCAAGCACTATTTGAGGCAATTGAAAAAGACCAAGCTTTGAGAGGAAATCTGTAATTATTACTTATTAATTTTAACTATCTTTTAAATTTAGAGACGGCAACAGCCGTCTCTTTTTTTGACTCAACCAAGATTGGAGATACTCAAAGAGAACCCCACCCTTAATCCCGCAAATTTTTAAGCTTTGGCAGGAAATTCAAGAGAAAAGAAAGAAATAAGATATATAATTTTTTTCTTAAACCACGAAGTGGTGATATTATTGTAGTAAATGTAGTTCTCTTTTTTCTACTCTTTATTCGGCTCCAAAGGAGGTGGAAGATTTCTAAAAGGTTATCATTTTATTATTAATAATCCACCTCTATGAGGTTGGAAATAAAATAATTAAACCTAAAATTCGTTGGTCTTTATGTAGATTATGCATATTATATTGGTGATTATTAGATAGAATAAAGAAACTACCCCGTCAGACTGCGTCTGCCACCCCTTCATAAAAGGGGAATTTAAGAAAAATGTGGAAAAAGAGTGTAATTGAGTGCAGAGAACCCCACCACGTGAAAATAAATTTTCAAGTGCCCGCCCAAAGGCAGGTATTTAAGAGGAAGAAATAGTAATAAAAGTGAAAAAAGAGTGTAATTGAGTGCAGGTTTTAATTGAAAAAGCGATATTGGGGAATTAACCGTGGGGTTAACCCTACGGTTGATAGAAATTCTACAAGCAGAAAAAAGATGGAAGAAGAATAACTATTAATAATAAGTTATGGTCCCATCGTTTCAATTAAACGGAACATTGATATTGTGTATGTTTTGAGTGTTGTAACAAGAAAAGGCAAAATCAATACTGTTACTAATAATACAGCAACTAACTTAGGGACAAAAGTTAATGTTTGCTCAGAAATAGTAGTCGCAGCTTGAAAAATCGAAATTATCAAACCAACGACTAATGATACCAATAAGATTGGTCCACAGATTAATAACACATTATAAAAAGCATCTTTTACTATTGCAATAGCCATTTGGTCTGTCATAATTTTCCTTTAAATCAACTTAATTTAATTACTATCCTTTCATAATACTTTTCATCAATGAATCTACAATTAAATTCCACCCATCGACTAATATGAATAACAACACTTTTATAGGCAGAGATATTAATTGTGGTGGTAATAAAAACATACCCAATGACATTAGAGTTGAAGCGATAATCATATCAAGCACCAAAAAAGGTATAAATATCAAAAATCCAATTTGAAAGGCAGTCTTTAATTCACTGATAGTATATGCCGGAATTACAGTCATAGTAGATACATCGTCAATTGTATTTGGTTTGTCTTTGCCACTCAGTTTGATAAATAACGCCAAATCTTCTTCACGAGTATGTTTTAGCATAAACTTTCTGAATGGAGTCACAACATTATCTATAGCTACATCTTGAGTTATTTCATCTCTCATATATGGCTGAATTCCTTCCCGATTTGCTTGGTCGAGAATTGGCTGCATAACAAAAAAAGTCAGAAACAAAGCTAATCCAGTCAAAAGTTGATTTGGTGGCTGTGTATTTGTTCCCAAAGCTTGTTTAAGAAAGTGAAATACAACTATAATTCTTGTAAAACAGGTCATCATCACCAAAATAGATGGAGCTAAGGTTAGTACAGTAATTACGCCCAATATTTGCAGATTGAGCACCAAATCTTCTTTGGATTCTGCCTTATCGACACCAATAGATAATTTGGGTAGAGTAAGCCCAGTGCCTTTTTGTGCAGCAGGCACTTGTGCAGGTGCTTGAGCATTAGATATATTTGAAACATTCAAAAAAGAAAATAAAATAAAAATAGAAATATATATCTTTTTATATTTTAAGTTAAAATCTGTTATTTTTTTCATGATTTATTTTAATATTCTATTTATCGATATAAGTACTCAATAATAAAAGTACTCAACAATATTATTATTCAAAAATTATACCAATTATTCTATTATTATTTATCAATTTGTTAATTTTGTATAATAACATTTTTTAAAAAGAAATTTTACACTAAATTTTATACTAATTGAGTAAATAATGGCAAGAGTTTTAATAACAGGTGGTGCAGGTTTTTTGGGTTCACACCTTTGTGATAGATTTATCAATGAAGGTAATGAAGTTATTTGTATGGATAATTTGGTTACCGGTTCAACAAATAATATATCTCATTTATTTGGTAATCCAAACTTCAAATTCATAAAACACGATGTAACCGAATACATACATGTTGATGGTGATTTGGATTATATTTTACATTTTGCTTCTCCTGCCTCCCCAATTGACTACCTTAAATTACCTATCCAAACTTTGAAAGTTGGTTCTTTGGGAACTCACAAAACATTAGGTTTGGCAAAAGCTAAGAATGCAAGATTTTTGATTGCATCTACAAGTGAAACTTATGGTGATCCGCTTGTACATCCGCAACCCGAGACTTATTGGGGTAATGTAAATCCAGTTGGATTTAGAGGTGTTTATGATGAGGCGAAAAGATTTGCTGAGGCAATGACAATGGCTTATCATAGATACCATAATTTAGATACAAGAATAGTTAGAATATTCAATACTTATGGTCCCAAAATGAGATTGGAAGACGGCAGAGCTATTCCCAATTTTATCAAACAAGCATTAAATAATGAGGATATTACTGTTTATGGTGATGGTTCTCAAACTCGCTCTGTGTGTTATGTTGATGATTTGATAGAAGGTATATATAGATTATTGATGTCAAATGAAGTTATGCCTGTAAATATAGGAAATCAAAATGAAATTACTATGTTGGACTTGGCAAAAGAAGTACTTGAATTAATTCCAAATTCTAAATCTAAAATTATTTTTGAAGATTTACCAGCTGATGACCCAAAAATAAGACAACCAGATACAACCAAGGCACAAACAATTTTGAATTGGTCTGCTCAAATTGATAGAAAAACTGGCTTAGAAACTACAATCAAAGACTTCAAAAATAGATTGGGCTTAGTTTAGTTATTAAGAATTAATTACTAATTACTAAAACTAATCAATAAAAAACATTATACTCGGTGAAGCATTAAACTATTTATTTATATATTAACTATAATAACTATATTGATTATTGGCAATTTTAATTTAATTGCCAATAATTATTTATTTTTGGATTCTACCAGACAAAGTGAAGAACAAATCGAACCCGAAGGTACATTGCCAGATAGTTTGGAATATATGAGTATTCCGGAAGTAGTCGTTCAACAAGATGAATCATTTGGAGTATTAGTTGCTGGTGGGGTTGGCATTACAACGATTGAGAATTTTACACAAAATAGCAAAAATATAGTTGGTTTTGGAATTTTAGATTTCGGTGTAGTATTCGACAAAACTTACTATTTGGGTATCTCCTTAAATAATTTAAGCTTTGCCAAAATAGAGTCAAATTATATAGACACTAACCTAAATTCAAGACCTATATTGGGAATTGAGTATTATGGATTAGAATTTGGTGCAGTAATATATGATATGGGGCAATTAAAAATTCATTTTAATACTTCTGTTTCATCTGGGTTGATTGAATATAAAGTACAAAGTTCAATTAATGAAAATAATAATACTAATTCCACAAACTATACTAACAACTATGGAAGTGATGACTTTGTAGTATTTGAGCCCAAGTTGTTTTTGACTATCAATACCAATCAATGGGCAAGAGTAGTATTTGGTTTGAATTATAGAGTGCCATTTGGATTAGATTATACTTTCCAAAATGATAATTATACAAATGCAAATATTGGTGGCATCGGTGCTATAATCAAGCTTCAATTTGGCGATTTATGGTTTTAAATTGTGAGTTTATTTATAATCCTAACTTATAGTTTTAACTGATTTTTTACAATGTCTGTGATTTCCTCGAAGCTTATCTCTCTATCCGCAATTTCAGACAAAGAAATACTTGATTTTTCTAATTCATTTTTGAAATTCTGCTTTTCTTCATCTTTAATATTTAGAAAATCCACTATCTCCAAATGCTCTCTTCCAAGTAAAATAGAGCCGTGTTGTAATAAAATATTCCCAAATAATCTCTGAGCCGAACCCACAATTTTTTTGTTTTGAGATGTAATCTCAAACCTCGCAGAACTTGTAAAACAAGACATTGACGAAATACTTTTGTAATGACTTTTGAAGTTAGTATCCTTTTTGCTAAAGTCTAATTTATCTCCAATATTTGGAATATTAGAAAAAATTTCAACTAAAATCAAATGTATATCTTGATAAAAGTCTCTGTGAGTATAATTAACAGTTGTATTCAAATACCCAATACTAATAAGCCTTTGGGTTGTAGCTGTTAAGTCAAAAACGCAAGAGTAAGTGATTTCATTGCTATGGAAAACTGCTCTGCCACCAGTTGGTCGTCTAACCAAATCGTATTTTTTGAGGGCAAGGTTATTAACTAAGATATTTTCTTCTTTTTGATTATAACCGAGTGATAGGCAATACGGCTCCCAACCGTAAAACCTTAGCATTGATTTTGTTTGAATTTTTGAATTGAGTTTACTTTCGTTGTTGAACTTATTAAATTCATTAAATTCATTAAATTCATTAACTCTACCAAAATCAAAATCCATGTTAAATTGACCTTTAAGCTTTGAGTCAAAAATCAATTCAAAGTCTTCACCCAAAATTAGATTTAGTTTCTCTTTTGGTGAAAGATTAATTAATTTGTTATCAATAAATATATTGCTATTTTGGCTTAAATTGGTCAATTAAATTTCATATTATTTTTAACAAGTATGTGGTTTTGGATTAAAACGAAGTAGTTGGAGGTTTGGTTTTAGATTTTACTTTTTTTGTTTTTGAATATTTTCTACATAGCCCAAATAATAGTAATCTTCTCCATCTTTTGTTTCCTTAGTTTCTTTTTCAAACTTTAGTGCTTTCTGAAAAATATATAAGTGATTAATTGGTTTTTGTTCGATTAAATCAAGATAAATATCCATTATTTCATTAAAAGATAATGTTGAATCCATTAGTTTTAATTCATTTTGTGGCAATGTAACAAAATCAGAAATCGTAGAATAGCCATTATAATATTGGGCTGGTTTTTGCGAAATATATTTATTCATTCTTTTCACTCCCTCAATTTTCACAGGGGAAGTGCCGTGCGCATCAATCAAATTTGATGCTCTTTTGGATAAATCAATGACTCTATTTCGAGCAAAAGGTCCTCTGTCGTTAATTCTAACTAATGTACATTTATAGTTATCTAAATTTGTTACTTTGACAATTGTACCAAAAGCTAATTTTTTGTGTGCCGCTGAAAAATCATTTTGAGAGAATCTTTCGCCGTTCGCTGTTTTACGTCCTACAAATTTATCTGCATAATATGAAGCAACACCTCTGACTTCGAATACATTAAATAGTACATAGTTATTATCTAATTCTACCGGGTCGAACTCATCGTATTCTGAGATTTGATTTACATCAAAATTTTTGAATCTTTCATAAATGCCATTAATACCACCGGCTCTATAAGACAAAGCAATATCTTCAGAATAGAACATTGCAAACAAGACAAAAGTAACAACTAAACTAAAAAACAATCTATTCTTTAATGTGAAAAGTTTATTTATTTTTGGTTTCTTACTTGAAACTCTCTTTTTGTTTTTTATATTTATTTTTTTTGCCAATCTGTAATTAATTTATTCTTTAAAGTTGTAAATTGTAATTATTAACTTAATTTTAAATTATTTTTAAATTAAATTATAATCAAATCAGAATTAAAATATAATTACAAATTTAGTGCCAGTTTTAAATTCAAATAAAATCAATCACTTAATAAAAACAATATGTTCGATAATTTATATGTAGTATTAATTTTATTATTTTTGACAATTTTCATTTTTTCGTCATTGCCCAAGATTTTTAAGTCTCCATACTTATTTTTCTTTAAAAATATTTTCGCTTCTTGGAAATTATTTGATGTTTCTGATTATAAATTAATTGTAAAATATAAGGTTTCAAATAAAGTAACAAATAATAATGAAAAATTCGAAGAGTTAAATTGGACTGAATTTCAGAACAAAACAAGCCTTAGTCTTTCAAGTATTTTGTTTAATCCAAAGGGCAATTTAATGCTTTATTATAAATCAAATTTATTAAGTTTGGCAAATGAGTTAAGTGAAATTGAAGAAAGTGGAAATAGTGAAAGTTTGACAATTCAAGAAAATATAAGCTATAATATTTTGTTAAAATATGTTCAAAAAAGAATTATTGATGAAAGTAAAGAAAATAGTTATATATCTGGAATAAATAGTTTGGAAGATTTAAGATATGTATTTAAAATTGTTAGTATAGACTCAAAAAACAAGATCGAAGAAGATATACTTATTTCTCCCACTTATAGTATAAATCTTTTATAGTAAATCTTTTATAGTAAATCTTTTGTAGTAAATCTTTTGTAGTAAATCTTTTGTAGTAAATCTTTTGTAGTAAATCTTTTGTAGTAAATCTTTTGTAGTAAATCTTTTGTAATAGAATTTTTGTAGTATGATTTTTAATCTTTTTTGAATTAACTTTATGACAATATTAGGTATTGATTTTTATAGATTATTTTTGAATGCAGATATAAATTTAATTTACAATTTATTTATAAATGTATTCGCAATTATATTAATATTACAAACTTTTGAATTATTAAACTTATCTCGCTATTTCATAAGAAATGACAAAATAAATGGTGAAATATTAGACGAAGAAAAATTAAATTTTGATACCAATTCTAGTCTTATTTGGGATTATAATATAATCAAAAGCCAATACTCAAACTTTAATAAATCAGTAAGAAAGATAATTGATTTTTTCCTCATTGACCAAAACTTCAAAAAACTACTTTATGCTAATGTATTACTGTCAGCAATATTGATAGTCAATAATATTATTACATTTTTTCCAATTAATTTCATAATTATATTCTTACTTATATTTATACAATTGTTGATTTCTAATAGATTTGGAGGCAGTTTTAATGGTGCTTCGGATAGTATGATTGTATTGATTTTGATTTCAATATTATTTTTTGAATCAGATGAAGTTGCGAATTTATTTGATGTAACAATTAAAAGTCATTTAAATCAAAAATTGAGTTTTATTTATCTTACTTTTAATGTTTGTAATTCATATTTTAGTGCTGGTTTGGTAAAGGTAAAGGAAAAAAATTGGCTAAAAGGATTAGCTTTGAGAATATTTTTGAAAGAGTCAATAATAGAGTCCAAACTAAAAAACAAGATTTTAGATTTGTTGAAAATAGATATAATCTCAAAATGTGCTTGTATTTTTATTATACTTTGGGAAATAAGTATAATATTTGTGATTTTTATGCCTAATTATTTGATGATTTACTTAACATTTGGATTAATTTTCCATTTTTCCAATTATTTGCTTTTTGGTCTAAATCGATTTTTTTTGCTTTGGATAATTACTTACCCTATTTTACTTTACACTTCAATTCACTATTTATCTACTCTTGGTATGTGTGTGCTATGATTAATTTATCAATTAATTTATCTCTTCAATCTGACAAATAGAATATACAACTATACCTTCAGAGCGACCAATAAATCCCATTTTTTCGTTAGTTGTTGCCTTGACACTCACTCTATTTATCGGTAAATTACATATTTTAGCGATATTTTCTTTCATAAGAGTTTTATAGGTTTTCAATTTAGGTGCTTCTAATACTATTGTGATATCAATATTTATTAACTTTAAATTTTGGGCATTCATAATTTCAAGAGCTTTTCTGACAATTAATTCACTGTCCATATTTTTAGTTTCTTGGATTGTGTCTGGGAAATGTTGCCCAATATCATCTTCTCCAATTGCACCGAAGATAGAATCTGCCAAAGCATGAAACAAAACATCACCATCACTATGTGCAACTGTCCCAATTGGCGAATCCAAATTAATTCCACCCAAAATAAAACTTTCCCCAGCCGATAATTGATGTACATCAAATCCTAATCCTACCATATTTCACCTTAATTTACCTTATTATTTCTATCATTTTTATCGTTTTTATAATATAACTAAAATAAAGATTATTCTAAATCAAAAAACTCTAACGCTAATTTTTTAAATTCTTGCTTTTCTGTAATCATAAACGGATGTTTCCCAAAATCATAAATTTTTAGACTTGAATTTGGAATATCATCTGCAACTTCTTTTACTTTAATATCAGTATGTGGAATGAGCTCATCACTGATTGCAGCCACACACAATACTTCACAGACAACACTTTTAAAATCACCTTGAATTGTTTTTATAGATTTTGTGCCACATCTAACCATCAAATCAATATCTTGGTCAACCACCTGCTCCCAATCTTCTCCATTCATACTTTTCCAAAAAGCGGAACTCATTAATTGAGATTTTGCTCTTGTTCTTCGGCTAACAATTATTTGAGATTCCTCTAAATTAACTCCATAACCCATAAAACTATCGGCAATGAATTTTCTAACTTTATCAGAATTTCTTGTGATGTAATTCAATCCAGTCAATGCACCACCACTTGTGCCGACGATGTCTATAATGCCAGTTATATTTAGATGTTTGATTAATTCTTCAAGGCACAAAGAATTATAATTCCAATAATCATCTCTAAAATGTGAAACTCTTTGTGATTGTCCCAAACCAGGGTAATCAAAAACTACTACATTATAATACTTCTGAAAAAGATGTATTTCTGACTTAAACATTTTGGAAGATACACTATTACCGTGAAGTAAAAACAAATATTCTGTTTCATTTTTTTTAGAATTGTTTTTGGTAATATTTTTAGTAATACTATTGTGAACCAAAGGAAATACATTATAATAAATATCTAAATCATCAAATTTGAAAGTTGGCATATATTAAGATCGAATTTATTTACAGAATTAAATATAAATATTAAACAAATTATGAAATCAAGTATTGAATAAAAAACGAGTTATAATTCTAACTTATCATAACTACTTACCCTTTGAACTCATCAATAAAATCTTTGAAATATTCTTTATGTTTAATAAGAATTAACACATTAACCATTATAAACATAACTATAAAAGTAAATAAATTATCTAATTTAATAATTGTCATATTTTTGATTATCAAAGCAGGAGTATTAAAAAGCATTATTGGCGATAAAATTGATGAAATTATATTTGCAAAATGAACATTTTTTTTGAATAATTTGGAAGATATTGCCCAAACTAAACACCAAAGTATTGCAGGTAGTGGATTAATTACAATTATTGCACCAAATGCAGTGGCTAACCCGCGCCCACCTTTACCTTTCATAAATATATTCAAATTATGACCTAATACTACAAAAATCACTCCGAGTGAAATTTTATACGCATCAACTCCAAAAAATTGGTTTATCATAATTACTGCAAAACTGCCTTTCAGAGCATCTAATAAAAATACAAAAAAAGCAAGACTTTTATCGCCAGTTACATCTAATGTATTGGCTGCACCCATATTTCCAGTACCTTGATTTCTGATATCTTCACCTGTTTTAAGCTTAGTCAAAAAATATGCAGAAGGGAATGTGCCAACTAAATATGCAAATAGGGCAATGATAATATTTGTAATGATGTTATTGATTGTGTTATCCTCTTACTTATGAGCAACTATTATTTATTTTGATACTTTCAATTTAAGATTTAAATTTGAATTTGAATTTGATTGTGTCTGACGTTTTGTTTCAAATTTTACTTTTAATCAATTTAACATTTTGGATAAGTATAATTAAAACTAAATATTAATCCAAAAAAATACTTATGTAAATTTACTTTTGTATTTTTGTGTAAATTTTTACTTCATAATTGTTAATTAATTAATGGCAGATCAAAATAACTTGCAAAATAAATCTAAAGAAATCATCAATACTAAAGATACTTTAACTACAAAGGTAGGTCAAGTATCTATAATAGGTAAACCAAATGCCGGCAAATCTACTTTATTGAATAGTATATTGGGAGTAAAGTTATCTATCGTAACACATAAACCCCAAACTACTAGAAAAAGAGTTTTAGGTATTTATTCTGATGAAAAAAAGCAAATTATTTTTGTTGATACTCCTGGAATTATTAAGCCAAAATATGAAATGCAGTCTATTATGATGGACTATGTCAATAAATCTCTGGAAGAAACTGATGTAATTTTGGTACTTGTGGATTTGAGTAAATATAAAAGCGATAGTGATTATTTCCATTCTGATGTCATACAAAAAATTGTAAGTGCCAAAAAACCAGTGATTTTATTATTAAATAAAATTGATGTATTTGAAGATGTAAAAGATACCTTACCTATTATTGCCAAATTCCAAAGTACTGGGATATATAACGAAATAATACCAATTTCTGCACGTAAGACTGCTAATATTGATGTCGTTTTGGACATAATCGAAAAGTATATTCCGCTTTCACCTATGTTGTTTGATGAAGAGACTTTGAGTACTCAAAACGAAAGATTTTTTGTTTCTGAATTAATTAGAGAACATATATTCCTTAAGTATGCAGAAGAAATCCCTTATTCTGCTGAAGTGGTGATTACAGAATTTAAAGAAAGAGAAATAGGCAAATGGTATATTGCAGCTGAAATTGTAGTTGAGAAAAAAAATCAAAAAATGATAATGATTGGCAAAAATGGTGATAAAATCAAACTATTAGGCGAAAAAGCTCGAAAGTCTATTGAAGAACACTTGCAAACACCAGTATATTTAGAGTTATTTGTTAAAGTTCGTGATAACTGGAGAGAAAATCCTAATTTACTTAAAAGTTATGGTTATTGATTTTTATATACAAAATATTAATTAATTTTTATTGTATATTGTCAAGTTATTTTCTTTTGATTAAAAGAACTTATAATTAATTTCATTATATTTGTTGTTACCAATTTTTGAAAAACAAAAAAAAGTTTTTATATTTATTTTTGATAACTAAATTAAAAATCGTAGTAATATAAATTGTAGTAATTATTTTTTTTATGGAATTCTAAGATGGAGATTTATTCTAAGGCAATGGGTCAAGTGATGACAAATGGTTATTTAATCATCGACTCAAGTTTAGATAATACTAAAATTAATATTGAAAAAAGTGATGACTCAAAAAGAAAATGCGTTATTATTGATACCCCATTTGAAAGTTTTGAATATTACAGAGATTTGATTATTAGTAAAAATTTGGAATTGCAAGAGATTTGGCTTACTCATACTCATTGGGATCATACTTGGGACTTAAATAAAATTGTTGATTTTTATAAAGTACCAGTTTTAGTAAATGAAAATGATATACATAGATTAGATAAACCAAACGATTATTTGAGTTTTGATTTTGGTGAAGTTCTCAATAAAATGAAATATGATAGATTAATAAATCATAAAGATATATTAAATCTGGGTGATTTGGAATTTGAAGTAAGACATACACCAGGGCATACAGAAGGTAGTGTTTGTTTTATTAATCATAATAGCAAAACAATAATTGCCGGTGATACCTTGTTTAATAGCAGTATTGGTAGAACTGACCTTGATGGCGGAAATTATAATCAACTTATCGAATCAATCAAAACAAATTTATTAGATTTATCTGATGAATTTAAAGTTTTATCTGGTCATGGACCTGAAACGACAATTGGTTTTGAAAGAGTTTATAATCAATTTTTGAACTAAGAAAATCATAATGAAAATTATATTAAAGATTTTTGTTCTTTGAATAAAATTAAATTTCGATTGAAAAATACTAAAAATATTAAAATTTATATTAATAATATAAATACTATGTATCAATTATTATTACAATTAAAGATAAATATATTATTTATTTCTTTAATTTTTTTGACTTATGGCTGTTATTCTTTTACTGGTGGATCGGTGCCAGACCATCTTAAAACACTACAAATAACTAATGTTAGTGATAATAGTGGTTTTGGAAATCCAATCTTCAGAGAAGAGATGGCTCGAAATTTAATTACTAAATTTAGAAATGACAACTCTTTTTCTTTGGTCGAAGGACTTGGAAATGCTCGGTTAACAGTTGCAATTTCAAGCATTACAGACGCTCCAGTGAGTGTTCAACCTGGTGAATTAGAAAAAGAAAGAAGAGTTAATGTTACAACTAAAGCTGAATATTTTGATAATGTAAAAAAGAAGGTTGTTTGGGAAAGATCTTTTGATAATTTCGCTATTTATGATGTTTCGAATGTACAAGAAAACAGAAATAGAGAAATATTCCGAATTTTGGAACAAACTTCAAACGATATTTTACTCGCTGTTGTTTCTGGTTGGTAATTGATAATAATATGAGTTGTTTTTATAATATTATTTAAAATCAGTTAAATTATCAACTGAATATAAAATTTCTATTTCTTGAGTTACTTGAATTATAGAATTGCTTGAATTTCTAATTGACTAAAAATAATAACTCTCCACACTAATTAAATTTATCAGTGGAGCTTTTCAAAAAATTAAAGAGAGTGTTGTCCGTTTATGGAAAGCATACTATTAATTACTTACTTCATAGCACTTAGCGTGCTATTTGGATTTGGTACACACGGTTTAGTTTTATTATATTACTACCGTAAAACCTCAAAACTTAAATTACCTGAACAGGTAATGCCCGAAGAAGTACCTATGGTTACGATACAACTACCATTATACAATGAACTCTATGTAGTCGAAAGACTAATACGCTCAGTTTGTGAGATTGAATATCCAAAAGATAAATTAGAAATTCAAATATTAGATGACTCTACCGATGAATCTATAGAATTAACTCAAAGTCTGGTTGCTGAATATATCGAAAAAGGCTTTGATATTAAATATATTCATAGATCAGATAGAAGTGGATATAAAGCTGGTGCATTAAAAAATGGATTAATTACCGCAAAAGGTGAATTTGTTGCCATCTTTGATGCTGACTTTGTACCCAAAAAAGAATTTTTACAAAAAACTGTCCCTCACTTTAATAATTCTAATGTTGGTATGGTTCAAACTCGTTGGGAACATATTAATGAAGACTTCTCTTATTTGACCAAAGCACAAGCTTTGGCTTTGGACGGACACTTTGTAATTGAACAACAAGTTAGAAATAAAGCTGGTTTCTTTATTAATTTTAATGGCACTGGTGGGATTTGGAGAAAAGAGTGCATATTTGATGCTGGAAACTGGCAAGCAGATACATTAACTGAAGACTTTGATTTAAGTTATAGAGCTCAACTGAACGGTTGGAAATTTGTGTTTTTGAATGATGTTACTTCACCAGCAGAATTGCCGGCTGATATTAATGCACTTAAAACACAACAGTTTAGATGGACTAAAGGTGCCGTTGAAACTGCTATCAAAATTTTACCAAAAGTACTAAAATCAGACTTACCTTTCAAAATTAAATTAGAATGTGTAATTCATTTAACAAGTAATATAGTTTTCCCTTTCATTATTTTAGTTGCTATTTTGAATGTACCTTTGGTAATCATCAAAACAACTATCCAAGGTTATGACCAATATTATTCTTTGATGTCAGTGTTTGTGTTAGCTTCAATATCTACATTTTTGTTTTATACTTTCGCACAAAAAGCTATACATATTGATTGGAAAAAAAGACTTTTATTATTCCCAGTATTTTTAGCTGGTAGTATGGGATTTGCTGTAAATAATACAAAAGCTGTAATCGAAGCACTAATGAGTAAAAAATCTGAATTTTCACGTACACCAAAAGCTGGTACAATCAAAGCTGGTGATGATTGGAACAAGAAAAAATACGTGCAAAGAAAAGTTAGTCCATTAGTATTAATTGAATTGTTATTTGCACTATATTTTGTGGTTGGTATTGGTTTCTCTATTTACCACGTACAGATTGCTGCAATACCATTCCAATTACTGTTTTTGGTAGGATTTGGTACAGTTGGATTATTGTCGCTTAGACACGCAATGAGCAGATAAAGAACTATACTTTACTTTAAAAAAAAAGGACAGGTCGCATGACTTGTCCTTTTTTTTTATCTTCACCAGAGATTTTCTCACTTACATAAACGCTACGAATTTTATCCACAGTGTTTGGAGTGAGACACTCTCTCCATATTTTCATCGCCTCGCTACACGAGTATCAAAGCCGAAATCTCCGAAAGATAGGTGGTTACCTATACCCACCCTTAACTTCATTATCCTGTTCGTGACTCCCACCAAAAACCAAAAGATTATTTCAAAGAACTTCAATCAGTCGTAAGGAATATTACCCTTTAATCACAGTTATAACACATTAATTCTATAGTTGCAACATTTATTTCAAAATCGGCTAAATTTATTACTTCATAATTAGTAATTTTGTTCTTTTTTAAAATGTCTGCTACTTTTTTTGTGATAATAAAAAATAAAGTGCCTTCTTCGATAAAAATATCACTTCCGTCCCAACTATACAACCCAATATGTTTGCCCAAATAAATATCAACTAATGGCCCATTTTCAACAAATCTTTTTTGTATTATTCTTGATTTACTATAATCTGTTGCACCACACTTACCAGTTATTGAAAATCCATTATAACCTTTTATCTCTTCACCATATTTATCATAAATTATTGTTGGATAAGTTTTCCATCCTGTTATATTATTTTCTTTCAACAACTTTATTAACTTGTCTGAAACCACAAGTGTTGAGCCAGTAGTGGATTCTAAAATATCTGTATATTTTTTTCCAGATGTTTGCTTGAATACTATAGGAAAATTAAACACTTCAATATTTCCACTAATTAAGCTTTGGTAATTATCCATATTAACTTTGTCGCTTGTTACACAAATAGGGTTATTAGATATTCTAGTATTTAGTGTGTAAAATTCGCTAAGAACATTCATATTAAAAATTCCCCTTTAATCCAAATTGTTGTAATAATCTTTTGCCTTCATTTAATATTTCTTCCCAAAACAAAACTCTACAAACTAATTTATTATTTACAAATCTTATTTGATGTCGTTTAAAATATATGATATTTTAATTTCAATTCTTTAAGTTTTCATTTAAGATTTCTACCGTTAATTTACATTCAAATATGTCTTTAAAATTAATTTTTAATGCTGGTGTTTTGAATTCATCAATTAAAAATATATCGTCATCAATAATTATATCTTTGAAATATCCACCATAAGAATTCTCATCAGCATTTGTTGAGTAAATTGTTCCTTGGGCTAATACCTGTTTTGTAGAAATTTGCTTAATAGACATATCAAAATGTAAATCATTCGTTGTAAAATGACCTGTTAATATTATTTCCAAATCAAAATTTTTAAATTTTCGCTTTCTAATTAACCATTCATTTGTACAACCATTTGCTCTAAATTCTTCAATCAAATTAAGCAATATTTCTAATGGTATTTCCTTAAACTCGGCTGCTTTCCTATATCCTGCTTCTAATAATTC
>Ga0209702_10003502_pt1 | contig 24600 bp, 15 predicted proteins | sample FRY01_FD_187210 | JGI IMG/M metagenome (GOLD analysis project Ga0209702, IMG submission 187210) | Freshwater microbial communities from Lake Fryxell liftoff mats and glacier meltwater in Antarctica - FRY-01 (SPAdes) (version 2) | ecosystem: Environmental > Aquatic > Freshwater > Ice > Glacier... | reverse complement strand
AGCGGCTGACTTTTAGGCCTTCACCAGCGAGCAGGTCCACGATCTGGCCACGGTCGAGGTGGGTCCACTTCACCCCCTCGTCCTGCGGAAGGCCCGCTGTGCTGCCCTCCAGCAGGCGGTCGAAGGCCTCCAGCCACTCGGGGTGCCGTTCTAGTTTTTTTTGCACCCCCTCCCGCCTGGCGCACCCGCCGGGGCGGCTCGTCAGGCAGAACCGACAGATCCTGTTTCCCCTTGCGCACGGTCTTGCATCACTTTGTTCAACAGAACAATATCAAATATCAACGGGTTTCCTTCCTTGTTTTTATAAGTATTTTCTACCAGTATTTCATTAATAACGCCCCCTTCTCTACTCCAGCGATTGTTATTTCCCATGTGAGAGGTGGCGCCTAAAATCCATAATCGTACCTCACTGGATGAGTTACCCCCCAATACTGGCCTATCCTGTATTAAAATGACTTTTACACCCTTTCTTGCTGCAGTTATAGCAGCACACACTCCAGAAAGCCCACCTCCTATCACTGCTAATTCAGCACTTAAAGACACTAATTTCAATTTTCTTTCTAACTCGAATTCTTGCTTTATCATTTAGTAAATGTTTTTCTTTATATCAATTAATTTCCCTTTGTAGTTTCCCCTAAAATGGCTGTACCTGATGAAACTTGTTCGCCACTTACTCTAATTCCTTCTAGTTTAAATTGGATGTATGGCTTTTTAATGGGAATATCTACAGTAAACTCAAAAGGATATTTACTTTTTGTAATGGTTTTCTCTTTACCGTCCTCAAGCTGATAGCGAAGAGTAATCTGTGAGAATTTGGTATCGTTTTCTTTTAAATATATAAAAGCTCTGTTTGCATAATCTCCAAGACGAATAAGCATGGCCTCTGTTTTGCCAAAGGACATAGAAATATAATCGTTTTTCAATGCAATACTTTTGGCTGTAAGCTTTTCCTGAATGATAACCGTTGGGTTTACATTCTCCAATTTCACACAGGTTACCCCATTAGCCGGAACAGTAATCTTTAAATCTTTATTTTCTAACTTATCCCATTTTTTTCCATTTAAAATAAACTTCTCACAACTATCACCTTGTGGTAATATTCCATAATTAAAATCAATGGTACTAGTAACGGGTTTGTTTGACTGGTTTAAAAACGCAACAAAAACATCCTTACCTCTTCTGCCAGAAACATAATTTAATTCTACATTACTAGTACTTAATAATCGTTGTGGCATCCATAAAGTGATATTTTCTTCGTTATAAAACTTGCCTGTAACACCGCCATAAAACTTATTTTGCAAATAAGCATAACCCTCTATAAATTGCGACGGAAAGTCTATCTCGCCCTCTGTACGTACAAATGCGTCTGTGACTAGGTAATCGAGCAACATACTAGCCATTGGCATGATATGGTTGTAGTGAAAAGAGTTTACACTTTGTTTTTTATGAGCATACATCGGAAAATCAAATTTTTCATAAGCCGTAGTTCGGGCAGTATTGATATGATATCCGGGAAAGTTTCTATATCGGCCGATAATTGCTGCTTTAGCCACCTCTTTTAGGTACGCATCGTTGGTGTAGTATCCTAACCGTAGCATCCAAGGCGCATAATTAGCCATGAAGATGGCTCTGTGCCCAGCACTAGTGCCTGAAGATTCAGGAGTAAGCCCTGTTTCTGAAAGTCGCCATGCAGGTGCCAATTCCTCTGCAAAACTCATTTGAGAGTGACCTTTCCCTTTTAAATAGGCATAGTGAGGAGCTTTTCCATCTGGATTTACTTTAATTAAAGAATCTGAAGGTATTTCTGGAGCCATCCAAGTAAACATGGTATAGTGACGGGCACCATCTTGTGCGGCTTTCAAGTAGTTTTTATCCTCCGTTAATTCGTAAAGCTCTAGAAGATCAATCCACCTATTGGTATAAGATGGCCAAAAGAAAAACTCCCCTGCATATTCATCATTAAAATCGGTTTGTTTATAATTTACTCGCTTTTCGATGTAATCATTTGCGCCTTTTATAGCCTCTTGCAGGTATTTAGTATCTCTAGTAGCCTTGTAAATATGCATAGCTGTTATCCAGGTGTCTCCCCTTTCCTCCACATTCAAGTTTCTAACCCTGGTTGTATCAAATTCTTTCTTTGCCAGAGAAATATAAAAAGGATTACTACCATTAAAAATGTTGTACAGAGCGGATAATTCAGATATTGGAGCAATAGGACCATTTAAATTTCTAGAAGGGCTTTGAATTTTTTGGGTAGAATCTAGGGAAAACAAAAACTTTTCTCTGGATAACATATACTCCATAAGAGGATAAGCTCTCTTCTCGAAAATTTCTTTATTATCTGTTACAATAGCAAGCTCCAAAGGATTAAGACTAGATACATTTTTTACCGCCCCCGGCACATCAGTAGAATACGCATATCCTTTTAAGGAATCAACAAACCACGCATTATTAGTCATTGAATAGTCTACAATATTATCAAAAACGGTATTTAAAGTAGCGATGTCATTTTTACGATAATCTTTAAAGCCAAAATACTGACGAGCTAATTTTTCATAAGTTTGCGTGATAGAATTTGGTTCTACAATTAAATATGCTGCAAAATTCAAAAATTTGATCTTTATTCATCAAAGATTTTGGACTGCCAAGAATAGGAGAGAAAACTTGTGGTTTTGCCATTCCATCTTTATCTCTAACGCTAATTCCAAATTGACTGTTTGTGAATAAGGGTAGGGGATCAAAGGGCAAATATTCTGGTGAGGCTAAAACACCAAGGCTGTTAACTCCATCATTTACTAATGCAGTTGGTAAAGTAGCCATGTAAGATGGAGTTAAATAAGAATTATCAGGAAATCGTTTTTCTTGCCAAATTAATGGTTGCCAAATTTCTTCTGCTTGGTTTGGTGAAATTGCTGGAGCACCCGTGTAACCTACAGAAAAATAGCCTTTTTGCTTAGCAATAATTTGATATTTAATTTTTGGATTAGTAGATTTTTCAAAATAAAATGTTGCAGTTAATTTGAATAACTCTGTTTCTGCGTAAACAAAAATAACTGAATCTTTTTTGTTGATAATTTTACTGGGTAAGGCTAAGTAAAGTTTTCCTGGATTGAAAAGATTAGAGGTTCTTCTGGCTTGTTTTCCTTTTAAAATGGCATCATCAAAACCATCTCCAATAAAATCATCACTAGATTTAGAAGATAAGAGATCTGCTTTGTTTATGTCAGCTGTTTCCCACGTAGGGACGTTGTATGGTACACCTTTTATTCCCGCCGGACGTAAGGCTAAATTAGGATTTTTATCAGCATATAAAATTGTGAATTGTCCAGAAAATGAATATTGTATTCCATTTTTTGTTATCAATATGGATTTGTCTTTTTCAGAAATTTTTATCTGTGAATACGCGAATAGACAATTAAAAATTTGAAAGAAAAATAATGAAAGAATAATTTTTTTTAGGTAATTCATTTTGATAGATAAAATAGATTGGTCTAGTTTGGTTTGTACTATAAATAAAATCAGAATTATCTTCAATTACAAATTTTATTTATTTTATTTGTTTAAAGATGGTTAAAGTCTTTTTTTACAATCAATAGCACAACATTAAAAAAGATAATAGTATGAAAAATAAAATCACTTAAAGTTATTATGGGTTTTTAAAATCTCTCATTTAAGCATATAGCCGCCCCATGTTCATTAGTTCAACGAAGTTTACTTCATTAGGATTCAGATTTACAATGGGTCAACGCCAAAGGCCTCGCTAACGACCCGCACACCGCTGCTTCCCAGCGACTTGGCTTTCAAGCCGAGGAAAACCCGCTGCTGGCGCTCGTCCAGTTGACTGTAATATCTGATTTCGTCTTCGCTGATCAATGTAAGTTAGTCGTGAGGTGAAAAGCAATTTTACCAAGTTATTTTTTAATCGTTACTTAGCTAGGTTATATTTTTCAATTATCGGGCTCATTGCTATAAACCCAAGCTGCACAATAGAATGACCCGACGACTAGCAGGTGAAGAAGCCCAACGTTTATGGCACGAATACCGAGCCGGTGATATTTATGCCCTGGCCCAACTGATGCAAAACTTCTACCCCGATCTTTTTAGTTGGGGTATGCGGCTACACGCTGACCGTGATTTTGTCAAGGACTGTATTCAAGAAACTTTTCTGAGTCTTTGGAAAATGCAGGAAACGATTAGTTCGGTTGAAAACGTACGGGCTTATCTGCTGGTAGTACTGAAAAGCCGCATTCTCCGCGAACTTTCCAAGAAAAACCGGATGAGTCCAACCTCTATTTCGGAAGACTACACTTTTTCGGTGGAGTTTTCAGCCGACCTCCGGCTCATTGAGGAAGAGCACGAGGTTTATCAGCTTCGCAAGCTCGAACAGGTCATGAACCAACTCCCTGCCCGGCAAAAAGAATTAATTTATTTGCGCTTCTACCAGAATCTGAGCTTTGAGCAAATCGCCGACGTGATGCAGCTCGGCCGGCAGTCGGTGTATAACCTGTTACAGAAATCTCTAACTAGCCTGCGCAAAAATTGGGCGGTGGGGCTACTGCTCATGCTTTTTACGGGGGTATAAGGACTGAGGGTATCATCCTATTAAACGACACTTCTATACCAATGAAACAATACGAAGAATATAGCGTCGAGGACTTCGTACAGGACGAAAATTTTCGGGACTGGGTGCAAGGACAAAGCCAACAGGAGACATTCTGGCTATCATTCCCACAAAAGTATCCGGGGCGAGCGGAGGAAATGAAGCAAGCCGAAAAGATCATACGCGCCGTAAACGTACCTAGCGAGTTACTTAGTGAGAGGGAAATCCGGGCGGAGGTCCAAGCTTTCCTGCTCAGAAGTGCTGAAAGCCCCGCTGAGCCAACCCAAAAACTACCTACATCACCTGTTTTCGGCTTCCCTCTGAACACCCGATGGGCCATGATAGCCGCTGTACTGACAGCCGTACTAGGGGTCAGTTGGTATTTTTGGCCCACTCTTGCCACGCAAACGGCGACTAGTTTACTCGCCGAAAAAACTCAGAGTGGATTGGTCCAAACTGACAACTCCACCCAGCAGCCTTTGCGTATTCTTCTCAGCGATAGTACCGAGGTGGTCCTTAGTCCTAATAGTAGCCTTAACTACCCAATGCAGTTTTCTGATACCGCTAGGGTGGTATTCCTGCGCGGTGAAGCAAGCTTTTCGGTAACGCACCGCGGCCTACCCTTTTTGGTACATTCAGAAGACATGATCACGAGGGTACTCGGCACAAAATTCGTTGTCCGTGCCTACCATAAAGATCGAAAATTCACCGTGCAAGTACTTTCCGGCAAGGTATCCGTGTATCGGGCCGGAGTGGGTAAAGGAGTGAACAGCAAAGAGGCGAACGGCTTGATTCTTACGGCTAATCAGGCGGCAATATTCGAGAAAGACAAGCAGCACTTAACCAAAACACTCGTAGCCAACCCGACCGTTGTTTCGAAGCTTTCAGCTGAGGTAGAGTCCCGCTATGAAGAAGTAGCCCTACCGGTCATCTTGCATGATCTCGAACGGAGCTATGGCATCGCTATCCAATTTGACGAGCAAAGTCTACACCCCTGTAAGGTAACCGCTACATTGGGTGACGAATCGCTATACCAAAAACTCGATATGCTGTGTAAAACTGTGGCAGCCAGCTACCAGATTGTGGATGGACAAATCATAATCAGTGGTAAAGGTTGTCCGTGATGATGTATTGTTTGACTATAAATACCATGAACCTATTCCTAAACCCTACCCCTATGATCCATTGTATACAAACAAAAATCGGCAGTAGCTAAGCCACTGCCGATAGGCTACACTACCGGGAGTTCGCTCGCCAAAGTTACTTCCCGGTATAATTAAGTTCCTCAAAAAGAACCATTAACCTTTAACAAAACTATGAAAAAACACGTACCCAGACAATTTTGGATTAAACTCATGAAGTTTTCCCTCACCCAAAGTTTAGTATTGCTACTGATGGTAGGCGTTTCTTACGCCCACACATCCAGGGCACAAGAGTACCTTAACAAAAGGCTTAGCCTACAAGTCACCAATCAGGAAATAAAGAAGGTACTGATTGAAATCGAAAAAGCAACGGATGTACGTTTTGTATACAGCTCCAAGGTGGTTGAATCCACCCAAAAAGTTTCTATTCAGAAAAGCAACGTCACCCTCAGCGAGGTACTGGAAAACCTTCTGAAACCGTTAAAAATCAAGTATGAGCTCAGTGGGCAGAAAATTATTCTATCATCCGCCCTTACCAAATGCGTCCAAGTTCACCTCTTGGATCTATGAGATTCCGGTAGTGGTACCAAAGCAACTTCTCAATGGCCGAGTATTAGACGAAACCAGCGCGGGTCTTCCGGGAGTGAGTGTGGTACTCAAAGGCACTACGCGTGGCACTACCACCAATGGCGAGGGCGATTTCCAATTGGATGTGCCTGATTCTGAGTCAATACTTGTGTTTAGTTTTGTGGGATACCAAAGCAAAGAAATCGTTCCCGGAAATCGCTCCTCAATTCAGGTTTCGATGGTTCCCGAAGACAAAAGCCTCGAAGAGGTAGTAGTAGTAGGCTACGGTACCCAGAAAAAAGTAAACCTTACGGGCTCTGTGGCCACGCTTGACGCCAAGTTTCTGGCCGACCGTCCTATTACTAATTCTAGCCAGGCTCTACAAGGTCTGCCGGGTGTATTTGTCAACATGAACAAGGGGCGGCCCGGCGACGACGGAGCTTCTATCACCATTCGGGGCGCCAACTCCTACTTCTCAGGCTCGGCACCCTTAGTGCTCGTGGACGGTATCGAATTTCCGCTCTCCGACGTCAACCCCAACGACATCGAAAGTATCACAGTATTGAAAGACGCGGCCTCGGCCGCTATCTACGGTAGCCGCGCCCAAAACGGGGTAGTATTGGTAAAAACCAAGTCTGGTCAGCGGAACAAAAAGGTCACAGTTGACTATAACGGCTATTACGGTAGCCAAACGGTAACTCGTTTGCCCCAAAATGTTGTCTGGAATACACTTGACTATATGGAAGGCAAAAACCGGGCGCTTATCAACGAGGGTCGTCAACCGGAATATACGCCAGCGATAATCGAAGAATACCGCAACGGCACCGACCCTTTCATTTACTCAAACACCAATTGGTGGGATGTTATGTTCCGGCCGGCCCCCATTCAGCAGCATAATTTGCGCATTGCCGGCGGCAGTGACAAAACCTCCTACTCCGTGTCGCTGGGCTACCTGGATCAGAAGGGAATCATGCCCAATACCAACGCCAACCGCTATACCCTCAATACCAGTATCGACTCGGACATTACCAAATGGCTCAAAATAGGCAGTAGTTTGCTAGGCACTTTCTCCCGAGACCGGGAAAGCGCGTACAGTGCCGACGAAGGCAACGGCGAAGGGGGGATCATGGGCCTTACCTACCGGGGACTGCCTATGCAGACCGCCATTGCTGCCGATGGCTCCTACGCCGATCAGTGGATCAGGGTACCGGGACACAACTTCTACCGCAATCCCTACGCGCTGTCGTTTGAAGGCGACCGCATGAACAAGCAGCTCCGTACTATCCTAAATCTGTACGCACAGGTCAACTTACCCCTAGGTATCACGTACAAAATTACAGCAGCACCCAACGTAAGTTTCTCGTCGGAGAAATACAACTACCCCGTCATTCTGCTTACCCACCCCAAAACCGGTTTGCAGGCACCCATGGGTAATATTCCGGCCCGAGGCGTACGGCAAAACGGCTTTGAAACCTTCAACTTCACAAATTTCCAGACCCTCGGTTGGGAAAAGATGTTGGCCGAAAAGCACTACCTCAATTTGCTGTTGGGTACCAGCGTGGAGTATTTCTCCAATGCTAACTTCAACGCCAGCAATCAGGGGTACCTCGGCAACGAGATCACCGAGCTAAACGGCGGTACCATCAACCCGGTGGTGGGAGGAACTTCCAGCCGGTCGCGTATTATGTCCTATTTTGGCCGGGTTAACTACATTTTTAACGACAAGTACCTCTTCGAAACCAACTTCCGCTACGATGGGTCTTCGCGCTTCGCACCCGACAAACGCTGGGGCTTTTTCCCATCGGTATCAGTAGGCTGGCGGATCAACGAAGAGGAGTTCTTGAAAGATGTACAGGCCATTTCCAACCTAAAACTACGCGCTAGCTGGGGGCAGTTGGGCAACCAGAACATTCCGCTGTTTAGCTACATCAACGCCATTACCTTGGGAACCAATTACAACTTCAACAATGCCCTCGTGAGTGGAGCTGCCGTAACCCAACTAGCCGACCCGAACGTAACCTGGGAAACCACCACAACGGCCAACATTGGATTGGATGGTGGCTTTTTCAACAACAAACTGACCTTCGAGGTAGACCTTTTCAGCAAAACTACGGATGACATTCTGGCGAGGGTCAACCTGCCGGGGCAAGTTGGAAACCTGGGCGGGCCGCTGCGTAACGTAGGCTCGGTATCAAATAAAGGTGCCGAGGTAACCTTGGGCTACCGCAACCGCATCGGTAAAGTAAACTACAATGTCGGAACTAACGTAACCTACCTTACAAACCTGGTTGAAAATACGAATGGCGAAATCATTTTTAACGATGGTGGCCGTCGCATCACGCAGGAAGATTTTCCGCTTAACTCCTTCTTTGGCCTCGAAACCATCGGCATCTTCCAGAATGCCGACGATATCAAGAACGCACCTTTCCAAAACAGGGTAACCAATCCCGGCGACCTACGTTATAAGGATCAGAATGGCGATCAGGTTATCGACAACAACGACCGCGTGGTGGTCGGACGCTCCGTACCCCGCTATACGTACAGCTTTACCGGCGGCGGCGACTACAAAGGTTTTGATCTGGCAATATTTTTTCAGGGTGTCGAAGAAGTTAGTACTAACCTAACCTCGAACCTGTCGCAGCCCTACAAAAATGGAGCGGGGGTTACCCGCGATTGGCTGACCGACTCCTGGACGCCCGAAAACCCGAATGCTTCCCTACCCCGCCTCACCACGGCCAACGGATACCCGCAAAACTTCATTTTCTCCGACTTTTGGTTGCAGGATTTGTCGTACCTGCGCCTGAAAAATATTCAGCTGGGCTACACCATGCCCAATGAGCTGATTAAGAAAGTGGGCCTCAGCAAGCTTCGCCTGTTCGTGAATGGACAAAACCTTTTGACATTTACTAAATTCAGAGACGGTGATCCGGAGCGCGACGCCAACCAACGTGGCATCATTGCTTACCCCATCGCAAAAGTCATTTCAGGAGGTATTACCGTAACTTTTTAATAGAACAGATCATGAAAAAATATATCATACTCGTACTCACTGCTATCCTAAGTTCCTGCAACCAGTCAATGCTGGACGTGGACCCTACCGATCGGTTCACGGAGCAAACCTTCTGGCAAACGGAGGAGCACGCCGTGGCTGGTCTAAATGGTATTTATAATGTACTCCTCAATGGGGCTTTACACGGAGGTCAAATCATGGGAGAGCTCGAATGCGCAACGCCTAATGCTTATGCTTACCAAAGCGCAATCGGAAATATTGCAAGGGGTATCCATGATGCCAGCAACACCTCCTTCATTAACAACCGCTGGGATCAAGCCTATGCCGGAATTGGACGCGCCAATACTCTGCTTGCCCGCATTGGTGACATCAAAATGACCGATACGAACAAAAAGCGCTACTCGGCCGAAGCCAAATTTCTTCGGGCCTTGTTCTACTTCGATTTGTGGTCTACGTATGGTGGCGTACCCGTTATACTAGACGCACCCAAAGCTGAGCAAGGCATTTTGCCTCGTAATTCTGCCGACGAAGTGTTAAATCAGATCACAAAAGACCTTGATGTGGCCACGGCTGACCTTCCTAAAACGTTTTCTGGGGCAGATAAGGGTAGAGCCACATCGGGGGCTGCCTTGGCTCTTAAAGCACGTGCCTTGCTATATGCTAGTAAATGGCCCGAGGCAGCTACCGCTGCCAAAGCGGTAATGGATGCCAAAATATACACCCTATTCCCCGATTTTCGAGGTCTTTTTATGCAAGAAAATGAAGGGAATGTTGAGGTTATTTTTGACGTACAGTACAAAAATCCCGAGTACGTTCATGGCAATGATATCAACTACGATCAGTTTAATGGGTATGCTCCTGTGCTCGACCTCGTCAATGATTTCTACATGCTTGATGGTAAACCCCTCGGCAGTTCACCCCTGTATGATCCGGCTAACCCCTACAAAAATCGTGATCCCCGCCTAAATGCTACCATCATGACCGTGGGTAGTCAGTTCAAGGGGAAAGCCGTAGTAGCCTCCACCTACCCACAAACGGGTTTTGGGCTCAAAAAGGGCACTACCTACAAAGACAACGAAGCCGCTCCGGCCGGAAAGGTAGACAACATCTCCGATCTCAATAACATCGTGCTCCGCTACGGCGAAGTACTGCTCAACTACGCCGAAGCCCAGAATGAAGCCGTCGGCCCTGATGCCTCGGTCTATGCGGCCTTGAACTTGCTACGTACCCGTGCCGGTATGCCGGCCGTGACACCCGGCCTGTCGAAAGATCAATTGCGCCAGGAGATTCGCCACGAGCGCCGCATCGAAACCGCCGGTGAAGGCCTGTACTACTTTGACATTCGCCGCTGGCGCACCGCTGAAAGCACTATGAATGCAGAAGCTTTTAATTTTCTGGGAAAGCGGGTAGATACCCGCACCTTTGACCCTGCCCGCGACTACCTGTGGCCGGTACCATCGGCGGCTATTCAGCTCAATACCAACCTGACGCAGAACCCTGGGTATAATAAGTAGTGTGTAGTCTACTCCTTGCCATACAAAGCCCGCTTTACCATCATTTCTTGGAAAGCGGGCTTTCTATTGTTTTAAAAGCACCCCCTCTATACTTTTACTACAATTGATAGACAGAGGCTGGGAGTTCCCTAAAATCGAGGAATATACCGCGCCACCGATCTACGAATAAAGAGTATACTCGCGAAATATAAGCCCAAGTGGAGTTGCCAAGCCAACTACACCCATGTACAGAGAGCCAATAAGTACTTCCTACTCTTTGCAACCTATACCAAACCCTTTTTTATAAAACTTTTTCTCTTTTTTATACCAATTCACTAAGGGTATTGACCAAGTTGTGAGTCATACGAGTACTTAATGATAAAAATACCCGTATGCTTCACTCATTACCTGATTATTCTGGTTCAGAAAAGCTTTCGCCTAAGCTGTTGGAAGATGGTAAAAGTCGTCAGCTTGACGGCGAGCTATTGCTTAGGAAAACATTCGAGGAAGACCCCCGGCAAGGACTTGCTCTTCTTTTTAGGAAGTACTATGGTCCCCTTTGTAGCCACGCGGTACGTTTCGTGTATTCCCGGCAGATTGCCGAAGATCTGGTAAGCGAAGTCTTTTTTCAGTTTTATAAAACCGAGGCGTTCCGGCATGTAACCACATCTTACAACAGCTACCTTTTTCGTTCGGTTAGAAATGAGGCCTTCAACTACCTAAGAAGGGAATTTACCCGCAATACTCCCCTAGACGCTTCATTTGAAAACCATCAGGATATGGTTCAACAGAGTCCTGACGCCGAAGTACAATACAACCATTTATTTCTAAAAGTCAATCAGACTATTGCCGAGCTACCCACTCAGTGTCAGCGGGTTTTTCTGATGAGCCGCTTTGATGATAAAAAGTATAAGGAAATAGCCGAGGAACTTCAGATCTCCCCAAAAACCGTAGAAGTCCATATTTCGAAAGCACTTCGTCACTTACGCGATGCCTTACGAGGTGAATGGATCGCCCTATTTATACTAATGATCACCCAGTAAGCAATACCTCGATCAGGGAGAAACCTACCTCATCCCACTTCATACAATCTACTACAATGAAACATACCCTCTCTAAACATACACTATTTGAATATCTGGCAGGGCGCGCCACCCCACTGGAAAAACAACAAACCGATGCATGGCTCAAAGACGAATCGAATACGGAGCAATTTTATCAGTGGCTATTTGAGTGGGAAAGACAATCACCCCAGTACCAAACAAACATTGATCAGGGATACACCAGGCTTACAGATAAGATAGAAGAACAAGGCATCACTAGTGAAACGGCTTCCGAATCCCCAGTAGAAACCCAACGTATATTCAGAAGGGATTGGTTATTGGCGGCCTCGGTGGTGTTTATCTTTTGTATTGCCGGTTGGCTATTGCGCAAACCTATTTTATACAAAAACTACAAAACTGACTACGGGCAAACGAGCGCTTTTGTCCTTGAAGATGGCAGCCATGTAACGCTTAACGCTAACTCCTCGTTACTAGTACCGCGTTTTGAATTTAATACCGGGCAACGGGAAGTATTCCTATCGGGCGAAGCGCAATTTTCGGTCAGGCATACTTCCGATCACCAACGTTTCATCGTCAAAACATCCGATACGTTTCAGGTGGAAGTACTAGGTACCGAGTTTACTGTTTTTGCTCGTTCGCGAGGTACCAAAGTAGCACTATCGCAGGGTAAGATTCGCCTCGACTATACCGAAGGATTAGAGAAGCGAAACTTGATGATGAAACCTGGCGAGCTCGTTACGGTGAATCAGGAGGGAAACCTCACCGTAGAGTCGACGGATACTCCTGAACTACACGCCGCCTGGAAAGAACAGCGATTTATATTCAACAACACCTCGGTATTGGAAATTTGCGCTCTGATCGAAGAAAATTTTGGCATCGTGGTCAAAATTGAAGACCCGGAAATAGCCACTCGGACGATTACCGGTAATTTCAAGGCCCAAACGGCCGAAGATCTTATTAGCGTCCTGACCGAAGTTCTGAACCTGCATATCAGAAAAGATAAAAAAACTTTACTACTCCTAAACCCAACCCTAAATCCTAAATCCTAATTGCTATGTTAAAACAACTTTTACTAACCCGATTTTTAGGGATAGTCCTGGTATTTACCTGCCTTATACCAGCATCGGTATTCGCACAGACCCTTGCCTTTGTTCAGCAAAAACCGACTGGCACAACCGTTAGAATGGTACAGTTAAAGTCTATCCTGCTGGAAATACAGCAGCAGTACAATGTTGAAATTATTTTTGAAGATCGGCTCGTGAACAGTCGTGCCGTATCGTCGGCAAGTGTAAATTATTCGCTTTCGGCCGAGAGTAACCTCGAAAATGTTTTAAGGTCGACCAACCTTAAATACAAGAAGTTGCGAAATGGCACTTTTATTATTACGGAGAATGCTGCCCAAAAAGAATCCGCTTCCCGGAATGAGAGAGAGAGAGCCGATTACAGGCCTAATCTGGAAAGGCTCTCCTCTTCTTCTCCCCAGCCGGAACCACAAACGACTCAGGTAGAGGAAGAAAAAGCGGAATCTCCCAAGCGCATTATTAATGGAAAAGTAAAAGACGAAAACGGCAATGGCCTGCCCGGCGTCAGCGTAGTAGTGAAAGGCACCACGCGTGGTACCTCAACCACCGGTGAGGGTACCTTTCAACTTGACATTCCCGAACCTAGCCCCACCCTGGTGTTCAGTTTCGTGGGATACGTCACCCAGGAAATCCTGGTGGGAAACCAAACGCAAATCGAAGTAAAGATGAGCGTAGACAACAAATCACTGGACGAAGTAGTGGTGGTGGGCTACGGTGTACAAAGAAAATCGGACCTCACGGGAGCCGTTGGCACGGTAAAAGGGGAAACGCTGCGGGAACGCCCCGTGGCTTCGCTGAATCAGGCGTTGAGCGGCCGCATCACGGGCGTCAACGTTTCAACCAACTCCGGTCGGCCCGGTGGACGCGCCAACATCCGCATCCGGGGAAACACCTCCGTGAGCGTAGCCAATAACCCACTCTACGTTATTGATGGTGTGATTCTTAACGCCACCGACCTCGCCAATGGCAGCACACCAATCGACTTCATCAACCCCAACGACATCGCCTCCGTGGAGGTACTAAAAGATGCCTCGGCCACGGCCATTTACGGTGCACGGGGAGCAAACGGGGTTATTCTGGTAACCACCAAGCGTGGCAGCACCAACGGTGGCAGTGTCAACTACGACACGGAATTTAGCGTGGGCGTATTGCCAAAGAAAATTCCTTTGCTTAACTCAGAAGAATTTCTCCGGGCGGAAGATATCGCCTACCAGAATGCCAAAAAGTACGATCCCGTCGGCTGGGCGGGCGGAAAATTCACCGACCCCAAGACCAAGCGCACCAATCCCCTGCTATTTGACGGCAGCGGTAAACCGCTGTACGATACCGATTGGCAGGATGAAGCTTTCCGGAGAGCAAAAACCCAAAATCATCAGCTTTCATTTGCCGGCGGCAATGGCAAGGACAACTTTGGCTTGTACATGGGCTACCGCAACGAGGAAGGTCTCATGAAAGAGTCATGGCTCAAACGGTATTCGGGGCGTTTTGTGATGGACAGTCAAATAAAGAAATGGCTCAAAGTGGGTGGTTCATTGAGCTACAACGATCAGAGCGAAAATCAGGTTGACCCGCTGGGCGGCGGGGGAATTATCCCCATGCGGCAGGTGCTGGAGGAGCTCCCCATTGTTCCGGTAAAATATCCCGATGGCCGCTGGGGAAGCAACGAAAACTATCCCGGTATGGAGGGTGGTGGTAGCCCTATTCAGGTTGTGACCGAGCGAATCTATTTACTCAAAACCCAAACGATGCTAGGTAGTGTGTATTCCAACATCAATCTGGCAAAAGGACTCGAACTACGAACCACGCTGGGTACTAACATCATCAATCAACGGATCGATTATTACGGGGGACGTACGCTCAATTATATTTCGCGCAATCAGGGGGGAGACGCATACATCGACAATGCTCGTCACAACTCCTGGCAGTTTGAAAATTACTTGACCTACAACACCAGAATTGCCAATATTCACTCTTTCAACGCATTGCTGGGGGTAGCTTGGCAGCACGTAGACCGATTCACTTCCCGAGCACAAGCTCAGCGTTTTCAGGACGACTACTTCCAATTCAACAACCTGGGCGCGGGTGCCGTAGCGGTAGCCCCTTCTTCCAGCACGAGTGCATACGGATTGAACTCTTACTTTGGCCGCATCAATTACGGTCTTAAGGATAGATACCTGCTCACGTTCACCGGGCGAATCGACGGCTCGTCCAAATTTGGTTCGGCTAACCAGTACGCCTTGTTCCCCTCGGCGGCACTAGCCTGGCGTGTCACCGAAGAAGAATTCATGAAGGGAATTCCAGCCATTTCCAATCTAAAAATCCGCAGTAGTGTCGGTGTCACGGGTAACTCCGAAATCACCGCCTATCAGGCCCTGGCGGGTTTGGGCAACTATTCGGTCATCTTCAACGGAGCGCGTCAGGTCGGAATTGGCGTCAATCGCCTCGCCAACCCCGACCTCCGGTGGGAGAAGACGCTTCAAACCGACGCCGGTTTGGAACTGGGGCTATTTAACAACCGCATCACAGTGGAGGCCGATATTTATCGGAAGCTCACTTCCAATATGCTACTCAGTGCTCCGGTACCTTCCAGCAGTGGCTTCACGTCGGTCAGTCAGAATGTGGGAAGTATGGTAAATCAGGGCGTAGAATTTGCCATTAACACCGTCAATATCGCCACCTCAAGATTTAGCTGGAACACGACCTTCAATATTTCCATCAACCGTAACCGGGTAAAATCCCTGACCGGTGGGGCTGACATCTTCACGGGATCCACGATTGTTCGCGAAGGTGAGCCGGTGGGTTCCTTCTTCGGATTCGTGCATTTGGGTACCTGGAATACTAGTGAGGAATCAGAAGCCGCCAAGTACCTCAAAAAACCGGGCGACATCAAGTACCAAGACACCAATAATGACGGAAAAATCAACGACAACGACCGGGTGGTGATTGGTAAGGGTATCCCTGATGGCTTCGGTACATTACTCAATACCTTCAGCTACGGAAACTTTGACCTGACCGTAGATTTGCAGTTCATGTACGGCAATGACGTGCTGTTCCGCAGCAAGCACTCCGCCGAAGACCGGGTAGGCATCGCCAACAGTTTCAAAACTGTGCTCAACGGCTGGACACCCGAAAACCAGGATACTCCCCTAGCCCAGCTTCGTCCCGTGTCGGCCGGTTATAATACCAACAATGACACCTACCGGGTGCAGGATGGCTCATTCCTACGCGGTCGTAATTTTCTATTGGCTTATCGGTTCTCCAATAACGTCACCGAAAAACTGCACTTAAACCGGCTACGGGCATTTGTGTCGGCCCAGAACTTCTTCCTACGAACCAAATTCCAGGGATATGACCCCGAAGTATCCACCTCGGGCGCGGCGTTTGATCAGGGCGTAGACCTGTACGCGTACCCCAAGCCCCGGGTATTTATGGTCGGATTGAATATAGGTCTGTAATTTTTTAATGCATTAATCGAAAATCTCATGAGAACTCCTATAAAAAAATTCATACAGGTTGCCCTTACCGGATCATTGCTGCTCTTTGGCGCCGGATGCTCCGACTTCCTTGAAGAACCAGATAAGTCAAACTTTACCCTGGAAAACTACTTTACCAAGCCCGAACACGCCGAAAGCGTAGTAAACTCCATTTACCAAAGCCTGAGAGGTACTCTGGGCGGTGGCTTCGGAGGAGCCCCCTGGATGATGTTGGAATTTGGAACCGGACTGGCCAACACGGAGCTTGGACAAGCTCAGAACAGCATCTTCGTCAGAAACCTAGTCAATAACTCAGATAATGGCTACGGGGCTACCTATTGGACAAACAACTACCGGGGTATTGCCAACGCTAACCTGGCAATTGCCAAAATACCCGATATACCAATGGATGAAGTTGCCAAGAAGAAATACCTTGGCGAAGCCCGGTTTCTGAGGGCTTTGTACTACTACGAACTGGTCCGGATATTCGGCAGCATTCCGCTCATTACGGAGCCGATCAACCTCAAATCAGCGGAGCTCTATCCCGACCAGGCTACGCCCGAGCGGATATACAAGCTCATTGAGGCGGATCTAGTCGAAGCCGAAGCCTCCGGACTACCCTACACCGACGCGTCGGGCCGGGTTACACTGGGAGCCATCAAATCGTTACTTTCCAGTGTATACCTCACCATGGCAGGGTACCCGTTACAGAAGAAGGAATACTATCAGAAATCCGCTGACAAGGCCAAAGAAGTGATTACTTCGGGCAAATACAGTCTGTTTGCCTCTTATGACGACCTGCACACTCCGGCCAGAAAAAACATCGGGGAAAATATTTTCATGGTGCAGTACGCCGCCTTTGTACTACCCTCCAACTGGCAGAGTTCTATCATTCCCTACAACCAGGGAATCTCGGCCTATACCGACGAAACGGGGGCTATTTTTGCCAACAAGGAGTTTGTGGAGTCGTACGCCGTAGGTGACAAGCGGGTCGAAGAGAAGCAATTCTACTACCGCAATTTTTCACTGCGTAGCGACCGAACCAAGACTCGTGACCTGGGGGGCTACTATATTTATAAACTATTCGATAGCGAGGCGCAGCTCTCCACCACCAGCAGCAACCTGAACTGGAACGTACTTAGGTACGCGGAAGTACTGTTGACCTACGCCGAAGCCGCTAACGAAGCCGCCGGGCCATCACCCGAGGTATACGATGCGGTAAACAAAATCCGGCAACGGGCCCAACTTCCTGCCCTCAGTGGCCTTACAAAAGAACAACTACGAGAGGCTATCTTGAAAGAGCGCTGGTATGAATTGAGTTTTGAGAATAAAACATGGTACGATATGGCCCGCTTGCGGAAGGCATTCAACGTTACCACCAAAACATTTGAAGACTTCGTGGGCCACAAATTTTCTTACGGGCCGGTTTTGCAGGCTCGGGAACTGTTGTTTCCTATCCCAACTGCCGAAGTAAGAAACAATAGTAAACTCAAACAAAACTCAGGGTACTAATTTACAATCTTAAAATTATTTATAAAAATATACCCCGAAAGCATCTTTTTAAAGATGCTTTCGGGGTATATACAGTACCCATATTGCTTTGTAAGGAACAGTGTAGCACCGCGTTTAAGCAGTTGATGACTATTTGCTTGTTGCGGAACGCCGCCCGGCCGTCAGCTTTTTTAAGTATTTGATATAGAAAATAGTAACCATGTATTTGACTAAATTTATTATACTAACTAATTCTGCATTAAAACTTTATAGAAAATAATATAACATATTATAATTCGGCATAGTTAATGTACCTTTTGGAGTCATAAAAATTTGATTTACAACTAAATAAACCCTAATACCTGACAACCTAATTCCTAACACCTATCTAAGTACGAACAACATGTCAAAACCCGTCAAAAAAGGCCTCGGAAGCTTAATTATTTTTTTCACTCTGGCTTTCCTGCTTTTCAGCGCCTTTAAGTTTACTCAGACTGAACCACTTAAAATTGAACAGGGCTCCCGCATTTTTCTGGTAGGCGGCAATCTTGGTTCACGCATGATCAACTACGATCATTTCGAAACGGAGATGCACTCACGCTATCCCGAGCAACAGCTGTTTGTGCGCAACATGTGTGATCCGGGTGATACCCCCGGTTTCCGACCCCGTTCGGCCCGCAACAACCCCTGGGCGTTTCCAGGAGCAGAGAAGTTTCAGACCGAACTCGCCAACCCATCGGCAAGTGAGGGCTTCTTTCCTACCGACGATGAATGGCTTACCCGTTTGAAAGCCGATATTGTGGTTGGCTTCTTTGGGTTCAGCGAGTCCTTTCAGGGACCCGCCGGACTGGAAAACTTCAAAGCCGAATTGGATGCTTTTGTAAAACATTCTAAGACAAAGCGCTACAACGGTAGCACAGCGCCGCAACTCGCCCTCGTATCGCCCATTGCCTTTGAGGATATTTCCGACAAGGTGGATGTACCTAATGGCAAGAAGGAGAACGAAAACCTCGCGCTTTATACCAAAGCTATTAAAGAAGTAGCCGACAAGAACGACGTTCTCTTTGTGGATGCTTTTGCTCCCTCCAAGAAATGGTACGCCGAGAGCGCGGATCCCCTCACCATTGACGGCTCCCAACTAAATGAAAAGGGCTACGGAAAACTGGGAGTGCTATTAGCCGACCAGCTTTTTGGAAAAGAGCAACCCAAATCAGGCGTAAACCGTCAGGCGGTGTACAATGCCGTGATGGACAAAAACTGGTTTTGGCACAACGACTATAAAATACCCAATGGTGTACACGCCTGGGGACGCCGTTACAATCCCTTTGGCTCAGACAACTACCCTCAGGAAATCGAGAAGATCCGGCAAATGACCGCCAACCGTGATACGTTGGTGTGGGTAACCGCCAGTAATTTTGAGAATCAGAACTTCAATCTTGCGGCCGCCGATCAACGCACTCGTCCCCTGCCTCCCGTAAAAACCAACTTTAATCCCGAAGCCAACGGTAGCCTCACCTACCTCTACGGGCAAGAGGCTTTGAACAAGTTAAAAACCCCTCTTGGCTATAAAATTGAGCTGTTTGCTTCCGAGGAGCAGTTCCCCGATTTGGCTAATCCTGTGCAGATGACCTTTGACAACAAGGGCCGCCTATGGGTAGTAACCATGCCTACCTATCCGCACTACAAGCCCGGCGACAGCAAGCCAAACGACAAGATTATCATTTTTGAAGATACCAACAACGACGGCAAAGCCGACAAGCAGACTATCTTCAAAGACGGCCTGCACGTGCCGGTTGGTTTTGAACTGTCCCCCGAGGGAGTTTACGTATCGCAGGGTACTAACCTAATGTTGTACACCGATACAAATGGTGACGACAAGGCCGATAAAGAGACAATCCTGATGAGTGGCTTTGACGACCACGATACCCACCACGAAATCAGTGCTTATACGTCCGATCCTTCCGGAGCTATCTACATGGGCGAAGGCGTATTTTTGCATACCAATGTCGAAACATCCTACGGTACTGTACGTGCTACCAACGGAGGTTTTTATCGCTACGCACCACAGCTTCATAAGCTAGAGCGCGTTGCCCAGTTGCCTATACCGAACCCTTGGGGTATTGCCTTTGACGAATGGGGCCAGCAGATCTTTGCCGAAACATCCAGCCCCGACGTGCGCTGGATGCTACCCGGTAGCGTAAAACCCATGTACGGCGAGTCGATGGATAAGTCGAAACAGCTGATTCAGGAAGACCAAAGAGTTCGCCCCACGTCCGGCTTGGAATTCGTTTCCAGTCGTCACTTTCCGGATGATGTGCAAGGTAACTTCCTTATCAACAATACCATTGGTTTTCTGGGCATGAAAATGCACTCCTTGAAAGACGACGGTACGGGGTATAAGAGCAACTTCGTGATGGATCTGGTAAAAGGCGATGACCGCAACTTCCGCCCCGTCGATATGGAGTTTGCCCCCGATGGTTCGTTGTATTTCATCGACTGGCACAACATCCTGATCGGCCACATGCAACACAACGCCCGTGACCCGTTGCGCGACCACGTCCACGGCCGTATCTACCGCATTACCTACCCTTCACGCCCGTTGGTAACCCCCGCCAAGGTAGACGGTGCAACCGTAGAGCAACTATTGGAAAACCTGAAATTACCCGAGTACCGTACCCGCTACCGTACCCAACGTGAGCTACGCGGACGGAAAGCAAGCGAAGTACTACCCAAGATTACTAAGTGGGTGGCCTCGCTCGACAAAAACGACCCGAGATATGAGCACCACGTATTGGAAGCACTATGGACTACCTGGGGATTGGATAAGGTGGACCAGAAACTACTCCGACAAATGCTGAACGCCAAAGATTACCGCGCCCGCGCTGGCGCGGTGCGCGTAGTGCGCTATACGGGCCACCAATTACCCGATCAGGCAGCCTTGCTGACCAAAGCCGCGAGTGACCCTCAGGGCCGGGTACGTTTGGAAGCCGTTGTGGCGGGCTCGTGGCTAGAAAAGGATAAAGGACTTGCCATCCTAACCGAGGCTAGGAAGAAACCGGTGGACGACTGGATGGAAAAAGCTTACGAAACAACCGACGCCCACCTAAGGGGTGAATTCACCCAGAAAAAGCGGGAGTTTGTGCAAGCAACCAAACTCAAAGGCAACGACCTGGAACTCTTCAAGACGGGTAAGGAAATATACGCTCGTGATGGCTACTGCAATACCTGTCACCAACCCGACGGCCTGGGTCTTTCAGCCTCTGGCTTCCCTCCGCTGGCTGGTACCAAATGGGTAACGGGCAGTGAGGAGCGATTGATCAAAATAGTGCTAAAAGGCCTGATGGGCCCTATGGAAATAGGTGGCAAAGCATACGCCGGACAAGTACCCATGACCCCCTTTGGTGGTATGCTCAACGACCGAGAAGTAGCCGCCGTACTAACCTACGTACGGAAATCGTTTGGAAACGATGCATCCGTCATTTCGCCAGAAAAAGTGAAGCAGGTACGGGCCACAACAGAAAAAGATGGCATGTTCTACAAACCAGCGAAACTGTTGGAGGAATATCCAATGGAAAAGTAACTTAATTGGATTTGTTTGTTTTACCCCGCTTCGATCTTATTCTTGAAGCGGGGTTTTTATTTGTATTTTTCACAAAGCTATTCCAACCATTTGGTACATCCAACCCTCTTGGTGGTAGGTTAAAAGCTATTTTGGAGCTGTTGGCTATCAGCTGTCAGTCATTAGCTTTTTTTTGATCACTAATTCAGTAAAAATATTATGTAATTCATTGTCTATCAAATATTTGTAGAAATATAATAGCTACTTAACTACCACGCAATGAGAAAACTATTATGTTTTCTTCCTCTCCTTTTATGGTCCTGCGAAAAGCCCATTTACAACGAAAAACCCAATGACGAAATAGCGGGCATCGTGGTTCGGCTTATCGGGGATGGTCGCTATCTGGCTTATCAGCAAAATATAGGGGACCTCAGTCGCTCCGGGATACACATCACCCAGGATGCTGAGTACCGACAGGTTTTTGATTACTGCTGCGCCGGGAATCTGGAAAGTATTGATTTTAAACGATACGATATTCTGGGATTGAGTACCGTAAATAAGGGAACGAATAGTACCTACTTACGCAACGTCCAGATCGACGAAGCGAATGAAAAGGTAGTCTACACCATAACCGAACGCTACTGCAAACGCTCTTCCCCCGTAGACGGAAAAGGCAACTTCGTGTTGGTACCCAAGCTACCCGTGGGGTATTCGGTTGAATATGTGAGGAAGTAGATGGTCGTGAAGGCTTGTATAGGCCTTCTAACCCTATGAAAAGATAGTATTCCTGAATGAGAAAATTGTTTCTCCTGAGTTCTTCAATCGGACAACTTTGTTTATTTTTACGTTGTATGAACGAAAAAATCAGATCCGTCTATCTGTACAAAAACTAGTTTACTAACTTTCTCAGTAAACAGAACCAAAAGACAAAATCATTTGGACTTTTAGGCTCATTGAATCACAAGCAGGGGTGTCCGAGGAGTATCTTAAGCACATGGAAGGTACTGATGGCCTATACGAAATTAGAGTCAAATTGGGGAGTGATGCCTTTCGGATTTTCTGCCGAGTTGGCGATCCGATTTTTTGATGAAGGTAAACTTATCGTAGTAGCGAACGGCTTTCAGAAGAAGTCCCAGAAAACCCCAAAGTCTGGAATTGGAAAAGCATTAGTATTCAAGCAGGAATATGAAAGAGAAAAGTAACCTGAAATCATTGGATCAATTGATCAAAGAGGAATACGGAAAAGAAGGAACAACCAAACGGGAAAAGTTCGAGAAAGGATACGAAGCTTTCCGGCTGGGGGATGTGATCCAGCAGGCAAGGATCAAAAAAGGAATGACGCAGGAAGGTCTCGCCGAAAAATGCGGAACCAACAAAGGGTACATTTCCAAAATCGAAAATAACCTGAAAGAGGTTCACCTATCTACCCTCCAAAAAATTGTGGAGATGGGCTTGGGTGGGCACTTGGAGATTGCGATTAAATTTTGATCTGTACTCCAAGCCGCAAAACCCTCCTGATCTGCCCAAGTCACCGCCTGGAAGTCTATAACTGCACTCAGGAAGTACCACTTTTTGACGAGCATACCCTTTGCAACGTATTCTGGCAGATGAGGGAATTTTGCGGGATGGGGAGGAAGGGTAGTGATGGGATTTTATCGGATTTTTTTGTTGTATTGTTCTCGCTTTAAACGCTGGATGATACCTCCCTTAGCGCATATCAAGTTCAACCCGGCAAGGGCGAGCGGATAGGTTTTCAAAAAATTTATCATTGCCAGAACATCATATTTATACCGTGGAGAATTTCATAGAGCTCAACCGCACATTACATCAATTATCGGCTGATTACAGCAATGAAGCCAAGAGCGACGACGTAAATATTGCTGATGCTCCCGGCAATTATTTTGGCAGAAATTTGAGTTGGGAAGAACTATTAAATGAACCACGGTCAATTGTGCTAGCAGAGGCGGGAGCAGGTAAGACGCAAGAAATTCGATATACTACTACAAAACTGCGATTAGAGGGCAAGGCAGCTTTCTTTTTACGCTTAGAACACATCGTTGGTGGTCTGGAAATTTCTTTTGAAGTTGGAACATCTAATGAATTCCAGAGTTGGCTCAGTTCAAATGATGAAGGTTGGCTATTACTCGACTCTGTTGATGAAGCAAGACTTAAAGACCCAAAAGACTTTGAAAGAGCCATTAGAAAGCTGAGTGTAGGTACATCTCCTGCTCTTCAAAGGGTTCATATTATTATTACTTCAAGAATTACAGCTTGGAGGCCAATGACCGATCTGCGTCTCTGTAATACTCAGCTTCCATTCAATGAATCTCGTAAGATAGATGATTTAGATAGCTTTGAGGATACCAAAGGTGGGAGGATTAAAGAGAACCTGTTTGAGGCTTTGGATAGCTCTGACGCAAAATATGCTACTCAATCCCTAGCAAAAGAGAATTCAGGCTTTAAAGTATGTTCCTTAAATGACTTGACCAAGGAGCAAGTAAAAATCTTTGTAAAAGCGAAGGGCATTAGTGATGAGGCAAGGTTTTTGGAAGAAATTGACAAACAAGATGCCTGGACGTTTACTACGCGTCCGCAAGATTTAGACGAGCTCCTCGGCTATTGGAACGAAAAGCATCAAATAGGAACTCGCCTTGACTTAATGAAAAACAGCATTAATAGGCGAATTCGAGAAAGAGATCAGGATCGTGCTGTGACTAATTTACTTACTAGTGAAAAAGCACGCAAAGGTGTGCAGTTGCTTGCGACAGCCTGCTCATTATTAAACGAATCAGTAATTAAAATACCAGACACTGAAAACAGAAGTAGTGATTCCGGGGGAATTGATGCAACATCCATCCTGTATGATTGGAATGACAAAGAGTGTGATACTTTACTTAGTCGTCCTATCTTTGATGAAGCCATTTACGGGGCTGTACGCTTTCATCATAGATCTGTTAGAGAATACGGTAGTGTCTATAAAGGGTTGATCATTCAGCGACGGAGTCGCCATATGTTCCTGTTTTGAAATAGTGTTTGTTGATGTACATACCAATGACATTGTCATGAATTTGCTCGTTTTTAGAAAAACATATCGTCCTGCGACTCAGCCGCTTGATATG
>Ga0209702_10003498_pt1 | contig 24643 bp, 21 predicted proteins | sample FRY01_FD_187210 | JGI IMG/M metagenome (GOLD analysis project Ga0209702, IMG submission 187210) | Freshwater microbial communities from Lake Fryxell liftoff mats and glacier meltwater in Antarctica - FRY-01 (SPAdes) (version 2) | ecosystem: Environmental > Aquatic > Freshwater > Ice > Glacier... | reverse complement strand
AAAAGGATGATGAATAAATATAAATCATCTTTTTGGCACTTTTTTCAATCCCTTATTTTTAAAATTATTGAAGTCATGAATTTTAATTTAAAAATAAAAATGGCTTTTTAAGGCTCGACTATTTACTTTTTTTTTGGTTAAATTTTACTACTCGTTTGGCTTTTCGTTACCGCCCCGTTTTTTAAAGTGGTCGCTGGTCTCCACTTTTTTTGTTTGTAATTATAAAAATAATTTGTCAGTCGTTAAGAACTGTCAAACCAAATTGTCGGTGGTTCTCGTTTTTGTCTACTCAGGTTGTGTCGTTTTTCATAATTGCATATAACTTGTATATATGTGCCACAGTAAAACTCCAGTACAACCATTATGGGTTGGCTTTGTGCTATATTGTGTTACATATTTCATTTTCACGCTTGCAAATATAATCCATTATTCCACAAAACCAAACCCCACAAAAAAAACCTGCCATCCGGCAGGTTCTTTAACTTAACAGCCACCACAATTGGCGGCAAGACTTCAAGCGAAGAGCAGGATTAGCTCCTCGTGGATATAATGGTTGATTCCTTATTCATAATTCATAATTCCTTATTCATAATTCATAAAATCAATCATCTCTATTGAAGGATGTTAATCGCCTCATGGTTTCTACTTGAATGTAAATAAAATCGAACTCTTCTATCACTTTGCCTTCTATGGCATAGCAGCCTGGCCCTTTGAATGGGCTATTTATTAGGCTTTTAGGAAAATGGACGGTGTCTAACCATTCGCCATTTTGGTCTATAAAGGTGCCAAAATACATTCGTTCGCCTTTGGCGGTTTGCGTGCGTTTGGCCGTGCATAAATAGGCAGCTATTCCTGTTTTTTTGCCAATTTGGTGTTTTAGGTTTTTGGCTCTTTCATTAAAAGGGAACGATTCTTTTATGAGTTTGAAAGGATTGCAAAGCGCAAAGCCGAGCAGCTCTATTTCGTCAAAAGCATCGTGGAGCCAAGTGTTGTTGAGTTTCGGAAGGTTAAATGTATGTGCCTTTTTCTTAAATAATTGGTTTTTAGGGCTTTCTTTCTTTTTGTTTATGAGCAAATGGGCTTGCCATAGCAGTTCTTTTTTATTTGGGTTGAACATAGAAAATGCGCCCACACGAATAAGCAGGATTGTTTGTTCCAAAGAGGTGGCCGTTCGGTTAATGAAATTTGGCATGTCTGCAAACAAGCCATTGGTTTGCCTTTCATTTAGCAAACAAATTATGGTGTTCCGCTCTAGTTCGTTGATTAATTGAAAGCCTAAATATATAGTGGTTTTTTTGATACAACAAATAACATCGCTATTGTTTATGCAAGGTGCTTTCACGGTTGCGCCATTCATTTTGGCTTCGTGTACATAAAATTCCGTTCGATAAAAACCGCCTCCATTATTGAGTGTGCCCACCAAATACTCTAACGGGAAATAGGCTTTTAGATACAAAGCCTGAAAACTTTCTACTGCATAGCTTGCCGAGTGGGCTTTGGAAAAAGCATAGTTTGCAAAGCTTTCTATTTGGGTCCAAATGCCCAAAACCTTATCGTAAGCAATGCCTTTTGTTTCACAATTTGAAAAGAAATTAGCTTTCACTTTTTCAAACTCGTTGCGCTGTTTAAATTTCCAACTCATGCCCCTGCGCAAATAATCGGAATCGGCAAGCGAGAGTCCTGCAAAATAGTGCCCCACTTTGATTACATCTTCTTGATAAACCATAATGCCATAAGTTTCGCTTAATATTTCATACAACTCTGGCAATTCGGCTTTGGCTTTTTGTCTCCTGCTCTCGTCCCTGAAACGCAAAATATACTCGCTCATCATGCCACTTTTGCTCACCCCCGGCCTGATAATAGAACTGGCTGCCACCAATCGGAGGTAATCGTCTGCTTTTAGTTTGGACAGCAACATGCGCATGGCGGGCGATTCAATATAAAAACAACCGATACATTTACCAATGCTTAACAAATACTTCACTTTTTTATCTTCTTTAAATTGCTTTATTTGATGAATGTCTATTGAAACGCCTCGATTTTCTTTGATTATCTCTACTGCATCTTTTATTTTGCCCAATCCTCTTTGGCTCAAAATATCGAACTTAGCCAAGCCAATGTCTTCTGCCTCTATCATGCTAAACTGTGTGGTTGGGTAGCCTTTTGGGGGCAAAAATGTTGCAGAATAATTTGCAATGGGGGCTTCGGAAATTAAAATTCCGCTGGCATGAATACTTAAATGACTTGGGAAACCGGCAATCAATTGGCTATATTGCATCACTAAAAGTGCTGTGGAGTCTAATTCTTCGGGCGATTTTACATGTTGCAGCTTTTCTATTTCGGCAATGGGAAGTCCAAACACTTTGCCCAACTGACGGATAACCGCATCGTGCTGAAAAGTGGTGTATGAGCCTAAAAGAGCGGTGTGTTCATACCCATATTTTTCAAAAATATAGTGCGTTATGTCATCCCTGTCCGTCCACGAAAAATCCATGTCAAAATCGGGCGGATTGGTTCTGTATGGGTTAATAAACCTTTCGAAATAAAGGTCGAGTTCAATGGGGTCAACATCAGTGATTCTAAGCAAATAGGCAACAATGCTATTGGCTCCGCTGCCTCGCCCCACATAAAAATAATTTTGGCTTTGCGCATAATTCACAAGGTCCCAATTGATTAAAAAATAGGCGGTAAAATTCATTTGGGCAATTATGCCTAATTCTTTTTCTATACGATTTATCAACTCTGGGGTCTGTGTTTCGTAGCGGTAGGCAATGCCAGAATAAGTTTTTTGTCTTAATAGTGCAATGTCTTCTCGCAGCGATTGGGTAAAAAACAATTTGTTTTTATTGCTGTTTTTTCCAAACACAATTTCAAAAGCCGTGTTTTCTAAAATATAGTTTGTGTTGGCAATGATTTCAGGATAATTTTTGAACGAATCTAATAAAGTTTGATAAGGAATCAGCATATTAGAAAGCGGTGCTTCCTCTTTTTTGTCCAATTTGCTTAACAAAACATTTTTATCGATGGCGCGCAATAAACGATGGGCATTAAATCCTTTTTTATCAAGAAACGAAACAGTTTGCAAAACCGCCATTTTGTTACACATTTTTTTATATTGATGCAACGGTAATTGCAACAATTCTTGGCTGCTTATCCCAATATACTCATGCTCCTTCAACGCCCATCCGTCATAGTTTTTTAATGGATAAATGATGAAAACATCTTCCGTAAGTGGCGCTTGTTTCAAAAAAGAAATGCCTTTGTGCAAATGTTCCGACAAATGAATGTTTAGCAACCTAAAACCATTGTTGTTTTTTGCAATTCCCACATATTGTTGCTCGGCTCCGTTCCTAAAATCAATGCCTATTCCCACTTCAATACCCATTTCCTTAGACAGCCGGGCGGCATCCAAAACAGCCGAAGTGTTGTTGATGTCTGCAAGAATAATTTTTTCATAGCCATTACTTTTAGCGGCATTTAGCAGGTTTTCTGTAGAAAGTGTGCCATAACATAAGCTATAGTAAGTATGGCAATTGAGCGGCATGGCACAAAGATAAAACTATCAATTAGGAATTAAAAATTAACCCATATACTAACGCATTTTTTCTTTCACTTTTGGATATTTAAATTCTGATTAATGACAGTTTGGATGTTAAGTTCTCAATTTTGCCAAACGAATATTAAAACAAAAAAGCATTCTTTTTTCATTTTATAGTAAGAGTTTTAGAACTGCAAATACCAATATAGCTTTAAAATAGTACAATTAAGCGCAGTGCTAATTGGATTATATTGAAAGCACAATGGGTGTTATTTAGCTTTTTTGCTTAGGTTGTAAAATATGATTATTCCTCCCGTAAAAAACATGATTAAACTATAAATGGCTGGAGCAATTGCAAAGTCTGGTCGTCCAAGAAGAACCGCAGCTATAGAAATTGCGAGGGTGCCATTTTGAATACCCGACTCTATGGAAATGGCTATCGCCTGTTTTTTATTTAGATTAAATATTTTGGCAGAAAAATATCCTATGGTCATTGAGATTAAATTTAATGCTAAGGTTATCCAACCGGCTTGCTGAAAATAGGGAATAACATTTTCTTTTTCTTTAATTATAATACCTAAAATTACCAAGACTAAAACAATGCCCGATGCAGTTCGCACCGGTTTTTCCATGCGTTCTGCAAAAGCAGTTTTATAATGTTTAATCCACATGCCAATAGAAACAGGGATAATGACAATAACAAAAATTTGCAAAATCGTTTTACTAACATCCAATTGAATAACTTGGCCTTTTGCTATAAATTCTATTAAGGCGAAATTTATAATAAATGGAATTGTAATAATGGTAATTAAACTACTTACTGCTGTTAAACTTACAGAAAGAGCTGTGTCTCCTTTGGCCAAATGTGTAATTAAATTGGAGGTTGGACCACCTGGGCAAGCGGCTAAAATCATTACCCCAATTGCAATTTCGGGCTGTATATTAAAAAAACTAACTAAGGCATATCCTAAAATTGGCAATATAACAATTTGATTAAATATGCCCACAAGCATCGCTTTAGGATAGGCAACAATGCGCTTGAAATCTTGTATTTGAAGAGAAAGCCCCATTCCCAACATAATTATAATGAGAGATGCTGCTAAAATTATTGTGGCTAAATTATCCATTGTTTTTTAATTAATTTGCTGGCAAAAGTAATAATAAAATGGAACACCAACAACCCAATTTTTGCAAGGTTGTAAAACAAATTATCACTTTGCAGACGCCTGTTTTTTCTCAAACTTATTTAAATTGAATTATCTCATTTTCTCAACTTAAAATCTATGCCAACCATAAAGTAGCCTAAAATAAAGTTTTTGTTTCCAGCATGAATGCTAAATGGCCTAATTTCATAGGCAAGCTTGCTTTTTTTTGGGTCGATGCGAATACCAAGAGACCCACTACCGCCATAATACAAAGCATATAAATACTGCGATTTATTGTTGTTTGCATCCCTGCCACCCGTTCCCAACAATCCTCTCGAATAATTAACGAAACCACCAACAGTTGCAACCAAAGAAAGTGCTTTATATCGCAACACATCATAATGAATATTAAACCCTACATTGCTTATTTTATAAAATTGGTCTCGTGTGTCTGATATGCCAATGGGGCTAAAACCACCGAAAACAACATTTGGATTGATACGAAATCTGTTTTTTTCTCCAAAGCTTTTTTGCCACCCAAGTGAATAAACTATTCCCACACCGGCTTCTCTTTCGCCTTCATTAACGCCAATGCCAATCCCTGTTTTTATAGAACTGTTTTTAAATTCAAAATCTTGTGCCATTATATTTGGGCCAAAAAAGATGATAAAAAACAAAGTGAGAATCCATGTTTTTCTTTTATAAGTGTTTGATATAGGCATGTTTTTTTGGTTGGTTAGGGTTTTGCTTCTTTTGGTTTTTATTCTAATCGCAATTGCCATCAGGTGCGCACGACTGACCATCAATCACATTAATCCCATATTTAGGATTGTTTTTCGACCATTCTTCAAAAGCACCTTCAAGCGTTTGTAAAAAAGTTTGAGGCTCTTGTGCTCCCGAAATGGCTGTTTTTCTATCAAAAACAAAAAATGGCACGCCACGCACCCCAAGTTGTTGCGATTCGTAGATGTCTATTTGCACCGCTTCTGAAAATTGCTCACTTTCCAAAACCTGTTCTACGGCTATTTTATCCAATCCTATTTCGACACCCAATTGTATAAGTGTTGGCATATCATCAATGTTTTTCCCTTCCGAAAAATATGCCTCAAACAATCTTTCTTCGGCCTCATTTCCTTTGTTTTCTGTTTTTGCAAACTGAATTAAACGGTGTGCATTAAAAGTATTTGCAGGAATTGTATGGTCAATATTATATTTTAGCCCTATTTGTTCTCCAATTTTGGCTACATAGTTGTTCATTTCTTTGGCTTCTTCCAAACTGATGCCTTTGGCTTCCGACAATAAAGTATTGATGTTTTTATTGGGTTGTGTTTTTAGGTCTGGCATCAGTTGATAGCTTTTCCAATCTATTTTTATTTGGTCAATATATTGAAATTTTTCAAGAGCCATCTCAAATTTGCGCTTCCCGATGTAACAAAACGGGCACATAACATCGCTCCATATTTCTACTTCCATTTTCTTGTTCATGATTTTTTTGGTTTGTTTTCTAGTTTTGTTTTTTAAATTTAAAAAGGGATTCATTTTTTATAAAATAGGATTGAAATCCTGTTATAACTATTCCTTTTCTCTCATTTGCTTGCTTGTTTTTGTGCTGCCATCGTGGCTCCAACCAGGTGCATTAAAAATGTATTTCATTTTTGTTGCAAAACTTATTGGCTTTTTAAGGTCGGTTTTTATTTTATAAAATTCGCTAAAAACCGTGTCAATTGGATGAAAAGTTTCCAAATTACTAGTGAGTCCATATATTGGCTTTTCTTCTTCTTTTTGAAAAGTGCCAAATAGTTTGTCCCAAATAATTAATACCTGACCCATGTTTTTGTCCAAATATTTTAGATTGCATGCATGGTGCACTCTGTGGTGAGAAGGCGTAACAAAAACACTTTCATACCAGTTGGGCAATCGGCCAATAAGCTCGGTATGTAAGAAAAACTGATACATTTGATTGACTGCGTAAATAAATATAATTGTAAGTCCATCGAAACCTAAAAACGCCACCGGAATGTAGAAAGCAAACCTATACAAGGGTTGCAGAACCGAAGAGCGCAAAGCAACTAGAAAATTATAGTTTTCGCTGCTGTGATGATTGCTGTGAACAGCCCAAAATATTCGGCTGTAATGTTCTGTTCTGTGTAACCAATAAAAACAAAAATCTTGCGCAATGAAAACAATTATCCATGCCAAAATAGGGTAGTAGATGAGCAAGTCTGGCTTATAAAAAGCATGTCGGTTGCACCAATCCAATACTGTAAGGGTAATTATTTTAAAACCAAAGTCTAATGCTGCCCCCAACAAACCCAGCCACAAACTAACCAAACTGTCATTGAGTTGGTAATTGTTAATGTTTTTTTTCTTGCCAATGTATAATTCGCTTGAAATAGAAATAATATAAATGGGCAGCGATATTACCAACAGCCAAGTTTCTCTGCACATCATAATGGGTGCAAAATTAACTAAATTAATCGATTGTTATTGCTTTGTTCATTTTCATAAACTGTGTCTCTTAACCAAGGTCCAGTTTTGGCCGCTTGTGTAGCTAAAAAATCGCAACGCTCGTTCAATACATTGCCGGCATGGCCTTTTACCCAAAAAAACTGTGTTTTATGCTGAGCATGAACAATTAAAAAGCGTTTCCATAAATCTATGTTCTTAACATTTTTCCAAGCTTTCTTTTGCCAACCCAATATCCAGTTTTTGTTCACTGCATCGCAAACATACTTGCTATCAGTATAAATATTAACTAAAATATCTTTGTTCTTTATGCTTTCCATCGCTACAATAACCGCTAAAAGCTCCATTCGATTGTTGGTTGAATGATTATATGCCTCAGAAATTTCTTTTTGGTGTTTGCCGTATTGCATCACAATGCCATAACCCGCTTTTCCTGGATTGCCCAAGGCTGCTCCGTCTGTATAAACTGTTATTGCACTCATTCTAAAATTTCGGCTACTACAAATGTGCTACCGCCTATGTATATAAAGTCGTTTTTATTTGCTTTTGCCTTTGCCGCTGTTAATGCGGACTTAACATTTTCATAGTGCTCTCCAATCAATCCATATTGCATGGCTTCTTCTGCTAACGCTTTTGCTGGCATAGCACGCATCAAATCAGGGGCGCAAAAATAATAATACGCATTTTTAGGCATTAAGGTTAAAATATCGTCTCTTTTTTTGTCTTTCACCATCCCAAAAACAATGTGTAGTTGCTCATGTTTTGTATTTTTTATTTGATTGATTACAATCTTAATACCATCAACATTGTGTGCGGTGTCTGCAACAATATTTGGCAATTTGCAAAGTTCTTCCCATCGGCCTCTGAAACCAGTAAGTGCTTTTACATTCATAAAAGCTTTGGCTATTTTTGCTTGATTAAATACGAAATCTTTCGTTTCTAAAACTTTGAGGGTTTGCAAAACGGTAACACAGTTTTTTTGTTGATAATCGCCCTTCAGTTCGCATTCTGTTTCTGTGTTATAAAACAAAGGATTGCTATCTGCAAAAAATAGAGGCGTGTTACATGCGCTTGCTTTTTGTTCAAAAACTTGTTTTGTTTCAGTTTGGGTTTCGCCAATAACAACAGGGATATTTGGTTTTATGATACCCGCTTTTTCGCTTGCTATTAATTGCAAAGTATTGCCCAAAAGGTCCATGTGGTCGTATCCAATATTGGTAATTACCGAAACCTCTGGAGTAATTATGTTGGTGCTGTCCATTCTGCCGCCCATGCCAGTTTCAATAATGGCGATATCGATGTTTTGTTTGGCAAAATAATCAAAGCAAAGCGCCACTGTAAGTTCAAAAAAAGAAGGCTCAATGGTTTCTAAATGTGGTTTTATATTTTCTACAAACTCAACCACAAAGTCTTTTGAAATCATTTCGCCATTGATGCGAATTCTCTCTCTGAAATCAATTAAATGGGGCGAAGTATAAAGACCTGTTTTGTAGCCATGTTCTTGAAAAACGGCTGACAAAAGATTGCTGCAACTGCCTTTTCCATTAGTACCAGCAATGTGTATCGATTTGAATTTATTTTGAGGGTTGTCAATTAAATCACAAAGTAAAAGGGTGTTTTTTAAATCTTCTTTTATTGCCGCTTTGCCATCTCTTGTAAAATAAGGCAATTGTGCGTATAAGAAATCAACTGTTTCCTTATAATCCATTAAAGAGGTTTAATTAAGTTTAAAATTGATAGTGATGGTTCCTTCAACACTCACTGTTGTTTCGCTGGAGTTAAAACGAGATTTTCGTATAATTTCTTTTGCGGCTTCTTCCAAACAATTGTCGCTTTGCGATTGAGGATTAATACCGTCATAAACAATTGTGCCATCAGGTTTTAATATCACATCCACTACAACTTTGCCTTGTTTATTACAGTTTTTTGAAGTTGTACCGGCAGAAAAAGAACGGCCTTTGAAAGAGTGAGTAACTCCGCCTTTGCCAGCACCTGATTTATCTGTGCCACTTCCAGTTGTGCCGCTCCCTCCACCATCTCCACCTTTATTGTTATCGCCAGTTCCTTTCGGGTCGCCTTGGGTGCCGCTTTTTGAACCATCTCCACTGTTTTGTTTCTGTTGGTTTTTCTTAGCTTCCATTGCTTTTTTCAAAAGGTCATCATCAGGATTTTTTTCCTTTGGCGTTTCTTTAGGGGTAACTTTATTTTCTATCTTCTTTTTAGTATCCTCTGTTTTTTTAGTAGCTACAGCTTCTTCATCATTGCTTTGCTCTTGGGCATTGTCCTCGTTTTTGCTTGGGGTAGGAGGGGTATAGGATGGTTCAACAGGCACATCATTTGGCCCGCCTGCATCTGGGTCGCCATAGGCAACTGCAACTGCACCTTCTTCGCTTAACATTAAATCTGTTTTACTAAATTGATACCAAAACATTAATAAAAACAAAAGGACTGTAATAACAATTGTTAATACGCCTGAAATGCGTTGATTCTTTTTTTCGGTAGCTGCGTTCATGATAATTAAATTTTATTTACTTTCTTTGTCTAAGGCTAAAACCACTTTTGAGCCAGTTTTGTTAGCAATGCTCACAAGTTCCATTACCTTTTCATAGATAACAGATTTGTCTGCATTGATACTTATCGGTGCATCTGGATTTTTACTTAATTCCGTTTGAAGGGCAGAAGGTAAATCAGTAATTGAAATATTTTTGTTTTTTTCTACAGCATAGATGCCAGAAGCATCTAAATAAATCCTAATTGGTTTTGTTATTTGCTTGTCGGTATTAACACCTTTTGGCAACAAAACTTTTAAGATTGGTTCTCTAACCACTGTTGAAGTTAAAATAAAAAATATCAATAAGAGAAACACAATATCCGTCATACTTGACATATTGGCTTCGGCTTTTATTTTGCTTGTTTTTCTTAATGACATAATAATTTAATTAGTTGGCAGGTGCTTGCAAAATGTCTAAAAACTCAACCGATGTGGCTTCCATTTTATAAACCACTTTTTCTATTGATGCTGTCAAAAGATTGTAGGCCAAATAGCCTAAAATTCCAACCACAAGACCCGCAACTGTTGTTACCATTGCTTCGTAAATACCGCCACTTAATGCGCCTGCACTTACTTGGTCGCCAGCTTCGGCAATGCTTCTAAAAGTGGTAATCATGCCTGTTACAGTTCCTAAAAACCCTAACATTGGAGCAGCTCCTGCTATTGTTGCTAGCCATGGCATGCCTCTCTCTAATTTATAAACCTCAAGCTTTCCTACATTTTCTACTGCTACCTCAATGTTTTTCAATGGATTTCCAATTCTCGAAATTCCTTTTTCAAGCATTCTAGCAATCGGGGTATCTGTGCGACCACAAAGTGTTTTGGCGCCTAAAATGTTGTCATTCAAAACCATGTCCTTAATGCTTGACATAAAATTTGCATCTAGTTTTCCAGATTTTGAAATGGTTAAAGTTCTTTCAATGGTTATGAAAATAGCAATGATCAACATTACAAAAATGGGAATCATAACAAAGCCACCTGTAAGAATAAGTTCCCAAGTGCCTTTAGGTAAGTTTTTGTTAGCTTCAACTGCCGTGTCAATAGTTGGTGCAATTGTTGTGCCTAAGTCTGTGCTTGCTTGTAATAAAATAGATAATATCATGTTTGTGAAATAATTAAACGGGTTTTTTTATAAATTTATTGTGTTTGAATGAATGTTTTTTTAATATTGATAAACAATAAACCATTTGTTTTCTTCAATAACTTCTGCATTTTCGCCTTTGTTTTTAATGTCTTTTGCATGAAAATTAGCATTGATTTTAAATCTGTATTTTGCAATTACTTTTTTAAAAATAACAACAGCCACTTCATCGCTTGCTATGGTTTTTTCTGGTTCAATAATTGGAGAAGTTTCAATTGGTGTTTCTTGAATAATTGGTGTTTGAATTTCAATGTTTTCTTTAACCTCTTCTATTGGTTGGGTTTCTTCAACAATGATTTCCTCATTTTTCACTTCAGGAAATTCAACTATTGGAAGTTCTTTTTCATCTACTTTTTCTATTGAAGTTATAGGAAAAACAGACGCATGGTCAAATGGGGTTGGCGTTTCGAAAAATAAATATGAAATATGTGCAATGGCAGCAATAGAGGCAGCAACTAACCATTTTTTGTAATTAAGTTTTGCAGACTCTTTTACCTTTTCTATGCCTTTGTTGTCGGCTAGTGGTTTGAAAACAAGTTCTTTTGTCTGGCTAATTGTTTTTTCTTGTTTTAAAACCTGAACTGGGAATAATCCATAAGAATCTAGATTAAAATTAATTTTAGGATTGCTTTCAAACCATATAGCACCGTCTTCTCTTTGATGAAATAATCCTAAGTTTAAAAGATGGTAATTATTATGTAGTTTTAAATCGTTGGCAAGTTCAGCATGCCAATGTTTGTAGGATAAAAAAGCGCTATCATAATCCATTGACCCGTTTTTTTGAATGGCAGCAATCAATTCTCCATCATTGTCTTTAATGGTTTGATTAAAAAACACAGACTTTGTAGCTGGTTTAATCAGATTTTGACTTTCCATGAAGGCAGCAGGACTGTCTCTAACAATAAATCCGCCAAAGTCAGGCAAAATAACACAGTCTTTTTGCTCCAACAATTGTTTGATTATTAGGTCTATAGATAAGGTATAATTCATTTTTAAAATAGAGTTCAAAAATAAGAAAAAAAATGGTTTTTAAAACAGATATTATTAAAAAATCAAATTTGTGTTTTTGCTGTCTTTTTTCTGCGTTTAAACCACCAAACAAAGAGTGGTTCAGCTATGTTCCTGTTTTTAGTTTCTTCCCTTTATTAAAAACCAAACGGCCTTTATTATTGCCTTTTCTCAATTCTTTTTGTTCCTCTTCTGGCAGGATAGCAATTGCCTGGCAATCGCTGTCGCAACAATTGCTGTATTTCGATTTGCAGTTTTGGCATTGAATAAATAATAAATTGCATGCCACATTTGCACAATTTGTGTGTGTGTCGCAAGCTTCTCCACATTGGTGGCATTTTGAAATTACTTCATTGCCTATCTTTTCTCCCAATCTTTCATCAAACACAAAGTTTTTGCCTTTAAACTTGTTTTCAAGTCCTTGTTCTTTAATGTCATTGGCATATTTTATGATACCACCTTCCAGTTGGAAAACATTTTTAAACCCTTTGTAAAGCATATAAGCGCTCGCTTTTTCACAACGAATGCCGCCTGTGCAATACATTAAAATGGGTTGTTCTTTATTGTGTTCGAGCATACTAGCAACCTTGGGCAGCTGCTCTCTAAAGCTTAAAACATCGGGCAAAATGGCTCTCTCAAAATGACCAATTTCGCTTTCATAATGGTTTCGCATGTCAACAACAATGGTTTCTTCATTGCTAATTAGTGCATTAAAATCTTCAGCTTTTAGGTGTTGTCCAATTTTGGTAACATCAAAGGCGGGGTCCGTTATGCCATCGGCTACAATTTTTTCTCTCACTTTAATGGCCAATTTAAAAAAGGATTTGCCATCGTCATCTACCGCAATGTTAAGTCTAATGCCATTTAGGAAATCAATTTGATACAATTCTGTTCTAAAGGTTTCAAAGTTTTCTGTTGGTACAGAAAGTTGTGCATTGATGCCTTCATTTGCTACATAAATTCGTCCCAAAACGCCAATGCTGTCCCATTGAATGTATAAATTATCCCTAAACTCTTGAGGGTTTTCTATAAGGTGGTATTTATAAAAAGAAACAGTCGTGCGTTTAATTTTGCTTTTGTGAATGCTTTCTTTTAATTCTTTGCTGTTAAATTTGTTGTGCAATTTCATCAATCAAAATTTAGTATAACTTTACTTTTTGGTTTTTTTAGAGCTTAAATCAATCAGCTCTACATCTTTATACTTAGTTTTGTCAAATTCAAAATAACTGTTGCTGATAATTGTATTTGGCGTTTGACTTGTTATTGTATAAGTTTGTTTGTTGCCTGCTTTAAACGATATTTTTAGGTTTTGTAGTGTTTTTGCATTTTGATCCACCTCAAGATTCATTAAAAAATATGGCACAGATTTGTCTGTGGGGGTTAGTTTTATTTTTGCAATTGTGGCGCTCCCTTTTTTATAAGAACCATCGCTTGCATATAAAAACCCTTTTTCCCAAATAGAAAAAATCTTTGACGGATTAATGACTTTTCCTGAATTTGGATTGTAATTATCTTTCACACATTCTTTATTTTCTTCTGTATAAGTCCAAATATATTTGCCGTTACAAAAGATTTCTTGCCCGCCAAACACCAATTTGAAAGAATTTCCTTTAGATGATAAAGATCCTTTTTCGGTTGTTTTTTTTGCTTTATCATCCGCAGGTTCGTTCACCATTGTAAACTCAGACTTTAAGCTCTTAAAATCCTTGTATTTTTTAGAAACATCTTTCAAAAGCTTGTTTGCAGACTTGTCTTTGCTGTTTGTTTCTTTTATAGAAGCAATTTCATTGCTGTTAGAAATGTTGATGAATGAAAAGAGTACAATTGATATAAATAGAAGGATAAATGGTTTGATTTTCATGAGGTGCATAGGTAGTAAATTAATATTTTATAAGAGACTATCCAAAAACTGTTCCAAACTTGCTTCGTCAGGAATTAAAACTTTTCTGGCCTTTGCGCCTTCAAATGGTCCCACTATGCCGGCTTGCTCCAATTGGTCAATTAATCTGCCTGCTCTGTTGTATCCCAATTTTAGTTTTCTTTGAATTAAAGAGGTGCTGCCTTGTTGTGTCATTACTATTAAACGGGCGGCATCTTCAAATAACTCGTCTCTATCGCTTGCGTTAAAATCGTCTCTGCCATCAGTGTCTTCCGCACCCCTAAACTCTGGCAAAATTAATGCCGTTGGATAGCCCCTTTGGTTGCCAATAAACTCTGTGATGCGTTCCACTTCGGGTGTGTCCACAAATGGACATTGCAAACGCAATAAATCATTACCTGTGCTAAACAGCATGTCACCTTTACCTATCAATTGATCCGCCCCGTTGCTGTCCAAAATGGTTCGTGAATCTATTTTTGAAGTTACCCTAAAAGCAAGTCTAGCAGGGAAATTTGCTTTAATTGTCCCGGTAATAATATTTACAGACGGTCTTTGTGTGGCTAAAATAACATGGATACCAACCGCACGGGCCAACTGAGCCAATCTTGCAATCGGGGTTTCCACTTCTCTGCCAGCCGTCATCATTAAATCTGCCACTTCGTCTATCACCACTACTATATAAGGCAAATAGCGATGGCCTTCTGTTGGCAAAAGTTTTCTTTCCTTAAATTTGGTGTTGTATTCTATGATGTTTCTTTTTCCTGCTGTTTTTAGCAAGTCGTAGCGTTCATCCATCTCCATACACAAAGAGTTTAGTGTATTGGTAACCAATTTTGTGTCTGTTATAATTGCATCGCCATCGCCAGGTAATTTCGCCAAAAAATGTCTTTCTAATTTGTTATAAAGCGTGAGCTCCACTTTTTTAGGGTCGATTAATACAAATTTTAGTTCTGCAGGGTGTTTTTTATACAATAAAGAACAGATGATAGTGTTTAATCCCACAGACTTTCCTTGCCCTGTGGCGCCTGCACATAACAAGTGAGGCATTTTTGCCAAATCCGCTAAATACAATTCGTTTGAAATGGTTTTACCTAAAATAACTGGCAACTCAAAATTACACTCTTGAAACTTTTTGCTAGCCACCATGCTGCGCATTGGCACCATTTCTGGTTTTTTGTTAGGCACTTCAATTCCGATAGTGCCTTTGCCTGGAATGGGGGCAATAATTCTAATTCCCAAAGCCGCTAAGCTTAATGCAATGTCGTCTTCAAGATTTTTTATCCTCGATATTTTCACACCTGGCGCAGGGATAATTTCGTAGAGCGTAACCGTTGGGCCTATGTTTGCTTTAATCTCCGAAATACCGATATTGTAGTTTTTAAGGGTTTCTACAATCAGGTTTTTGCTCACCTCAAGTTCCGCCCTGTCTATTTCCGTTTTACTTATTTCATATTCCTGCAACAAATCCAATGTTGGCATTTGATAGCCTCCCAAATCCAATCTTGGGTCATAAAAACCTAATTCGTTTTGTTCAATAGGAGGTGGAGTGCTTTCAACAAAAGGGTTACTTGTTTCAATAATTTCTTCCTCTTGTGTGGGTTCTATTTTTAGCTCAAAATCTGTTTTAGGGGCTTGTTTCTTGTGGTCTTTTTCTCCTCCATTTAGGCTGAAAGTAAAAGGCGAAGTGGGTGTGTCTAGAACATCAATATTTGAATCCGTGTCAATTTCTGGCAAATGTTCTATGATTTCTGAAATCTCTATGCCATCGTCTTCTTTTTTTAAATCGGGTGCATGCTCAATAAATGGGCCTTTATGTGCATTTATAATGGCTTCGGCTTCTAGTTCATGTTCAGAAAACGGTATTTTTGGCAAATTTAGTCCCCCTTCAGCATTGACTTTTAAACTTTTGTTAAATCTAAAGTCTAGGTTGTAAACCAATATGGAAAAAATGGCAGCATAGAGCAACAAAGACATGATTAAACCTATTTTTCCTAACAAAGATTGCAAACTGTCGGCAGCAAAATAACCAAAACCTCCGCCCATGAAAAGGTTGTTGTTGTGAAACAAAAATCCCATGAGGATAGAAATCCAAATAATAATAAAAAACGAATAGCGAACTAGCTTTTTAATCGGGTATAAACGCCAATTAAACATTAAATGTGTGCCAATGGTAAACACAGAAAGTAGGATGATAAAGGATGCAACTCCAAACCATTTGTGGATAAACAAGTGCCCAAACCACGCACCCAAATAGCCCATTACATTACTCACCCCTTTCGGATTATTTGCTTGGTACCATTTCCAACTCTTGGAAAGTAATATGTCTTGGTCGGTTTCAAAACGCCAAAGATTGCTAATGTGCGAAACAAAAGCCGCAAACAAAAACAAAGAAAAAAGAATCAGCGAAACACCAACGATTTTGCGTGTTTGTTCGTCTTTTATCCAAGCATAATTGCCTAAACTATTTGACGAATTCTTAGCCTTTGCCTCTGGCTGAAAATCATCTGCTTTGCTCTTAAAACTATTTCCTTTTTTGCTCGACATTAAAAATAAATGTAAAAGGCAAACTTACAAAAGATGCGCCTATAAAGCATTGTCCAAAAAATTAAACAATGCACACTTGTTTATGCAATTGGACACTTTTTTAGTTGTGAGTGTTTAGGTGGTAGATGTGTGTTTAACTCTGCTTTGCCTAGACCGCACATTTAGCGAAATATGGCGAAAATTATTTAGATTCAGTTGGTTAAAGCTGAACATTTTTCCAAACTAATAATTGTTTTCAGGCGTTTTTTATTTCGTTTTGTATTCTATCAATTTGTTTTATATGTCTAATATTATGATTAATAAAAAACTGAAAAGTGTTGCCTAATCTAAGTTTAATTAAGCTAGAAATTGATGTTTCAATTCTTACCTTATTCAAACTAACGCTTCTTGATTGATCTAGCAAGTCTAACAGTTTAACTTGTTGGTTAATGAATTTGTCAATAACACTTTTGTCAAGATTCGCATTTAATGGATTTTTGTCTTTAAAAGTTTTCATTTTGTTTAGATTTTCTTTAGGTAACATACTTTTTGCAAAGTAATTTCCTAAAAATCCATTTTTAAATTCTGTTTCTTTTTTAGTGTTTGAGTTTTTGATTTTCCTGTCAATTTCGGGCAAATAAAAATCACCATACAAATTCAAGTGTTCTAAACATTCCAAAACACTCCACGAAGTTTTATTTTCTTTCCATGTCAAAGTTTTCAAATCATCGTTTTTAAGGTTTTCAACTTGGTTAATGATTTCCTTTGTTTGTTCAATAAGCAACTGTATTAATTTTTCTGATTCCATTTTATTATAATGTTTGTGCAAAGGTCGAAGAAAATTTTTTTATAATTCTTGATTGAAGTCAAGACTTTTTTAGTCGCGATAAAGTTTCTGCACTCATCCGCAAATAGTTGGCAATATGTTTTAGTGGAATTTCTTGAAATAGTTGAGGGCTTCTTTTTAACACTCTTTTGTAGCGTTCTTTTGGTGAATTTGTGAGGATGTCAATTTCACGCTCCATTTGTTGTAAAACTAGGTTTTCTAAAATTTTCGTCCATAAAATTCTGTTTGTTTCGCTTTTTAAAAAGGTTTCAATTTGTGATTTTGTAATTACTTTTATAACCGTTTTTTTAATTGCTTGAATAACAAGGTCTGAGGGTTTGCCCGAAAGAAATGAGTCCAAAGAAACAATTAAATTTTCTTTATACCCAAATCTAATGACTTGTTCTTCGCTGTCGTCTAAAACGAAAACTCTCAAGCTGCCACTTTCTATAAAATACAAATTTGTATCAATGCTTCCTTTTGCTTTGAGGAATTCATTTCTAACTATTGTTATTGTCTTTTCGGAAAGTTCTATAAGTTCTTTCATTGTTGTTTTTGAGTATTTCATTAGGCTTGCAAAAAAAATGTATATATATGTTCCACAAACCTGAACATAAACATCTGTTTTTAGTCGCCATTGTGCCAAAAGGGGTAATGGATTCCCCCTTTTAACCGCCACAAATATAATCCAATCTCCCACAAAATCAACACCCACAAAAAACCTATCTTGTGGAAAGTGTTTTTTAATAAAAGGTTTATATTTTACCAACTATTGCTTAACTGTCCTAACAATTACATCTTTCTAAAGTTGAAATTGATGCCAATTGTGGCAAACATTTGATCTTGTATGAAGTTTGAATTAGAAAGATTTAAGCTGTATCCAACTCGTCCTTGCAGTTTAAATTGCTCAAATCCAGCTTTTATAGTAAAGGCAGGCTCTCTTTTGAGATTATGATAGGTTACAAAAACCATGTTTTTATATTTCTAATGCAGCGTTTGTTTTTCTTTTGATTCATAACCATGTTTCAATTTTTGCTGTAAATAAACAAAATAAACGATCGGCTAATTTAACGAACAAAAAAAAGGCTGCCCAAGGGCAGCCTTTTTTAAGAGTATCTTATAAAACTTGGCTTTTATTCAATAATTTTTAATTCATTGATGATATTTGTTGCTCCACCAATTTTTTCTATTGTCCATAAAACAAAACGAATGTCAACATTAATGGTTCTTTGCAATTTGCTGTCAAAAACAACATCGCCCGCCATTGCTTCTATATTGCCATCAAATGCAAGCCCTATTAGCTCTCCATTTCCGTTCAATACCGGAGAACCTGAGTTTCCGCCCGTAATGTCGTTGTCTGTTAAAAAGTTCACTGGCATGTATCCAGCTTTGTCTGCATATCTGCCAAAATCCTTTTTGTTATATAAGTCAATAACAGATTGAGATAAATCAAACTCTAAATCATCTTTCTTGTGTTTAGCAACCATGCCTTGCAAGGTGGTATAATTGTTAATTTTAGCATCGTTTCTTTTGTCGGTTGGCAATGCTCTCACTTTGCCGTAAGTTAATCTAAGTGTAGAGTTAGCATCTGGATAATATTTTGCATTAGGATTAGCTTTTTGCAACCCATCAACCAATAAACGGAAAGATTTTAAATAATCATTCTCAACTTTTTTTAATGAATCACTTTTAAAATTGTAGTGCTCAATTAATTTTGAAGACAAAAGAAAAAGAGGGTCGCCTGTTATCAAACCTTCAGAAGGCAAGTTTAAAAACGCTAATAATCTTTCTTTTGAAGTAAAAATACTTAAAGCAAATGCATTGTCAACATATTTGCCAAAGTTGTTGTCGTTGTTTTTTGCGATTTCAGCAATGATAGGAGCAATTTCGAAGTCTTTAGATTTAGAGGTATAAAGATTTAATTGAGCCACTAAAACATCTTTTTCAATTGGCATATAAATAGATTCAAAGAAATTTTCAATCTCTGCCTTAATTCCTGGCAACATTTCAGTTCTTTTTTTCTCATTGGCTTTTGCATAGTTTTCCAATGCTTTGCCTAGTCTTGAGGGAACAGAAGCCATATTGCTTGTTCTGAAAATGGTAGCTAAATAATTGTCGTGTCTTGCTTTTGCGTTGGTCATGTCATAATATTTGTTAATATCTGAAATCACATTTCCATAAACCACTTTATTCTCTTTTTTATTCGCCCATTTGTTAAACTTGGTCTCTTGTTCTGTTTTGAATTTTACAGTTTGGTGTTTTTTTAATGCATCAATCATCCCTTGACGATTTTTCCAATAATTAGCCACTTGTGCATATTTAGAAGCATAAGCCAAACGCACTTTGTCGTCTTTATCCATGTAAGATTTCATATTGTCCATTCCAGTTTTTGAACCTTCAACCCAAGCAGGATATGCATAGTTTATGTTTTGTTCAATCCCTTTAGCTGGCATCCAACGGTTGGTGCGGCCTGGGTAGCCTAAAATCATAGCGAAATCATTTTCTTTAATGCCTTTAATGCTTACAGGTAAAAAATGTTTTGGAACCAAAGGCACATTGTCTTTAGAATATTCGGCAGGGTTGCCATCTTTGTCAGCATAAACTCTGAACAAAGAAAAGTCGCCCGTGTGTCTTGGCCATTCCCAATTGTCTGTGTCGCCACCAAATTTACCCACACTTTCTGTCGGTGTGCCTACAAATCTAACATCTTTATAATCTTTATAAACAAAATAATAGTATTCGTTGCCTTGGAAAAAAGGACGAACAGAAACGGTTAATTTACCATCATTGTCGTTCTCTTTTTGGATTTTTGCAGATTCTTTATTAATCACAGCTTCTCTTCTAGCCTCCGTCATGGTGTCGTTTAATAACGATTTAATTCTAACCGTAACATTGTCCATTCTAACAAAAAAACGAACATATAAACTTTTAGGTTTTAGTTCTTCGGCTTTGCTTTTTGCCCAATATCCATCTCTCAAGTAATTGTTTTGAGGGGTAGAAAGCTCGGCAATAGCACCATATCCACAATGGTGATTGGTTAAAACCAACCCTTCTTTAGAGATGATTTCGCCCGTGCAACCGCCATTAAATTGAACAATAGCATCCTTTAAACTTGAATTGTTGATGCTGTAAATTTGTTCTGCTGTTAGGTTTAAACCCATTTTGGTCATGTCTTTCATATTGTTCTTTTCAAGGAACATAAGAAACCACATACCTTCGTCTGCTTTGGCAATATTGTTTAGCATAACAATACTTACCATTAAAATTGAGAAAATCTTTTTCATTATTTTTAAAAATTGACTGCAAATTAATTGAAAATAGCTTGCATTAACAAATATTTAAACAAAAAAACTAATTGATTGGTCGTGTTTTGCAAGGCCAGAACAATTGTAATAAAAAGAAATGTATTTTTTTTTGAGTTTTGTTTTGATTATTGAAATAAAAGCTTACTTTTGCAGTCCTTTTTTTAAATAAAAATATATGAAACGGACATTCCAGCCATCACAACGCAAAAGACGCAATAAACACGGATTCAGAGAAAGAATGGCAACTGCTAATGGCAGAAAAATACTTGCTGCTAGAAGAAGAAAAGGCCGTTCTAAATTGTCAGTCTCTGACGAATTACGCCACAAACGCTAGTCGTTAGTGTAGCCTTAGGCTAACTATCATTGTTTATAATATGGCAAAAGAAAAAACATTTGCTTTGCCTAAAAATGAGATTTTAAGAAATGAAAAACAAATTTCTTACATCTACAAATCCGCCATGCTTGTAAAAGCATTTCCAATTTTTTTTGCCTATAATTTAGTGGACAACAGCATTGTTTCATGCTCCAAAGTATTATTTTCTGTTTCAAAGAAAAAATATAAAAGAGCGGTTGATAGAAACCGTATTAAAAGAATGATGCGAGAAGCTTATCGGTTAAACAAACTAAACATAGCTGAGTCTCTGCCAAAAAACACAAGTTTTATTGGGGTTTTTAATTTTGTCAGTAAAGAACATTTAGAAATGTCTGCTTTTGAAAAAGCGATGCTAAAGATTGAAACCGAGCTTAAACGAAATTCTATAACATGAAACAATTAGGCATTTGGATAGGTGTTTTTTTGATTAAAATTTATCAATATTTAATTTCCCCACTCTTAAGTCCATCTTGTAGATTTACCCCCACTTGCAGCCAATATGGAATAGAGGCTTTTAAAAAATATGGTTTCTTTAGAGGTTCTTTTTTAACCGTAAAAAGAATTTCTAGATGCAGACCAGGAGGCGGAAGCGGCTACGACCCCGTTCCTTAATCCTTGTTCCCACTCGTTTAATTTATAGTATTGATTGTGTCTCACAATTTCTTTTCGTAGAAATATTTTTGCAACAAAACCCAAAACCTTGTGTCTTATAAAAAAGGAAAGTTTGCATAATGAATATAAAAGTATTTGCTTTGCATTTAAAACTAAATAAAAACAAAGATATGAACAAGATTACAAAAAACCTAGCGAGCTGTTGCAAAATGGCGATGAATTTAATTTTGACTCTCTCTCTCTTTAGTATTAACAGCCTAAACGCCACAGAGGTTTATAAGATTACGGCTGCATTAAATTTAAACTCCGACAATTGTTATTAAATGTATTTAAATAAGAATATTATGAGGATATTTGCATTCATTTTATTTTTAAACCTAACGAGTTTATATTCACAACCAACACTTGATATTAGAACATTGAGTAAATTCCAGAGTGAGTATGAATGGTTAGATAGTTCAAAAATAAAGTTTACTTTTTATACATATAGATACAATTCTATAACAGCAAATAAAAGAAATTTTCCTGATACTGCCTATTGTTCAGTCTTCTTTAATGATATTTTAAGAATAAAACAAATTCCGATTTATAAGGACAGTGTTTTTATTCCAGATTATTTTTATTGTTTAGGACTGTCTCTTTGTAATTCAAGTTCGATTTGTGGCAATAGTTCCTTTGAATATACAATAATTAGATATACTGGTTTTATAGATTTTTCATCCCCATCTATTAAAGATACTCTTGATGTTTTATCCGCTTGTCAAATAGAAATTGGATTTAGGGGGCAATTTGCAGAGAACTTACATTTTAATTTTGAAAATTTAGCAACTAGTACGACAACTTATGAACATTATTGTTTTTTTAGTATCAATCGTTGTTTTAATTGGAAAAAAGGAGATAAATCATCAAAATTTAGAGAATTTCAACCTATAAATAGTCCATTTAGATTAAAGCGTCAGGGTATTGTTCAAATTGATTTTGGGTCAATAAGTAATACTGGCGACAGTATTACTTATGAATTAACTCAGCCTATCATATATTCAACAAAAAAATACAGGCCTTTCACAGCTGGCTTCTCATTAAATTATTATATCAATTCATATTGTCGTTTTGGGGCGCCATGTGCCCCAAGGCCAGAAACAAATCCGCCTCAAGGGTTTTATTTAAACCCGAAAACAGGGATTAGTTTGCATTACAATGTTAATTCATCTTTTACCTATCATGATTTATTTTGTGTTAAAACCAAAACTTTCAAAAACAATCGTTTAAATCAAAAAGTGTTGGCATCTGAACAAGTTAGGATAGTAGATTTTTTATCATCAAGGAATAATCAACCTGCAGTAAATCAAAGGGTTCTAATCCAAAACTTCCCCCTACGCAAATACGCCTGTGCCAACAAAAGAGACACCGTCACTATTCGTTTGCGCGATACCATGGCCGTTAATCAAACCATTGCCGACACTATTGCTTATCAAGTTTATCAAAACTTGCCCGGGGGTTCTTTTTTTGAAAGCCAACCTGGCACCAACAATATTGAATTAAAAATTGCATGGAACCCTACTTTAGGAAAAGCAATAAACAATCCTTATTTGTTTAATATCAATGCCAATGAACAACGCTGTTGGCCCAATCGTGAATACGAATTCCGCTCTTGTGAGTTTTATGTGGTTCAAATGCCAAAGTTTACCATCAGCAAAACCGTGCAAAACTGTGGTATATTGGCGTTAAAAGCCGAAAGTACCGAGTCAGACGACAACCGTTATAATTTTGATTGGACACTGACCCACACAAGCGGCACCAAGCTCACAACATCTTCTTCAACCCCTTCGCTAAATCTTCCCAAAGGTGGCAAATGGTATATTTCCCTAAAAACCACCAATATTATACATGGCTGCACAGGCTTGTTTTTAGATTCAATTATTTTGCCAATTGCAACGCCCAAAATCACAATCTTACCTAATGCTGATGTTTGCCAAGGGCAATCCTTAACCTACACCGCCCAATTGGAAGAAACCCAATCTCCCATGCAATACCAATGGCAAAGTCCATTAAAAAACAGTGCCGATAGTTTTTTTACCCAAACTATTAACGACAGTTTCAAACTATTGCTCACCATTACCGATGGGCGAGGGTGCATCGCCAAAGACAGCATCCATCAACGCATTTTCCCTGCCTATAAATTACTGCCCATAAAAGACAGTGCCATCTGTTTTCAATCTGTAATAAACATAAGCGCACAGCCGCAATCGCCCAGCGATAGCATAAAATGGCAACACAATGGCAGCCAACAAATAAGCCAAAGCATCAAAGCGGGCAAGTATGAAATTTCATACAAAAACGCCAACGGTTGCCAAGCCACAGACACTTTTATAATCATAGAAAACAGCGATTTTATTCCTGTAAAATACAGCGACCAAACAGTTTGCCTAGGCGACACCATCGATTTTCAATTGTTTCAATCCAGTTTTGTAAACTATGACAGCACAACTTGGCTTATAAACAATAACAAAACAATTAGAGAGAATTATATTTTTGAAAAAATAAACCAAGCCACAAACATTGTTTTATCCACTTATGGCAAACAGAACAACATCAGTTGCCAAGCCAAAGATACCATTAATGTTGCGCTATTTTTGCCCAACACCAACCGCTTGCAAATCCTAAAAACAGACACCTGTCTCAACACCAATGAAATACAGGTGAACATAACGGGCAACACCAACACCACTAGGCAACAAATTCTTTGGGGCGATGGGCAAACAAGCGATTTTCCTATTAATATCCACCGCTATTTGCAAGCCAATTCTTATAAAATTGACCTAATAAGCACCACCAACAATAATTGCATAGACACACAAAGCCAAAGCATTGTCATTTACGAAAACCCTCAATTCATACTTAATATGCAAGACAGTGTAATTTGTGAAAACCAGTTGGCAAGTATTAATTTGAGCAACCAAGGTCCTTCTTTAACTTACAACATCAATTGGGGCGATGGCGCATTGCAAACCAATCTGCAACAAGGCAATCACAGCCACCAATATGGCCAAAATGGCAAATTCGTTGTGGCTGCCGAAGGCAGCAACATGCGTTGCAAAACCACGCAAAAGCGCAACATTCGCATTCATCCCATTCCCAATGTGCAAATAATGGCGCAAGGTTTTTGTCAAAAAGAACCCACCATTATCAGTGCCACGAACAATGCTGTTTATCAATATTTTTGGAACAATAACACCCAAAGCAACCAAGCACCAAGCTATCAAACCGTCTATAACC
>Ga0209702_10003496_pt1 | contig 24649 bp, 19 predicted proteins | sample FRY01_FD_187210 | JGI IMG/M metagenome (GOLD analysis project Ga0209702, IMG submission 187210) | Freshwater microbial communities from Lake Fryxell liftoff mats and glacier meltwater in Antarctica - FRY-01 (SPAdes) (version 2) | ecosystem: Environmental > Aquatic > Freshwater > Ice > Glacier... | reverse complement strand
ATATACAAAGCAAGAATTAATACCTATCGTAAGAAATGAACTTAAAATGATAGGAGATATTGGATATAATAATTTAGATAATAATGTTAAAATTATAGAAGGAACATATATTGTTGTTAAAAAAGGTGTCGGTGGATTTGAAATTGATATAAAAAATTGCAAAAGTTATTTTGAATTAGAAAATATGAAATATTGGTTAATAAGAATTATTGAAAATTCAAGAATAATATTAAAGAAAAATCCTGTTAAAAAAATAATATTACCTACACCTGAAAAAATTGAACATAAACAAAAGTCAAAATCATCGTCATCGTCATCTTCTAAAGATGATTTTGAATATTTTGATATTGATGCATATAATTCAAAAGGTGGAGTACCTAAAACTGGTAAAAATGATAATCATAAAAATTATTTAATCAATAAATTGCGAAATGCTGACAAAGAGTTATATCGAGATAAGAACAAATCGAGAAAATGTCAAAGAGAACACCAACCTGTTGTATTATCAAAAGAAGAAATGGATGAAATTAAGTCTAAAGGATATGATAAACTATTTGATAATGTATTAGAACATGGTATAAATGAAGATAATAAAAATTATTATACGTGTCCACGTTTATGGTGTCCTATTAGTAATATCCCATTAGACGAAAAAATAGAAAATCCATCTTGTCCTATAGAAAACGAAGAACCAATGTATATGAATAGAGATATGAAAAATATAAATCAGCCAAGATATGCATATTTGATAAAAAATATTAATATACCTTGCTGTGGTAAAAAAAACCCAGATAATAAAAAAGAACAGATAACTAAAAAAATAAATAAAGAAAAAAATATAGAAGATGTTGATGATAAAAATTATATTATGAATAAAGTTCCTTTACCTTATAGAGGAAGATATGGAGACATACCTAAAGAATTATATAATATATTATATCCAGATAATTACAATGAATATATAAAAAATTGTTCTTCTCCTAATAATATTAATAAGAAAGAGTGTATTTTAAGAAAAGGATTAATTGATATTAAAAAAGTAACAAATAAATATGATAATATAATTCATACAATATCATATTTATTGGGAAAAACAAAAAAAGAGTTTATTGATGAAATTGTAAAAGAGTTAGATTTAATAACATATATATCACTAGATAATGGAAATGTATGTAAAGACTTTATAGATATACAACCTATCATATATGATGATAATATTGAATTATATAATGAGTTTATTGAACATAATAAAAAGTTCGGACAAAGTTTGATTGATATACCAAGTATATCAGATATGTCCGAAAAAGGATTATATAAAAAGTCTCGCTTATTATATATTTTTAAATCTTATAAAAAATATATAACATATTTGTCTTCCGACAATTATCCATTTGATAAAGGAATACAATATTTATATTCTTTAATAGCAATTGTTTTCAAAAGACTTATTGTTTTATGGGAAGTTGATAAAAAAAGTGATAATGTTGATATTAAAATGGTATGTCCTTATTATACAAGATTTATTGATATTGAACCATGTTTAGATAAAAATGTTAAAATGATTATGATTGTAAAAGAAAATAATTTTTACGAACCTCTTGTTATAAAAGCCATAAATATGAAAACAGATAAAAAAATATTATTATTAGATAATCATCCTTTAATTAGGAATATATTGGTTGAATGTGCGGAAAAAAATAATTTTAAAAGATATGATATAAGTATTTTTAATAATAGAGAAAATATAAAAGTACTAAATAAATTAATAAATGATAAAAGTGAATTATTTACATTTGAAAAATTAATAATTAATAGTGACTTTACAATAGATAAAATTATGTTAAAAAATAATATGATTTTAAGATTTAAATCACAATCTATAGTTACATTGAGAATGCTTATCAAAAGTTTTAATATTAAGAATGTAGTTTTTCACGAAGATATTATTGGAAATGAATATACGATAAAAATATTGAAAGAAGGTTATCTTAAATATAAAGATAAAATTGAGAAAATAAATGAAATTGGATTTATATTAGATACTGGTATTTCTATACTTCAAAATGAAGTGTTGATGAAAAATAAATTGATTATAGATGATGATAATATTGACAATAATAACAATCAGTTTATACCAATAGGTAAAAAATACGATTATCACAAATATGTAGAAAAAGATACTATTGAAATGAAAACATGGTTAGATACAAGAACTATCATAAAAAATAAATTATTAAGTAAAAAATATACAGACGAATATTATAAACAATTATCAAAAAATTCAAAAAAATATATTATTAAAACATTATTGGACGATTTTAATATAGAAAAATATGATAACAAAAAACTTAAACAAATACAAATAATATTAGAAGAAATACCATTAACATCTATTTGTAATATAAAGAAATGGTATAATAATTCTTTGTTATACGTTAAATATGATTATATTAATGAATTATCGAATAACATAAAAGAGAGTGCTGACGAATTGATATTTACACAATATAGTATATCTAATAAAATACCCAAAATAATACTAAAATATCATGAAGCATTACCTAATGGATTTGATGAACTTGAAAGTGAAATACATATAGATCAGTATAAATTATTTAATAGTAATAATAAAGAATCAATAAAAATTATTCATTTACCTGATGTTTTAAATGGGCAAGAAATTATTTTAAATACAAAATGGACGAAATATAAGAAAAAAATATGGTATAAATTAAGATATGTTAAACATAATTACACTGATAAATCATTAAAATATCTTTTTAATTTTTTATCTTCTAAATTAAATGTTGATATAATATCATATGAAGAAATAAAAGAAAAGTCAAATAAATATTATAATGATGTATTTTCATCAAATAGTAAAGATATAAAAAAAAATATAAGACTAAGGGCTTTATTTAAAGACCCTCATTTTTATAATACATATGTTGCGGAAATGAACAATATAAATAAAACAAAAAAAACATTTAAAACATTACGTATATTTAATGAAACATATTTTGATAAAACTGATTTAAATGAAAGAAATAATATAATAAAAAACATATTGAAAAATAATTTATTGTCATATCCAAGTGATATAATATTATTCAACATATCAAAAATGCTAAACATTTCAATACTAATAATCCACAATAGAGCAGAATATGGAAAAGGTATAAATGTTGATAAACGTGCCGGCGATAAAGATTTGAATATCACAACAACAATATATAGAGCAACAGATGATATATTGAAAAGACCATTACTTATACTTTTTAGAAAAATAGAAAAAACACATATTTCTTATTATATAGTAAAAAATATTGATTATAATGAATATTTTTATATGGAATTAGAAGATAGTCCTGACGAAATTAAAGATAAAATATTAGATTATAGTAAATCTTCTAATTATTTATCTTCTGTATCTACATCATCGATATAATTTTATATAAACTTTACTTTTTGTTCTGGTAGTTTATAACATCTACTATCATTCTTTGTTAAATCAAACTTGACTTGCAGATCATCTTCATTACATCCACCAATATCTTCATCCTCGTCATCTTCTATAATTTCAAATAATTCAACTTTTTTATTAACAACATCTTTTAATAATTCATTCATATGTTCTTCATCTATTAAAATGCGGCTATCACCAGTTCCACAAGGAGGTTGTTGTCCAAGCATTACATTTGCTGATACTCCATTTACTTTATCATATTCTGAAAATATACTTGCATTAATTAACATATCAGTAGTTTCTTCGAAAGATGATTTTGCCAATGGTCCTATATCACCTCTGTTAATACCGTGTCTATCAATAGACATCAATTGTCCCTTGTAAGTCATTGTATCAATCAATAGTGACATATGTCTGTAATTCATAGAACCTTCGCTTGTAACGGCGATAAGCTCTTTGTATAAAGCATTTCTTGCTGCTTCAATCCCAAGAGTATCGTAAATTTCACGAATATCATTTGAAATAGTTCTTGTAGAATCTATATTTGGGTTAGAAAGAATATCTATTAAATTTGTACCATCAGTATCAAGAACCCATTCGACAATATTATCAAATACATTAGATTCTTCGTTATATTTAGTATATTTCTTCTTATTCAACGATACTTTCTTAATACCTTTGTATCCTTTTAATAATATTTGATATACAATATTATGTTCTATCGCTTTAATTGTTGCAATTTCGTCTTTATCATCAATATCTTTTAATGCTATTTCTGTTAATTTAACACGGAATATACATTCTTCTGCATTATCATCGCTATATACACAATCTACGTATTTATCATAAGCAGAGTTTATTTTGGTATATATATCTATCATCTTTAGATTGAATAAATTCATTTTAGTTTTATCAAATACTAATCTTAATACCCAAGGTGATGTACTACGTGCTTTACAAACATTACTTTCTAATTCTTCAAACTCTTTGTATATTTTCATAATTCCTTGGTCTTTGCTTATATTTGTTTCATAATATTCTCCATTATCCCAATATATTTCACTATATTGAAGAATATCAGCCAACTTTGTTATTTCTATAGAGTTCTTAATATTCATAGCATGATTTTTTGTTATATTAATACGTTCATCTGTTACATCTCCATCTTCGTTAATTTCAGGATTTACAATACTTGCTACATCTTGTTTCATGTAAATTATCAAAGTAGGAGTTTTAGTTTTTTTTGTAGCTGACAGAATTTCTTTAAGACGAGGAACACCTGATGTTGCCTTAACAGCGGCAGCTGTTCCTGATACGTGGAATGAATCAAGTGTCATTTGTGTTCCTAATTCGCCAATTGTTTGAGCTGCGACAATACCAACCATTTCACCAGCAGGAGCAATTGCTTGATTAAAATGTTCGTATATTTGAGATACAATCCAATCAAAAATATCTTTTGTAAAATGGAAATGAAATATAAGTTTTTTAGGATTTAAATGAAGTCTTAATAATATATTAAAATATAACATTCCTTGAATAGTATCTTTTATATAAAGATCTGTTGTTAGTTTTGATATAGTATCTAAAACATGATCGGGTGTTAAATCTGTTTTTATTGCGGTAATACCAATTGATTTTAATCTTTTAGATGCTGTATTAATGATACGGTCAAATGGAATTGGATAATTGATAACCTTTTTCTTTTCTCCCGCGAAAATATTTTTAATGAGAAAATGTTTATCTTCTAACATTTTATCAAAATGATTTGAACATTTTGAATATGTTTTTTCATTTATTGAAACAAATGCTTCTTTAGTCATATGAACGCTTGCATTATCACTTGCTTTTAAATTATACATTTGATCTATTTCAAGCGTATTCATATCAATTGTGTTAATAAATTGAACCTCAATTTTACAACCATCCATTCCATCTTCTCCATATAAATACTGAATAATAGAACCATTTGCTGTTCGCACAGTATTATCATAATAAACTTTAGAATCTTCCATTGCTTTAACTAATCTTCTCTGAATGTAACCAGTTTCTGATGTTTTAACTGCTGTATCAATTAGACCTTCTCTACCACCCATAGCATGAAAGAAAACTTCTTGTGGTGTTAGACCAGAAATGAAACTGTTTTTTACAAAACCTCTTGCTTCAGGTCCATCATCATATTTGGTAAAATGAGGGAGTGTTCTATCTGTAAAACCATATGTAATACGTTTCCCATCTACATTTTGTTGTCCGACGCATGCAATCATTTGTGCTACATTTGTTTCTTTACCTTTTGAACCAGATTTAACCATATTAATCATTCTATTTGTTTTTTCGTCAATTTGAGATAAACCTATTTTTCCAACTTCACTTGTAGTTTCATTAAGAATGCCTATGATTTCTCTCTCGATATATTCTTCATTATTGAAAATACTATTATTATCTATAGTTCCTCTGCGAATTTCATCAAGTTTATCATATGCTTTTTTTTTCATTTCTTTGATTTTATTTTTTAGTTTATCATCTGTTTCTTTATCTGTTACTAAATCGCTAATACCAACACTAAAACCTGATGTTAACAACCATCTGCAAATAAGTCTTTGTGTATTATCAAGAAACTTACGAACCTCGAAAGGACCATAGTCATGATAAATTACAGGTATTAATCCTGTAGATATACCGTGAAATACAGATTTATCAAGATTTCCAGCCTCAATAACACTATTATTAATAATAAATTTTTCATCTTTTTTATTTTTTCTATTAATGAAAAGACCAGGTGGTAATATTTGCGAATATGCGTCTTTTCCAGAATACATATAGTTTTCATCAGGTTCAGGCAATTTACCACCAAAATAACTATTAATCATTTGAATATTGGCTAAAGTTTTATCCTGAATTTTAGTAATATCTTTCGTTAATCTAAAAGATCCTAATAAAGTATCTTGTACAACTTCAATGATAGGCTTACCATCTCTCGGTGCTAAAATCATATATGGTACCGCAGCAATATCCATTAATTCATTCATAGTCTGAACGCTTTGTGGGCAATGCAAATTCATTTCATCGCCATCAAAATCAGCATTATATGGAGGAGTATCAAGAACATTAAGACGAAATGTTTGGAATGGCATAATAACAACCTTATGACACATCATTGACATTTTGTGAAGAGAAGGCTGTCTGTTAAATAGAATATAATCTCCATTTGTAAGATGACGATGTACAATATCACCATGTTTTAATTCTTTAGCATTAACTTCTAAATCCTGCGAATATTTAAGATTTGTTGTCATATTTTCTTTTTTAATATATTTAGCACCAGGCCAATTATCTGAACCGTTTTTAATTAATTCTCTCATTTTATCAATATTATATTCATTTACAATTTCTGGGAATGTAATATTAATAGCAACCTTGATAGGAACACCCAATTCGTCAATGCTAATATAAGGGTCTGGTGTAATTACAGATCTCGCAGATTGATCTACGCGTTTTCCATTAAGATTACCGCGAATACGCCCTTCTTTTTTTTTCATACGATCTGATACTGATTTAAGTTTTCTACCATTTCTCTGTTGAGAAGGAGCAAGCCCTGGAATTTGATTATTTACAAAAGTAAATACATGATATTGAAGAAGCATAGTAATATATTTTATAGTATCTTCAGATGACCCTTTGTTAATTTTATCGCGAATACTATTATTTGTTTTAATAATATCACTTAACTTATGTGTCAAATCATCTTCGCGTCTTTGCCCATTTTCTTCAATAATACTTGGTCTTACAGCTGGTGGTGGAACAGGGAGAACAGTACAAATCATATACTCTGGTCTATTCCATTTAGGATTAAAACCCATCATATCCATTTCTTTGTCTGTAATACGTTTAAATATTCTAAGAATATCATCAGCTGTAAATTCTTGTATAATTTTATCCAAAGGTGGTTCTTGCTTTTTATCTTTCCATTCAGCCATTATTTTCATAGCATTTTCTTTTTGATATTTTGTAGGTTGTACAGCACCACATCCAACAACACCGTCATCACCGCAAACACGCAATTTAGTTGTTGTATTGCATAATTTATAATATGTATCCCATCTTTTTTGATTATTTTTTATAGATAGAATACGTACCATATCATTCTTGAAGTCTTTGTGTGTTGTTTCTGGAGAAATCAAACATTTAGAACATTTGTAACATACACAATTTAGTAATTTTTTAACAATATCAAAAAACATAGCTTGAAATACTGGTTTTGCTAAAACAATATGACCGAAATGACCCGGACAAAATATATTTTTTTGCTCACAAGTGCAACATATGCGATTATGTTCTAATACCCCCATTCTTGAATCAAATAAACCACCGACAATAGGTTCGCTTCCTGAATATGTATCTGTTTTGTTGATTTCTACGACAGATCTTTTAATAATTTCATCGGGTCCCAAAACACTAAATTGAATACCTGTAACATCTTGGATTTCGACTTTTTGATCGTCATATGATAGTTCGGGATAAATAGACATATCTCTTAATAATAGTAGTTAAAATAACTCGTCTTATGTTTAAACTATTTTATATTTATCAATTTTTTAAAAAAAGTAGTAAAACTTTATGAATTATTATTATAAATTATTAAAAAGTCTTTATAAAAATATATAAATGATATAATAAAAATTATCATTATAATAGTTAATATAATATAATAACCATACCATAAGTTTCGCAAAGGAACCCCTTTATATGGCATAGATAATATAGAAATTAAAAAACTTGATGGTAAAAATACAGTCGCAACTATAGTCAATATCCTTGATGTTCCAGAATCTAAATATGCTATTCTTTGCATAGTTCCTCTACGCGTTTGCTCTAAATTATTATATAGGTTATCAATATTATTTTTAAATATTGTAATTCTATTTTTAAATATTAGATGATCTTTATTTTTAGTTTTATCATAATCAACATCAATTACTATACGGGATGTTACCATAATCATATCTTTGATTAGATTACTATAATTTAATGTATAAAGCAATAATTTGTCAGTATATTCGATAATATGATAGCTATCGAAAAAATTTATGAATGTTACCTTTTTCTTAATATTATACAATATTTCATCTATTCTACGATAATCTTTTTCACACTTATCAATAATATCAACAAATGTATTTAATAATTTATTTTCACTATTTAAAAAGTTTAATACATCAATATCTTCAACGATAATATATTTTTTTTTATCTAATGCAAAAACAATTTTATATATATTCATATACGGAATATTACTTTTTAAAAGAGATGAATAATCCAATCCTTTTTCATAAAAAGTGTTCTTTAAACATTTATCTATATTTTTTGATACTTCATCACCCATATCTGGTAATAAAATAGAAAAGTAAAAAGTTTTATCGTTAATCAAAATTTTATCATGATTGTTTAATATTTTATTTAATGATGTTATATTAACATTTTCCAAAATCTTGTCTATATTCTTATACTCGATTATTTCAGATTCCATTATTATATTTAATAAATAAGGATATAATTCTTATTAATAATAAGATTGTAAAAATAATTCGCTGCTAGCAGGGATTGAACCTGCGACAACTCGGTTAACAGCCGAGTGCTCTAACCAACTGAGCTATAGCAGCAAGAGGTTTCCCCCCTTATACATACTATGTATATTATCCTTATATAATTATTGTAAATATATACTTTTTTCTATATTATTTATTATTTCTGTAAAAATCTCATTTATATATTTTTCATAAGATTCTTTATCTGGTAAATTAATATTTATTCGCGTATTTATACAAACCTCTATTATTTTATCTTCGTGTTCTGTAATTTCTACATTATTAACAACACTTATTAAATCAAAACATTTAATAAGTGCATCATATATTAGTTTAAAATTGTTAATTCTAAACTTGCTTTTAATCTTTTTATATTTTGATCCATTTTTTTTAATTTTATGTTTAATAACCATTCGTAAATATTTTTTATCTTCATTTATATAATTAAGTATAGTATCTGGCATAGATTCAACATATATATATATATCCTCTTTTTTCTGCATAACTCCTTTTTTAACATTCCAATCGCTAATATTCCATTCTTTTATATCATATACAGACCCAAGATTATGTTTTTTCGAGTTGTATATTCTTTGAAATACTTCCTCAAATTTTATATTTTCAACAAATATAGTTTTTTTTAAGTTTATCATATTTTATATAACTTCAGTCATATTTTTTATATACAAATCTTTTAAAGGTTTGTATGTATTTTCATTAATAATTTTTTCATCAAATAGCCATTTTTTTGATAATATATTATATCTATGATTTTCATTAAAAAGAATATTGACGAATATATACATCACAAATACAATAATAAAACTTTTAACTATACATTTCGTTGTCATTAATATTATGCAAAATAATATGATAGTTTGAAATATTGGATTATTTATCAACTTTTGTTGTGCAGGCGTAAGTTCTATTCTTAAATATCTTCCCCCAATTTGAACTAATACAATAAAAAGCATAGATAATGGCTCTAATGTACTGATTCCTTCTATACTTGGTAAAAATGACATAATACTATTTTTTGTGAAGAATATATTTATATAAAAGAATTGTATGTTTTTATACTTTCGGATTTATCATTGAGATCTTTGAAAAGTTTTAATTTATTAATTATTATATCATTGATATCTTTGTATCCTTTCTCTGGTTTTTCCACAATTGGTTTTTCAATATCTTCTTTATTTTTATTAATATCTTTAGAAGAGTTTTTTTCTATCACAACAGATGCATCTGTAAAAAAATCACCTTCTGTGAAAATTATAATATCTAAAACTAATGCTATTAATGACAATGATAATAATAAACCTATTGTCAAATCCCATTGTAATACATATAAGTTTATTATAAATAGAATTAGAAATATCCATGGGTTATCTATAATTTCGAGTATATCTTCAGGATATGCTGCCGCTGGTCGTAACCCCAATATTAACAAATATGCTATTAAAAATCCAGTAATAATTCCTTTAAATATTATATTTATATCTAAATCAAAATCTTTCATTATTGTTCTTTACAATTATATTATATAAATATTTTATTATTGTTTTTCTTTCCTTTTTGTATAATAGAGAGATTAAGTTCATAAATTATTTATATAATGAATTATTCAACTTTACAAGAAGCTTATAATATAGATAGTTTTGGAAAAAGCAATAAAAGCACTATACGCAAACAAATATCAAATGATTTAAACACAAAAAAAAGAGGAGAAAATGAAAGTATGAATAAACAAGGACCTTCGCATATGGATTCAAATAAAAGAGTTTTAGACAATGATAATATAATTGATTATAATCAATATATGAAAAATATGGGCGGAACATGTGCTCCTATACAAGCACCTTCTTATACAACTCCAATATCAAGTGAATGTAAAAAAGAATTTAAAAAGGTAATGGATGTATATACCGAAGAAAAATTTAATACAGGGAATAATTATGATGTAACTGATATACATAAGGACGATGTTATGCCTTATTATGACGAGGAATTGGAACAATATTTTGATATAAATAATTTAGTTGACGAGGTAAATTATAATTCAAATATGAAAAAAAATCAATATATGCCAAATACAAATAAAAACTCATATGCGAATAATAATACAGGAGAATATTCAAATAATAATGAATTGTCTTCGATTGGTAATAATTTATTAAGTTCAAAAGAGTATAATTTAAGTGTTGCGGAAAGGAATAAGGCAAATGAAGCTTTGTTTTATTTGAAAAACTTGGAAAAAAAAATAAATAATGATGAAAAAAATGCTATTTTAAATCAACTAAATGAATCTAATGACATGGGTAAAAATGGATATGGTAATTTTTACAAACAAGAACAATCTAAACCTCCAATTATTTTAAATCAGGTTAAAGAAGAAAACAAATTTAAACAGGTTGAAGAAGAAAAAGAAGTTAAACAGGTTAAAGAAGAAAACGAAGTTAAACATGTTAAAGAAAATAATGATTCAAGATATAATTATATGAATACATTTATAAATTTTTTTGTATTTTTATTATTTGGAATAGTAATAATTTTATTATGTGATTATATAGTTGAGATTTCGATTCAAATAGGTATGAAAAGAACTGTTAATATATTAGAACCTTATATTAGAAATCAAATACCATTACAAAATAATCTATATAATCAATTGACTTCGACACAATCTTATCAATCTCCATCTATATCAAATTATGATATGACATTATTGCCTAGAACTAACTAAAAATGATATATATAAGATTTAAATTATTATAATACTTAATTCTATTTATCAATTATGTTGTTAAATATCGGAGATCTTGTTAATAAATCAATTGTGATTGGAGAAGATTCTTTAAAAAATATTATTAATAAAGATACTTGGTGGTATCCTTCTAAAAATGGAAAGAATAGAATAATGATATGCGGAACTTACCCAATAGGTACAAGTAATGGATATTCTAAAGTTATATATTACATATCAAAATATCTTGGAAAATACGAAGATATAGATTTAACCATTTATGGTTTTCAAAATGTATCTAATACAAAAGGTAAAGAAACAAGAAACGGTATTCCATCATGTGTTAAAATACACGATGCTATGGCGACAGAAGAACCTAAAAGAAATGGTTTTGGGGAATTGGAAATTGGAGATTTTATTAAAAAAAATCCTCAAGATATTATTATTATTTTTAATGATAGTATTATAACATCTGCAATGACAAGTACGATTATTAAAGAATGTGGGGGGGATGAGAGAAAAAACTACAAACTTATTTCATATATGGATCAAGTATATCCTTATCAAAAAAAATCTTATATTGAACTTCTAAATATATATTATGATGGAATTATAGCTTTTACTCCTTACTGGAGAGATATAGCTAGAAAATTAGGAATTAGTAATAAAATACCTATTTATACATTTCCTCATGGTTTTGACACTAATCTATATTATCCTATTCCAAAAAATGTTGCAAGAACTTATTTTGGTTATAACGACGACGACTTTATGGTTCTTAACTTAAATAGAAATCAACCACGAAAATGTTGGGATCATACAATTATTGCTTGGGTTGAATTTGTAGAAATGTATTATAATGTTAATGTATTAAAAGATAATAAAGATTACGTTGTAAATGAAAATACTTCTAGACCTATTAAATTAATAATTGGAACACAAATAGATGGTTATTGGGATCTAATGGATGTTTTGGAAAATGAAGTAAAAATTAGAAATATACCATTGGATTATGTTAAAAATACAATTGTTGAAGTTCCGACACCACAACAATTATCAGATAAAGAAATTAATATTCTTTACAATTGCTGTGACGTAGGATGTAATAATTGTAATGGAGGGGGATTTGAATTAACTGTTTTTGAATGTCTTGGATTGGGAAAACCCCAGGTAGCATCTTTTATTGGAGGAATACGCGAATATATTGATGAAAATAATTCCACACCTATAAAGTCAAATATATATCATTATTTAGATAATAAATCTAACGGTATTGGTGGTAAAGTTGAAATAACAGACCCTCGTGAGTTTGCTTTAGGATTTTGGAAATATTTTTGCAATCCAGAATTAGGACATCTTCATGGAAAAAACGGAAGAGAAAATATTCTTAAAAATTACAGATGGGAGACACTTATCAAATATTTTTATAAAAATATTTTATCAGATATTATAAAAATTGATACTGTTTAATATATTGATAGTAATAATAAATGTCTGCTTTATTTATCGATACTGAAACAAACGGATTACCTGATTCTACAAATATGAATTGGGGAGAATATCCAAAATATAATAAATTAAAATGTTACGATAATGCACGTATCGTACAAATATCGTTTATTGTAACAGATAAAAATTTTAATTTTATGGAAAGTCAAGATTACACTATTAAACGCGAAGGTTTTACAATTGATAATGAAAAGTTTCACGGAATTACAAATGAAATATCTGATAATGGCGTTGATTTCTCTACCGCAATTGATAAACTATACGAAGCTATAAAAAAAACAACTCATATTATAACACATAATATTGCTTTTGATATTAATGTTATATTATCCGAATTATATCGCAGAAAAAGATTTGATATCATTGCAGAACTTAAAAAGAAAGAATTGTTATGTACTATGAAACATTGTAAAAACATTGTAAAAATTATTAATAAGTTTGGAAAAAATAAAAATCCATCACTCAATGAACTTTATGTATTTTGTTTTAAAGAAAATATTGAAAAAGCACACAATTCAAAATATGATGTATTAAACTTGCATAAGGTTATTAAGAAAATGTATGACGACAATATTTTAGGATATAAACTTGTTAAGTAATAATACTTTTATATAACATATACATACTTGTTTTTCTCCCTTTTGTATTATCTATTATATTATTTAACAGATCTTTATAAATAGATACTATATCATCGTTTAATATAAATATGTAAATTATATATGTTGTTATAAATATTAATGTAAATAGTATATCTATATTTTTTATATTATTTCTCCATATTAACAATATTAATGGTATTTTTATTATTACATTTATAATTACGAAATAGAGAAGATTCGTATTTTCATTATAATAATAAATTATTATATTTATTGTTATAATGAAAAATAATGATGAAATATATAATAATAATATTGGGTTATATGGAAAAATATTTATAATATATCCAATAGAATATATTATAATCCAAGAAGTAAGTAGTTTATCTACTGTAATAATTTTACTTTTCATTTAATAAAATAAGTACATAATTTTACAAAACTAAATATTAATATAATAATAATAATAAATTATGTACTCAAAATTATAACTCTAACTCATACAAACAGATTGGGATTATCTCTGTATATCGAACTAATGTTTCAACCTCTCCATACATATCTGGCATACAATAAGGTGCATTATCAGTCTCATTAATTACATATAAATTTCTATATAAATTACTTGTATCTTTTTGAATATTTCTCATTCCGTGATTAGAGAAATATAAAGAATATTTGTTCCCAAGATTATTAGCATCGTCAATAATAAGTTGATGTTCTATTGTATGTTCGATAATTTTAACAATATCTTTGCATCTATGGGGTTTAATATAATTATATATTTCTTCTTCAAATATTTATTTTGTTGTTTTTTGCTATATATATTCAAATATATAACAGTCGTTAAATATGTTTTCCATCAAGAAGTCTTTAACCATTGAATTGACTATCTGTTTTTCCATAGTCATATTATATTATGTTTGATAAAGATATCAAAAAAGTCTGTGTTGATTTTGTTTGAATTTACCGAATATATCTTGTATCAGTGCTTGATTGTGTGATAAGGATAATTCAAACCTTATACAGTCAATTTTATAATTTTTTATAACCTTTTTTATGCGATTTCATTTTTTTTATAATTTTGAGTACATAATTTTATAAATATAAAGAAATATAAATAAATAAATAAATTATAAAAATTATAAATTATGTACTCAAAATTATAAAAAAAGAAATCTAAATAAATAAATAAATTATAAAAAATATAAATTATGTACTCAAAATTATAAAAAATGAAATCTAAATAAATAAATAAATTATAAAAAATATAAATTATGTACTCAAAATTATAAAAAATGAAATCTAAATATAAGTATAAGTATATAAGGTCAAATATAATAAATGACATCATATAACTCATATACTTTTCAACATATTGAAAAAACAGAAAAAGAAAATATCAAATATATAAATGACATTATCATTGATGATAATTATCTTTGCGAAAATTTCCCTGATAGTATTAATTTTAAAAATTATTTCTCTCTCTTACTTAACATACACGATAGTAATAAGCATTTAAAAACGTTTATCAACTTTCGTAATAATACAGATGACTGTCTGTGTTGTGGGGAAAATAGTAATATTAGAATATGTAAATCAGAATTTATAATTGAATATAGGGTTGATAATACTCTTGATTTGTGTGAAAATAGAGGGTTGTATATAAATATTACTTCAAACAAGGATTGTTTATATATGTGCGAGCATTGCAAATACAATATTGAAAAAATGCAAGAAAAAAAAGAAGTTTCTTCATGTTCAATACAAAATACCGAAAACAAGATTTTTAAAAATATTATTTATATAATATGGAAAAAAGATAAATATCCTCTTAATATTGTTAGTATTTTGCAAAAATAATTTAATATAATTACATCATAAATAATAGGTACAGATTAATTTGTTCTAAAAAATAAAAAATTGACCATGTAAGGTTGAATTATCCTTATCACCTAACCTAGCACTGATACAAGATATATCGATAACCTCATACAAAAAAAGAGCAAATAACCTATATAAATTATGACTACAGAAACGAATACTGTCAATTCAATGGTTAAAGACTTCTTGATGGAAAACATATTTGATGACTGTTATGTATTTGAATATATAGAGCAAATCATTACAAAAAAAATATTTGAAGAAGAAGAAATATTTAATCATATTAAACCTGTGAGACGTAAAGATATAGTTAAAATTAATGAAGATGTTTTTGAACATAAATCAATTATCGAAGATGCTAACAATCTTGGAAACAAATTTTCCTTCTTCTTCTTTGAACGTGAAGGTGAAGATGTAAAAAATAAAAAATTATATCGCGAATTACTCGTAGTAGATATTGAATATGACGCGCCTCGTATTATTTATGATACAGAAGGTAGTAATGATAATGCACTATTGCAATACTCTGTTATAATACCTATTTCTTTGTACGAAATAGAATTGTAGATCTTAAATTATTTATATTAATTACATATTATTTTTTACCTATTTTTATATTTGGAGGACTTTTGCATCTTTTTGTTTTTAAATTGCATATTTTATCTATTACTAAACAATCTTGAACGCAAGGTTTTTCCGCCCATTTTTCCGACAAAATCAATGTTTGTCCACTCTCTCTTCTTTTTAACTCGTCTATTAAGATATATTTGTTATTTTTTTTTATATATTCATTTTTATCTTTAATATAAATATTCTTTCTAACATTTCTTACATAATCCTTTCTGTCATATATATATGTATTATTAACCTCTTTAACCGATATTAAACTACTCATTCTATTTATTATAAATAAAAATAACTTTAATATAAACCACATAAATAAAAATTGATTTGCATTTTAATATAAATTTATATTAAAATGCAAGAAAATAAGTTAAAGTTATGTATTTTACCTACTCAGATGGGCAAAACATTTATAACAATAAAAAGTATTTTAGAAGAAATAACTGAAAATCCTTCAAAAGGAAGAAGTATTCATATTGTATTTACGATGAATACATTACTAAATAATAAACAATTTTCAAATAGACTTGAAGAAATCAATACTAAATATGGTGATAAATCAGTATGTGTATTTTCTTCAAAATATGATGGAAACTTATTTCACATAAAAAGTTTAAAAGGATTAATCAATTTTTCTAATAAGATTGACAATTTACCACATATTATAATTGCTTGTAGTAATAATAGACGTTTTAAAGATTGCTTTAACTATATAGAATATCTTGAAAAAGAAAAAACTTTATTTAAAAGATGTTTTGTATATTTTGACGAATTGCATAAATATATTACAAATAAGAAATATAATTTACGTTCAAATATAGAATATGCTAATAATTTAAATATAGTATCTGGGATAATTGCTATGTCTGCTACACCAGATACTATATGGAGTATTAATGGTTTTTGGTCTAAAATAAACATTATTAAACTATATGAATATAATGAAGATAATTATGCAGGTGTTGAAGATATTGTATTTGAATGTATGGAGAATAATTCTTCTAACGAAATTGAAGGATATACTTTCAATGAAAATTACAATGTAAATTATATAGATGCAATTCTTAAAAAACATCCAACAATATTAGATAATAATACACGAACATTTATTCCTGCATTAAATAAGAGAAAAACTCATATATATGTACGTAATTTGATATTTCAACATAATAAAAATAGTATAGTAATTACATTGAATGGTATAGATAAATCAATACAATATTATTATAATGATAATTTGACTACTATACCATTAATTTTTAATAGTGGCGAATTAGGTGATACCATTGGTGAATATTTAGAAGAATTTAATTTATTAGAAAGACCTGTTATATTTACTGGTTTTCTTTGTGTTGGAATGGGACAAACATTGATATCTGAAAAACTTGGAAGTTTTACATCAGCAATATTTGGATATATTAATATTAGAAATGATAATATGTATCAATTATTTGGAAGAATTACAGGAAGAATAAAACATTGGGGCGATAACTATATTAAACCAACCGTATATTGTCCTATATTTTGTAAAAATATATGTTATTTAATGGAAAAATGTGCTAAAAATATAGTATTAAAGCATAATGGTGAATTGTTGAATAATGATATTTATAGAGAGCCTATAAATAATGATAAATTAATTATCAATAATTTTATGGCAAAGACAACTGAATATTATGAATTTCCAAATCCTCTTAAAAGTATAGAAGATGTAAATTCAGCATTAATTGAAATATTTAAAGTAAAACTTGATATTGACAATTTTATTATTATTGATAATTATTATATATCTAAAAATCTTAAAAAATGGTATAAAAAAAATATGAGAGATTTAATATCGTCAGATAGACTTTTATTTGAAACTTATAAAAAAATACCAATCGGATTAAATCTATCTAAAATAAAAAAACATTCTTTCTTGATATATCCTGTTTATAATAATGAAAAGTCCATAGATGTAAAATATTATATTAGATATTGTTTATAATTTTATCTTTATACCCACCATAAATACATATTATTTTTATATATTTTTTATAATTTTATCTTTATACCCACCATAAATACATATTATTTTTATATATTTTTTATATTATTTTACCTAATATAAAAAATATATAAAAATAATAAAAATTGATAGGTGTATCTGTTATATAATAGATAACATAAGCAATGTCTTCTACTACTACTTCGTCTGCTTTGTCTGTTTCAAAAAATGCTATGATAGAATGCATCATTTGTATGAGCGAATGCACTCCTTCAGCAATTAAGAAATGTATTTATTGCGATTTTGAATGTTGCTCTACATGTTTAAAATATCATGTTGAAACAACTCTTAAAGTAGAAAAAAATTGCATGAATTGTAAAAAAAGATTTACACGCATTACTCTTATTTCTCTACTAGGTAAATCTTACATTGATAAATTATATCGCGAAAATATCAAAGAGTTAGTTTTTAAGGAAGAAAAAATGCTTATACCTCGTTCTCTTCCTGAATTAGAGAGAAGAATAAATATAAACATTGGTAGTTCGAATATTAAAGATATGGAAAAGTTATTTGTAGATAAAATATCAAATGGCGAAATTATAACTGATACTATTGAATATTACGAGAATAAATATAAGATTATGGCACATAGAGAACATTTTAAACTTGTATGTGCTAATTCTAATGTAAAGAAAGATGATACATTGAAAATAAAACAATATAAGTTTCCTTGTGAAAATAACGAATGTTGTGGATTTGTAAACTCTTCCTGGTATTGTTCTCTATGTGAGAAAACAACATGTAAAAATTGTCATTTAATCAAAGAAGATGATCATGTTTGCGATCAAGGAGATATTGATACAGCTATACTTATTAAAAAGGATAGCAAACCCTGTCCAAAATGTAATATTTCCATAATGAAGTCTTCGGGATGCGATCAAATGTGGTGCGTATCGTGTCATACAACATTTGATTGGAAAACATTGGTTATCAAAACATCGGGTGTTCTTCACAATCCAGAATACTTTAGATATATGCGCGAACACGGTGTAGTTATACCTCGTAATCCAAATGATAATCCTTGCGAAGATCATTTTGCAACTTGTTTCAATATTCTAACATCTATAAACAGAACAGCTCTTGATCTACAGAAAGATAAACAATATCAAATAGACATTATAAAAAATGGAGAAATTGTTATTATATCTGAATATATGATGTTATATGTAAAACACCATAAGGTTATGATAACATCTGATATTAATAAATTAGCAAAAGAAGATGCTTTAAAAAGATTGGAAGATGCTAAAGCAAAAGTAGAAATATTTAATGTTGGTGATGTATTTAATTCAAATTATATATCTACACTATTTAATTTATATCGTGATATAAATCATATTGAATTTGTAGAATTGCATAATATGAGAGGAACAATTGAAAATCATGAAATTTTCAAAGATAGACAAAGACTTATGTATCTTGAAAAAAATATTACAGAGGAAGTTTATAAAAGAAACTTGATGAAAAGATTGAAAGAAATTGAGTTTTTAGAAGAATCTATTTGTTTTCATACAAGTATTAGCGAAGTATGTAAAGCATTCTTTATCAATACAGTTTATAATTTACAAACAGAAATAGACAATTCTATTAAAAGTAAAATATTACCTAAACTTCGCAAATCAGAATCTTTTATAAAATTAAAAGAATTTGTAAAGGACATTAAAAAAAATAGTAGAATGGTTAAAGATTTATATGGTTATACACGTATTGACTTCATACCATCAATTGTAAATAGTTGTTAAAAAATAACATAATATTTTGTATTAGTATTTTCATATTTTATTTTTTATACATTATATATAAAAAAATGATTATAGTTTTATAATATTAATAATTGTAGAAAATAAAATGTATTCTAAATTATCACACGAATTAACTAAAAAAATAAGTAAGGAAGAAAAAAAATTAAATGGTATATTTTTTACACCACCAGAAACAATAAATAAAACTATTAATTTACTTGAACCATATATGAAAAGTATTAAAGAAGTATTAGAACCTTCTTGTGGTTCTTGTGAATATATTTTATCATTAACTGAAAAATATAAAAATATAAAAATAACAGGAATAGAATTAAATAATATTATTTATGAATCTATAAAGACAATTGAAAATAATAATATAAAGATTTATAATGAAAACTTTTTAGAATATAATGAAGATATAAAATACGACTTGATAATTGGAAATCCTCCTTATTTTGTAATGAAAAAAAATGATGTTGATAATCAATATTATAAATATTTCGAAGGAAGACCTAATATATTTATATTGTTTATCATTAAATCATTGCGTATTCTTAATGATAATGGAATATTAAGTTTTGTATTACCAAAAAGTTTCTTAAATTGTTTATATTATGATAAAACGCGAAAATATATAAATGATAATTATCAAATATTACATATTATTGAATATGATGACCCTTATATTGAAACAACCCAAGAAACAATAACGTTAATCATAAAAAAAATAAATAAAGATATTAAAAATACAGAATATATTATTAACATAGAAGGTTTTACAATATTTGGAACTCCTGAAAATATTATAAAATTGAGATTGTTATATAATAATTCAACGACATTAAATAATTTAGGATTTACTATCAATGTTGGAAATATTGTATGGAATCAATGTAAAAAAGAATTATCAAATGATAGTGATAAAACATTACTAATATATAGCTCTGATATAAAAAATAAAAGATTAGAAATACAATCTTATTCAAATAATGATAAAAAAAATTATATTGATAGAAAAGGTGATACAGGCCCTATATTAGTAATTAATAGAGGTTATGGTGTTGGTAAATATAGTTTTGATTATTGTTTAATAAATGAAGATAATGAATATTTAATTGAAAATCATTTAATATGTATAAAATATAAAAATGAAATTGACAAAGAAGATTTAATAAAACTTTATAAAAAAATTATTACATCTTTTGAAAATAAAAATACAATAGAGTTTATAAAGTTATATTTTGGAAATAATGCTATAAATACTACAGAATTATACAATATATTTCCAATTTATGATATTTGAAAAGCGGGAAAAGCAATTCCATTACCGTTCTTCCACCTTAATAAAATCTTTAATACATTTCCAGACTTTGTTGTAGCCAAATATCTTTGTCTATCTGGTTCTTTTATATATGACGTAATTATATAGTTATCTTGATTTACAGTTTCAAAATATATATTGTTATTTTTATAAAACATATAGTATTTATTTTTTTGCGTTTCTAGTAAATATTCGCTTAACATTTTAATATTAATAGAATATAAGTTTATAAATGATATTATACTATCTTTTGATTTTTTTTTAGATTCTTCGTAAAATTCTATATCTTCCTTAACTGCGGTATATTTACTACTTTTAATACAACCTTTATAATATTTTTTTTGATATTCATTAACACATAAAGGAGAATTAGAATGTATTTTTTTGATATATTCTTTTCTACACGGCAATATTAAACCATATTCATTTGAAAGTTTTTTTATATAATTATCATAATAATATTCTTCATAACTATATTCTAAATATTTAGAAGGTTTCATTGGTGAAATAAATTGTGGTATTTCTTTAATACATTCAGCATTAAACTTAAGTTCTACATTAAATTCTCGAGTATCGTTTATAATTATTTTAAAGTCATAATAATTATTGCGTCCAGCCTTAATTATACATTTTTGTTTTTGAATAATTATATTATTATCTTTACATAATTTATCTATATATTTATAGGTTTCATTTTTCAATTTTCTCCACCTAAAAGAGTATTTATAATAATTATCTGGAATTTTATTATTTATAATAGAACATATTACAATTTCTCTTTTATTATTATTACTATCATTCTTACACTTTGAAGATACATTAAAAGTATTAATATCATTATAATTAATTAATTCTTTTTTATAAATTACTTTTTCTAAATGTTGATATACAAGGTTACATTTTTTTATAAAAGTTTGTATTTTAAGTACATAACATTTACTTATATTTATCATAATATAATAATATTTTTTACTATTTGCAAATATCATTTTTTATTAATAAAATTATTGTATATTAATATACATATGATAAAGTGTTCTGACAGTAAAATAAGAAACCCTTTGACTGGAAGATGTATTAATATAAAAAAAATAAAAGAGATTGAAGATTGTAAAGAAGGTAAAATAAGAAACCCTTTGACTGGAAGATGTATTAATATAAAAAAAATAAAAGAGATTGAAGATTGTAAAGAAGGTAAAATAAGAAACCCTTTGACAGGAAGATGTATTAATATAAAAAAAATAAAAGATATTGAAGATTGTAAAGAAGGTAAAATAAGAAACCCTTTGACAGGAAGATGTATTAATATAAAAAAAATAAAAGATATTGAAGATTGTAAAGAAGGTAAAATAAGAAACCCTTTGACAGGAAGATGTATTAATATAAAAACAGATATTTCAAAAAGTTATATTGTGAAGAATAAAAATATTATAAAAAATTTAAAAATATTAGTAGATTATGAACATATTAATAATAACCATTTCAAATCCAGAGCATATACAAATGCTATTAGTTCTATAGAATTGATAGACTTTTCTATTAATAATATTGAAGATATAAAAAAAATAGATGATATTGGTATTAAAGTAAGAAATATCATTTTAGAACTTCTTAATACTGGTAAGATTTTAAGAGTTGAAAAAGCATTAAAAGATAATAGATATATTTTTTATAAAAGTTTTATTATATAGAGTAAAAAAATAATGAATAAGGTTTGTCCTGAAGGAAAAGTATTGAACCCTATTACAGGAAGATGTATAAATATAAAAGCTGTCAAACCAGTTAAAGATGATAAGGTTTGTCCTGAAGGAAAAGTATTGAACACTATTACAGGAAGATGTATAAATATAAAAGCTGTTAAACCAGTTAAAGATGATAAGGTTTGTCCTGAAGGAAAAGTATTGAACCCTATTACAGGAAGATGTATAAATATAAAAGCTGTTAAACCAGTTAAAGACGATAAGGTTTGTCCTGAAGGAAAAGTATTGAACCCTATTACAGGAAGATGTATAAATATAAAAGCTGTTAAACCAATTAAAATCAATAATGATCACATAGAAGGAAAAGTATTAGTTTCTACTTTTAATAAAAAACTTGTTATTGATAATAATAAACTTATTATTGATAATCTGAAAATATTAGTAGAATATGAAAATCTAAACAATAATATTTTTAAAGCAAGAGCTTACTCAAAGGTTATAAGTTCCATAGAGCAGATAGACTTTCAAATTAATAATATTGAAGATATAAAAAAAATAAATGGTGTAGGTGTTAAAATAGAGATAAAACTATTGGAACTTCTCAATACGGGAAAAATATTTATTGTCGATAAAGCATTAAAAGACCCTTATTATATTTTACACAAAAAATTAGGAAAAATATATGGAGTTGGAAATGTAAAAATAAAAGAACTAATGAAAAAAATAATGTATTTTGAAGAATTAAAAAATAAGCCCGAACTTCTAAATGATAAGCAAAAAATAGGATTAAAATATTATGAAGATATTAATACAAGAATACCCATGAATGAGGCAAAAAAACATTCTATTGTTATTGATAAAATATTTAAAAACATTTATACAAATATAGATTTTGAGATTGTCGGAAGTTATAGGAGAAAAAACAAAGATATGGGGGATATTGATATATTGATTAAAAATACTAATAATATAGATCTAAAGGTACTAATTAAAGAATTAAAAGATAAAGGATATATAATTGAAACACTTGCAGATGGAAAAAGTAAATTTATGGGATTATGCAAGTTATCTTCAAACATGCCTGCAAGAAGAATTGATATATTAATTACAAATCCAGAAACATATTATTTTGCATTATTATATTTCACAGGTTCTTTCACTTTTAATATATATATGAGAAAGGAAGCATTGAAGCAAAATATTTCATTATCAGAATATGGATTTAAAGATAAAAATAATAAATTGATTGATACAAGTGAAATAATAAAGTCAGAAGAAGATATTTTTAAATATTTGAAATTACCATATGTACTACCAGAACATAGATAATTGAAATATATAAGGGTATTTTATACATTATACTATAAATGTTTATAACTTATTATACAAACAATAAAGACGCTCGTACAATTTTGTCATATAT
>Ga0209702_10003495_pt1 | contig 24654 bp, 23 predicted proteins | sample FRY01_FD_187210 | JGI IMG/M metagenome (GOLD analysis project Ga0209702, IMG submission 187210) | Freshwater microbial communities from Lake Fryxell liftoff mats and glacier meltwater in Antarctica - FRY-01 (SPAdes) (version 2) | ecosystem: Environmental > Aquatic > Freshwater > Ice > Glacier... | reverse complement strand
CCAGCAGTTTGTATTCTACCGGCAGTTCAAAGCCCGTGCGCCCCACATTGAAGCTGGAGAAGTTGAAGCTGTCCCGCTCGCCGGTCACGGCCAGTTCCGCGGTTATCTCTTCCCCATCCCCATCCAGAAAAGTAACGGCCATACTCTCCACACCCAAAGCAAAGCGGCTGGCATAGCGCAGTTTTTGCAGCCGCTCGAAATGTTTTGTGCTGAAGGGGCCAGACCAGGCCACGGCTTCGTCAATGACTGCGCTGATGGGAATGTCGTCAAAGGCCAGAATCTCGCTGCCGGGGGCCATGCCCGCCTCTTCGGCTTCGCTGCCTGCCAGAACAAAGCTGGCGATCACCCGCCCGTCGTCCAGCTCCCGGATGGCGATGCCGATACCGCCCGCGGTGGCAAAGCGGAATTCGTCCTGCAGGAATGGCCCGCTCACGTGGCCGTCGGGGATGGACCAGGCGAAGTCACGCAGGGCTGTCAGATAGGCCAGCGAGTCCTGATTGTCGGCGGCTTCCTCGAAACGGGGTAGAAATTCCTCGCGCTTGGCCTCCCAATCGATGCCTTTATATTCAGTAAAGGCGTACTCTTTGGCGAGAATGTCCACAAATTTGTTGAAGGCGTCGGGATAGCTTTCGCCGGAAAGGTCTACCAGCGCCGTCCCTTCCGGCTCGATCAGATCGACGACCGGGTGGCGGGAGCGGTCGAAGGTGAAGGGGTCGGTGTCCAGATTGACGATTGTGTAGCCCTGGGGCAGGGTGACAATCGGGTCGTCTTCGGTAAAGAGCAGCCCGTCCTCACCCCAGCCAGAGGGAAAGCCCTGTTCGGCGTCTGGGCTGTAGAGCAGAAACTGGCCGCCCACAATCTCCCGCTCGGTGTCTGCGTCTTCGCTGACACGGGTGCTGGCATAGGCCGTTGACCAGCCACCGCCGTAGAGGTCACGCTCCTCCAGAAAGGGATCGCCGAAAGTGTTTGTCCAATAGGCGATGGCAAAAATCTGCACGCCCGGCTCCTCGGCTTCGTCCTGATCCACATCGCGCAGAGTGCCCTGGGGTTCGATGGGCAGGGCAATGGAATAACCAAAGGGAGAGGTGAAGAAGTCTGACGTAATCTGGCCGAGGGTCTGGGAAGCCAGGGGCATGAGGAAGCGCTCGTTGCGATCCACAAAGCCCGCCTGATCTTCCAAAATCACCAGCGGCGCGGCCACGCCGAGCGTAAAGAAGGGATTGGTGTAGGGCACTTCCCCGGTGATGCTGACCGGGCCGCCCTCGTCGTTGACAATATCCGCGGGGGGCGGCGCTTCGTCCTGGGCCAAACTGACCGGCGTAACGGTCAATGAGGCGATCATTGCCAGGGCGACAAGCGTCTGAATGAATTTGAGAAATCTTCGCTGCATAGGAATCTCCTTTGAAAAGGGATTGAGGATTGGATATTGGGGATTGGATATTTTATCGAAGGCCTCTGCGCTCGTACTCGATTACACTATCTAATATCTCTTCTAACGAGTGGGTAGGCGTCCAGCCGATGGCGTCGTGAATTTTGCGGATGTCTGGCACACGGCGGCGCATATCCTCGAAGCCGGGGGCGTAGGCTTCGCTGTAGGGAACGTACTCAATCTGGGAGCCGGAATCCGTATGATCGATCACAAGCTGGGCCAATTGGTTGATTGTCACCTCCCGGTTGCTGCCGATGTTGTAGACTTGGCCCGCTGTGCTTTCCGGTTTGTCCAGCAGGGCCACCAGCGCCTGCACCACATCGGCCACGTGGCAGAAGCAACGGCTCTGCTCGCCGTCACCGTAGACGGTAAGCAGCGCGCCGGTTAATCCCTGGCGCACAAAACGGGGGACAACCATCCCGTAGCGTCCTGTCTGGCGCGGCCCAACTGTATTGAAGAAACGGGCGATTGTCACGGGGAGATTGTACTCCTGGAAGGCGGCCAGCCCCAGAAATTCGTCCACCAGCTTGCTGGCCGCATAGCCCCAACGGCTGCGGCTGGACGGGCCGAGCAGCAGATCGCCCTCTTCGTTGAAGGGCAACTCCGCGCTCTTGCCGTAGACTTCGCTGGTGCTGGCGAGAATCGTGCGGCAGCGGTAGCGGCGGGCCGTCTTCAGCACAGCATCCGTACCCAGCACATTTGTCTCGATGGTTTCGGTTGGTTTTTCCACCACCAGTTGCACGCCCACCGCGGCGGCCAGATGCACAATCGCGTCGGCCTGGCTGGCCAAACGGTCCAACACCAGCGCGTTGTGGACCGATTCGATGGCGAAGCTGAAAGCCGGGTTGCCGGTCAAATGGGCGATGTGCTGAAAGTTGCCTGTGCTGAGATCGTCCAGCACGGCTACCGAATCGCCCCGGGCCAGCAGTGCTTCGGCCAGGTGGCTGCCGATAAAGCCTGCGCCGCCGGTGATGAGAATGTGCATAGGGTCTGCTCCTGAGTGGTAAGTACACTGTCTGCTCCGATTGTAGCGGGTGTGGGCAGGAACGTCAACCGCAGCTTTGCTGTTTTGCTGGTTGCTGGTTGCTGGGTTGCTGGTTGATTGGGCATATGCTTCTGGTCGAAACCGTTCAACTTCAGGTATACTGAAAATAATTCTACGGCTCGAACCGACAACAAATCGGTTAATGACCCAATCAACCAATTCCTCACGAAAGCGAGCGTATCCCCAAAATGAGCGACAATCCAACCAAAGGCGATATCGGCCTCATCGGTCTGGCTGTGATGGGCCAGAATCTCGTCCTGAATATGGAGCGCAACGGCTACACCGTCTCGGTCTACAACCGCACCACATCCAAAATGACCGACTTTGTGGCCGAAAACCCCGGCAAGAAGCTGATCCCCACGGAAACCCTGCCCGCATTGATCGATAGCCTGGCCCGTCCCCGGCGTGTGATGATGATGGTTCAGGCAGGGCGGCCTGTGGATCTGCTGATGAAGGATTTGCTGCCCCTTCTGGAGCCGGGCGATATTCTGATGGATGGGGGCAACAGCCTCTTTGCCGACACAGAACGGCGCGGCAAAGAAGTGGCCGACACGGGCATCGTCTATATGGGCGTGGGCGTCTCCGGCGGCGAGGAGGGCGCGCTCTGGGGGCCGAGCATTATGCCCGGCGGCCCGATTGAAGGCTGGAATGCGGTTGGTCCATTGCTCAATGCGATTGCGGCCAAAGCACCGGAGGATGGCAAGCCCTGCGTCACCTATCTGGGGCCGGGAGGCGCGGGCCATTATGTAAAAATGGTTCACAACGGCATCGAATACGGGGATATGCAGCTGATCGCCGAAGCCTACGACATCCTGCGCGGGGTGCTGGGCCTGACCGCGGCGGAACTGGCCGACGTCTTCACCGAATGGAATAGCGGCGAACTGGACAGTTATCTGATTGAGATCACCAGCAAGATTTTCCGTCGCATCGACGAAGAGACGGGCGACGCGCTGGTCAACCGGGTGTTGGACAAAGCCGCGCAAAAAGGCACGGGCAAGTGGACCAGCCAGAACGCGATGGACATCGGCGCGCCCATCCCCACCATCAACAGCGCGGTGACAGGGCGCATTATCTCCAGCCTGAAGGACGAGCGGGTAGCCGCCTCTGCGCTGCTGCCCGGACCCGACACTGGGCCTTATACCGGCGACCGCCAGGCATTGATCGACGCGGTGCGGGATGCGCTCTACGCCAGCAAAATCAGCGCCTATGCCCAGGGGATGTCCCTCCTGCGTATCGCCAGCCAGGAGTATAATTACAACCTGAATCTGGGCGAGATCGCCTCCATCTGGCGGGATGGCTGTATCATCCGCGCCCGCTTCCTCAACCGCATCACCGAAGCCTTCGAGCGGGACAACGGGCTGGTCAATCTGCTGATTGATGACCAGTTCCGACAGGCCGTCTCCCAGCGAATGCCCGCCTGGCGCAAAGTCGTCATCACCGCTATCGAGCGGGGTATCCCGACCCCAGCCTTCAGCGCCAGCCTGGCCTACTACGACAGCTATCGCACGGCTAACCTGCCCGCCAATCTGCTTCAGGCCCAGCGGGACTTCTTCGGGGCGCACACCTACGAGCGCACGGATAAGCCGGGCGTCTTCCACAGTTCGTGGGAATAGGGGGATTGGGTATGAACCGTTGGACTCTCGTCTTTTTCTCTATCCTTCTTCTCGGCAGCGGCTGGCTCTGGTGGACGCGCCTGCCCGCGGATGCGTCTACGGCTGTGCGCGAACCACAGCCAGCGGTTGGTCACCCCGCGCCGGATTTTACCCTCACGCGCTTTGATACGGGCGAAGAAACCCGTTTAAGCGATCTGCGGGGCAAGCCGGTGATCCTTAATTTCTGGGCCACCTGGTGTCGCCCCTGCCGGGCCGAGATGCCCGCGTTGCAGGCCACCTATGAACGCTACGGGGAGGATTTACTCGTCATCGGTGTGGATCAGGGCGAGGCGAGCGGGGTCGTCGGGCCATTTCTGGAGGAGTTCGGCATCACCTTCCCCATTTTGCTGGACGGTGATATGAGTGTGGGGCGGGAGTATCGCATTTTGGGGTTGCCCACTACATTCTTCATTGATAGCCAGGGCATTGTGCGCGGCGTCCACGCGGGGGAGATCAACAGCGCTATTCTGGCCGAGGGGATTGTGGATATTGCGCGGTAGGCAGAGTGAGAAGCAACACCCAAACAATCATCAAATCCGGCAACGCGTAGGACGCGTCGATCAGCCCGTGGGCCAGGGCCGCGGCGATGGCGGCCAGACAGCCCAGCGCCAGACCCGGATTTGTGCCGGTGCGTAGCTGTCGCCATAAACTGCGTGTACCGATTCCCAGCCAGAGCGCAGCCAGCAGCAGACCGGGCAGCCCCAGCCGGCTCCACCAGTCCAGTACAAAATTGTGGGGGTGATTCAGATTCGGGTCCTGCCAGGCCGCGGGCAGAATGTAGCCGCTGCGATAGGCATAGAGGAAGTTGTCTGGCCCCACACCCAGCCAGGGATGCTCCAGCGCCATCTGCCACGCGCTGCGCCAGAGATTGAGACGCAGACCGCCCGTCGTCCCTGCGCCAAAGTCGAGCAGCAGCCGAAAGCGCTCGGTCCCCAAAAAGGGCAATAGCCCCAACGCCACAATTCCGCCGATCCCCGCCAGCCACCAGAGAAAACGCAATGACTTGCCCTGGCGGGCCAGCAATACCGCGCCACCCACCCCCATCACCAGCAGCAGCGCGGGAATCCCCAGAAAGAGCGCGCCTTTGCTGAATGTCAGCACCAGCGCGGCCAATTGGGGCAGGAGGAGTATTGCGTACTGCGTACTGCGTATCCAGTGGTCTCGACGCCCGATGAAATACAGAATACGCAATACAGAATACGAACGCCCCAATCCCCAATCCCCAATCCCCAATATCCAATACCCAATCCCCACCGCCACTGTCCGCTCCAAATAGAGCGCCAAATTATTGGGCGATCCGTAGAGTCCCCGCACCCGCGTCACTCCCTCGGCCTGGATAATCATCTGCCCGCTGCCGAATTGCCAGAGCGCTATGAGCGCCACAGCCGTGCCTCCCAGCAGCCAGCCGTTGATAAGCACCCGACGGCTACGGGCCGGGTCATCCGACAGGCCGAAAATCCCAGCCAATAGCAGCGCAAATCCCCCCCCGGCCAGAAAGACCGTGCGCCATTCCCGCAGAGCCACACCCGTTTCCTGGCTGGCTACGGCAGAGAGTAGGGCAAGGGAGAGGAGGAGGGCGAGAAACAGAGATTGCGTATGGCGTATGGCGTATTGCATAGGGTGGCAGAGCCACAAAAAGTCTCCCGCAGAGGCGCAAAGACGCAGAGGAAAAGCGCGACTAACGCTCTTGACGTCGATCTTTTTGCCGTACGGAGTAGGTGGTGGCGACGCCGACACTTTTGCCTTCCCCCTTTGCCTTTTGCCTTTTTCTCCTCTGCGTTGAAAAAATATCCACCCAACACCCACCACGACCAGCCCGCCCCAAACGCCCACTTCAATCAGATTCAGGCTGCGTCCCGGCAGAATGGGCAGAGGAAATAAATAGAAAGGCAGTCCAAAAAGTAGTGTGGCAACCCACAACTCCGGGCGCATAAGTGCTGCCAAAGCCAGCAGCGCCAGACCCGCGTCGGTCAGCAGCCAACTGTCGAACACAACACCCGCGCCAATTGTCAGCAGCGCGACAGGCCAAAATCGCATCAGCCGTGGATGAAGACGAAAGAATGGAGCTTTGACTCGGATGGAGCGGATGTGGCCCCAGAAGTTCGACTTTTTCCGAAAAGTCGAACTTCTTCTCCCGCCAAAATAGAGACTCCACACCCCGGCCAGGACGAAAGCGGCGGCGGGCCAGAGGGGAGATGGGGCGGCAGGCAGAGCGTCCACGGCGACGGCGCGCAAAGGCGTCTGCCCCCAGCCCCGCCAGACTTCCACTTCGACTGTATGGGGGCCGTCGTCTTCAGCCCGATGGATGGGAACCCAGACCTCTGCCGTTTCCGTTGCGATTTGCTGTTCCGGGGCCAACAGCGGCTTATACCCCGCCGGTTGCCCCTGGCTGTTCTCATTGCCGGGGATGACCGCCAGCCGGTTGGCCGGTATGCCATCAACCATCACAAACAGATAGCTCCAATAGTCGCCCACCGCCAGTTGCAGGGCCAATTCACGCCCGCTGTAGACAAAAGAGAGACGCCCGGAGGGTTCGGCCCAGGGATCGCCTGGCTCGGCGGGGTCTGCGCCGCGGGGGGAGAGCCGCCAGCCATCGCTGTATTGAAAGACCGGGCTGTCCATCTGGGCCACAACGCCGGGGGTGAGAGCAGTGGCGAGCGATGGCGCGCGTGGGGGGGCAGAGACCTGCTCGACGGATTGACCCGCCGTCACAAACAGCCAACCGGCCCCGGCCAGGAAGCAGATCAGCGCACAAATCCACGGCAGCAGGGCGCGAAAAGGGCGGTGGCTTGAATTCGTTGGCACATTCGGTGTCGTTGTCATAGACGAATGGTATCATATCCCTTTTCCAAAGCCGCAAAATTGACGCCAGCCCGCCCGGTCGGGTATACTACTCGTCGCGCTTTGCGCCACTGGGCGAAAATAGCGCGACAGGAGATGGCTATGAACGAACAGAGTAGTGACGCAAGGAATCCATTGGACGAGGCGGCTGACGACCTGAGCGCCGGATTGACCGGCGATACGGTCGAAGTCAAGGACTCTGTGGTGGAAGAGGTGCATGGCGGCCAAGTGCGAATGGTCAACTCTGCGGCCCGTTCGTTGCGCGCCAGTGCGATGGACATGCGTGAATCAGCCGTCGCCACGGCCCAGGTGGATTCTCTGGAGATGCACGAATCGGTGGCGGGCGCGCTGGCGGGCAAAACTGTTACTGTCCACGGCGGAATGGTGGGCGCAATGGCGGCTGAAACGCTCAATGCCAACGAGACGACCGTTGGCCTGTTAGTGGCCGGAAAAGTCGAGGGGACTGTCAATGCCTTCCTTACTCCTGCCGCTGCGGCTGCGTTTGGCGCTGCGTTTGCTTTGACGTTTGCTCTCCTGCGCCTTGTGTTTAGGCGAAGATCCAAATAAAGTATTATCGCAGTTGCCCGGTGGACATCCGTTTCCTGACAACTGCTTATTGAATTTGTATGTACAGCGTGGTTCCGTGAATTGATACCAGAGGAGTGGCTCGAATGTCAGAATTGAAAATTGATGCCCAACTGCGGGCTGTGACCGGAAATAAAGTGAAGCAACTGCGTCGTGACGGATTCGTGCCTGTGGTCCTGTACGGCCAGAGCAGCGACCCGGTCAACGCAAAAGTAGACGCCACGAGTCTGGATCGCCTGCTTCAGGCTGGCGGTACCACCCGGCTTGTGGAAGTAATGATGGAAACGGGTCAGATGCACAATGTGCTGATTCGTGAAGTCCAGCGTCATCCCGTGCGGCGCAACCCGATCCACGCAGATTTCTACACAGTGAATATGCGGGTCAAGCAGCAGGTGAGTGTTCCGGTCTTTTCTGTCGGTGTGCTGGCTACTTCTGCGGCGGGGATGGTGCTGATTCAGGCGCTCTCTGATGTGGAGATCGAAGCGCTTCCTTCGGATATTCCCGCTCATATCGAAGTCGACATCAGCGCGTTGGACGGGGAAGAGAACGATAGGATTACGATTGCCGACTTGCCCGCGCTGCCCGGTATCACCTATTTGGGTGATGCAGAAGAATCGGTCTTTAGCTTGATTGCCAGCCGTACCGAAACCGAAGTTGAAGCCAACGCGGAAGAGGTCGAATACGGCGAAGATACGGAGCCTGAGGTTATTGGCGAAGAAGATGTGGAAGACGAAGGGTAGAACACCCCTTTGGTCTATCTGTTTACACAAAACGCCGACTCTTCAAAAGAGTCGGCGTTTTTGATTGTTGAAATTAATGGCAGGTCAGCGGCGAACAGGTCAGCGGCGAACAGGTCAGCGGCGAATGAGAAATGCCCTATTCGCCCCTCGTCAGCCCCCAATCGCCAAGCCCCTCCTCCAAAAACTGCAAGGGATCGACAGACACGCCATAGACACGTGCCTCCCAATGCAGGTGATTCCCCGTGCTGAGTCCTGTTGTCCCGACCAATCCCAGCGGGTCGCCGACCGCCACCGATTGACCGGCTGTCATAAAATTCTCGCTCAAATGCCAATAGCCCGTGAAGATGCCCGCGCCGTGATCAATCACCACGGCATTGCCCCGCACATTCAGCGGCTCGGCCAGCACCACAATGCCATCTCCCGGAGCGGTCACTGTAACCCCCGCCGGTGCGCCAAAATCCTGGCCGGAATGATAGCTGGCGTAGGGGCCGCCGTTGTAGCTGCGTCGGGTTCCATACGGGCTTGTCGTGGGAAATTCCAGCCCAATTGGACGAGAAAAGGGGGCTGTCCAGTGCAGGGGTGTGTCGCTCACGGCCCACAGCGCGTAGAGCTTTTCGATCTCAGGCTGGGTAAACGCCGGGTCAAGCAGACCGCCTTTATCGTCGGGCAATTCGATTAGTTGGCTGTCATAGACACCTGCGCTGACCAACAGGGAAAAGGTGCGGCTGACTACAGCGCCGCTGCCCGTCAGATAGCCGATTTCCAGCGGGAAAAAACCGGGACCGAGCAGTGCTGGCGTAGGCAGAAACGCAGCCTGCCAATGGCTTTGGTCGGCAGAAATGGGCTGAATACCCAGCGGCAGGCCATTCCACGTGGCGGTCAGGCTGAGCGGGCGGCTGCTCTGCACCGTCAACCGGCCTGTGCGCCCCTGGACAATCTGGGCAGGCAAACGCACCCCAGTCACCGCGCCAAAACGCAGGCTGGGATCGCCGGGGGCATCCGGCGGAATCTGCACAGGCTGGCCGGGGAAAAGCCGCGCTGACGGCTCCATCTGGTTGAGCGCGGCCACCTGTTCGGCTGTCGCGCCCAGACGGGTCGCCACATCCGCCAGGGAATCGCCGGGCCGGGCCGGGGCAGTGGGAAGCAGACTCTCTGCACCGGGGATGACCAGCACCTGGCCCACGTCAATCAGATTCACATCGGCTATGCCGTTGGCCGCGGCCAAAGCGGCCAGTTCCACGCCAAAGCGGGTGGCGATGATTCCCAGTGTGTCGCCGGGTTGGACTGTGTAGGATGACGGCGTTTGCGCCTGGGCGCGGCCTGCGCTGAGCAATCCCAACAGGAGAAATGCCGTCATCCCAGCCAAAACAATACTTGTCAGCCACCCGCGCCAATTCTTCATCAGCCTATTCCACGAGCCTACTGCGTCATCCACGCTAAAAATTCAGGTTTGGTGATAGGGAATGACCCGACAATTTAGACTGGATGATGCACTACTTTAAAAAGGAGGTTTTTCCCCGAATTTCTCCGCGCCTTTGCGTCTCTGCGGGAGATTTTTTCTTTTGTCGTGAAGTCATTCCATCGGGTTGCCTGCATCGGATTGGGCATAGATTTCGGGTTTCAGAATGCCGATGTAGGGCAAATTGCGGTAGCACTCGTCATAGTCCAGCCCATAGCCAACGACAAATTCGTTGGGAATGGAAAAGCCGGTCCAGGCCACCCGAATATCCACTTCCCGACGGTCGGGTTTGTCCAAAAGGGCGACGATTTCCAGGCTGGCCGGTTTGCGCGCTGCTAACATACCGGTGAGATAGGAGAGCGTATTGCCGCTGTCGATAATATCCTCCACAATCAGCACGTGGCGATCCTCGATCGGCTTGTTCAGGTCTTTCAAAATGCGCACGACACCGCTGCTCTGCACACCTGCGCCGTAGCTGCTGGTCGCCATAAAGTCGATCTCGTGGGGGATGGCGATATGGCGCATGAGATCGGCGAGAAAAAGTACACTTCCTTTTAGCACGGCCACAAGCAGCAGGTCTTTGCCCGCGTATTCGGCGTTGATGGCCGCGCCCAGTTCATTAAGCCGCTGTCGCAGTTGGGCCTGATCGATCAGCACCCGCTCCACATCCTCGTCAAGAATCCGCCTTCGTGCGTCGATCTGTTGTTTCGCCCGTTGTTTTGTCTGTTGTTTCATCTGTTCTTCCGTTGCCACATCGCCCCCTTTTGCTGAGTCTGTTCCTGTAGACTGCGGAGAAGACCTGTCAGGTGCGCCAGTTGAAAAGCGTGCCAATCAAGAAAGTCTGTTGGCGCACCTGACAGGTCTCGTGTTTACCCTTTTTATTGGGATGAGACGTCTTCCTATTTTCTGTAAATTGCTTTTTGCAGCCAGGCGGGCAGATGAATGGATGCCACCGGCGGAGCAGCCAGCCGCGCCCGCATCCGCGCAATTGCTTCAGCAGAGAGCACAGGCCCCGGCGCAATCACAGCAGTCACTCGTTCCAGTGGCCCCGCCGCGTTGACCATCGGCGCATAGACCCAACCACTTGTCTCCCCATACGAGACCTGCCACCACTCCGCCCAGGCCGGGTCTCGTCCGGTGATGGGCAGCGCGGCGCCCTGGGCCATCTGGGCCAGAATCGCGTGGTCGGTGCTTGGCCCGACCCGCAGATTGAGCAGATCGACCGTCACAAAAGCAGTCGGGTCGGCTACGGGTGTGGCTGTGGGCGGTGGCGGCTGGATGGCTCGCGGGGCCGCAGGCGCAATAGACGCGGCAGAAGCCCTGCCCCCTCCGCTCTTATACGCGCCACTCCATTGAGCCGTCAACTCCAAATAGCGGTTGCCGTAGGCCACACTCGGCTCGATGTATGAGCCTTCCGGCCATTCGTTGAAGCTGGTGATGACGATCCAATCGGGCGCGCTGGCAATCGCCGCGCTCCAGGATCGCTCGTAATACGCGCCGCCTTCCCGGTCTGTGGCAAAGGCGTTGCCCCGGCCTGTGCGGGTGTCGTCATAGCCGGGCATAACCGTCGCCACCCACCGCTTGTGCGTGCCGTACTGCTGGCTGGCTGTCGCTGTCCAGTTGGCAAATTTCTGGTTCGTGTAGCCCAAGTCTGAAGGCGGGTTCCAGGTGTTGCTGTAGAGGTGATGGCCGTCAAAGACCGCCTGATAACTCATATCCACACCCTCGGCAATCCAGATGGCGTTGCGTCCTGGGTCCACCTGATCCCGGATGGACCGCCACGTCTCCACACCCCAGAGGGTGGGCCGCCAGAAGAAGATGACTGGTCGCCCATCCACCCGCAGAAAGGCCGGATGGTTGGCGTGGACGTTCAGGGCGTGGGACAGGGCCGCGGTGGCGTCGCCTGTGCCGTTCATAAAGGGCGAAGTTGTTTCGAAGAGGATGCCGATGCGAAAATTGCGGGCCGCGGCTTCATCCAGCAGCGCGGCCAGATTGGGTTCGGTCTGGTTGGAATCGCCGTTTGGCCCATACCAGGCCACCAGAAAAGCGTCGATGCCAGCGGCCTGGGCCTGCTCAATCTGGCGGCCCATAGCGCCTCTATCCCGGCTCACGTATTGGGTGGTGGGCAGGTCTGGCACAGTATTGTAATTCCATGTGTTTTCGTCGAACCAAGTGTAATAGAATGCGAATACCAGTGGTGTGCTGCCTGATTGGGCGCTCACAGCGTCGCTCGGAGCAGCGTTTGTCGCTGAGTTTGTCGCGGCGTTTGTCGCGGCCTCAGCGATGTGTCCGCGCCCCCACAGGCTGAACAAAACGAGCAGGCCCAAGAGAAGGATTGTGTAGAGTATGCGCCAAATAAGGCGATAGGGCGTCGATTCAGTGCTGGTATCGGCGTCGGCACTGGCGTCGGCACTGGCGTCGGCACTGGCGTAGTGCTGGGCAACGCTGAACGCAAAGTCTGTGTGTGGTGATTGTTCTTGATTCATAGGGGATGGATCGTACCATTGCCCCAACGCTTGGGCAAATTGTGGGGAGCCAGCAGACGTCGGTCCGTCTATAGGGCGTTCTCTTCCATCACCGCCATCAACTCGTACAGTATCATTGCCGTCGCGCCCCACACAATCTGCCCCTGAATTTTGAAAAAGGGGACCTTCACCTGCTGCCCGCGCAGATTCCACAGCTCCTCGTAACGGTTGGTGGGGTCTTGAAAATCGCTGAGTGGCACTTCCAGCAGCCGCTCTACCTCGTGGGGATCGATGCGAAAGGCGGGGCGCTGGGCGGTCCAGCCCACTGTGGGGTAGACCTCAAAGTTGCTGGGTTCGATGTAAAGTTTGGACAGATGGCCGAGAATCTCCGCATCGGACGGGCGAATGCCCACCTCTTCATTGGCCTCCCGCAGGGCCGTGGCGGTGATGTCCGCGTCCACTTCTTCTTCGCCGCCACCGGGGAAACTGACTTGACCGCTGTGGGTTCCGTTGTAGGTGGGACGCAGGATTAGGGGCAGATGTAGCAGGCCGTTGTGGGGGTAGAAGAGGACCAGCACGCCGCCGCGCCGGGGAGGAATCGGCGGCACATAGCCCGGCTCGGTCCCTCTGCGGGGCACGGGTGACATTTCCCGGTGCGCGCTGTAGCCCGGCAAGGGTTCTGCCAGTCGGGCGCGCAGGGACTCGATAAAATCGCTATGCGTTGTCACGGCCCATCCACCCGACAAATCAACCCTTTGAGGTAAGCCCCCTCTGGAAAGGTGAGCGCCACCGGATGATCCCCGCCCTGTTGCAGCCATTCGAGAATCTGCACCGGGCGACCCGCATCCACGGCCGCGCCAAAGAGCACTTTTTGGAAAAGATCGGCGCTGACCAGCCCGCTGCAACTGAAAGTCGCCAGAATACCGCCGGGCCGCAGCAGACGCATGGCCTGTAAGTTAATATCTTTGTAGCCCCGCAGCGCGTTGTCCAGATTGCGTTTGTTGTGGGCAAATTTGGGCGGGTCCAGAATAATCAAGTCGTAGCGCCGGTCTGGTTCATATCGCCAGTCGCGCAGAATCTGAAAGATATCCCCCGCAATGCTTTCTGTCCAGCGCTCCGGGTCAAAACCGTTGAGTTGCAGATTCTCCTCGCCCAGTTCCAGCGCGTCTACGCTGGAGTCCAGATTTGTGACATTTCTGGCCCCCGCGGCCAGCGCATAGATGGCAAAGGAATCGGTGTAGGCGAAGGCGTTCAGCACCTCCCGCTCCTGGCAATAGGCGGCCACCCGTTGCCGGTTGGCCCGTTGATCCGTATAGTAGCCGGTCTTCTGCCCGCCGGAAAGGTCCACCAGAAAGTCAAAACCGTTCTCGCGAATCGTCACCCGATCCGGCGCTGGATCGCCGAGCAGGTGATCGTTGATCGGGTCCAGCCCCTCTTCCTGGCGCTGGCTGTGATCACTGCGCTCCACCACACCGGCACAGCCCGTCAGCTCCAGCAGCATCTGGGCGAGCTTCTGCTTGCGCCGGTCGATGCCCAGCGTCCCCGCCTGGAGAACCAGCCAGCGGTCGTAACGGTCCACCAGCAGACCGGGCAGGTAATCGTTCTCCCCATTGATCAGGCGGTAGGCGGTGGTCAGCGGGTCCGCGGCCAGCTCGGCGCGGCGGGCCACCGCCTCGGAGAGTTTGCGTCGCCAGAAGGCGTCGTCGATGGCTTCGCCCGGCTGCCAACTGAGCAGGCGCACCTGAATCTGGCTCTCCCGGTTCAGATAGCCCGCGGCCAGCCATTGGCCGTCGTGGGCGCGCACATCCACAATATCCCCGTTGGCCGCGCCGCCGGGCAGGGAACGGATGCCGCCGCTGAATATCCACGGGTGGCGATTGACGACGGGTTTTTCCCGGCCTGGTTTCAAAACAACGGCTTCAGCCATCGGGTTGCTCTTTCGCTTTGCGGGGAGATGTGGAGCGGAAGACTGTGCGTCCCTGCTCGTCCACTTCCCAGCCATATTCGTTGACGAGAATAGTTTCTTCGGGCAGGTGAATGCGCCGGGCTGTCCGCTCGAAGCGAAAGTCCAACGGGCCGCCCGGTGTGGTGAGCGTGCCGGTTGCTTCGCCCGGTGTGCGCCCGGCAAAGCGGAGCGTCCACTGTTTGCGCGCCGCCCACATGACGAGTGGCTTTGTACTCATTTTCTGCTCCATTGGATCGCCAAGGCAATTCCAGAAAAATAGTTATCCACAGATGACACAGATTTGCACAGATGAATTCAGAAAATCTGTGTCATCTGTGCAATCTGTGGATAGCAAAAACGCTGAATCGCTAATCCTAAACGACCGTCAATTCCATACTCGGCGTCATATTGAGCATACTGACACGGCCCGCAATCACACGGGACAAAACGCGGAAAGCCTGGGCCGTCGCGCCGTCGGGATGGGCCACGACAATCGGTTCGCCGCTGTCGCCGCCGACCCGCACATTCGGGTCCAATTCAATGCGTCCCAAAAAGTCCACGCCCAGCTTCTTGGCGGCGGATGCACCGCCCCCGCTTCCAAAAATTTCACCGGACATATTTTCCACAACGCCCAGAATCGGCACATCCAATTGCACGAAAGCTGCCGCGCCGCGCATAGCATCGGAGACTGAGACCATCTGGGGCATCGTCACAATCACACCGCCGGTCAGCGGGGCAATCTGGGCCAGAGAGAGTTGGGCATCGCCTGTGCCAGGGGGCAGATCGACGATCAGATAATCCAATTCCCCCCAGCGCACATCGGTGAAAAGCTGTTGCAGCGCTTTGTGCAACATCGGCCCCCGCCAGATCAGCGCTTTGTCGGCGGGTAGCAAAAAACCCATGGACATAAAGCGTACCCCATGCGCCTCGGCGGGCACAAGTTTGCCCTGCAATACGGGCGGTGCATCGGCCACACCCATCATCATGGGGATATTCGGGCCATAGATGTCCGCATCCAACAGCCCCACTTTGGCCCCATCCTGGGCCAGGCTCACGGCCAGGTTGACGCTGACGGTGCTTTTGCCCACGCCCCCTTTGCCGCTGGCAACGGCTATGATATTCTTAATCGGCACATTCAGTTTGCTAAAAATCCGCCCGTCTCCCCGCACCCGATGGGTAAACTGAATCGTCACCTTTTCCACACCGACCACCAGCTTTTTCACGGCTGCCATACTCTCCGCTTCAATTTTGGCCTGAAGCGGACAGGCCGGGGTTGTCAGTTCGATTTTGAAGCTGACATCCTGGCCCTGTATCTCAATATCCTTGACCATCTCTAATGTCACCAGGTCCTGATAGAGTTCAGGCTCCTGCACAGTGCGCAGGGCGGCCAGCACATCTGTCTCTTTAATACTACTTTTATTGTGTCCAAACATACCGTCTACGTCCTTATCGGCTATAGTCAATCGGGCAAGAATAGGATAAACCACCCAAGGAAACTCCTATACCGTACTCTTTGATGGCGCACTCTGTCAAAAAAAAGGTCTGTTATCGATGTCTTTTTCGCCTGATTTACGTCTTTACCTACGCGGCGCAGTAATGCTGTTGCTCTTTGTTGTGGTCTCCGGTCGGCCAGCCAGCGCAACATCGGATAACATCACGCGCCAGGAAACTGTCCCCACCCCGGAGACGCCTTTGAGCAAGAGATTCTGTCTCTGATCAATCAAATCCATCTTGACAACGATCTGCTTCCTCTGAAGATGGTGGACTCATTGACAAGCGCGGCCCGTTTTCACGCCGTGGATATGTCGGAAGAAGATTATTTTTCCCACACCAGCCACGACCGGGTGAACGGCGAGCTGGTGGAATCGTGTAGCTGGGATGATCGGCTGAGTGTCTATTATTCCAACTGGAATTTGATCAGCGAGAATATCGCTGCGGGTTTTGGCACTCCCCAGACAGTCGTGGATGGATGGATGGATGGATGGATGGACAGCACCGGTCATCGAAAGAATATTCTTTTGCCCAACAATTGGGAGACGGGGATCGGTTATTTCAAGGGGAATGGCGGCTATAGCCACTATTGGGTGCAGGAGTTCGGTCGGCGGTAAAATGCCTATCCGGCTGTGATCAACGGCGAGGATGCTGTCAGCGACGACGGCGCTCTGGCTCAGATTGCGAATCAGGGCAGTCCCAGCGCACAAAGCGGTTGTGCTTTTTCACGACGGTGGCGATAATCGCAAGGGGACTGTTGACGCTCTGCGCACGATTCTGGCGGCTCTGACCGCGGAGGGATATGCGTTTCCGGCGTTGTGCCGATAAGGATCAGGTGCTGGCCGCTTCCGGGAAGATTACCCAAGCGATTTATCCAAAAAGGCCGCCATCTTCGTAAAACTGTCGATGCGGTTGTTCAGTTTGCTGATTTTGTGCCCCTCGTCCGCATAGTGTAGAAATTCCACTGTGCCCCCATTGCCCCGCACCTTTTCCACAATCAATTCCGATTCAAAGAGTGGAACCCGCGGATCGTTGTCACCCGCAATGACGAGCAGAGGCATTGTGATGCGCTCGGCCTGGTGGATGGGCGAGATGCGTTCCAGCACATCCTTGTGATGGGACAGACTGCCATATTCCTGTTCCCGGTGCGCCCGCCGCCAGGGGCTGGTGCGCTCCATAAAGCTGACCCAATTGGCGATACCCACCACATCGATCCCTGCCGCGAAGAGTTCGGGATAAGCGGTCAACGCGGCCAGTACCATATAGCCGCCGTAGCTGCGTCCGTAGACTGCCACCCGATTGCTGTCGATTTCGGCGCGCTGATGCAGCCAAAGCACCGCGTGCTTCAGATCGGTCACGCTGTCGGGCCGCTTCTCAATCTCATCCAGCGCGGCATAGGCTCGGCCATAGCCAGCGCTGCCCCGCACATTCGTGCCCAGAATCGCGTAGCCCCGGCTCAGAAAGTACTGAAATCGCACGTCGAAATCCGGGCGCAATTGGCTGGTTGGCCCGCCGTGGATGTAGAGAATGCAGGGATAGCCGCCCGCTGGCTGGGGTGTCTGGGGCAGATAGTAGAAGGCGGGGATCGACAATCCGTCAAAGGTGGGGAAGTGGATCAATTGTGAACTGACAAACGATGCACTGTCCAAGCCGGCCCGGTCGCTTTGGGTCAACGGGCGGGCTGTGCCATCCGTCTCTACCAGCCAAATATCCAAATTGCGCTGGGGCGTTTGCACATCGCAGACGAGCGTCCCATCCATTTTGACGGAAATGTGGCCGATCTGTCCCTCTGGCAGGCCAGCAACTTTGGCCCGTTCCCCAGTGGTCAAGTCCACCCGCCACAGACGGCTGTAGCCGCCTTCGTTGTAGGCATAGACAGCCGCACCGTTGGCCGCCACAGCCAGTGCCTCCATCTCTCCATCGCCGGTATGGGGTGGAGCGATCGGCGCGGCGCGTGTTTGCAGCGGCGCAGGCGTCGGCATATCGGTGGCGTCCCGGTCGATCACCGCTGCTTCGGTTGCGGTGGGCGCCAGTGTTACCCCGTAAAGATCGCGCACCACCGGTTGGTCCACGCTGCCCTGATAGCGCTTGCACTGGACCACCGCCATCCGCCGTCCCTGGCGCACGATCAGATCGATGCCCTCGTCCGCCGAAGCCCGGGTGTCCTCCACCCGGTAGCCCCGTTTGGCAAAGAGCGTGCCCACATATTTTTCAAAGGCGATGGGGTCATTGCCTGGAGTTTGCTGAGACGCATATTTATGACTGATCGAGGATGGCGTTGAGCGCATGACGAACGGTGGGATACTCTCGCCCAGACCAGAGCCAAGCCGTATCGATCCAGAAACCGGGGACGACAGCGCTGCTCAAAATGCCATCCACATCCGGCGCGACAGGACGAAACCGTCCCCCGTCCGAGCGATAAAACTCCGTGCCTGTGGGACCGTAGGGGTCGATCAGCCAATACTCGCGGACACCGGCCCGCTCGTAGGCGCGGAACTTTGGCCCCCGGTCATTGGCGGCTGTGCTGGCAGAGAGAATTTCGATCACAAAGTCCGGCGCGCCGTGTACACCTTTTTCGCCCACAATGTGTAGACGATCCTCGGAAATGAAAAGAATGTCCGGCTCCGGGGCGTGGAAAAGCTCCAACTCAACGGCTGTGCGGGAGCCGAAAACTTCGCCCAATGCGCGTTCTTCCACATACATTCTGAGCAAGGTTGTCAAGAATCCCTGCAAACGTTCGTGAATTATCAATGGCGGAGAAGGCATAATCATCACTCCATCAATCAGTTCGGCTTTGCGATCTTCGGGCGCGTCGCGGAAGAAATCCGCTGCGCTCATCCGTTCCATCACTTCGACGCGGGATACCATTTGCATAGATGTATTGTCCTGAATCCGAAGTCCGCTATGGACCTTTGATTGCACTTTGCTGATTATAGCACAGATTATCGCCGCCTTATGTCACCCCTTCATCCATTCAACCTGTCATCTCCACCCCAGCCAACTGCGCGTAAATCTTCACAATCGCGGCGTCATCCATCCGCCCCATCCCCTGCGCGGAGGCGGCCAAAAATAGCTGGTGGGCTACTGCGGCCAGGGGCAGAGCCAGTTTGTTCTCTTTGCCCGCTTCCAGCACAATGCCCAAATCCTTGCCCCAAATGTCAATTGCGCTGCGGGGTGTGTAGTCGTCGTCCAGAATGTGTTCGCCCCGGTTCTGGAACATCCACGAGCCGCCCGCGCTGGCGCAGATGACGTCGTACATCTGGCGGGCGTCAATCCCCTGCTTCACCCCAAAGACAAAAGCCTCGCCCATTGCGGCCAGATGGACACCGGCCAGCAATTGATTGATGCTTTTCATCACTGACCCCAGCCCCGGCGTGTCGCCCATCCGGTAGACGTTGGCCGACACCGCGTCCAGAATCGCGTCGCATTTAGCAAAGAGAGCCGGGTCGCCCGACGCCATTACACTCAGCGCGCCCTCTGCCGAGCGGATGGGGCCGCCACTGACCGGCGCGTCCAGCATTGCCAAACCCATTCCAGCCAAGCGTTCGGCTGTCTGCCGGGCAAATGTGGGCGCGACAGTGCAGGAAAGCATCACAACGCTGCCTTTGGGCAATGCCGCGGCCCCGCCACCGTTTCCAAAGAGCACATCTTCGGTCTGGGCTGCGTTGACAACCATCACAATCAGCACATCCGCGCCGGTCGCGGCCTCGGCTACTGTGGCTGCGGCGTAGCCGCCCGCATCCACCAATACCTGCACCGCCGCGGGCGCAATGTCATATCCCTTTACCACAAAATCGGCGCGCACGAGAGATTGGGCCATGCCCATCCCCATTGCGCCGAGACCGATTACACCAACAGTTTGTGACACAGTTTTTTCTCCTGAAATGGATAGAACGTAGACCCGTTCGCTTGTGTACAATTACTTCTCTATTCGTTAAACAGTGACTGCCGGGCGTGGAAATAGGGCTTCTCAAAGAGCAGCTTTTGCCGAGCGGTCAGTTCCACATCCGCCGGGGGTTGGATATAATTGCTGCTCCAGGACTGCTGACCGGGGCTGTATTTGTAGAGCAGGGAGCGGCGCTGGTGGCTGGCCGTCCAGGGAGCCGTGCCGTGGGTCAGCGCTTCGGTAAAGATGACCAGCGAGCCAGCCGGGGCCGACGGCACGACTACTGCGTCGTGGCCGATGTGCTGCTCCTTCACCTCTGCCGGGCAGGGAAAGTTAGACTTGTGGCTGCCGGGCACAGCGCAAAAGCCGCCGAATTCCGGTCCTGTGTCGGCCAAATTCCAGGAGACGACAGTCAGCCCGTTGTACATCTGGCCGTTGCGGAAGTGGTAATACTCCGGTGGGTCATAGGGCGTTGCGCCCCCGTGCAGATTGAGCCGTTCGGTGCCGCCCCGCATATAAATGCCGTAGTAGTGGTCCAGGCGAAAGCCGTCGCCGAGAATCGTTTTCAGGATAGGCATCAGCGCCGGATGATCGAGCAGCGCACAGAAGGCTTTGTCCCAATTGAGAAAGCCGCCAAAACGGGCCGAGTTTGTATCGTTGCCGGGGCCAGACAATTCTTGGGCATCGATCAGTCGGTTCAGTTCGGCCACTTCCCCGGTGGACAGAACATCTGGGATAATCAGGTAGCCGCGCAAGTCAAAGAGATAGCGTTGTACTTCGTCCATTGGTTTACTCCTGAAGGCTGGGGGTTTGATTGACGCTGGATAGGATTGTAGCCGAAAACCGGGAAAGATGCACTTGCGAAAGTGACCTGCCCGGTTTCGGAAAAGCTGGCAGGTCTGCTTTTATACTGGCGTAAAGTCGCGGAGGCGGGTAGAATAGCCAGACACAACTCTTCGCTCCACAATCTACCCCACAACGAAGGAAAAGGAAACCAATGGCAGACAAAACATTGCAGGGTAAAGTGGCCTGGGTGACAGGTTCGTCACGCGGGATTGGCCGGGTGATCGCATCCCACTTGGCCGGGCTGGGCGCGCAGGTTGTCGTCCACGGCACGTCGCCCACCTCCACCCGGGCCTTTGACGAAGCCGATTCCCTCCAGGCCGTGGCCGACGCCATCGCCACCGAACACAAAACGGATGTGCTGGCCGTCCACGGCGACCTGACTGATCCGGTGGTTGTGACCGGTCTGGTCGCGCAGATTCACGCGCGCTTTGGCCGCATCGACATTCTGGTCAACAACGCCGGGGGCGACATCGGGGCGCAGGGGGTGCTGGGCGAGGGGGGCGGCAAGCCCGTTCACAACGACGCCATCGAAGTTTCGGTGGAGGACATCCACACAATCATTGACCGCAATCTGATGACCTGCATTCTGGTCTGTCGGGCGGTTGCGCCGGAGATGCAAGCGCGCAAGGCGGGGCGGATTGTCAATATCGGCAGTGTGGGTGGGCTGGCAGGGCGGGCACAGGGAGTCATCTACGGCGCGGCCAAAGCAGCCGTCCATCACTACTCCCGCGGCCTGGCCGACCAGCTACGGCCCGACAATGTGACGGTCAATGTGATTGCGCCGGGTGGTATCGTCACGCCCCGCTTCCTCGCCACCCGCACCATTGACCAGAGCAAAATCCAGGAGGAGGGCACGCTCATCCGCTATGGCTGGCCGCAGGAGATTGCCGCGGCGGTCGCTTTTCTGGCCTCGGATGGCGGATCGTACATTTCCGGTCAAGTGCTGCGGGTAGACGGCGGGATGCAATTGTGGCCGGCGTAGGGGAAAGATGGCTGACGACCGGCCGCGATATAGGCAGCGCGTTTGGCGGTCTGCGGTCTGCCGTCTGCGGTCTGCCGTCAGCGGTCAGCCCTCTTCCTTCAGCACTTCTTCCAGCATCACCAGCGCATCCCACATAGCCGGATAGCCAGCGTAGACCGCCACCTGAAAGAGCGCTTCGAAAATTTCTTCCGGCGTCGCCCCGTTGTTCAGCGCCATCTGAAAATTCAGGCGCAGCGCGTTCACCCGCCCCAGCGCGGCCAGGGTACAGATGCTGCACAGGGAGCGGGTCTTCAAATCCAGCCCCGGCCGCGCCCAGACGCGACCGCCCACCACCGCAACCACTTCCGTCTCAAAGTCCGGGCAGACCGCGGCAAAGCGGGCCAGCAGCGCGTCGATGCGGTCGTCCCCCACCATCTGGCGGAACTGGGCGTAGCCCCGTTCGTAGTCAGTCATTGCCCTATCCTTTCAGAAAATAGAAAACCAGAAGACCTCAAAAACACGAAGAAAAGCAGGAACATCTTCTTTGTGATTTCGTGCCTTTGTGGTTTTCTATTTTGAAGGCTTGAGTCGCTTCAAGAGTTCGTCGTTACTCTTCGTCTGCTCCAACAATTTGAGCAGCCCATTCATCGCCGCTTTGGAATTGCCGCTTGCCAGCCAGCGGCGCAGAGTGGAAATTCGGGCCATTTCGTCTTCGTTGTAGAGCAGATGCTCTTTGCGGGTGCTGCTGGCCTGAATGTTGATGGCAGGGAAGATGCGCGCCTCGGCCAGTTCCCGGTCCAACACAATTTCGCTGTTGCCCGTACTTTTGAATTCCTCGTAGACGTAATCGTCCATCCGCGAGCCGGTTTCGATCAGCGCGGTGGCGATGACTGTCACGGAGCCGCCCTTTTCGATGTTGCGGGCCAGGCCAAAGAAGCGCCGGGGCAGTTCAATCGCGCTGGCGTCGATCCCGCCGGACATCGTGCGCCCGCTCCCGCTGCCGTGGAGATTGAAGGCCCGCACCAGCCGGGTGATGCTGTCCACCAGCACCACCACCTCCCGGCCACACTCCAGCTCGCAGCGAATGTGGGCCATTGTCAGCTCGGCCAGGGCCACGTGCGCGTTGATGCCCTGATCGTTAGAGCTTGCCAGCACTTCGGCCTGCACAGCCCGGCGAAAGTGGGTCACCTCTTCCGGACGCTCGTCGATGAGGAGCAGAATAATGCGGGTTTCCGGCTGCTCGGCGTGGATGGCGTTGGCGATCTCCTCCAGAATTTGCGTCTTGCCCGCCTGGGGTGGCGCGGCAATCAGCCCGCGCGTCCCTTTGCCGATGGGTGCGATCAGTTCCACCACCCGCATTGTCGGGTTGCTGCCTTCGCCCAGACGAAAGCGCTCGGTGGGGTCAATGGCGATCAGCCGTTCGAAGGGCGTGCGCGCTTTGAAGGCGTCCGGCGTCAGCCCGCAGACCGACTCCACCGTCGCCAGTTCCGGCCCCCGCTTGCCCGCGGATACAGTGCCGGTGACTGTTGCGCCGTTGACCAGCCCGAACTCCTGAACGAGTTTGGCCGAGACCGCGGGGTCATCCGGGCCGGGCTGGAAAGAAAAAGCCGGGTCGCGCAGAAAACCGCCTTTGCGGGGTTGGCATTGTAAAATGCCGGTTACTGTTGAAGGCATAAAAATGATTCCTATCGTGCATTTTTAACGCAAAGGCGCAAAGAGGCAAAGGCGCAGGGGACAGACTTTCTTCTTTGCGTCTCTGCATCTTTGCGTCTCTGCGTTGAAATTTATGGCTGTTCTTGCCAACTGTAACGGGGCTGCCAGCCGAGGACCGCCTTGGCGTGGCTGTTGTCCACCAGCGCGCGGAATGGCTCCCGCACGTACTCATCCCCGCCCCGCCACTCCACTTCCGGGTGGATTTTCGCCGCCAGTTCCCGGCTGGTGGGGCCGGATGTCATCACATCATCCGCGCAGAGAAGCAGACGGGCGTGGCCGGGGTCGGGACAGGTCAAGCCCAACACAGCCGCCGCGGCGATATCCCGCACATCGCAAAACGCGCCGTATTCCCAAAGAGGCGACCATTCGCTTTCCGGATTCTCGGCCCAGCGCTGGCGCAAAGGCCCGTAATTCTCCGGGTGGATGACCCACGGCGGGCGCAGGCAAACCGTCGCAATACCCGTGCGCCGGGAAAAGAGACGGCACATCTCCTCGCCCAAATACTTGGAAAGCGCATAGGGGCGGCCCGGACGGCAGGGGTGGTCTTCGGTGATGGGAAAAAAGTCTGGCACAGATTCACCGATGAAAATACCCATCGCATTCACACTGCTGAAAGTGACAATCCGGCGGATATTCAGCGCCTCGGCAGTGGTCAATACGTGCCACATTCCCTGCAAATTCACGTGCATCACAGCGTTGGGGTCGTCCTGCGGGTCGGCCAGCATCGCGGCCAGGTGGACAATCCCGTCGCAGCCCTGGGCCGCCGCCCGCACCGCCGCCGGGTCGCGGATGTCGTCGCCCGCGGCCACATCAAAACTGACGACTGTGTGGCCCGCTTCCTCCAACTGGGCCTGAACGTAGCGGCCAATCCGCCCCTGACTGCCTGTGACCAATACCTGCATGGGATTCTCCTTTTTGCTATTTGTGTCAGCTCTTCACTCCCAGTATACTGCCAATAGTGCTGCATAGAATAATAGCTGCGGATTCATATCCGCATCGCTCACACCTGATAGGAATTCCCATGTCCACTTTTGATCCGATTCTCCATATCTTCGACACATCCTTTATCAGCCGCGCAGAGTACGCCGACTCTATCCGGGATGTCAGCCTCTCGGTGACCGTTCCCGGCTCGCCTTCCGCACCCTCAATCCTAATCTCGGCGTCAATGAACGCCCGAATCACCTGCGCGTTCGTGAGCAGATGTTGGGTGACTTGCGACGTGCGAAAGACCGAACGTCCTTCCGCCAATGCCAGGGGGACGAGAATCTGCTCACCCATCACATCGACGGGCGCGTCGTCGATGTGATGGGTGAGCAGCGCAATTTGGACGAGATCGTCAAAGACGCGCCGGTTGTGGTCTACTGCGCCAGTGGTTTTCGGGCCTCCCTCCCCTGTCGGCCCTGCAGATTATGGGCTTACAGCAATGTGCGTTCCTTCCCGCCCAGCTATGGCGGTTGGGCTGCGGTGCAGTAAAAGTCAGAAACGTGAGACCTGATATCACACGACCTTTCTCACGCATCACGTATCACTCAGCACATTACCTCCTCTCTCTCCTTGTTGGGCGAGCGGGCGATCCCGGGGTTGGGGTCGCCCGCT
>Ga0209702_10003492_pt1 | contig 24669 bp, 30 predicted proteins | sample FRY01_FD_187210 | JGI IMG/M metagenome (GOLD analysis project Ga0209702, IMG submission 187210) | Freshwater microbial communities from Lake Fryxell liftoff mats and glacier meltwater in Antarctica - FRY-01 (SPAdes) (version 2) | ecosystem: Environmental > Aquatic > Freshwater > Ice > Glacier... | reverse complement strand
TGAAAGGCTCACACGTAAAACGCCGTTTGTCGCAAGCCCAATTTCATTGGCCGCAACACGATACATTCCTGTGTTTGTATCGCCGTTGAAATGTATGCTCGGCAATGTTGCAGAACCGGATCCAAACGCTATGGTAACGGCGTCCCCTAATTGTGAGCCGTCAATTTTATTGGTTTCATCCAGGATCACATATGGCTGAGTTGATTGAATCCAATTTCCTTGGGTTGCTGCGATTACGCTAGTGTCATTAGGTGCTGAAGTAGAAGTAGGATCAAGCTGATAGAATCCCAAGTTAGTAACAACTGCGCCAACGCCTGGACTTAATGCGGTGCTCGTGGCCGCAGTTAATGCCGCCGCATCCGCATATTCTGTTACAGATAAAGTGATAGGTAAAATGACTGCTGCTGTTCCCATGGTAAAGCCCTCTTATTGTTAAGTTAAAATTTAATAAATGTATAAAAAGCAACGTATGGCGGTAAAATTGAAAAGTCCGTTCCACTTCCCGTGGATCCAGTCGCGGTTCCGCCGCCCACTGCTGCGACAGAGCTTACCACCGGCGCCGTATCAGTCCCGCCGGGCGTAGATGACTGCGGCGTCCAGCTACCATCTGAAAATGGAGCGTAGGGAGTGGCAGGGTTGGACGATAAGGGGTGAGTGTGCGCTAATAAAGCATTTGAAGTCGGGCTTCCGCCTGTTCCTGCTAAGACATAGCTAGAGCCAGCCGCAATATTGAAGCGGTCTAACGAAAGGGGGAGATTAATAGTTTTATTGGCGTCAAAGTCGACAAGTGCACTGGCGCCGCGACCGCCAGGCAAAACACCACATTGAGCATCGGCAGTGTTATCCCAAAGGTAAGCAAATAACGCATACGCATCTTCTCCAATCGCGGCAGTGCCGCCGGAAAGCGCATTGCCGATAGTGCCATTGTTCATGTAAAGCCAACCTGGATTTTCAGACTGCAAGGTAATAGCTTGTTTAATATCTCCCGTGGGCACGCTAAACCAGGCTAAATCTAAATTACGCTGCTGCTCTTCTAACGTCTGATACGGGAAAGTGGGCACGCTTGCTGTAGAAGTTAAGGCGATATTAGTACAGCCGACTTGCCCGATGGTATTAATGGGCAGCCTAATTTCTAATTGCAAACGGCTATCACCATTGGTGCCTATGGTTTTATTTAAAATACTGGGAATTTGGACGGTGCCGCTATAAACATTCATGGTGGATGTTAAATTAATAGGCCCTGCTAGCAAGGTTTCAACATCAGGCGAGGGGCTTCCTCCTGTGCCGAAATATTGGCGCGCATAAATATTGACTTGCGAAGCTTGAGTGCTATTCGCTAAAAATTGGAAAGTAGCCGTTTGCCCCGCTAACGTTTGAACGTTGCCGTATTTTTGGAAAACAAAACGATAGGTTTCTGCTGCGCCGCTAACGGTGCATGCCCAGCTTAAATATTTAGAGGCGTCCGATTGTGCCTCTTGTGAGCCAGGGACAAATGAAGCAATCTCTATTGTTTCAGTCGCTCCGTTTGTGCTTTTAGTAAATAACCAATCATCGCAGACATATGTGCCTGTGTATTTTGTAAGAGGCGCAGGAATGGTAGATAATTTATAAATCTGCTTAAACCGGTTCCAGTTAAATTGCGGATTGCGGCAATAATTATTGACAAAATTACCACCGCTAGAAGCGCTTCCTACTGGATAGGGAACCCCGTTATACATGTCGTAGGAGTCGATTAAAACATCATTGGGGTCGCGTAATTCGACATAATAGTAATTGCTCGCCGCAGCTGGGTTAGCATCATCGAACTCCCAATAAATGACGCACTCACCATTGCTATCTAAAATAATAGGGTTAGTGTTATCAGGCGGCGGGCTGCCCTCATTGCTGCTTTTTGTTGTTTTGGGGGTGGTATGGGCGTTAGACTCGAAAGTATAAAGTTTACCGCCCACAATTGGCAATCCAGCCGATGCACCATAGCTTGCAGGGTAAACATAGCGGCGTTGATGTTCGGACGCTAAATTATAAGTTATTGTCATTTAATCACCCTGGGAGAATTTATGAAAACATTTTTAGCTATTGTCATCGCGGCCATAAATTGCGGAATGATATACGTTATGGGGATAACGCCATTTACAGCATATTGGTTCGCATTTTCTTTATTTGTTCTTGCGCCCATTATTGAGATCCTCGGTTAAGCCCGCTTATTAAAGATTGCAGCATAGGATTGATGTATTTCCCCATATTTACTTGTGGCTTCACAGGTAATTTCGTTCCATTGATATAGGCTTGCAATAAATCCGGGTTGCTCAATGCTTTATTTGCAGTACGTGCAAGCGGCGGCAAAAGCAGAGTGCTTGCTAATGCTCCTTTCCCCGCGTAATGCGCAAGCCCCAGCGCTAACCCTCCGGCTTTTAATAAAGAGCTCAAGATATCTGTTTGTGGAGTACCCCCGGGAGTCACGCCGTATTTTTGCTGAATAAGCGTATCTAAATTTGTTTGTGCGGCTTTTTGCTGTGCGGAATTTTTGCTAATCGATGATTGCAGTTGTTTTTGCAGCGCCTGCTGTTGAGACTGATTATTTTTTAACGACGCTTGTAATTGAGAATTTAAATTTTTTGTTTGTATATCATTTCCCTTTACAGAACCCTGTAATTGTTTATTGAGTTCTGCTGTATTATCGTTAAGTGCGTCACGTCTATTCATTAATGTAGGCAATGATTCAAAATAGCTATCAGCGTCTGCATTGTAAGAGGAAATCACGCGTTTAGAATCAACAGGAAGCTTTGAGTATGCCGCGCCAATTTGATCTGGCGTCATATTCGAAATTCCCTGAGACGAACCCTTGCCACCGGTAATTAATGAGTATAATGCAGTGTTTTTAGTATCGTTGGGCAATTGATTCATTATTGACTCATTATTACTATCATGAAGGGCTTTGGATAATTTCGCGCTTTGCGGAATATAATTTTGATCGGTTACTGATTTTCGTATTTCGTTGTTTTTCCAAAATGGCACAACACTCGATTTGTAAAAACTATTAGCTTGTGCTAATTGATCTGCCACATTTTTATTCCCAGAATTACGCAATAAGTCATCAACATCATTTGATAACCCATCCTGTAAATTACCTAACAACATTCCCTCATGTCGCCTTCCTTGCGAATAAGCAGACGATGATAATTGCCCCAACGTTTGCATGCGCTGCACTGCTTCGGGAAGCGTCACACCCCAATTATTAGAATTGGCTGTAAATGAATTAGCTTTGTCTATTTCATTGTTTAATTTCGTTCCCAAATCGGAATCAGAATCAAATAAGTTATTAAAATTTTCCTGTTTGGCTATTAATTCTTGCGCAGCTGCGCCGTATTGCGGAAAGTTATTGCCGGTGCCTAATTGGTCTAAACGCAAGGTAGAATTATTGATTGGGGCATATAATTTATTGGCTTCTGTTTTATTATCTTTATAGGCTGACGACACATCTTTTTTTAAACTTAAATTTAAATTAGCCCTGTCTGAGACTGGGCTTGCCAAAGAATTTAAATAAGCGGGAGCCTGGCTGATTGACGCATCATGTTGATCCGATTGTTTAGAAATATCACTGATTTGAGAGGTCAAATTATCAGCGGTAGGGTTGGTCTGTAATTCAGATATTTGCTTTTGTAGATTATCAGCAACGGGATTTTGTTGTAATGCCTGTAGTTTTCCATTGATATAGTCAGCTTCAGGATTATTTTTCAATGAACTTACTTGCGATTGCGTATCAGTTATTTTTTTAGTTAATAGCGCGTCATTAATTGAATTAACACGCTGAGCCGCCCCAGAAAATGGCACCGGGGTAATCGCCGAATTTACAGTTTTTAATAACGGATTATTTGCCGCAGTGCCAATATCCACTGGCAACGTATTGCCGTTAATATCCACATAATTTTTTTGAACATTGTCCGCGACTTCAGCAGGAGATAATGCTCTTTTGTTAGCAGCTTGTTTAGTTAAATAATCTAAAGTTGAATTACCTATAGCATTAATCGTATTAGGGCTGCCGATAATCGAGCGCCAAAGACTTCCTAATCCCTCACTTCCCACTTGGCCTACTGTATTAATCCCAGCGTCAATTGCTGCGCTTTTTACAGGAGTTGGCGATTGAGTTAAGCCAAAACTTGCGCCGGTTCCTGCTTGATTTACTAAACGACCCATTAAAGATGGATTATCAGCAAGCGCGGCTTCTCCTCCTAATCCGTAAGGCAGATATTGCGCGGCACCTTGAATCAGTTTATCTCCTAATGTCGGGTTGGGAACTCCTAGCATGGCACTAAAGTCATACTCTTTTTGTCTCGGAATTAAATTAGTAACTTGTGAGGGGTCTATACCCCCCATTTGCAGTAATCCCGATGTTCCTGATAGCTGGCTTAATATTGGCGCAAGATTAGAAGGGGCATTTAAAAGACCATGTCCACCCTCGGCGAGCCCTGCGACCACATCGGCAGGCAAATTTTTCGCAGCGGAAATAAATGCACCTCTAACGGCTGAAGAAGGATCATGTACGGGAGCCTTAAAATCATCGTCAGTTAATGAATAATTTTGTGAAGATGAACCAGGATTATTATTTTGTGTTCCAAAATCCGCATCACTAAGAGAATAATCGTTAGCCATTTTTCATTCCCTTATGTGCCTCTAATATGGCTTTTTGTAAGGGTTCAGAGAAGGTATTGAAATAATCTGCAGGAATTTCACCGGCCTTTTTCAACTGATCCATATTTTTTAAAATATCTTTCGGTTGTTGCGCTGGAAAACTTTGATTGAATTCATTTAATTTATTTACATTCTTGGCGGCTGTACTGCCTTCGCTGCGCAAAGCATTAATCGTATCGTCCCACGCTTTAGCGGCGCCTGTTGCGCCCTGTGTAAACGTCAGTGGCTCAATAATACTGCCTAACGCTGCTGTTGCTTCGGGCTGCACGCTGGATTTTAAAAATTGGGTTAATTGATCTGTTCCAAGCTTGCTTAAATTATTTTTGAAACTTGTAAAATTAATATAGCCGGGGTCATTTCGGTTAGCCACAGAATCTTTTACATAGCGCGCCCATCCACTTGGGCCCATGTATTTTGCAAACGTTACCGCTGGATTCCCATATTGCGTTAAGGTCGTTAACATGTTTTTTGCGTAGCTGTATTTCTGCGTCAATCCAGGATTTACATTTGCCGTTTTTTGATATGCTGCTTGCGACGCATCTTGAATTGTTTGTGTATTATTTTGTGGTTGCGTTACCCCTGCGCTTCCAATTGTTAAACCAGCTGGCGAACCATTGGGAAGTTGATTTAAATTATTAGCAAGGTTTTGCGATTGCATTGGGTTTCTGCCCGGCAATGATTGGCCGCCAGAAGGCAATAACGAATAATTATTTGATGCGCTACCCGCAGGAGGCGCAACGCCAAAGCTTCTATTTAATATTCCGCCCGGCAATGATTGGCCGCCAGAAGGCAATAACGAATAATTATTTGATGCGCTACCCGCAGGAGGCGCAACGCCAAAGCTGCTATTTAATATTCCGCCCGCAGCTTGTACGCCTTGTCTTCTCATAATATTTGAGAAATTTTGAGCATCTTGTGGGTTCGTAGCTAAAACATTTTGGCCTTGTGGTGATTGATAAAAAGCGAGCGCCGCTTTATCAGAAGCAGCTTGACCGCTAGCAAGTCGTGCAAGTGAACCAAGCCAGCCTGCTTTTGCCGTTAACGGAAAAAATTGTGCTTGCTGATTAAGCAATCCAGTTTGTGCTTTCGTCTGCCCAATATTTTCTATCGCCTGGGGCGCCAAGTAAGGCAATAAAGATTGCTGGCCCTGATTATTAATGTCCTGGCCCGTCGCCTGCTGGTTTAAAAAATTTATCCGAGATTTATTCAGCGCATCTAACGTATTTAAATTGGTTTGATTCGTGGCGTTTGCTATTTGGTTTGCCTGCACCCCCTGGCCTGCGGTAATAGCGCCCAATAAACTTAGTGGCTGTGCTGCGGCAATGCTTAAATCGGGCATTAAATGCTACTCCTACGCATAATTACTGCTCATTTCGCCCGGCTGCGTGCCGCCCTGAAATAAACCACTGAGGCCAGACGGCTTACCCCCGCCTGATCCGCCCGCCGCTCCACCGTTCATGCCCCCACCTACCAATCCCAGCGCGGATGACAATGCCCCATTTTTTCCACTTTGCGTTGCAATATCTTGATTGCCTTTAGCAATCCCCATATTTTCCATTGCTTTCGAAATAGCCTGCCCCATCGTGCTACTTAAATTAGCGCCCGTTCCGGCAGCACTTAAGCCGTTACCCATTACTTGCCCCATGCCGTTTAATTGCATCTGATTTTGTGATTGCATGTTGTTAAAATAATTTTGCATATCACCGGATGTAACATTATTTGCAATTTGCGCAACGTTTTGTTGATTTGGGGTTGTGCCTAAAATACCGCCCCCTGCCGCTGCATTATTAGCCGCCGAGGTTTCTTGATTTGTTAAATATTTTGCATACGGCGTTTCTTGATAACTGTTCATCCAATTACCGTTCATCTGCCCCTGTATAGATTGTAAAAAATTTTGGTATTGCGGAATGGTTGCTTGACCGGCTTGAGTATAAGGATTTAATCCACTCATCCCAGTGTTATACATATTGTTCATTTCGTTTTGCGAGTTTTGATAACCGTTCGCAACGTCACCGTAAGCGCTGGTTTGGCCACCGCTTAAAAAATTATTTAATGAATCACCCATGGTGTTTGCTCACATAAATATAATCGCTGTCTTTGCAATCCACTTTAAATCCGCACCATCTTGCAAACACTAATGAGCGCTTGTTGGTTACTCGAATTTTCGCAGTGAAAAACTTGATTTTTGTTTTTTGAATATAGGAATTAAAAAGTTCGTTAGCAAACTTTTTAGCATTTTTCCCCCGAAACTCTGGCAGAAATGCAGCATCAATATTTGCTGATCTCCCCACAGCTTTAAAGAACACAATTCCTGCTAATTTATTATCAACACGTAATTGATAAACGGTAATAGATTTGTTTTTTAATTCTTGCAAATTGATTGACGCATACGGATTAACGTCTTCTAAAAATAGAAAAGGTTTTACATCAGGGTGCATGACAACTTTTCGAATAGCATGAGCATGTGTCGTTTCCCAAAATGCATGCGTCACGGCGGTGATGCTCCGACCAGGCTAATTAATGCATTAACTGCTTTGGTAATTTGCTGCATCCATTTCAACCAATCATCATTCACGCCGCTATTCGTTTGCAGTGCTTGAAGAGCTGAGAGCAAATTGATTTTTTGTGGAGAATTGCTAATTGGCGTTAATGAAGGCGGATTAGCTAAAGGATCAATCGTGTCAGGCTGTCGCAATTCCCATCCCACGAGGGAGGTGTCAGCGCCGCTCGTAGATGAAATAACAAAACTGGTTCCTGGGGTACGCGCAGAAATATACAAACTGCCTACTGTTCCGCTATTTTGATTGTTGGTTAAAAATACAATAGTATCCGCGTCAATAGCAGCGTTTAACACTGTTACACTGCCCGCAATCAAGGTGGATTTTCCAACTCGTGCTAAACTCATTGCTGTGTTACTCCATAGTTAAATGAAGCGCCAAACACATAACAGCGCACAGGGTCGAAAATTTCCAATTTAAACGTATACGAATAATTTGTTCCTAATCCTTCGATAAAAGTTTTCCATTTATATTGTCCAATTTCCCCCAGCGCACATTTAAAAGGGTTACCCCATGTTCTTCCGCTATCTCCTGAAACGCTAATAAATATAAATGGTTCTTGTCCTGATGCGACTTGGCCGCTTTCACAATCCACTTCGAATTTATAACCTTCCAGCCAATTAAAATTTTCATCTATTAAGGTTTGGGTAATTCGAGTATGCTTAATGGCGTTCCCATTGTCAGTTAAATAATTATGCGAAAGTTGCGATATCTGCGGTAAAAATCGACTGCCCACGTAATGTTTATTATTAAAAAACACATGTGAATTAATTGTTGAATAAGTCCCGTCTAAACGTTCCTTGTGAAACCACATGCTAGTATTAACATCATAAACAAGCGTTTTGTTTGCAGATAAAAAAGAGCATTCAATAAATAAATGGCCCGACTCTTTGTAAGCGACGCATGCGCAATCGCTAATGACATCAAACCCCGCTAATTCATTATCTACGGCATCATTGCTAGCCCGAACGGGCGTGCCGCCGGTACAAATGACGAAAGAACCTTGACCATTTACATTTGTTGCTAACCACCACACGAAATTAATTACAGGCTGATTAGGAATATTATCAATAACGCCTTTTATAACTGACGCTTTTGCCGCTAGTCCAAATTCATAAATAAAATTATTGTCACGGTAAAAGGGGGCCACACTTGCATACGTAACCGGCGCCCAAATTTCAGTAGATACCTTGCCGAATAAAAATAAACGTTCGTTGGTGCCCGAAATACCTTGCGACGTGTCTGGTCTACTTTGTTGTACAATAAAATTATTGACATCCCATGTTAGCCCGTCACCTTGCGCAGAATAAAAATATTGATTTGAATTAGGGAAACTTAAAACAAAGCGCGCATCTTGGTAATAAATCATTTGCGGATTAGGCGGGAACGCACTTAAATCAACTTTCGTTGATACGCCCGTATTAAAATTGTAAATCCATAAATTAACGGAATCAACGATCGCTAATTGAGTAGTATTATTTGACCAAGAAATATAACCAGCTGTTGTCTCTAATGAAAAAAGGCGAATCGCTTGTTGGAACGCATTTACTTTCCATACGTTTTCGCCAGCCACGGCATAATAATAAATATCATATTCATATAATCCATTTGGCCGAATTGCATCATCATCTAAATCTAGCGTTACAACTAATTCAGTGCCGGGCATGGGCGTTAAAGACTGTGGAGTTTTTGCTGTAGGATCATTTACCACATACCAATTTATTGTATCTTGGTATTGCCACTCACGAGAAAGGGATATATCAAAACCGCCAATAACGGGAAATTGCATCAGTAATAACCCCCTGGATTCGCCCAGGCCCCGCGACCTGAAAGAGTTACATCTTTTCTCACATAAGGATCAATAGTTAGATTAGACGCAAGATACGTTTGTTCAGCTATATCATGGTCGCGGGAAAATTCATTCGTAATTGTTTTGCCAAACATGTGCATTAAGCGTTTAGCTATTTTAAATTTCAGGGCTTCCATCGCAAAATCAGGAATGACCCCATAATCAATATCAATCTGAGTGGGCGTCACCGTTTCTAGTTTTTGTTTGCAAACTAAAATCGCATTTAAAACCTTAAACGGCAATGACTGAAAAATAAGCTCACTATAGGTTTGATAGACCCTTAACAATACTAATGAAGGAACGTTCTGGGTAGCGCGATAGCTAATATTTGCATACATCCGTTCGTTAATGATGTTCACAAAATAAATAATTGATGGGCTATCGGGGTCTTGAATCGTGACCTCCATTAATTCCATAACTTGGGAGGTGTTAACACTATAGCTATCTGACTTCCCGAATGTATAAACACTCTGATTTGTCACCATAGGAAATGTCAACTGCGCTTGCAGCGGAATATATAAACCAGATGCGCCCCATGCTGACACCACATCATTAAAAACTTCACGACCTCGTTCGGTTTTGTAGGGGTCTGCCGGCTGCAATTCAGCTGTTAATTTTGCTAATCGCAATGCGCCGCTAATTATATTATTCGCTGACGGCATCTTCTTTTTTCTCTTTCTTAACTTTTTCTTTTTTTAGTTCGTCAAATTTAGCGGGGCTATCAACCCAACCATTTGCTAATAAAAAATTAAATTCATTCATTGTTTTCACTTCTTTCATGCCATGAATTGAATGATACGCATGATGAGCTTCTAAATTATTTTCCATAATCCACCTTAAAAAGCGCCCTCAAAAATTGAGGGCGCAGGTTTGCTAGAACTTAATTGCATATTGAGGGAATGATTTACGACCAAACAAAATATCTAAACGTTTTATTTCTTTGTCAGTAATAGGGTCATAGCCATCGATAACGCGTAATGAGATGCCAGTGTCTTTATCAGTATATTGACCTACTTTTACGGCCCCGGGTGGACGATGCATCGGAACAATTGCTAAAGTCATTGCCGCACGTGACATCATAAAATTTTCAGCAAACGTATTGCTTGCTGCTAAATTGCCTAACACAGTAATAACAGCATTATTTGCTGGCGAATTACTTGCGGTTTTTCGAATACCGGTAACTGTTATAGCCGGGAAAATAGGAATAGTTGCATTACCGCCCCCGTCGCTATTTACATCAGCAGTGACACGAAAAACTTGCAAATTACCCGTGCCCGTACCGATCACTAAATTTGGCGGGATAGGGTTTACAGCATAAACACTTGCAAATGTTATTAAATCACCTTCTTTTAAAATACCGGTTTGTGTCGCGGTCCAACCATCTGTAACAATGCTAGAGCCCGTTTGTGATGCGGCATTAACAAGCGGAGTGCCGCTATTAATACCGTTAGTGTGGGAAATCATGTTTTGATCGTTATAGACTTCAATGCCTGCCAATTTACCCAGCAATCCTTCGATAGAAATCTCGCTATTTAACGTTGTGTTGAAACTATTTTGCAACGCATTTTGTAACGTAGTTCCGTCATCTACATTCATTAATGCAAAATAAGGTTTCGGCATTGCGCGTTTATACATTGCAGCTTGCGTGTTATTAAACGCGGCAAAACTAGATACGCCGGTACCTAAAGACGACATGCCGTTATAAAGAGTGGATGACATTTCTTGGATGCAGTTTGCGTCAACTGTATTAGCCAAGCCGATCGCAGCTGGCATAATCACGCGCTCTTCGTACATGTCCATCTCGCGCAGATCTAATGTTAATTGCGCGCTAGAGGGGTCAAAAGCTACATTTAACTGCTGATTAACCGTAATCGAATCTGTGAACTCCTCAATCGGCTGCGGATTCGCTATTGCGCCAGTCGTAACAGAATAATATGAAGGTTTTTTGATGCGAATGGTTTCGCCGAATTGATAGCCGTTTAATTCGCGCTGATATTCTTTTTCATAATCTCTATTTGCCAGCCGGAGCATTTTGCAATTGTTGATAAAATAGGGCAGCGCTTTTTCTGCGATAACATCGTTTGTTAAAATTGTATCATTAGCCATTTGGGCACTCGCTTATTTTTATGCGAGAACCACAACTACTTTGTTATCTAAAGTCCTTGCTGACGCCTGAATGCGGCTTTACGTTTTTCTTCTAGAGTTAAACGCATATCGCCACTTGCTTGACCCGTTACCTTGCTCGGCGGGGCCGGAGCGCGCGGGGTCTTGGTCGGTGGCATTGTTAGCTTCATTTCAAGGCGCCCCATTTCAGCCGCAGCCTCAAGAGGGGGCATGTTCAAAATAGTCAGCGCTTCTTTCGGATTATTTCCGAAATAATATTGCAAATCCGCACTTTTCGGAGAAGAGCATAAAACTGTCGACAAATATAAAAAGTTTGGGTGCTGAGTAAAGTTTGGCTGCATTAAAACGCTTGAAACTTCATCTAAGTCTTTATATTTTTCCCGCGCCTCTTCTAATCTTGCCGCATGCTTAGCATCTAAATCACTGAGATAGTTTTGTAGACTTTGTTCTTGCTGCACTTGCTGCTGATGCTGAAAATAATGCTGTTGCTTTTTTTCTTTATATTCAAATAAAGCTTCGGCGTAATCTGCGGCATCACTAAAATCATGCTTGTCTGGTGGCTGCAATCCAGTTGCCTTAGGTTGCGCTACCGGTTGTGTTTGCTGCATTTGTTGCTGCAACTGCATCAACTGATTTTTTAGTGCTACATTTTCCTCATTTTTTGATTTAGCGATAAACGTTGCTCTATCCAGACGTTTTTGCACGCTGGGAGGTAGTGTTGCTTTCTCTACCTCCGGCTGACTCTCTGCTTCCTCGTGAGCTGCTACCAAATCGGTTGCATCTTCTTTAGTTTCGGTAATCGTCGGTTCTTGCGTGTTAAGTTGTGGAATTTCCTCCGCCTGCGCGTCGGTCACTCCCTCTGTTTTTTCGTCTGTCATCTCACTTCTCCTATGCGATATTTGCCTGCATATTCAGCACCTATGTTTTTGACGTAACATATTCACGTTTTAGTAGCTTATAGATAATAAAAAGTGAGTTATCAATAAAACTATTCACTATTTTGTGTTTGCTCATTTGTTTTTGCTTGATGCAACATTGAAGATATGTGTTTTACTAAATCTGTTTTATGACCCATATGTGCGCGCGTTAATTCTGTTTTCGAACGTAATAAATCAGCTTGTAATTTTTGATTCATCGCCATTACGTCAGTTAAATTTTTAGCGTGGTCATTTATTGAATCTTGCACCATCTGCTGCGATTGCAGCGTTAATTTTTCCCTATCAATTTCTTGTTGTGCTTGATGAACTTGAAAATCCATTTTAGATTGCTGCTGTTTTTGTTGCACCGCTGCCATTTGCGGATTAGGAGGGCCAGGAGGGGCTGGCGGAATTTGTTTTCCTGTTTCTTTGCTGATGATTTGCGGAATAGGAATTCCTAACATCATTTCTTGTACGCGCTCAACAATATCCGGCATATTTTCAACGTCGAGATTTTCTACATATTTGTCCATTAAGCCCGCGGCTAACTGCGGAGCAAGTGCCATGACTTCCTGTAATTGCTCCATAGCTGCTTCACGCTGCAATGCAAAACTGCCGCCCGTTTCAATCGTGACGTCAAAACCTGTGACGCTCATATCATTTTTATATTCACCATTTAAACTTGGCTCGTTCAGCATCACGGAGCGCTCCCCGCCATTTTTGCCGCGCACCATCATTGGTCGCGTCGCATCAAATACCGCGGGGAAAAGAGACACGCAAATACGGCCCGTTTGTTCGACGGCGCGCTCTAAATTATTAAAAGGGACAAACGCGGAGAGATTGCCCGCATTCTGACGCGCTTTAACAGCTTTACCGCTGTCTGCGTTGGTTTCCTGTCCGCGATTATCATCATAGCGTCCCATAATTTGCTGAACATTCATAACGCCTTGCTGAAACTGTGTTTCGAAAGATGTTGATATGCTCGGCGGCGGCACGAATTGCGGCAGATTGCCTTTTTCATCGTAATTAGCTAACAAAATTGCCTTGCTGCGCTGCGGATTTCTCCAAAGCTCTCCTATTTTCCCTTCAATATTTTTCGGCGTGCCCACCCAATTTCCATGATTTAGATTAAGCATCGCTTCTGCTGCTTCTGAGCGAATATAATTTAAATAACGTTGCTCATCTTGCGCAAATTTGTGAATTGAATTTGTAGTTTGTTGGCCATCTAACACAAACGATTGACAATCTAAAAAAACCACCGGCAAATAATCGCTAGGCCATTCGCGCACTTCTAATATTTCATCAGCAATCATTTTGTAGTGTCGAATTTTATAACATACTGAGCTGCGCTGACGCTCAATTTCCACTTTTTCTAAATGAGACGCAGGGACTTGTGCGCCAAATTTTTGTGATTTACGCAGCATCGAAACCAATTTGTCCTGCTGAATTAATAATTCTTTCGCCTCTTCAGCTGTCATTGATTCGCCGTTACTTAATTGCACGACTTCTTCATTATATTCTTCTTTGACCCAAAAATGCGCAATATTAATCTTTTTTCCTTGTCGCCAAATTCGCGCGTATTCGTCGTTATAGCCACTCGTAACCATAAATGACAAATCGCTCTTTGCATTCGGAAATAACATATGAAATTGTTCAGGTGTATGTGCTGTAAAAAATCCACTAAACATTCCGTCTGATTTATCAGACTCCAGAGCATCAGGATCCCAAAAACAGGTGCGGGGATCGGGTATTTCCCGTAGCTTAATTGCTAAATCGAATGTTTTTGGATTTTCATAATCAAGCTCAACTAGCCAAGCCCCGTAGCCTCCGCCGAGCGCATACATAAAAGCAGTTTGAAAAATAACTGGGGCCTTGTTAAGCCAAAATATTTGTCGTAACAAATCATCACGTAAATCGACAGCTTCTTGCGACACATTCGGCTTTGTTGCGCGCACTCGGGGTGCAGGTGAGTTAAGCCGCTGCTCGCCAAGCAGCTGCATTACAATAGCATAGAGAAAATTAAACATGAGCACAGGTTTTTGACTTAAGTTTCTCAAATATCTGTCGTTCGAATTCCATTGATCTACAAACAAAAACATCAAATCCATCCTGAACTTTTCATTGTTCACAGAAAAATAATCAAACCAGGCGCCGATATGATTTTTCGCATAAGCAAGTATTGCCTGTTCCGCTTTATCCGAGTCTTTCGTATTTAAATCTTCTGCAATATAAATTTCGTCAGTGCCATAATCGTCCTGCACATATTTATCAGGATTAAATTTAGTGCGTTTATCGGTAATTTTCATTTTTATTGTGCCCAGAATGAGGTTGCCTGAGGAAGGAAAACTTTATAATCAACGGGGTTGATTGATGGAAAAAATGCGTTTAATTTTTCATCTTGAACACGTGACAAAGCATCCAAACAATCATCGTGCGAAGCGACGGGGTACGCGTCATATTCATCTATTAAAAAAGTTTGAATAACGTCCTCTATTTTGCCGCTGCTTTGTTGTTTCATTAATTGATACGGCAATAATATTCTACCGTTTTCAAAAATAGGAACTAGCTTTTCAATACGATCGGTTTTAGATAGACCGTCAAACAATTCAATCAAATTAAAATGATATTTTTCTCGCTCCATTCTGTCGCGCAAATAAGAAGTGTCTGTTTGCATGCCATATCGCTCATAACCAACCGCGATAGGTTTGTATTTGTAGTGTAATTTAAACAACATATCGCCGCGTTCTGTTAACGATAGGCGGTCTCGCACTATATCAATCACATAATAATTTTGGTCTACAGACAATCCCACAACTATCATTGATGTGAAATCTGATTTCTTTTTTTTGTCATTAGCAGGATCAACAATGATATAAATATTTAATCCGCTTTCATCTTTTAAATTATGAAATAAAAGCCAATCGCGACGAAAACCCTTCATAGAATCTTTGACAGGATTCAGCAACATTTGCGTTGAAAAAATATAAATGCCCATGTCGCGCCGCTTTTGCAGAACCTTATCTTTATCAAACAAAACGGGCTCGCCGTCCGCTTCGCCATTTTTTGTAACCGCATGCTTTCGAACTTGACAAATATTGTTATCAATGATGTTTTTATATAAATCATTAAAATGATATCGAGTACCAATCATTCGCTTGCGACTAGTTTGACTGCCGAGGTTTAGCGACATCTGAAAACTTTCTAATACTTTTTCTTGCATTAATGGAGAGCGCACAGATTCTTGTGTAACAACGTCATCATAAATTAAAACGTCAAAGTGTTTCGATGTGGGTTGCGAATCAACGAGCCCCCACGCTTCAACTGTGGATTCTTTCTGATTAGATTTACGCTTAAAAATTAGGCCGTCATCTTCAGACCACTTCGGAGATTCGCGATGACAATTTGTCCAGAAGACATCAGGATAAAGTTCACGCAATAATGTATTTGCCTCGGCCTCACGTTTAATCTGGCTAAGGAATGCTTTTGCGATGGGACGTGTATGTGAAAAGATGCCAAAACTTGGATATTTCCCAAGCCACTTTGGATTTGGATCATCCCCATGAGAGTCAACAATATCTTGAATAGTTTTAGCAAACGTAATTATTGTAGACTTGTAATGTCCACGAGCCCACAAATCTAAACAATTGTCCGGCTCTGCTTCAACTTCACGACAACGCTCTAATAGCCACGGATGCGCCATATCTTTACGATTAAGAACAAACCACAACAAAAAAAATAAATCTTTACGTGCGAGATAACGACAGAAATGATATTTATCGCTATCATCTAATTCGTACAATCTAGCGCATAGATTCTGATAATCGTCTATTGATGTGAGTTCAGATCTGAAGTCATGCGACATGTCATTCCGTGTTTTTCTTAATGAGACTGAATAAACGTTCTGCTACATCATGAATGATAGGTTTATTAGCCTCCGGCTCTTCGCTGACGTCTCTTTCTATCCATCCGCGTTTTTTTCCTTTACATTTAAGATGAAAAAAAATTGACGCTTCTTTGCCGTCTTGAATATTTTTATATAAAGCTGATTCTGTTGAGTCGAGTGCTAAATTTTCGAGCTCAATAACTTTTTCTTTGTAATTTTGATCTTCTTTCATCCAGCGATAATGACTGTCTCTGTTCATGTTCACTTTTTGAGCTGCTGTAGTTACAACGCCAAGCGTAGTTTTTAACGCCGAAAGAAACAGCTCTTTGTTTTTATCAACCTGTTCTTCACTAATCATTTTTTATATGCCTTATCTGTCATAAGCACTAATTAACAAATAAAAAGTGCATTATCAAAAATATTTCAATTTAAAGATCAAAAAATGCACTTAACGAGTTCTATAATGTGTGAAATCTGGAATTCTGTCTGGGGTAACCACTTTTGCGGCTTCAATAAGGCGCTCTTGCAAAATAGGCGACGGCATGGCCCAGCTACCCTTGAAAAATTTTACATAGCTCATTTTAGTTTGAGCTAGTGCACATACTTTCTCTAATTCAACAGTAGTGACGTTACGTAAATATTCTTTAATGTCCATTTTGCTCAACCCTTTTTTATTTTTATGTTGAAAAAGCGTTATTAGCAAAAAAAAGGCTTTTTAGCCATACGCTATTTTATTTTCTACTTTAAATTTAGTTAAAAAGTTCACTTTATTGTCGCGTCAACAATTTTGATCCCGTATTTTTTTGCGAGCTCGACAGCACTTTTATTGTGCGCCTTAATCTGACGCGGGTACATTATGCATTGAACGCGATAATCATCATCATCAAATTTTAGAATATGCTGTACTTCATTTTTTCGTAATTGCGAAACGTCGAGCACGGGCAGCTCCCAATTTTTAATTTTTTCCCACGGCGGCATTTTGCTATTCATTCGTCATTCCTGCTCTTGCTCGATATACGCTTTCAAATCGCACGCAAGATGACATTGCTTGCAAACGTAATAAGACATGCCCTCTCCTCCACTTTCTACAAATACCAATTTGTTGCAACATTTGCTCATACCAAAACTCGCTGATTACATTTACCACAAGTTTGATAAAGAATAAGAGGCGCTGGTTTTTCGCATTCACCAAACGATCTAATTTTATGATTAAGATATTCAATTTGCATGCGAGCGCCTGATAAATCGACTTTTACTTTTCTATTGACGAATTTCAAAAAATCAATTTGCTCTTTCAATTTCTCAATTTCTTCTTCCATCATCTTTTACCTCCAAACGATTTTACAAATTGCCTCACCTCTGCATATTTCGGCCCTGGGCTCGTCGCAGCAGCCTCTCCCTGCTTGACGGGCTGATAACCAAGCTCTAGCGTCAATGATCCTAACTCAGCCCCAATTCTTTTTATTTCGTCCAAATTTTTTGCTTGAAGCGCAAACCCATATTCGTTGTCCAATTTCCAATATTTTTTTTCTAATTCGCCATTATGGCGAACGGGCGTAACTTTAGTTTGCCTCCCCTTTAAAAATTCTTTAAGTTCGGCTTCTCGGGGGAAAGTGGTTCGCATTTCCGGCCAATATCGTAAAGCGCTTTTTACCGACACAAAAGAAAATTTTGCAAGTGACGCGAAATAAGCGTCAACAAGATTTTGAGATAAGCGGCGCGGCAACCTTTCTGCAAGCAACGTCATCTCATCTGCAAAATTTTCGTAGTCAGCAGGCAGCACGTTGCTTTTGCCTAAGCGACGGATGTAGCCGCGAGATTGAATCATGTTGGTTTACGCGCTCCTGTTTCTTCGCAATGAAATACTTCTCAGCACGATGCTCATCATTCCAGCGTTCGCCGGTCAGCCACGAGCTTAGTAGCGGCCAGTCCTCGCACCACCCCGAATATTTTTTATCCCACTCGCGCTCTTGCCGCTGCTGAGAAACAGCAGCCAGCATTTTGGGTAAGAGCTGTTTAGCGCCTTTTATTTTTTGCCATGCGGCAAGCGCTGCTTTGCGCTTCTGGTGACGCGGATAGGCTTCGTACAGAGTTTTAAACTCCTCTGGCAGCGCGCCTTGTCCAGACTTGGACAAATCTTTTTTATTAAGATCATTATTTATTGCTTTATTATTATTTATTATAGGCGGGTTATCCGGGAGCAGGTAGCCCGCATCCGGTTTATCCGTATCCAGGTTTTCAGGAAGTGGATGTTTTAGGGTCTTAATTTCATATAAAACATACTCACAACCAAGAAATTCACCGGCTTCATTTCTCTTCGCTTTTTTCTCCATGTAGCCCGCGTCAATAAGCTCTTTAATACCCGAATAAACCGCATCTCGACCATCGGTGGAGTTATTCTGAAGGTCTATTACATTAGCATTCCAATTGTCCGGCTTGCTAAGTAGATAAATCGCGATCCCTTTAGCTTTGAAGCTCAAACTAGGGTCTTCAAATAATGCTTTGCTGACAGCAACGAAATTTTTTTGTTTTATTGTTCTAATGCTAGACATAACTGTTCCTTGTTTTTTTTAGTGTATAAAAGTGATTGTACGTCGAAGACAATCGACACAGAAAGAAATTTTTGATTGAAAAAAAATTAAACATAGAGCCTCCGTATTGCTCTTAAAAAAGTAAATAGAGGCATCCATGCCGCAGTATTAAAAAAAATAACCAGACGCACCACCTTACAGCTGTATGGAAGGTGTTTTGAAGTGGGCGCGCCTGGCTAACCTTAAAATTTTTTATGGTGGGCAATCGAGGACTCGAACCTAGCCATCCGCAGAAACAGACTTACAGTCTGCCGTAGCTTACCACCTCTACCGATTGCCCCTAAATTCTTGATAGCATTACCGCAGTGGCTATCACACCCCAGCGCTACTCACTAGTTTTCACGCTGATCCGAAACTTGCGCATTATTAAGAGGCGTCGGAGGTTTGCTCTTCTAAAAATTGTTAATTGTTTACTTTAACTAAATAACAAAATTAGTACTATTTTCAGTATCCTATTTACTAAATAAATTTGACGCCTACATCCCACGGCTTCACGACCGCTTTCGCCACCGGCTTAGGGAACCGGTGGCATTACATAGACGTCAAAACAAATTTGCGACACAAGCAAAAAAAATTCTGGAATAAATCCGAACTCGTGCCGCAAAAACTGTGTGTTCAGGCTGCCCTTTTTGCGTAGTGGCAGCGCTACGTTTCCTGTTATTATCGTGATTGCTCAATCCCACAATAACAACAGGAGAACCCTCACTCTTCGCTATCAAATAATTCTTCAATAATTTTACTTAACTGTTTTTTACGTCTTTCCATTAATGCTAGCTCGTCTTGCGACTCAATTAACTTGTGAAAATCCAGTGGGTGCTCTGCGCAAATCTCATGTATTTTTGATTCTGTTGTCGCAACTTTTTCATCTAGTTTAGCTATTTCTAGCTCAGCCTGTTTCTTCGCTTGATTAGCTCGAATAGGCGCTAATGCTTCTTGGACTTTCTCTTTACTGTATTGAAGTATTTTTTTATACGCTGGTAATTTCATATATCCTCCAGCAAAAGTAATTTTTTATTTAATTTATTTTTATGGGTAGGTTCGCAATCTTTTTGAGCGTTGTTAACGACATCGTAGCGATATAACAACAACCTCGACGGGGGGCTCTGTTGGAGACCCTCTGGGTTTCTCATATATTGATCCAAAAATATAGGGTAATCGGTAAAACCAGCGTCAAACAATCCCATCTTCTACCTCCTACCTATTCAAAAAGCCCGAAGCGCGCGCTACTCTCTAGCTTTTTCACGTCTACTTTTCGCATCACGTCTACTTTTCACATCACGCCTACTTTTCACATCACGCCTGGGCTGGAACAGCGAACGCGGATAAGCCGCCGGATTAAGCTCCCATACAGGGACTTGGCCATGCACTTCATGGGTTAATAAGAGCGCATCTTTTGGCGGAACTACCCCGTTGAGCCACACCGAGACGCATTGTTGAGATCTGTGGCATAGCTCAGCGACTCTTTCTTGAGTGCCTAAAATTTTAATAACCTTTTGGAGGCCTTTGTTTTTATGTTTTTTATCAATCATACCATCAGCTTACAAATTTAATTAGTGTTAGTCAATAGATTTTTTTCGGGGGGGGCTAAAATTAGCATTTAAGAAGCGCACAAAAATTTTTTGTTTATCTGTTGACTTCCACAAAAATTAATATGTATACTTACTCCATGCTGTAACAAACAAGGAGAAAGTTATGAATACACTTGACGCTATACTAGAAGACCACATTACCCATGGCACCAAAGAGTTTTCTCGCCTTCTATCAGAAGACAGAATGTACATTTGCGGGATCTACTTCAACTCTCTGTCGGCTTGGCATCAACAAGAAATCATCAGCGAATCAGACCGCACTAACCAGCTGGCCGACTATATCAAGGCATCGCTTTGCGGCGGCGCGACAGCAGAGCAGAAATTAGGCGCGACACTGTCCGAACTTATTTATAGCTACTGCGAGCGTGCACTGATTGAAAAATTTAACATCTTAAAAACAGCTATTGATTTCGAGCATCAATGTCGTTTCGGTGTTGGCTCATTGCCAGAAATTCACAAGCCAGAATTTTACCCCACTTTTTAACATTACTTTATAACATTAAACGGAGTTAATCATGATCACAAATAGAAACAGTTTTAAAAACGAAACGATTGCCCAAATAATGCAAACGGCAATTAGTGTCGATAAAAAATACCAAGCGCTACAAGAGGAATGCATAAAAACAAATTCACCTGAAATAGAAAATATTTTTCTAATTTACAAACGCGTTCAATCTGTTCTATCGCGCGCTATTAACGAAATTAACAAAGCGTACTAACTAACGATTACGGCGCAACAGGAATAAAAATAACAACGTAAGAACAAGAAAAGTGCGCCTTTTTTAATAGGTGATCAATGGACAGAAACGAAGAGTGGCACCAATTTGAATTAGAGCAGCAAGAATTGGAATTCTCGCAACAAACAAGCATTAACCTGGAGGTAAAAAATTATGAGCAATACATTATTAATTATGGGCGAATCGGGAAGTGGGAAAAGTACGTCTCTTCGCAATTTAAATCCGAAAGAAACTTTCATTATCAATGTTATCAACAAGCCTTTGCCCTTTAAAGGATTTAATGCCAATTATAAAGCACTGTCTAAAGAAAACCCCGCCGGAAATTATTACGCGTCCGACGATTATTTATCGATAAAAAGGATTATCAAAGGCGTTAATAATAATCGCCCAGAAATTAAAAACATTGTTATCGATGATTTCCAATACACTATGTGCAATGAATTTATGCGGAGAGCTACTGAAAAAGGTTTCGAAAAATTTACAGAAATTGGGCAGCATGCATGGGACATTATTACCGACTTAACAAAATGTCGAGATGACCTGGCGTGCTACGTTTTGTCTCATACCGATGTTGGATCGGATGGCAAAGTTAAATGTAAAACTATCGGCAAAATGCTAGAAGATAAAATCACTATCGAAGGTATGTTCACCATTGTTTTACACACTGTGCTAATGGACGGAAACTATCGTTTCTTAACTCAATACGACGGTTCACATATTGCTAAATCACCCATGGGGATGTTTGAAGATAAATATATAGAAAATGATTTGGAATATGTAAAAAAGAAAATGAATGATTATTTTAACGAAGACATTGCGGCATAGGAGATTATTATGAGCATTATTAGAGCATTTAGCGAAGATGAAATATTAGGCAATATGGTTTTTGTAGAAGGGGAAGCAATTGGCCAAGTCATGGAAGCTAAAATTGGATCCACGAACGACGTTGAGTATTTGAAAATGGTGTCTAAAGCGTGGGATTGTCACGATAATGAAATAAAAATTTACCACAATATTTCTCTCGATGAAAAAATGCGCTGGCTTTACAAAAGATTTTTTGTTGCTATCGGTAAAACTGATTTATTAAGACAAGAAATAGAGACCGCTAGACTTCCCTCTCTTGTGAAAGATGTTTCATTTAAATTTATTGCAGAAAAAAGCAAAACGGCGGCACGAGATGGGAAGTTTTACATGCAAGTAAAAAGCTATATAGAGCCGCTAACAGAAAAAGACGTCATTGATAACAGCATGGCTGTGGCGCAGAACGTTTCATTCCAAGCGCCGACGCCTCCCCCTTTTGACGATCTACCATTTAATTAAGGAGTTTTTATATGGGCTTATCTCTTTATAGTCTGAGTGAACAATATAACAAAGCATTTTATGAGCTTATCGATAATTTAGAAATTGATGAACAAGCATTTCTTGATACGATGGAAGCTATCGAAGGTGAAATTAAATTAAAGGCTCAAAATGTAGGCGCTTTCTTTCTTAACATCGAAGCTGAAATATCAGCAATTAAGGAAGCTGAAAATAAAATGCAGGCTCGTAGAAAATGGCTGCAAAAGAAATCAGAGCAACTAAAGTTTTATTTAAAATCTAACATGGAGCGTTGTGCTATTTTGGAAATTAAATCACCCGAGTTTTCTATAAAGCTTGCGAATAACCCATCCTCATTAATCGTAGACAATGAAGACGTGATAGATGCTGAATATTTTGAGATCGAAACAGTAAAAACTTTGAATAAAAATAAAGTTAAGCAAGCGCTGAAAGATGGACTGACGATAGAAGGCGTTCATTTAGAACATTCAAAAAGATTGGTTATTAAATAAGGAGATTTCATGCTAGTCCTAACGCGAAGAATTGGCGAAAGTTTAATCATAGGCCATAGAGAAATTATATTTTATGTATTGGGAGCCAGGGGTAATCAAGTGCGAATCGGGATTGAGGCACCGAAAGAAACTGCAATATTTCGCGATGAAGTTTACGAGAAATATATTGCACAATATGGATCAGAGCCTATTCCCCCTCACGGTAAAAGTTTAATTATTGAACATGTCATAAATGGCTTGAGAGTAGATAAACGATAAACGATTAACATGTTGCGCGTTAATAAAAAAATGAAACTCAGGTAGACGCGCTCAAGGAAATAACCATGGAAAACAAAAAATGAGTTTAAAAAATATTAAATACGGCGACGTCATAGAAAATGACAAATATAGTAGAAAAACTTTAGGGCGTGTGAATGATGTTATTTTTATCTCTGCCAATGATGATTTTTCAATATGTGTGTCGTCCGCTTTTTCAATACATGAGCTGGAAGAGCAAGGTTATGAAATAAAGAAAAATAATTCTTGTGTGGATGTAGATGACAGCGAGAGAAATGATCCTGGAGAATAAAAAAATGAAAATGCTAGATGTTCACGACGCGAAAGAATTCAATTTACACTCCTCGCTGATTATATTGATAAAAAGCAATATTGGGTTTACAACAAAAAATTTCGTTCATTATATAGTTGGAGATTTTGATTATTGGCCTTCTACAGGCTTGTTTATTAGCAGAACCACTAAGAAAAGAGGGCGCGGGATAAAGAACCTTTTGAAACAAGTTAAGCGCATCGACGCAATGTTAAACGAGTTAAACAGGTGAAATGATGAGAAAGATAATTCAGATTTCTTCCGCTGTATCAGACGCTTCTCACGATCATTTAATTGCAGCTCTTTGTAATGATGGGACATTGTGGGAGTTTTTCCAAGGCGAATGGCATGAAGTACACCCAATTCCTCAATCGCCAACCGAAGAGCAAAAAAGAGCGATAGATTTAGCGAAAGCGAATGTAGATACAGCTAGTAATTTTACACAAAGTTGATTTTTTTACACAAAAGTTAAATTTCAAAGGATTGCAAAGACAGAAAGGTATATTTAGAATCAAGAGCCTACCTTTACGGCTATGTAGCTCAGCCGGCTAGAGCGCGGCACTCATAATGCTGATTGTGACTCTTCATATTTTCTTTTTATTTCAATCGCTTCATCTCTAATTTTTTTGTAAAAAAGTTTTTAAAACTAGCAAAAAACACGCTTATAGCCCTCATTCCTGCGTAGCGTTTTATACACTTTTTTACCAAAAATAGGAGCATTAAATGCAAGCATTTCACAACGATATAAAGATTAAAGAAAAATATTTAGCGAGAGTTATAGCACATCAACGAGCAGATAACTTAATCCATGGCCAAGGATGGGACGGGAAGAAAGGGTGTGCTGTCGGGTGCACTTTAGAAAATTATGATCACGCGCTCTATCCTATTGAGTTAGGCATACCCGAATGGCTGGCTAGAGTAGAAGATATGCTATTTGAAGAAATGTCAGTTGAAAAATCTAAAACGTGGCCAGAAAATTTCTTAAATTCGATAAATATTGGAGCTGACTTAGAGCAGGTTAAGGCTCCGTTTATAATTATGTTACTTAAACATTGTCTTAAATCATTAGATGAAATTGTTTTTGACGAGAATAAGTTTCCTGTCGTTGCAGAAGCAGTAACTTTATCTAAAAATTCAGTTTTGCAAATGATTGACGCGTATCAAATGCTCAATGAAAATAAAATAATATCGGCGGCGAAGTCTGCGGCGGCGGCGGCGGAGTCTGCGGCGGCGTCTGCGGTGTGGGCGGCGGCGACGGCGGCGGAGTCTGCGGCGTGGGCGGCGGAGTCTGCGGCGGAGTCTGCGCCGGGGTGGGCG
>Ga0209702_10003490_pt1 | contig 24687 bp, 18 predicted proteins | sample FRY01_FD_187210 | JGI IMG/M metagenome (GOLD analysis project Ga0209702, IMG submission 187210) | Freshwater microbial communities from Lake Fryxell liftoff mats and glacier meltwater in Antarctica - FRY-01 (SPAdes) (version 2) | ecosystem: Environmental > Aquatic > Freshwater > Ice > Glacier... | reverse complement strand
TACTCCAGCATGGATAAATCAGGTGCAATAACTCCTTTGATAGCAGTAAGAACCTGAGTAAACTAAACGGGATCGCAGCGGTAGCTTTGCCGGCAGGTTAATATGATCTCAACGAAAATCTCTACGGCAAACTAAAGCGCAGAGCCCGACTAGCGGTTCCGATAGCACACGGAACCTGATTTTCGGAAAAAAGAAAACCTTTTCGTATTAAAAGTCCCAAATAAAACGGGTTAGTTTTTAAACCTAAATCCTATATCAATCTTATCTAGGAAAAAGTATATCTACTAATCCAAAATTAATCTTTTTTCGTATCTACTGGAGATAAGATCATTTGAATTATTTTAAGAATGATATATTTTGCAATATTTTAGCTTAATTACTTTGCAAATACCAAGAGATATATTTTTTCGTTATCTTAAACCTAGAAATTTACTTTAGAGCATAAATATGAATTTTTTAAATAAATTATTATATACAGTTGTAATACTCACGTTACCCATTATTTCATCCGCTCAGGACAAGGAGGATGAATCTCCGGTTGCAAACTGGCAAAATCTTGACCTAAAATCTGATGGTGTTTTTGGAATCAGCACAGAAAAGGCCTATAAAGAAATTTTGAAAGGGAAAAGATCAACCACCATTATTGTAGCAGTTATAGATGGAGGTATTGATATTGAACATGAAGATCTTAAAAAGGTTTTATGGGTTAATCAGAAGGAAATTCCCGGTAATGGTATTGACGATGATAAGAATGGTTATATAGATGATATTCATGGATGGAATTTTATAGGTTCTCCAAAAGGAAATATCCATCATGATAATATGGAAGTAATTCGTCTCATCAATAAACTGCAGCCTAAATATGCCGCTGCTTTGAATACAACTCCTTTCACTGAGGAGGAAAGAAAAGAATTTCAAATGTATAAAAAATTGGTTACTGATTACATGGCTAAACTTCAATCAGCTCAAATGGGATTGCAGAATACAACTATGATTAAAAAGTATTTGGATGAAATTCAGTCTAAAATGGGCAAGGAAAATCCTACTACTGATGATTTTGGAGATTATAAAGCATCAAATGATGTAGAATCGCAAGTGATTAAATTCATCAAGCCTGAATTGAAGAAACGTGATTTCAAGAAATTCTATGATGAACTTAAAGATGGTATAAAATATTATGACACACAGGTCAAATACCATCTGAATGTTGATTTTGACCCTAGAAAGGATTCTGTAGGGGATGATTATTCCAAAAGTTATGAACGTAATTATGGCAATAATAATGTAACAGGTCCAGATGCTGAACATGGAACTCATGTGGCCGGCATTGTTGGTGCAATACGTAATAATGATTTGGGTGTAAAAGGGGTAGCTGATAATGTAAAAATTATGGCTATTCGGACAGTGCCGGATGGCGACGAACGTGATAAAGATGTTGCTAATTCTATTCTCTATGCGGTAGAGAATGGAGCAAAGATCCTCAATATGAGCTTCGGAAAGGCTTATGCTTGGGATAAAAAAGTGGTTGATGATGCTGTTAAATATGCAGTTACTAAAGGGGTACTAATTGTACACGCCGCCGGTAATGATGGTAAGAATACTGAAAAGGAAGATAATTACCCTACTCGTTTATTCACCGACAGTATAGGTATGACTATGGGAACTGCTCAAGGTTGGATAGAAGTTGGAGCCTCAGGATGGAAGAATGATGAAGAATTGGTAGCCTCTTTTTCCAATTATGGTGGAAAGACAGTTGATGTTTTTGCTCCGGGCGTTAAGATTAATTCTACAATGCCGGGTTCAACCTATAAGGAGAATGATGGTACTAGTATGGCTGCACCAGTAGTTGCTGGACTTGCAGCGATGATCTGGTCACATTATCCACAATTTACTGCATTACAGATTAAAGATATAATAATGAATTCTGTGACGAAAGTGGAGCAGAAAGTAAAAATTAAAGAAGAAGGCGATAACAAAAAAGTATTATTGAGTGAGATTTCTGTTTCAGGTGGAATAGTAAATGCTTACAGCGCCTTACAACTTGCCGAAAAAACTAATTCAACTGCGAGAGTTAAATCCAAATAGTTCAAAAATATCAATCTAAAAATTAAAGGCTTGTCTTATTAGATAGGCAGTTTGATTTTTACAAATTGTCTCCTAACCCTTCCGAGAACTATTAAACAGCAATTAGCATGGGGCCATTATTAAGATGTAGCTATCTATTAAACATAAGCATGTTTTCAATTTCATAAATTGCCTACACTGTTGAAAAGAATCTTGTGTAACTGATATGGTGTCAATTCCTTGTTTAAGAAAGTAATTGGTAAAATCAGGGAAGTCAACAGGACTTTGTCCGCGAATACCAAGTTTGACACCATCATTTTTAACTGTCCTTATTGGAACTAATTATAGATTTCAATGCTTCATCGCGTCCTTCACAAAGATGTAGGACCAAATAAGAATCCTTATCTAGTCTGGGTACCAGTTGACTTAGATCATCAGAGCCTGTCGAAAAACCATCAATTTGGGCTGCAAATTGTTTTCCTAGGATACTATTATTATGGATATTTTAAATATTTCTGAATTTAACCTTAAATCGGTGATTCTGATAATCGATACACAAATAAGAACATCAAAATTAATTTGGTGATATAATTCAGAACCAAACTTGTAAATTCAGAACAAAATAGGGTGATAGAGCTAGTTTTTTAAATCAAAATGCTGTTCTTACCAATTATATTTAGTTTTATCAGATGAAATCATCATGATTTTGCTCAAACCCACAGGGGGATTATTATTAAATCATGATCGCTTCATCACCTTTAACAAACAAAAAATAAACGGATGAAAAATAATCGCAGAGACTTTCTCAAAATAGCCGGAATAGCCGGTATTGGTTTAACAGGGGCCGGTATAGTTCCTGCACTTGCAGAAGAAGCTCAACCTTTAAAGGAATTAGCACAGGCTGCTGAACTTCAGTCTTATAATCACTTCCCGCGGATGATGCAGGATTATTTTTTAGATCGTGTTGGCGAATCCCTTGCGAATCCCCGTAAACGCCGTGCTTCTTTAAAGACTAAACAGGATGCTGAGGCATATGTAAAAGATGTGCGCGCCAAAATTGCTCAATGTTTTGGACCATGGCCTGAGAAGTGTCCTTTGAACGCACGTATTACCGGAACTATTGAGCGCGACAGCTATAAAATTGAGAAGGTAATTTTCGACAGTCGTCTTGATTTTCCAATTACCGCTAATCTGTATCTTCCAAAAGGACGAAACAAACCTTTACCTGCTGTAATAGGAACCTGTGGCCACGGTGATCCAGCGAAAGCAACACCTATTTATCAATCCTTTGCTCAAGGACTTGCTAGACAAGGATATATAGTGTTGATCTTCGACCCCATCGGACAAGGTGAGCGGGTGCAAATGCTGAGTAAAGATTTAAAACCACTGCATGGAATTGGGGTGCCCGAACATAATTATACTGGTAAGCAAATGTTGTTGAACGGCGAACATTTAAGCTCTTGGTTTACTTGGGATTGTATTCGATGTGTAGATTTTCTGCTAAGCCGACCTGAGGTAGATCCTAAACATATTGGTGTGACCGGAAATTCAGGCGGAGGAACTCAGGCAACTTGGTTTTGTGGCGTGGAATCACGTCTGACCATGGCAGCACCAAGCTGCTTTGTGGTTGGATTTGAAACTAATCTAAAGAATGAACTTCCGGCCGATATTGAACAATGCCCACCCAAAGCAATTAGTCTTGGACTCGACCATCTGGATTTTATCGTAGCCATGGCACCTAAACCTGTTATTTTATTGGGTCAAGAAAAGGATTTCTTTGATGTTCGTGGGACAGATCACGCAGTTAAAGAACTAAAAAAAATCTACAAATTGCTTGGTGCAGAACAAAACATACAGTTTTTTGCCGGACCAGAGTATCACGGATTTTCAAAACATAACCGTGAGGCCATGTATTCCTGGTTCAATAAGGTTACTAAGATTTCAGATGCAAAATTAGAACCTGAGCTTAGTCTGGAAGATATTGAATTGCTCTCTTGTACCCCCAATGGACAAGTTGGAGAGAGTAATCCCCGCAGCCTGACAAGCTATACAAAGGAGTACTCTCAGGATTTTAAGTCCAAACGAGGAATGCCCGCCGGTGAAGATCTGAAAAGGAAGATCAGATCAGTGCTTAAACTTCCTGCACTTATAGGTACTGCCGAATATCGTATTTTAAGACCTTTACCGGGAAGGCAGTATCCTAAAAAATTCTCGGCTTGTTATGCTGTTGAAACAGAAAAGGGAATTACAATCCCTGTTTACCGTTTATCGGATACTGCATTATACTCCCGTCCGCCGGCAGGTGTTAAGCGTGCTATATTGTATGTTTCACATCTTTCAGCAGATGAAGAATTGAGGAAAGAAGCTTTGATCAAGGATCTGATCGGTGCTGAACCCGGATCTGCTATATATGCATGTGATGTACGCGGTATTGGAGAATCAAAGCCAAATACCTGCGCTGATGATTTCTTCGGTTCATACGGAAATGATTATTTCTATTCGGCACATAGCATTATGCTGAACTCTACCTATACCGGACAAAAAACATATGATCTTATTCGAATCATTGATTGGTTAAAATCATGTGGACATGAAGAAGTCCATCTTGTAGGAAATGGCTGGGGAGCTATTCCCGCAACATTTGCGGCAGTACTTTCAGATACAATAAAACAGGTTACTTTAAAAAATGCTTTGACAAGCTATACTGATATTGCAGAAAATGACGAATTCAACTGGCCTTTATCAACCCTGATTCCCGGAGTTTTAAAACAGTTTGATTTGACGGATTGTTACAGGGAACTTGCATCAAAAAACCTGATGCAGATTGACGCTGTGGGTGCGGCAGGAGTGTGATGGAAGACTCAGGAATTTACTAAGGGGACTTGCATGGCAAATTTCTAGGTCACTTTTCCAGATGTAAAACGAAATCGAATAGTTCGATAAGCCGAGCTTGCTAAATTAATATTTTCGGTAGCGGTTACCTTTTTAGTTATACTCCTATCGTAATTAATTAATAGAAAAACAAATTAAGTCAATTTTAAGACCCGGCCATTTAATTATAAAATATTCTACGTGATTAATCACATTTTTTAAATCGAACTCAGAATAGTTTAGAAAGTCATTCCGGTTTTAAGTGTCAGATAGTGTCCTTCTTTTGAAAAACCATATCCGCTTGATACCAAAAGCTTATTATAAAGGTTTAGCCAAACTCCCGGGCCATATCCTTTATGCCATGTGCTACCTTCCGGAAGATCAGAATATACCCTTCCTGAGTCGAAAAATCCGAATAAGCCAAAATCTCCGGTAAACACATAGTTTCTGAAATGGGCGACTTTAAACCTAAGCTCAGTATTTTGGTAAAGGTAAGACCTTCCTGAAAAACGGTTATTACGGAAGCCCCTTAAATTTGTATTGCTGCCCAATGAATTCGCCTGGAAGAATTTATAATCTCCAATATTTACGGCTGATCCAATTCTGAATGCCGCTGTTATCGGGAAATTAAAATTTGGTGTAGCATAAAATGACAGATCGGTTTTCAATTGCAGATATCTGTTCTTAGTGCTTTCAAATTCATTGAAAAAATCAACCTCGTTTTTCCATCGAACACCGGAAGTCGGAAAAAATTTATCATTCACAAAATCGATGTTGGCATAGGAACGTATTGTTCCGAAGCGCGATGGCTCTTCAATGTCATTTTTATCTGGGAAAGAAAGTGTACTAACATACCGGTCGGCAGACTTTTCAATCTTGAAGTATTCATAACCGGGGCCAATTCCAACGCTGAATGCTTTAGTAAACCGGTATTGAAGAAATGCTGTAATGCTTAGGTTTCTAGTTCGGATCCTGTAATAATCAATATTATCATCAATATTGCTTGTAGAATTGCCCTCGCCATAATAGTTTAAAGTGTATTTCGGGGAATTAAAATATGCCTTTAATACTATATCCAAATTTCTAGCAAATAAGGAATAAAAATTTGCTTGATAACGCACAGTATTTGCTCCTGTCTTTGGAGCATAATTTCCGATCAAGCTTTGATCATAGCTATAGGGGAATTTCCTGAATCCATAGTGTTTCATTCCATATCCGCCTCCAAAGAAAAATCCATCCTCTGCATTAAAATCTAAAGAAGGTTTTAGTCCATTTTTATCATAGTAAAAAGTGTTTTCACTATAGTCATTAACATAAGTCTCGTCAGAAAGGCGTAAAGCGGTGTTTGAACCTGTTTTTATACTATTGCCTTCGGTTTTCAAATCATAGATAAATGACCTGCCGCTTCTTGAATTGTCAGTAAATGAATCATTTTTTTCTCCTCCAACCACACGCAACTTAATACCTCCATTCCTATTTGAACCTTCAATCAGTATGCTGTCACGTCCGTCTAAGGCAAATATGTTCAGTTCGCTGGTTTCTGAATTCTGAAAGGTGCGGTTATATAATGGCCTGCTTATCTGCTCATTTGAATCGATTTTATGAATAGTAAGTCTGGTTGTTGTTTCAAACCGTTCGACTTTAAAGAACTCTTTTTTATCTGAACCGATCACAGTTACCTCCTTCGCCAATATTTTATAATATTCTGTTGCAACTGAAAGTAGCTGACCGCGTCTGGATTTAAGTTTAGATATTATTTCGGATCCTGCTTCCTTATATACTTCTGCAGGCATTTTTTTTACTGCTTTTTCAATAATTTCATCGGTAATATCTGCTTGTATCTGAGTGGCAATTCTTTGCCAGTCGTCAAGAGATAGTTCATTGAGCAGATTTCTGTCAAGATTTCTGGCTGCAATGGAAAGTTCAGCAGGATCACCTATTTTGCTTTCAAATGATTGAATGTCAGGCAATACTTCAGAGATTAATCTAGGAATCAATCCGTCAAATTTAGTGAAGGCCTGATCGCGGTCTCTTGGAATAGGACGGTAAAGTACTCCATTTTCTTTTTTGAATTCAGCCCACCTCCACTGATCTTCATGCCTGTCCCAATCGCCAATCAGAATGTCAAAAAGCCTGGATTTCAGGAACATGATCTGATCTATTTCATTGTCATTGTCTTTCCTGAGTTTTTCATACATTTTTGGGGTGCCCACAGCATTTTTCGCATTTCCAAACGAATTGAAGTCAGACAGATCCTCATCTGGTCTTGCCTCAATAATACCCAGTTTGCCACCAACCTGCTGTATATATGGACCAAGTAAAGTAGAATAAGGCATATAGACCAGCTCGGGGTTAGTATGATAAATCCCAATAGCTTTGGCCATATCGGGTATCATTAAAGCACCATATGGATGGGCTGATGACACCTGATCTTGTATCAGGTCCTCGGCAAATGTTTTTAGAAAACCTTCCGGCAGCAATGCTGCAGGATTTTTAGCTATTGTACGAAACTGATATACATTTTTGTCCTTCCCTTGTAATTGAAGGCTGGTCGTTTGCTTACCGCCCCCCAGTTTAATAGGAGTTAAGCCTCCACCGAATTTATTCAAATCCAGGAATTTCACATTAATAGGAATCGCCCAGGTATCCCTGTAATGTTCTCCAAACAGATATCGTTTAAACTTTCCGGCTTTGAAGGTGTCGCCTGCAATAACTATTTTGCTACTATCGGCATAATTGATAATTTTTTCTTCTGCGGTTTTTTCTTCTGCTTTTGCCGGAATTGCATATAGTGGCGTCCTGTATATTATTTTGCCTGTAGAGCCATCCCCAATGGGTTCCCAGAATTCAAGCCAAGCCTGGCCATTATTGTAGTAATTTAAACGGGCAAAGCCCTTCATTCCGCCACCACCATAGGAGAATAATGCATTATTCCCCTTTATCATAGACGATGATTTTGCTCCTGCTCCGCTTATGATGTGATTAATATCCTTGTACTTGTTAAATTGCAATGCATGTTCGTGTCCGCTGGCAATTACTATATTTTGCTCATCTTCCAGAATAGATAAAAGTCCTGTTTTGAGTTGCTGATAATCTTTGTTTGACAGGTCCTGCCGTGATACCCCATACTGCCGCATGAGCGGATAGATGGCGCCAATTATAGGTAATGGAATGTAGTAATTATCTCTAACCAGCGTCAAAGGAAACAGATAGTCCCTGAGAGTAAAATAGCCTCCATGGCGGCCATTGCTGAAAAGTGGATGATGCTGTGCTAAGATGATATGCTTACCCTTATTTCGCAGGATTATATCCTGAATTTGTTGTATTACTTCAAGTCGGCTTGAAGTGGTGCAGCCATCGTCGGGTGCAATTGATTTTTCGTGTTTTGTCAACCACCATTCGGAGTCGATCGCAATCACAACAAGGTCATTATTTAACTGAATTTCAACCGGCCCTCCGCAACCATTGCTTGGCATCAATACATCGCCAGAGTTCAGGTACTGTTCAATATACTCTTCTTGGCGGTTTATAGCCGCCAGTCCGCCAGCTCTACTTTCATTCCAGTCGTGGTTTCCGGGCACAAATATTTTACGCCCGCGGAAATCCTTTACCACGTTCATCTGCTCTTTGATTCTGCGCTCTTTTTCCTCCCGATCCGGAGCATCAGCTTCAGGCAGCCCAGTTTCATAAATGTTATCACCAAGAAAGATCACAACATCTTCTTGGTGAGAATTATTTACAATTCCAGTATCAGTAATAGAATGAATTCTGGTGGTATCTTTATCAAATATTTGGGTTTGCAAAAGCTTTAATACCGGTTCCTGTTTGTCCTTTTCGGGAACACCACCATCCCCGATAAGGAAAACAGAATATTTTAGCTTTAAAGTGTCTGGGCTGTTTGCAGTTTCCCAACCTTGCTGCGTTTTATCATAAAAAGGTTTTAGGCTGGTACATGCATTTAAAAGGATTGTGCTTATCAGAAAAAGGATAAAAATCAGACACTTAGTTTTCATGTTTAAGTTCTATGATATTTCCGATTCCTGATTTATTTCCTTCATTGGAAATATAAAGCTTACCGTTTGGTGAGAAAGCAATTCCTTCAGGTTGCTTGTACTCAGGTCCAGAAAACTGAATAAGCTTTTTAAGGATGCCTTCAGGAGTTAAAACGAGTATGAGTCCGTTTATTGCCGATAGAATATATATTTCGCCTGTTTTTTCATTAATTGTAAGTGCAGATGAACGAAAAACTTTGTTCATGTTGTGATTGCCCAATGCTTTAAGGAATTTCTTTGAGCTTTCTTCCAGAGCATCCCCCTCAAACTGAGCCTCTATTTCTGCGAGATGAATGGTATATACGGGTGCGGATTGAAATGTCATTGTTTTAAGGTCAAACCCATAGATTTCTTTAGTAGTTTTGTCCTTATCCAGTCCGGCTTCCTTAGGAGCAATAAGCAAACGATGTTTCTTAGCTTCGTAGGTCAGCCCTTCGATTTCATTTTTTTCAGAAAATGGTGTCTTGAATGATCTAACTACCGATTTTGACGATTCGAAATCTTTTATCTGATGAATAAGTCCTTTACTTGTAATCGTATACATATCCTTACCCACCTTTACCAAGTCCTCATAATCATCTTTATCCGCAAATGGTTGTTTTTTTAATATCTTTTTCTGGTTCAGATCATAATAAAAAAGTATTCCCTCCTCGTCCTGTATAGCTACCAATACAGTATCGTTCAGAAATGTAATCCCTGAAATTTCATTCAGCTCTTTCGGTAGGTCATGTACTATACTTATTTTTGGAGCTAAAACTTTTTCATTAGTGTTTTCCCCACCGGCTATTTTTTCTTTGATAGGGTTATTGCATGAAATAAGGGCTATTGCAAGTAAAAGGGCAAAAAGTCTGAACATTTTTAAAGAATTAGGTAATGATTATTTGCTATAATCATACCAAAATGAGCACCAAAAAATAATATTAACACATGATGGCATAGTTTTTACATATAAGATATGGATTAACCAGATTTTTTTGAAACCTAAATGAGCTTAGCGCTATTAAAACAAAATCAATATAGGCTCATCAAAGCGGTATTAACTGAAAAATAAAAGAATATACATATGAAGAACAACACAGTTGTTAAAGACGCTGAAGAGTATGTTTTCAACTTATTCAGGGATAAACTTCCAAGTGATTATGTTTATCATAATTTTAATCATGCTGATGATACCGTAAAGGCATGTAAAAAGCTTTCAAAGTCTTATAATTTAACAAGTCGTGATTATGAGATGCTGATGCTTGCAGCTTGGTTCCATGATACCGGATATATAAATACCTATCAGGGGCATGAAGTGGTTAGCGTCAAATTTATGAGAGCTTATCTGGAGGGAAATTATCCGGATGTTGACATAAGAGAGATTGAAGCCCTAATCTTATCTACCAAATTCCAAACTGTTCCTGACGGTTCTTTGCAGGAAATAATTCACGATGCTGATTATATTAATATTGGTAATAAGAATTTTAACCAGCGTGCCGACCTGCTGCGAATTGAGTGGGAACGTGTCCTCGATAAAAAGTATACTGAAGAGGAATGGGCGGAGGTTCAACTCAAATTCCTTATTGATACTAATTTTAAAACGGAGGATGCAGTTATAAAATATAATGATCAGAGGGAAGCAAATATTGTAAAACAGTATAAAAAAATAGAAGAGCACAAATCCAAAGGTATTAAAGAGGAAGAAAAGACCTTGACTAAGCCGGTAAAGGAAGGTCGCGGGATTGAGACCCTGTACCGTTCTGTATATGCTTACCATATTAATCTGACATCTATTGCAGATAATAAGGCGAATATGATGATCAGTATCAATACAATCATTATATCTATTGTGATCACTCTTTTTGGTACAGGATTTACTTTTTCAACTCAGAATGAATTTAGCAGCATAAGATTTGTTTTTCCAATGGCATTCCTGCTTATGGCTAGTTTGCTTACTGTGGTTTTTGCCATTCTATCAGCCAGACCAAATGTTACTTATAAAGAAAAATTTGAATTGAGTAAAAAGGATAGCAGTATTTTATTCTTTGGAAATTTTGCTCAGTTGCAATTGAAGGAATTCGTTGATCGTATACAAGATCTCAAACAAGAGAAGGATGAATTATATAATAGTATGTCGGTGGATATATATTATCTGGGTAGCGTATTGGTTAAGAAATACAAGTATCTGAGCTGGTCTTATAACATATTCATGTTTGGGATGGTATTCAGTGCCGTAGGATTTATTGTAATTATGTTGTTATCTAATTAAGATTTTAATGCCGTTGAAGATTTGACATCAAGCATAAAAGTCATTTCATCAAGAGTGATATAATGATATCCCACTTCTCCCATATATTCGTAAACTTCCATACCAGTGTGAAGTTTCTCCCAATTGAACCATTGATCAAGATTTTGACTGTCCTTTATTTTGGACAGGTATTTGTCTGTCAAAAGAATATAGCTGCAGTCTTCAATAGAATTCTTAAGCAATTTGTGTGCGAGAATGACATCCGTTCCAAGTAATTTTATACGGCCTTTAATATTGGCAGTACTGATATATCCATGATGGATAATTATTTTCAATCCCAATTGCTTGTCGGACAGGTATAAATTATAATTCTCCGGATCAGTTTGTTCAACTGAACTTATAAAATCGGAAAATGTTTGATAAATTATCTTGCATTGTTCTGCAACTTTACCTACAGGAGGCAATCTGCCGGTCTTATAGAAAAATATGGCATCTCCTTCTATTTCACCGATTCTCATTTTGAGAATATTTGCAGCTATTAGTTTGCGGAGGAGCGAAGGGATGAGATTTTTAGTAAATCTAATATCGGCAGTGGCAATAAATTTTGTAAAACCCGTAATATCCGGCACACAAAAGAATGCTGGTTTAAGTCCATTTTTATCTTCCATATCAAGTTTTTCTCGATAGCAATACTACAATTTATATACCAATAAAATCGATTCGCTTTGATTCGGAAAGTATGAATCAAACTTGTAAATTGAACTCTTAACTAACGATCAGAGTGGTCAAAATAGACCTATCGTCTCCAATTAGTATCGGAGCCATGAAGTGGACTAACATTTTGATCATATCGATAAATTCTGAATTAACCAATTAAGATCTTACCTTCAGCATACTTGCATTAATGGCTACAACAATAGTACTAACTGTCATTAATACTGCTCCAGCAGCCGGACTTAATACTATTCCTTGATTGTATAATACGCCCGCAGCTAAAGGCAGTGCTACGATATTGTACCCCGTTGCCCATACTAGATTTTGAATCATCTTATGGTATGTGGCTTTACCGAATAAAATCAGGTTCACTACATCTTTTGGATTACTGTTAACCAAAATAATCCCGGCCGTTTCAGCGGCTATGTCGCTACCACTGCCTACAGCAATGCCTACATCTGCTACCGCTAAAGCAGGGGCGTCATTCACACCGTCGCCTGTCATGGCTACAAACTCTCCATTACTTTGCAGCTCTTTAATTTTTTCAAGTTTCTGATGGGGCAATACTTCCGTAATAAAACTATCCATTCCCAATGCCTCACTTACACTTTTTGCTACTTTACTATTATCGCCGGTTAAGAGAATGGATTTGATAGCATGCTGCTTTAACGTTTTAATTGCTTCAGCTGATTCAGGTCGAATCTCATCTGACAAAGTGATATAACCTACTAATTCATTATTTATAAGGACAAAAACGACTGTTTCATTATCATTCGCATTAAATTCATCAGTGACAGTAATATTATTTTCCTTTAGATAACCCGGACTTACCACCGATACCTTTTTACCCTCCACCGTGGCTTCAATGCCCTTACCTGTAATGGCTTTAAAGTTTTCTGTTTCTGGAATAGTGATAGTTAAGTCTTTTGCCTTTTGCAGGATGCCTGTTGCAATGGGATGTTCTGATTTTTGCTCTAATGCAGATGCTATAAGAATGATTTCTTTCTCATCCACCCTTTTTTGAAGCGAAACTATTTTTGATACCTGAAATTTACCTACCGTAAGCGTACCTGTTTTATCAAATACGATGGTAGTTATTTTTCTTGCATTTTCAAAAGCTGTCCTATTCTTAATATTAAGCCGTTTTTTGCTGACAATGCCGTTGACTTTGCTACTACCAAAGGTACAGCCAATCCTAAAGCATGAGGGCAACAGATCACAATTACTGTTACCATTCTTTCCATTGCAAAGGCCAGCGATTGACCTGTGAGGTACCAGTATAGAAACGTAGTAATTCCAGAAACAATAGCAATTATTGTTAACCATTTTGCAGCTGTATCTGCCAGCAACTGGGTTTTAGATTTAGATTTCTGTGCATCGTCAACCAATTTAATTACCTGTGACAGATAAGAATCCTTTGCTGTATGGGATACTGTGACTTTTATTGCGCCATTCCCATTGATTGCACCTGCGATCACCTTATCACCCTGGACTTTTTTCACCGGTTTTGATTCCCCGGTTAACATAGATTCATTCAAATAACTTTCACCTTCCAATATTATTCCATCCGCTGCTACCTTTTCGCCGGGCTTTACCAGGATAATATCTTTTTCTTTAAGGGTATCTGTTTTTACATCGTGAATTTTATCAGACATCACCATATGGGCATCGGCTGGCATCAACTGTACCAATAATTCCAGTTCTTTTGAAGCACCTGCAATAGATTTCATTTCAATCCAATGCCCCAGTAGCATAATGAGAATCAAAGTTGATAATTCCCAGAAAAAATCCATCCCTTGTAAGCCAAACACAATTGCTGCACTGTAGATGTAGGCTACAGAAATAGCGAAGCCAATCAGAATCATCATCCCCGGACTTTTTGCCTTTACTTCATCAACTAAACCTTTTAAAAAGGGCCAGCCCCCGTAAAAAAACACAATCGATGATAGCGCAAATAAAATGTATTTAGAGCCTTCAAAAGTCCAGTTTACACCGAAGAAATGCTGTATCATTTCTGATAAAAGCATAATAGGGATAGTAAGTGTCAGCACAACATAGAACCGCTTTTTATAATCTGCTATCATCAAAGCATGATTATGACCTTCATGACCCATTGATGGATTGGTTCCATGCTGTAACTTGCTATGGTCCATTTTCAAAGGATCCATTTTTTCTTTTTTAGCAGGTATTTCGGAATGATGTTGATGTTCCATATTTGAGTTTTCTAGGTCTTAAAAGTGAATAGCTATGACTATTATTAAACTTTAGTAGGTGAAAGTTATTCCCCCTCCATACCCCATATCGCTATCATAGTGGGTAGACAAGGAGAAATATTTCGTTACGATATAACGCAATCCTCCCGTATACTCTTTGTCAGTGTTCCCCATCAAGTTAAACCTTAAGCGCGGCGTCAGGGGAATATCCTCACGCATAAGTTGAAAGCGAAATTTACCTTTGCTGTCCAATCGGGCTTCGGCTACAATCAGCATGGGCATGGTGTATTGGATACCGGCAACGAACGCCTTTCGGTTTGTCTGGTTACTCAACTGACCGAACATGTTCTTTTCGCTTTCGTTCATCGCCTCGTTCTTATGATAATCAAATCCCACAAAAGGAAACAACCATTGCATTCTGCCTAAATACCTTCCAAAATAAGTTTCTACTTCATTTCCATGTTTGGGTTTTAAACCCAGACGCCATTCCGTTGAAAGTCGGAATCTGGTATTTCCCAGCATCAATTCGCCATCGCTACCGTTGCTTTCCAATCCGATCTGTCCCATAGTATGGAACATCCTGTCGTCTCTAAAAAGCATGCGTTGTGCCAGTTTCGGATCAGGTATTTCCGGATTAGGAGGGGAATTTTCGTAACTGAATACCCGTCCCATTCCACTCATCATATGATATAAAATATGGCAGTGAAAAAACCAGTCGCCACTGGGCTCAGAAGCTGCGAATTCAATCGTATCCCTTTCCATGGGCATAATATCTATGACATTTTTCATAGGTGCATTTTCACCTTGGTCATTAAGCACCCTAAAGTCGTGACCGTGCAGGTGCATCGGATGCCGCATCATGCTGTTATTAAAAAGGATGATTCGCAGGTTTTCACCCTTCTTAATTAAAATTTTGTCAGACTCTGATATTGTTTTATTATCCATGGTCCATACATACCGGTTCATGTTTCCAGTCAGGTCAAATTTCAATTCTCTCACAGGACCTTTAGGTAAAGTGGTTTTTGCGGGTGCACGCAGTAAATTATAATTTAATGTGACAATTTCTGTTGATGCTTTTTCCATACCCGCCATAGTCTCATCCCCCGGAGAGGGATCCGCAGACTTTATAGTATCCTGCGCATTTTCGAACCCTGTAATTTCGGGGTACATTACCGTATTCATGTCCATGATCTGATTCTGCATTTTCATGCCTTCCATTTCGATCATATTCCCTTTCATGTCCATCATATTATTCATCATTTTCATGCCGGCAAAATATTTCAGTCTTGGTAAGCGTGCCGCAACTACCTTTGCGCCACCTCCTAACCATAGTGAGGCCGATTTAGTCCGGTCTTCCGGGGTGACAAGGAACTCATAACTTTTGTTTTCTGGAATGGTTACAACAACATCATATGTTTCGGAAACTGCTATGATCAGCCGGTCTACCTCAAGGGGTTCCACATCATTCCCGTCGGTAGCTACCACAGTTATCTTGCCGCCTGAGTAGGTGAGCCAGAAATAAGAGGAGGCCCCTGCATTAGCAATGCGAAGCCTGACCTTATCTCCTGCTTTAAATTGAGGATGTTCATCCTGATTCTTTCCGTTCACCAGGAAGCGGTCGTAATAAATATCACTAACATCCATGGCACTCATCCGTTTCCACTCGTTAGCTACTTTGGTTTTGAAATGTCCTCCTTTTATTGCTTCTGAATAACTCTGGGTACTGCCCTTTTGTACGGCAAACCAGTCGGTTGCGGCATGCAGACTCCGGTCTACTTCTTTTGGGTTCATATCCGTCCATTCACTTAATGTGACCGGAAGTGTGGGAATGTCCCATTCCTTACGTTTAAGCATTATGAATGCGCCGTACATCCCAATTTGTTCTTGGAGCCCGGTATGACTGTGATACCAATGAGTTCCATGCTGAACAATAGGAAATTTGTAAACATGGGTAGTGCCCGGTTTTATTGGCATTTGAGTTAAATTAGGAACTCCATCATACCTATTGGGTAAAAATAAGCCATGCCAGTGCAGGGATGTTTCTTCCTTCAGTCGGTTATGCACATAGATCTCTGCCGTATCCCCTTCAGTGAATGTTAAGGTCGGCATCGGGATTTGCCCATTTACAGCAATAGCGCGTTTTACTTTTCCTGTAAAATTCACCAAGGTATCGGCAATATAAAGATCGTAACGAACGGTACGCGGAGGCCTGGTGCTATTAATGGTTTTTATCACTCCCAAGTTGGCTTTTGCCATTTTCGTTGCATCCATATCAGCCATATTTTCAGAATTATCATCTAGGGGCATTGGCATTGCATGTTCCTTGTGTGATGGTTCGGAAACAGTTTTGGACTGCGCCGGAACCGGTGTTTTTTTTGCAGGTATCGTCATGCCATCCATGTTTTCTGTTTTAGCTGGAATGGCTTTTGTAACCGAGGCGGGAGGCGTGGTGGCTTTAGGTGCAGGGGCCTTTTTTGCCGGCGCCGGTGTAGAAGGCTTCTTAGCTGTCGGCTTTTGAACTACTAATTTCATCCCGCATTTCGGACAGTTTCCTGGTTTATTTGACCTGACTTCAGAGTGCATTGGGCAGGTATAGACAATCTGCTGCAACTCTTTAACTGTATTGTGATCACTATGTTCTGCACGTACCGACTGCAGGAAAAATAACGTAAACACTAGTAATATTAACTTATTCATAATTTTTTATTTAGAAATTTCATTTCTCACATCCTCCGCCCATTCTTTGAGTATTTTTTGATCAGACAGTGAAAGACTGGCTCCTTTATGTATCAACAAGTATGATGGCAGAGGCATTGTTTGATCTTCCAGTGATCCTTGTATCGCTTTCAGCTTACTAAGCTGTCTACGTTTAGAATACTTTCCAAACTCATCAAAATTCAGTTCTGCTTTTCCTTTTTTTATATGTGATGCCATCCACCAAGACCATGGCTGTATGGCAGCGTACCATGGGTAGCGGGTATTATTGCTATGGCAGTCATAGCAGGAATTTTGCAAAATGGCCTGTACATTCTCAGGGACCCTAGTAATGCTGGCTATCCCCATCTCTGAATTCTGAGCGCTTTGATTACGTACAGGCTGAACAAACTGAATAGCCAGCAGGACAAATCCCAATGGAACTAATCCCATTTTTACCCTGCTCAAACCGGTTTAATTAAGCTCTTCTTTCACCGTACCACAGCTTAACATAGCTTGCCCCAGATAAGGATTGCTTACCTCTTTAGTCTCGCTGAGCCAGTTGCCACCCTTATTATTGTTATACATCGGACAGTTGGTATAATACAGTTTTTGTCCGGAACCTGACTTTGCTAACTCATATATTTCCTGACTTAAGGTTTCAAAATGTTCACGCTGGTGAACGATATTGCCGGAATTGCTGGCAATATGTTCAGCATGCTCCCTTGCATCTTCTTCGATATCAGCCAACGCTTTGGTCTGCTCCGGGTTTAATAATTTTTTATCTAGGCTCTCAAATGCTTTTATAAGTTCCGTTGCAGCAGCAGCAGCATCTTTATCATTATCCTTTGTAAGGGCATTTTTGAGTTTGAGGTATCCATCAATTACTTCAGTCATAGGGTACTTGCTGACAGATATATTCTGATCTGTTGTTTCCGTTTTTGTTTGATTACTGTTAGCCAATTTTTTATCAGTAGCACTATTACAGGCAGTAAGTAGGACTGATATTGTAACTAAACTTAAGATGATTGTTTTCATATTCTGATAAGGTTTACTGGTATCAATTTTAATAAAAATTAACCGAAGCGTTTGCAAAACGGGTTGATACAATAAAGCTAAAGGCAAGCTCTTGCCTTTAGCTTTAGAGATTTTCGATTTACTTTAAGGTTTCTACGACTTTTCCGCAGGTGAGCATAGAGCTGCCGTAATACGGGTTTTTGATAGCTGAACTACTGCTAAGCCAGCTCGCTTTCGCCATGGGGCAATAAGCCTTGTAAACGGGATCAGAACTGAGCTTTTGGGCTTTTGCCAAAGCGAACATGTTTTCCGATAAGCCAGAAAAGTATTCTCTCTGCTTTTTCAGGTCTTTTGTTTTGGCAATAAGATCAGCATCTTTTAATAATGCAACACGATTTGCTTCCAGCAAATCTGCATCGGTTGTGGCTTTTGTCAATTCGACGGCTTTTGCCGCAGCAAGACTTGAATTTCCGCTAACTAATGCGTCTTTGACTGCATAGTACTGAGTTAGTATTGCAGTAGATTCTGCTGTTGGGCTCTGTGCAAAACTCATTTGCACGAGGGTTGTCACTATAAAAGCGACTAAAAAAAATATCTTCTTCATTTTGTATGGATTTAAAGTTTTAAGCAAACAATTTCATGTATGGCAAGATTCTTACCATTTAAAAAGGTTAAAAAAATTAAATCAAATCAGGAAACTCTGAATGGCGATGCGGATATCCGCCTGAGGCGGATGATGGTTACGCACGAAATGCCAGTTGCTGGGTGTATGCTGATTAGATGAAAGAGCATCTATATTAAAAGCAGAAACAGGTGTTATAGTAATAAACAGGGGATGAAGATTATAATTGAAAGGCTGTGGAACACGTTTACCTGTTTCTTCAATTTTTGCTACTTCATCTTTACAGCAATCATCTTTTTGCTTTTCTTGAGTATTGTCAGGAAGTTTGTTGGTATGTTTTGTCTGATCATCATGACTATGGGGTTTTTCATCATGATCTGCTTTTACTCCTTCAAAATGTGGATGCCCTGGATTAGCATGATCATGGCTTTTCTCGGGCTGGGGTTCTGTGGCATGGTGATGATCTCCATTTTTGTGATGGTTCTGATTAAATTTCATTTCAATTCCAATAGAGCAGGCAAAGCCTACTACCGTACTCAAAGAAAATACGATCAGTAAAAAAACTGCTTTATATTGTATGGATTGATTTCTTTTCATTAATTCTACACTATATTGAGTAGCATCTGAACAAAGATAACTATAAGAGTATGATTCGAATTATATAATTATCTGAAAAAATTACATAATTCCTTGAAACAAAACCCTCGATATTTTACCTCAAAATCAAACAATAATGCAAATATTTCAACCAGATTAGGCTGCTGCGGCCATTTCCTTACAAGCTTCAGCACATTTCCGGCAAGCATCGGCACATTGTTTACAATGTTCCATTCCCATTGATGCATGTTTCTCACATTCCTTTGCACAAGCAGAACAAATATCCGCGCAAATGCTGCAAAGTTGCTTAGAATATTCCGAACCCATACTCATTAGTTCAGCCGCAGAATTGCAGATGGCCGCACATTCCCGGTCTAATTGAATGCAGCGGACCATCATTTTTACATCATCTTCTTTTAGACACTCGCTTGCACAGTGATTGCAAGCCACTGCACATGCATAACATACATCGATACAGTTTTGAAATTGTTGGTGTGACATATTGCTATTTTTTTATTTGTTATTAGCTATCCATTTTTTAAACTCTTCAATCTCCTTGTTCTGGTCTGCGATTATCATTTTAGCCATTGATAAGAGTTTAGCATCTTTACCATGCCTTATGAAACCTTCTGCCATTAAAACAGCGCTCTGATGATGAGGGATCATCATGTTTGCAAATTGCTGATCAGTTGAAAGGCTTTCATCTGCCTTGGGCGTTTCCATCATCATCATCATATTTTTGTCCATTACTTTTGCAAAACCTTCATCTTTTCGGGTAGGATCATAATTTTTTGCAGCATCTTTTGTATTATTAAGGCTAGCCTCCAACTCATTGATCTCTGATTGTTGTGCCTTGATAATTTTTTGAGCCATTTGCTTCATTGTCTCATCCGTACCTGAAGAAAGTTCAGCTTGTGCCATATCAATAGCTGCCTGGTGATGACTTTTCATCATCATTGCAAAATCATGATCAACATTTCCCGACATTTCCATATCATGCATTTCCTTCATCATTTTATCCATTGAACCCATCATTCCTTCATTCATAGACGAATCCATATTCATATGGGCGCTCTCACCCATGTTCATATACTTGTTATCCGACTCACTTTCAGATGATTTGTTCTGACAAGCTGAAAGGCCAATTGCCAGAATAAGAATTCCAATAATTAAGTTGTTTGCTTTCATATTATAGTTGTTAGGTTAAATAAAATACTTCATTGTAATTGCAACGGTACATCAATAAGACGGTTAGTAATAGTAATAAGGAACTGGGTAAAATGAGTTTTAAATTAATCTTTGTTAATTTCACTTTTGGCGTCTGCCTCTCAAAAAAAGGACAATAAGGACAATAATTATAAGCGGAATAATCCAAAGACTCCAGCCCATGCCCCAATAATGGTCGTTCATCATGTTATTTATTTTTAGTGATTCATACTCCCGCGAGATGTGATCATTTTCTTCATTCTATTTATTAGTTTGATCGAATGATTTGATTGTAAAAGTCGGTTTATATACAATAAATACGTTATTGAATTATAGAAATAAGTTACATTATTCACACATTTTCTGCTGAAGATAAACTGCCTTTCGAATGGCTATTGTGTTTGATACACGGGTAAGTTGGAGCATGAAGACTTGCGAATTTACCTAGGCGCTAGGCTCGATAAATTCGTCAGTCACATTTCAAGCAGAGATGACGAAATCATTTTTCACTCGTTCAGGTCATTTTGGTAAGTCAGAAAGTGAAGATTTTCTAGAAATAAAACTAAATTAGATGATCTAGATAGCGGTCTAAATATGAAACAGTTCAGACAAGCAATAATGTAATGATTTGTAATTGATGGCTGGGATAATAAGCAAGAGTTTTTTATAAGGAAATCAATCATTTAAACAAACAATAAACACATTTAAAATTAGTTAAAATGCAAAAAAAATATTTTCAAGGAGAAGGCATAAGAAAGGTAGTCCGCCTTAAAGGAAGCGCATTGCTAAACTTATTTATAGGATTTTTTATCATATTCTTTCTTCTCCCACATCTTTCTCAAGCCCAGAACAAGGTTCAGGTGGGAAAGTTTATTATTGAACCTCCAACACTTGAAAATTTGGGCTTCGAATGGTATATAGCTGGTGATGATAACCGTAATGGCACAGTAAAGGTAGAGTATCGAATCGCAGGTTCGGGTAATGAATGGAAAAAGGGAATGTCTCTCCTTAGAATTGGGGGGGAACGTATTGAGAGAGCGGGTATTAATTACACAACTCCCCATATGTTTGCTGGAAGTATTTTGGATGTTAATTCAAATACCAAGTATGAGGCCCGTTTTACATTAGAAGATCCCGATGGGGTTGAAGGTGAAGCAGTTAAGCTAGTCAATGTTTCCACACGTGCTGAGCCTAAAGCTGCCAGTGGCGGAAGAGTAAGACATGTATATTCCCAATATTATACGGGTGAGAAATTAGAGCCTAATTATCCGGGTCTGGTTTCTGCTTATGGCGGTTCTAAAGAAACAAAGGGAGATTGGAATGTGGTAACTGAAGATGTTGTGCAACCGGGAGATATTATTAAAATACATGGAGGACTCTATCAGGGGGTTCTTCTTAATTATCCGGATTGGCATAATATACCATTCGATGGGACCTATTTTTTCACCGCAAAAGGTACTGCAGAGCGCCCTATTGTAATCGAGGCAGCAGGGGATGGTGAAGTCATCTTTGATGGAGCGGGAGCCGCTATTCTATTTAATGTTATGGCTACCGAACATCATATTTTTCAGGGGCTTACCTTTAGGAACGCTGGCAGAGTTTTTGACGCCGGCAGGAAGCATCTAGCAGGGGCAAGTGATTTAACTGTACGGAATTGTCGTTTCGAAAATGTAGGTGAGGGTATCGTGACAGAATATGCAGGTTCAAAAAACTTTCTTATTCAAGATAATGTCATCATTGGTCGAGATGATCGTTACAGGATGTACGGTTGGGCTGCACACCGGGAGGGTCTAATTCCTTACGGAACACATCTATTAGATTCTTATTATGGGATCAAAGTATATGGTTCTGGGCATGTTATTGCTAATAATTCCATTGCATTCTTCCATGATGCCATTGGTATATCAACCTATGGCACTCCGGAGAAAGAACAGGAGTTAAAAGCAGTATCAATCGATATTTACAACAATGATTTACACTTGATGGTCGATGACTTTATTGAGGCGGATGGAGGTGTACACAATATTCGCGTCATGCGGAATAGGGGTGTTAACGCGGCAGAGAGTGGAATAAGTGCTCAACCTGTATTTGGTGGTCCTGCCTACTATATTAGGAATGTTCTCTATAATATTGGACAGGGAGGAGCACTTAAAATTCATGGAGGAGTGCCGGGACTCATCGCTTACCATAATACGTTCATTGCTGAAAACAATTCTGGAGGCGGACACCCAAATTCGAACTACCGGAACAATTTGTTTCTAGGTTCTGATGGCCCCACAATCGTTGCTGCGTTCCCTTACACAACTACCTATTCGGTATCGGATTATAACGGGTATCGGCCAAATCGGGGTTCTGAAAGTCCTGAAAATCAATATGTATGGTTATCTCCTAAAGGGGAGCGGGAAGGATTTAAGGCATTAAATAGTCTTAACCAAGCTTCAGGTCTTGAAGCACATGGTATAACAGTCGATTATGATATTTTTGAGGATCTTCAGAAACCGATCCAAGCGTCAAAATCAGACAAGCCTAGTCTTGTTTATTTCGCAGTAGATCTTAATTTTAAACTTAATCCTAAGGGGAAGGCAGTAGATGCAGGTGTTATTATTCCAAACGTAAATGATAAATCCTTAGGAAAGGCACCGGATTTGGGGGCACTCGAAGTAGGTAGTCCTGCGGTGATCTATGGAAAGCGTGGCCTAAATCAGAATCAAGAGTTCTGGCGCTGATCTATTAATTTATGTTTTACTTTCCAATTGATTTTGGTAATCCATGTAAATACTAAGGACAGTGAGATTGATTTAATCTAAAGGCCACCGAGAAAATATTCTGATCACTGAATTTAAAAAGATGTGAATGGGCATTAAGAATGGTGGAATATGTGGTTTAATAGTTACATAACATTTCAGGAATTTAGAAGTAATGAAAATATTTTAGTAATTTCATATCCACCAAAAAAGTTTTAATGAGAACTATTTTATCTATTGATGGTGGAGGCATAAAAGGGATTATCCCAGGAATGGTTTTAGTAGAACTTGAGGAACGTATAAAAGAAAGAACTGGTAACCCAAAAGCGTTTTTAGCTGATTATTTTGATCTTTTTGCAGGTACTAGTACTGGCGGGATTTTAACCTGCTTATTGCTTTGCCCATCAAAAGATAACCCAAATTACCCTCGTTTCTCCGCTCGCGAAGCTTTAGATTTATACATTAAACACGGCTCAGAAATATTTGAAATTAAAGGGTTAAAAAGACTTTTTGCCAAGTTTGGTTGGGTTAGAGAAAGATATGATGGTCAGGTATTAGAAAATATTTTACTAAACTATTTTGAGGATGTAAAATTGAGCGAACTCATTAAACCCTGCATCATAACTGCTTATAATATAGAGCTGAGAAAAGCCCATTTATTTAGACAAAAAGTCGCTAAAGTACGAGGAGACAGCAGAGACTTTTATGTGAGAGACGTTTGCCGAGCTACCTCAGCGGCGCCCACATTTTTTAGCGTTGCCGAAATTTACTCACTTGCTGGGGTAAGATATCCGCTGTTAGATGGTGGGATTTTTGCAACTAACCCATCATTAAGTGCTTTTGTTGAAATTAAAATAGAACCTGAAGAATTGATTCCGAAAGATATACACATCTTGTCTTTAGGAACAGGAAGCTCTAAAAAGTCTTATGATAGTGATGAATTGAGAAATACAAAGGCGCTATTTGTAGTCCCGGCTTTGTTAGATATGATGATGAGTGGAGCAACAGAAACAAGCCACTTTTATATGAAACAGATATTTAATTTCTTGGGTTTTTCTGATCATTATGTCAGATTAGAACCTTTAGATTTACAAAGTATTGATGAAGAAATGGGTGCTGCAAGCCCAAAAAATATTAAAAAATTAATTGCTTTAGCCGACAGAATGATTAGCCAAAGAAGCAAATTAATTAATGTTGTGGTTGATAATTTAATTAGGCTTAAGGAATCGAAAATTGCTTAGTTGTATTTATTAATATAATTATGAATATTCCTAAAAAGTAAAACAAGTGCAAGAGATTACGACTGAATTCATCAAAGCAATTATATTGTCCAATAACATTTCCTTTTTTGCTACACAACCTAAATTATGTGTTCCTATCATTTTCAGGATGTGTCAAAAAATGTCACATGGTATTAGATTCGAGGAAATTAAAGTATGCGACAATTTAATTATTGATGGGCATCACCGATACTTGAGTGCTTTGATTACGGGTTTGGAACTTGGGCAGGTGTTGAGTAATTCCACTTCAGCAACTAGTGTAATCCCTTGGGATTTGATGGAATTCGATGAAGAGGATTGGGATACTCCTGCAGAATTGCTCATTTGAATGAATCAGATGCGCGGTATAATAACCTGGAAATAGAATTTGTTAAGCGAATAACTTC
>Ga0209702_10003486_pt1 | contig 24712 bp, 22 predicted proteins | sample FRY01_FD_187210 | JGI IMG/M metagenome (GOLD analysis project Ga0209702, IMG submission 187210) | Freshwater microbial communities from Lake Fryxell liftoff mats and glacier meltwater in Antarctica - FRY-01 (SPAdes) (version 2) | ecosystem: Environmental > Aquatic > Freshwater > Ice > Glacier... | reverse complement strand
AAAATCTTTCTGTTGTTATTAATTCACCTGTTGGCATATTTCTTACCTCAAACTCTTCTTCACCAAAAGCTTTTTTCATTCCAAGTAAAAATAATGGGGAGTGAGAGGTGATGATAAACTGAATCTTTGGAAATAGACTGATCAATTGTGGTAGAACTGAATTTTGTAGATCTGTATGTAGATGAACATCTATTTCATCTATTGCCACAATTCCTTTAATTTCATTAAGTGGTTTAGACTGATTTCCGCTATGCCGAATTATGTTTATAAAAAGATTCAACAAAATAGATTCTCCTAGAGAAAGATTATCAATACTCGGTAATATTTGTGTGGGATTAGCCGGATCAGTGCCATCATCCACAATTGATACTCTGTAACTCCCTCTTGGTCCAATACCGAATCTATATTTATTATTTTTTAATATTCTCCTTAGGATAACATTAATGTTATCCCATAAAATGATATTCTGATGGTTTGCAGTTTGGACAAATCTATCGAGAACAAGATCCAGTAAAAATGATTTATTCTCTTTTGTTGATGAAATTATTTCCAGTTCCTTGTTTAATCTTCCGGAAAATCTTTTTTTATCCTCAAATCTTATCTGCTCTACAAAAGACTCATTTTTCCAAAAAGGTTCTTCAAATCTGTAGGCGGGTTGATAAAAATGAACACTTTCTATCCACTCATTCTGTATCCCTTCTTTATCGATATCATTTATACTTGTTATGTTCTTTTGATTATCTTTTTTCCCATTTGGAGAAAGTGTAAAGTCAGAAATATGATTTGTAAAATCATCTTTTTCTACTTCACCAATCTTATCAAAATATTCAAAAACTTTATTTTTATCGTAACTAAATTGTAAAAGAGAAAATCCTTTGTCTTTACCTGTTTGTAAATTTAACCCTCCTGAAATTTTATAGTAATTTCTTTTAAGACCAGCTTGCATGCCAACATCATCAAACAAAGAACTTCCTATTTCATAGAAACCGTCAATTATCTGAGATTGTAAGATTGTTTTTCCTGATCCATTTTCTCCAACAAAAATAACAGGCCGAGGATCACCATTTTCTTTAAAAGGTAGTTCAACAGAAAGCTCTTCTATTGGTCCTATATGTTTAATGACAATATTTTTTAAATACATAATTATTTATTTTCAATCTCACGAATAATCTCATCAATCGAAGTCCGAAGTTTACTTTGTTTTTCTACAATCTGTTCAATCTCTTTATTCAATTCTGCAATATTAACTACTTCTCGAGTGTCTTCTGCAACGACATAATTTGATACAGAGATTGTGTATTCATTTTCTGCAATCGCTTTGTTGTCTACCAGTTTTGCAAAATATTCTACATCTTCTCGTTTTGAAAATGCATCGAGTATTTTCTTTCGATTATCTTCACTCAATTTATTTTTAGCACTACCACGAACAAATTCTGCAGAAGCATCTATAAATAATGTTTTGTTGTCTTTTTTACTTTTTTTAAGAACTAGGATACAAGTAGCAATAGTTGTCCCAAAAAATAGGTCAGGTGGTAATTGAATTACTGCATCTACATAATTGTTATCAATAAGATATTTACGAATCTTTTTTTCTGCTCCACTACGATAAAGCACTCCTGGAAATTCTACAATCGCTGCGGTTCCGCTGGTCGAAAGCCACGTCAGCATATGCAAAGTAAAGGCTAGATCGGCATATGATTTTGGAGCTAATACTCCTGCAGGTGAAAATCGTGGATCATTAATAAATAACGGATTATTGTCTCCGTCCCATTTGATTGAATAGGGAGGATTTGAGACAATGGCGTCAAATGGTTCATCATCCCAATGGTGTGGATCGGTCAAAGTGTCTCCGTTTGCGATGTTGAACTTGTGATAATTAATATCGTGTAAAAACATATTGATACGACATAAGTTATATGTAGTTCTATTTTTTTCTTGTCCATAAAATCCTTGTCGTACATTTTCTTTTCCTAAAACTTTTGCAAATTTTAATAGCAATGACCCTGAACCACAGCAGGGATCATATACTTTGTTTACTTCTGTTTTCCCGACAGTTGTAATTTCGGCAAGTAATTCACTTACTTCTTGTGGAGTATAATATTCTCCTCCTGATTTTCCAGCATCAGAAGCGTACATCGACATAAGATATTCATAAGCATCGCCAAAAACATCAATTGTATTATCTTTGTAATCACCAAGATTAAGACCTCCGATAGTTTCAAGTAACTTTGCTAAATGTTTGTTTCTATTTTCAACAGTTGTACCCAAATCTTCTGAGTTAACATCAATATCCTTAAATAATCCTTTCAAATCTTCTTCGCTCTCTGTTCCTTTTGCGGAAGATTCGATATCTTTGAAGATTTGCGACACGGTTTCATTAAGATTCGAATCATTACGTGCACCCTTTGATATATTCACAAATAACTGACTCGGAAGAATATAAAAACCTTTTTCTTTTACAGTGTCAGCTCGTCCAAATTCAGCTTCTTTGTCAGAGAGTTTTATATAGTCAAAATCTTTAGTTCCTGCACGTCGCTCTTCGTTGTTAATATAGTTTGAAAGGTTTTCACTAATGAATCTATAAAAAAGTATTCCAAGTACATATTGCTTAAAATCCCAACCATCTACACTTCCACGTAAATCATTGGCAATCTGCCATATTGCTCGGTGAAGTTCCGCTCGCTCCTGTTCTTTTGTGTTGTTTGTTTTCGTTGTCATGGTGATTATTTTAATAATTCGTTAGTTGGAAGACCTAATACTTTAGCTAAATTAGTAATAGTGGAAAGAGTTGGATTATTTTTCGCATTCTCTATATTACTAATAAATGACTTATCGACATTTACCATATCAGCCAAATCGCTCTGGGTAATATTTTTCTTTACTCTAATTGCTTTTAGATTCTCTCCCAGCTTTTTAGCATCATCTGACATAAAAATATTATACCATAATTTTTTGTAATACAGAGCAACAAAACCACCCCTATTTCTAAGAGTTTTTTGTTCAAAACCATCTATCTTTGAATTAGCTCTTGTTTGTTGCCAGACTAGGACTCGAACCTAGATAAACGGCACCAAAAACCGTTGTCCTACCATTAGACGATCTGGCAAATCGCACTCTTTGAAAGAGTAAGTATAGATTACCTTGTTTTCTGAAAAAATTCAAGTCTTAATCTTTTTTATTGAATAAATTTATACAAGCCAATTCCAAAGGGATTTCTTTTATAAATGCATATCTCATAGAATCCAAAGCCTGCATGAATAATTCTAATGTTTTAGAATTAATTCCAGAATCTTTATTTTTTGCATATTCTTCAAGATGTTTCAGAATAAATTCAGGGATAGATGATTGCAAATGCTTTTGCATTAATATATTTCCAAAACGTAACAACATGACAAATCGTATATGTTCGATGATGATTCTTGTTATCATGGGGACATCACCATTATGTGTTTGAAATGTACGAATGACACCTAATGCATCTCCTGTATTTTTTGCATCCAATGATGTCAGTAATTGTAATAATGCCTGTTGTGGAGGTAAGCCTATTAATTTTGCTACAGTGTCATAGTCAATATGTTTTTTTTGTGCTGTTGCATGAACTTGTTCTAATGTTCCTAATGTATCTCGAAATGATCCATTGCCTGACATAGCAATAATTTCTACGGCATCTTCGTCGATAGTAAATCCTTCTTCTTTACAAACATCTTTGATTGCTTCAGAGAGAATAAACTGAGTAGGTGTTTTGAATCGAAATACCTGACAACGTGAAATAATAGTTTCAGGAACTTTGTGTAATTCCGTAGTTGCAAGAATGAAAATTGCATGTTGTGGAGGCTCTTCTAAGGTTTTCAAAAAAGCATTAAAAGCTTCATTGGTTAACATGTGTACTTCGTCGATGATATAAACTTTGTGTTCTGAATACATGGGTAAGGAGAAAACCGCTTCACGTAATTCTCGAACATCTTCGATTTTTCGGTTCGAAGCCGCATCCATTTCAAAAATATCATGTTCATGAGTTCCTAATGCTTGTGCAAAAATACGCGCAACAGATGTTTTCCCTGTACCTCTTGGTCCAGAAAAAAGATATGCATGACCAAGGGTTTTTTTACTGATTGCCTGTTCCAAGGTTTCTGTAATGTGTTCTTGTCCACGAACCTGGGAAAAGTTTTTAGGCCGATATTTTCTATATAATACAGTATGATGTGATGACATAATGTCAGTATATCAAAAATTATCTCGTCTTGCACGATAAGATTTTTGGAATTCTGTAATAACATTTTTTACTTCTGTGCTGTTGTTTGTTTCCATTAATGCGATACGTAATTCTTTTGCACCCGAAAATCCATGAGCATATGCTTTGAAATGTTTTTTCATTACAGAAAAGTTTTTACCTTTGCTGTGTGGGTGATTGATATAGGGTTGTATTAATAATGTTTCAAATAATTCTGCATGTTGTACCATAACGCGAAACCGTTCTTGTAGTGGAATTTTTAGTCGGGTATATTTATGTTTATCTGATTTTATTTTTTTTAACCATGATGTTGGCAATATGTGTCCTAATATATTTTCGAAAGGTAGAGATTGTCGTTTTGATTCTACTGTTTGTCTGGTATCAAATAACCATGGATTTCCAAAAATAGCTCTACCTATCATAATTCCATCACATCCCGTTTCTTTTGCTTTTGCATCAGCGTCTTCTATATCTACAACATCCCCATTTCCAAATAATAATGTCTGGGGTGCGTATTTGTTACGCATAGCCACACATTCTGTTATTGTTTCCCATCGTGCTGGTACTTTTGACAATTCTTTTCGTGTACGTGCATGTACGGTTAATGCGGAGATATCTTGTTCCAAGAGAAAACGAATCCAAGTATTAATTTCTGGTTTATAATATCCAATACGAGTTTTTACAGAAACGGGAATACTTTTTCCTGAATCTTTTATTCCATCTTTGACGCTCTGAATAATTTTTCCTGCAATCTCTGGAGTTTTTATCATGGATGCTCCTGCTCCTTGTTTTTCGATATTTTTATCTGGACAGCCCATGTTAATATCAATACCATCAAAATTCATCTCAGCCACAATACGTGAAGCTTGTCGCATTGTTTCTGGATTTGATCCAAATAATTGTGCAATTAACGGTCGTTCTTTTTCAGTGAAAAATAAATCTCGCATTAATGAATTTTTTCCTTGTGCGTGACATAATCCATCCGCAGAAACAAATTCTGTCCATAATATATCCAATCGGGAAAAAGGCTGACCCATATGTGAATGCTCGGCAATAATTTGTCGAAATGCAGTATCTGTTACGTCTGCCATGGGTGCCAATGCCAAAATGGGTTTTCCAGAAGATTCTGATTGTATTTTTAATTTTTGCCAGATAGTATTAGATGTCTCCATAAAATCGATACAATATTTTATTAGTAAATCGTACATCAATATATTCTAATAGATCATCTTTGTCTATGCGTCTTTTTACTTCGATATCTTCCAGGGTTTTTTGTACCAAATTTGTAGTTTCTTCTTTTGATTGTTTTTGTGATGTTTTTATTACAAATGGTTGTACTAATACCTTACCATTTCTTTTTGATATTTGATAATTAATATCAACAGTATTCTCATCTAATACTATGGATTGTATAAATAATCCATAATCGGTCCATGTTTGTAACATTGATTCAATAGTTAAAAAAATATTTACATCATGAATCCAAATATCATTTTGTAAAGGTGTATAAGTTCTGTATATTAAATTTTCATCATAAGGTTTAGGAAATGCTCTATCAAAAACATAACCATCTTTGGTTGCATAAAAACAAGTTTCAATAGTGTTTTGGCAAATTATCATACTTGGTTCATGTTCTTCAATAGATAAAATCATTGTGTTATGGATATAAGAAGTTTTTATATTTTTGATACGTGGAAATTGTTCATATAAATATTCCCGTATTTTCTTTCTTGGAAAGGTAAAATTATGTAAATACGTTATGCGTAACTTTTTCTTTGCATCTACAAAACTAGATATGGTAACATCCAGTGCCTCCTTTGAAATGTTGGTTTCACCAGATGTTGTTATTGTAGAAATACGCAAAGCTGGTATTCTCATAATCAATATGAAAAGACCTAAACACACAAAAAAAGATGCACCAAAAATCAAGATTCTTTTTCGAGAAAAAACAGTTGCTTTCTGTGGTTGTTTTGATGATAGTCTACTTTGATGGTTTTTCATACACCAAATATTATGATGTTTTTTTAACAATATGTGTTCTCCCTTGCATATAAGGAACAAGAGCTTCTGGTATTTTTATTGACCCGTCTGCTTGTTGATAATTTTCTATAATGACCATTACGAGACGAGGTGTAGCTGCTGCAGTATTGTTGAGCGAGTGAGCATAACGAAGCTTGCCTTCAGTGTCTTTATATCGAATGTTGAGTCGGCGAGTTTGAAAATCATGGAAATAACTGGCTGAATGAGTTTCTCGATATTTACCCTGTGAAGGTATCCAGGCTTCAATGTCATATTTCTTTACCTGCCCAAGCCCAAGATCTCCTCCACAATTAATAACGGTATGATATGGGAGATTAAGTTCTTCCATCATTGTTTCAGCAAGTGTTCTTATTTCCTCATGGAGAGCAACAGAGGTTTCATGGCTTGCTTCACAAATAATTACCTGCTCACATTTATAAAATTCATGGACACGCACTAGTCCGTTAACATCCTTTCCATGACTCCCTGCTTCTTTTCTGAAACATGGACTCCATATGATGTATTTCTTAGGTTCAGTGAGTCCTTCGAGTATTTCATCTGAATGATAAAACATAGTAGCAACCTCCCCTGTTCCTGCTAAATAATCATTTCCATCTTTATAGAGGTCATCTTCCCCCTGTGGAAGATATCCGGTACCCAGAAGAGTCTCACGTTTAACAAGGGATGGAACAAGCATGGGGGTAAATCCTTTCCCTTGCCAACGTTGCATTACATAATTCCAAATAGCCATTTCAAGCATTGCCCCATCGTTCTTTAGAAAATATCCTCTAAAACCTGATGTCTTTGTTCCTCTTTCAAAATCAACCAGATCAAGATTTGTCATAAGTTCAATGTGATCTTTTGCTTCAAAATCAAATACAGGTTTTTCTCCCCATGTTTTTATTTCTACATTATCAGCATCAGAATTTCCATCAGGAACAGAGATATCAGGAATATTAGGAACATGCAACATCATGGTTCGCCATTCTTGCATGATATCTTTTAATATATCCTCATCTTGCTTCATTTGATCTTTGACCTGCTTCATGCTGTTAATCAAAGATTCGCGCAATGATGAATCTTGAGTATTGGCAACTTCTACTGAAACTGAATTTTGTTTTGCTCGCAATGTTTCTACTTGTTTTAATGATAGAAGACGCTTATCATCCAATGCGATTAATACGTCAATATCCACGGATGATTTTTTCTTCATTACAGCTTCTTTGACCAGGTCTTTATGTTCTCTGATGAATTTAATGTCTAACATGGTGCCAGTATACTAGAAAATGATATACTATTCAATAATGGAAGAGTCGAATAATAATGGCAATGAAATTTCTCGTATTCCACGATTGTTACAAGAGATTCCAAAGCCCCCAAAACGATTATATATTAGAGGAAAATTACCAGAAGATCATATGGTGTGCTTAACTGTTGTTGGTTCGCGACGTTTTACTCGGTATGGAAAAGATGTCTGTGAACATCTTATTCGTGGATTAGCTGGATATCCTATTGTGATTGTTTCTGGTCTGGCATTGGGTATTGATACTATTGCACATGAGACGGCATTGGCTGTTGGATTGAAAACAATTGCATTTCCTGGTTCTGGATTATCTGATACTGTATTGTATCCAGCCAGTAATGTTTCTTTGGCAAAAAGAATTATTGAATCTGGTGGTGCATTGGTATCCGAATTCCCTCCTGATTTCCATGCAACGAATTGGAGTTTTCCACAACGCAATCGTCTGATGGCTGGTATGGCAAAAGCAATTTTAGTTATCGAAGCAGAGAATATATCAGGAACACGCATTACTGCAAAGCTGGCATTGGATTATAATCGAGAAGTATTAGCGGTTCCAGGATCAATTTTTTCTGATGCGTCTAGTGGCACAAATGCATTATTACGCGAAGGTGCTTTTCCTGCACGCAACGTTGCAGATATTTTAGATGTACTAGGTTTAGCATCTGTAAAACAGGCATCTTTTGATCTTTATGAAAATTGTTCTGATGAAGAAAAACAAGTTTTAGAATTATTATCAGAACCAAAAGTTCGCGGAGATTTATTGCGTGCGTTGGAAATACCCACACACAAAGCAAATGTGCTTATTTCTTCAATGGAATTAAAAGGTCTTATTGTCGAAAGTATGGGTGAATTACGACGTGGATAAAATATATAATTTGCGTTCTTTTCTTTCTCATGCTATTAATAAAAACATTCATATGAAAACACTTGTTATTGTCGAGTCACCCGCAAAAGCAAAAACGATCGAGAAATATCTTGGAAAAGAATATGTTGTTCGTGCTTCTATTGGACATATTCGCGATCTTCCCAAGACAAACAAAGATGCTATTGATATTCCTGCTGGGTTTGTTCCTCGTTATGAAATATCTCCTGCAAAGAAAAAAGTCGTCAGTGAATTGATTAGTTTGGCACAAAAATCTGATGAAGTTATTTTGGCAACCGACCTCGACCGCGAAGGCGAAGCTATTGCATGGCATTTAGCCGAGGCTCTTCATTTGAAAAATCCAAAACGTATCGTCTTTAATGAAATTACCAAAGAAGCAATTGGGCAAGCAATGCAAAATCCACGCCAGGTTGATATTAAATTAAAAGAAGCCCAAGAAGCACGCCGTGTTTTAGACCGACTGTTCGGTTACGACTTGTCGGGACTTATTTGGAAAAAGGTTCGTTATGGATTATCTGCGGGACGTGTTCAATCGCCAGCATTACGAATTATTATGGAACGTGAACGAGAAATTCGCGCATTTATTCCTGAAGATTATTTTGTACTATCAGGAAACTTTTCAAAAAATACCTCTACTTTTTTGCTTAAATGTGATACCGAACCAACAGAAAAAAAAGAAGCTGATTATATCGAAAGCGAAGCAAATAAAGGTTCTTGGTCTATTATTTCCATAAAAGAAACTGCAGGAAAAAGAAATCCTAATGCACCTTTTACCACATCAACATTACAGCAGTCTGCATCGACCCGACTTGGTTTTGCACCATCACGTACTATGCGAGCCGCACAAAAATTGTACGAAAAAGGTCATATCACCTACATGCGTACCGACAGTCGAAATCTTTCTCAACAAGCAGTCATCCAGATTGTTTCTTATATAGAAAAAAAACTTGGCAAAAACTATGTCGAGACGCGTACCTATGCAAAGCAAACTAAAAATGCCCAAGAAGCGCACGAAGCCATTCGCCCAACGACTATTTCTGCTGTGCAAGCAGGAGATACCGGCGAAGAACAAGAGCTCTACCGACTTATTTGGGAGCGAACCGTTGCCAGTCAAATGGCATCAGCTGATGTTTTAAAAACAAAAATCTCTGCAAATATTTCCAAGTCTTCTATTCCTAATTTTTCTATTAATGGTCAACGTGTCCTTTTTGCTGGATGGCTTGCTATTGATACACGATCTCGATCAGAAGACGTAGAATTACCAAAATTGACCGAAGGTGATTCAATTAATCTGAATGAATTTTTTGTCGAAGCAAAACAAACAACTCCACCAAATAGATACAGCGAAGCAGGATTGATTAAAGAATTAGAAAAACGAGGCATTGGTCGTCCATCAACCTATGCCAGCACTATTAATACATTAGTTGAACGTGAATACGTAACCAAAGAAGGCCGTACCTTACTACCAACCGATACGGGCGATGTGGTGAGTTCGTTTGTCGAAGAGCACTTTGGAACATATATCAGTGATGATTTTACCGCTGACATGGAATCAAAATTAGATGAAATTGCGCAAGGAAATCGAAAGTATATACCTGTTCTATCTGAATTTTATACGCCGTTTCATAAACAAGTTACCTCAAAAGAAGATATTAAAAAATTAACGAACTTGGGCGAAGCAGACACAAAATATCGTTGTCCAAAATGCAAGACTCCTATGGTTATTAAATTAGGTCGTGGTGGAAAATTTTTATCATGTTCAAATTTTCCTGACTGTGATGGTGCGTTAACGATTGATGGTAAAGAATCAAAATCAACAGAACCAATCGGTACGCACCCCATAGAAAAAAAACCTATCTATGTCATGAACGGACGATTTGGTCCGTATGTGCAACTTGGTGAATCACCTATCATTCCAAAGAAAACTACATTCCCAAAAGGTCACAAGAAAACTGAAACAGAAAAAGAACTTGTTAAAAAAGAAAACGAAGCAGTTAAAACTGCAAAACTCTTGCCAAGACCAAAGATGGCAAGTATTCCCCATACTATCAATCCAGATACTCTTACTCTTGAAGAGGCAGTTCACTTGCTCGTTCTACCACGAACTCTTGGTGTTCATCCTGACGATAGTGAACCTGTCATTTCCAATATTGGAAAGTTTGGACCATATGTTGGGCATAATCGAGATTTCCGCTCGATCAAAAAAACACAAAAGTTTACCCCTTACGATATTACTCTCGAAGAAGCGCTCGGCTTATTAAACCAAGAAAAATCATTACCCAAAGGTGTCGCGTTGTTCAAAGAACTTGGCAAACATCCAAAGACGGGAAAAGATTTACGATTATTGAAATCAAAATCTGGTTATTATATTCAAAAAGGATTAAAGAGATTATGGTTAGATGACAAACAAGATCCAGAGAAATTTAGCTTAGAAGATGCGGTGAAGATGATGTAAAAAAAGCCCCCGTATGCTTTATGCAGGGGGGCTTTACGAATAACGCATCTTCGGTTCAGGGTTTGGTTGGTGTAGGGGCACTGAATCCCAGAGCACAGCTCAAATGAAGAAAAGCTATCTTTCCGAAAAAATCTATGTCGGAGGAAAATATGCACACTAATCCTCCAAGTATGAAGAGCCAAGTTCTTAATCTCATGATACATTTTTTTTATGAACAACAGAAGTATTGCTCGTTTTAGGCACAAATATTATGCACAAAACGAGCAACACTGTTGTCTAACTATATGTAAAAGTACTGTATTTCTTTGGTATATAATAGCATATATATTATATAAAGTCAATGTTTTGTAAAACAAAAAGACAGTGAAAGATATTTTCACGGTCCCCTTTTTGATTAATCTATCATACCCTTTGGATGTATTTCTCTTTCGTCTAGTGGTTCTGTTCTCCTTTTTAGGGTTATAGATTTGATTGAAAATTTCCTTGTTCTTATCTTGCCAGATGATTGGCTTAACCGGGCGATAAAATACTTGATCTATTTTATTTGTGTATTTCTGGTATTGAATTAAATCCTCTCTAAAATAGTTTTTTTCTAAGAAAAATATATCTATGATCAATGTAGATACAGTAGCATAAACGACAAGTGATATCACAATGATTCTCATGACTGAACGTTCTTTATGTTCTTAATAATTATACTACTTATAACTATTTTGTTAAATAAATTGCACTTGGGGGTAGAATTCGGGATGACCATATATGTAAATCTTTTTATCTATGATATGTTAATAAAGAACTAATCGCACAAAATCATGAATTCAGAAAAACGCCTCCCTCTATCTATTGATCCAAGATAAAAACGGCCAACGCGAGAAGATTATAGATTTAGTAATCTTGTTATAAAACCCAAGAAACATTCTTGTTTTTATTAATCCAGCAGAAAAGCTTTCGAAAAAAGTTCATCAGCAGATTCTTTTTTATTCTGTATATATTTTTAACAGAATGTGGATGTTAATATTTGATAAATAGTATCAGTAAAAGTAATAATAATTAGTGATATAAAAATAGCATGATCAGGGTTTCCCTCAATCATGCTATTATCGATAATCAATTCATACGTGCAATCTCTGATACTAAAGATGGATGAAACAATTCTGGTTGGATAAGAAGAGTTTTTCCAAAAATATCTAAAAGCTTTGAGTGAATTTCTTCAACTTCTGTTGCCACACTGATAGTAATAAAATCATACAAATCTTTATTTTGCATATCTTTTATACCTAAAAAAATACAAAGCGTATTTCCAAAAAATGGTCGACCTTGTTGAAACTCCTTATCGTTCCAAATAGCACATAAAGATGATGGGATTTTACTATTGTCAAAGCGTGCAACTTCAAGATTTCCATCACTTGAAAAAACACAACAAACTGATAAGGAAGCATCTTCTGATGACCGCACTATTACTGTGCCGTCTGGTGTCAGAAAGGGTATGTAATGATTCATGGTGCAGGTGTTTTAGTTTAAGTAATAATAACAATTATTAAGATATTTTGTCAAGTATTTTTGTACATGATACTATATACCCGTGAAAGAAACATATTTTGAATCAAAATGGAAAAAAGTATTAGATGTTTTCTTTTCTAGAACAACATGGATTTATTTTATTGATTTTATACAAAAAGAATATAAAACAAAAGAAATTTTTCCTGAATATGGAAATATTTTTCATGCTTTTTTTCTGACACCATTTTCAGATATCAAGGTCGTTATATTGGGTCAAGACCCCTATTATGGACCCGATCAAGCTCATGGATTAGCATTTTCTGTACCCGAAAATATTCCCCTACCACCTTCGCTTAAAAATATCTACAAAGAAATAGAAGCTGATATAAAAATTAAAAAAGATTTCACTCATGGAAATTTAGAACCTTGGGCAAAACAGGGGGTGTTGCTACTGAACAGTATTCTATCAGTTGAATCAGGAAAACCTTCGTCTCATCGAAATATTGGCTGGGAAGATTTTACTGATCATGTTATTCAAAAAATTTCTGACGAACATGAAAATATTGTATTTATGTTATGGGGAAATTATGCGCAAAGTAAAAAGAAATTAATTGATGAAAAAAGACATCTGGTACTGGAAACATCTCATCCATCTCCACTTTCTGCATACAAAGGATTTTTGGGATGTAAACATTTTTCACAATGTAATGATTATTTAAAAAAGAATAAGAAAAAAGAGGTTTTTTGGTAAAGGAAAAACCAAATAACTTTCGCTATTCGGTCTTGATATGCAATTATGATTCGCATTTGTTAGCCAGCTTAGAGTCTATATAAATAATAATATGTCGATATCTTCTCTTGACTTTATCTCTTGTTACCTATATTCTAAAATTAAATCTTGTCCCATTTAAAAAATCCACCACCATGGAAGAACTATGTGTACTAATCATTATCATTCTTTTTTATCAAAAATACAAGAGACGTCATGATGGTGATTACCAAGTAATTCACAGCCATTATGAGAAAAATGGTGATCGTATTATCTATTATGTTGATTTGCAAAATAGAGATACTAGTAAAATACTACTTAATCAAAGAATATCTGGAAAACATCAAATATTGGCTTCCACTTTTAATACAATGATACGTATTAAATCCGGTGTCTTATATTTTGTACAAAATGATATTGGTTCATCCAGAACAAAATTAACATTGCTTGAAAGGAAAGACAGAAAGCTTCCATAATAAGAAAACATACTCTGAATGGATTCCTCCGCGCTAATCACGCGGAGTTTTTTTATATCTTGAATTCAATCACATCTCCATCTTTTACAATATATTCTTTTCCCTCGGTTCTTACTAATCCTTTTGCTTTGGCATTTACCATCGAACCTGATTCCAGTAGGTCACTCCAAAATACCACTTCAGCGCGGATAAATTTCTTTTCAAAATCAGTATGAATTGCACCTGCTGCAACAGGGGCTGTCGAATTTTGCGCAATAGTCCATGCTCGTGTTTCTTTTTCTCCTGTAGTCAGATACGTTATCAATCCCAATAATTTGTATGATTTTTTAATCAGGGTATCAATACCATCATCACTATGACCCATTTCTTGTCGCATCATTATTTTATCTTCACCTTCAAAATCAGATAATTCGTGTTCAGTTTTTGCATCAATGATTACCCACTCTGAACCATAGCTTTCAATCTCTTTGCATATCTTTTCAAATTCTTGTGGATTGCTTTCATCCAGATTTTTACCACCCGATCTTTTATTAAGTCCATAAATAAATCGTTTTCGTGTTAAAAGATTTAACTGCTGTACTATTTTTTCATCTTCTTCTCCTAGAGATACTGTATTTGCCATTTTTTCTTCCAAAAGAGCTTCAAGGATTTTTTTTGCAACAGATTCTTCAGCCAAAGCAATCTTATCGTTACGCTTTACGTCTTTTTGTAAATTTGAAATTCGTTTTTCAACAGTTTCCAGATCAGCCAAGATTAATTCCATATTAATGACTTTAATATCACGCAATGGGTCAATTTCTCCGTATACGTGATTAATTGCCTCTTTACCATCGTCAACCGCAAAAATACGCACCATTTCTAATATCGCATCAACTTCTCGAATATGAGCAAGGAATTTATTTCCTAGCCCTTCGCCTTTGCTGGCACCCGCAACTAATCCCGCAATATCTACAAATTCAACAACTGCGGGAATTGTTTTTTGAGTCTGTGAAAATTCTGCCAATTTGTAAAGACGCTCATCAGGCACTGCAACAACACCAACCGAAGGGTCGATAGTGCAAAAGGGATAATTTTCTGCAGGAACAGATTTTTGAGTCAATGCATTAAAAAGAGTTGATTTTCCAACATTGGGTAATCCTACAATACCGATAGAAAGTGACATATATTATTTACCTAATTGATGATCCTGGGCTAACTTTTGAAGCTCGTTTTTATACTTCATCATAACTTGCATGCTCGCAGTTTGTTCTGGGGTCCCAGCCTTTACTTTTGATTGGATTTCTTTTGCTATTTCTTCAAACAGTTTAGGGTTCTTTTCTACTAATGCCATAATCATATCTTTTTGTTCTTGGGGCAAGCTTTTAAGTTTGTGCTCCATCAGTTTTTTCATTAAAAAATTCTTTATCATATGCAAAAACTATAGCATGTCTGATTCTTTTTGAGAAGACTCTTTTTTTATGGCAAATGCATCTCCAATAAGAGAAGCTTTCCAGGCCAAAGACAAGGGTAATATAGAGAAAAAGAATTTGGCGTCTATAATTCTTCGCATGATAGATGAAAAAATTCCAGTAAAAACATGATTATGAAATGTGAATACTGCCCAATGTTTACCAATCGGAATATTACTAGCAGTTGGTTTTGGAATATATGTTTTCATTGATTTTTTTTGTATATGTCGTAAAAGGTTTTTAGATATATAATGTGCATCATATAGTGCCGTTTGTGCAAGACCTGCATAAGGCGTGTTGGTACTGTCCCCTCCTGCAAATAATGTTTCAAAACCCTCTGCGCGTAAAAAAGTATCTACTATTACGCGACCATGAATATTTCTATGTAGCCCCTCTACGGAATCAAGTAATTTATTAGGTACAACACCAGCTGTCCAGATAACTGTTTTTGCACCCATTTTCATATCGTTTAAATATACTGTCCACGAGCTTCCTTTTATCAACGTACGATTAAGAAAAATGTTTACCCCTAGAGATGAAAGACGCTGATGTATTTTTTGAGAAGCTTTTTCTGGCAACATAGGAACCAATCTCGATGCCCCTTCGATAAGATCAATGGTTATAAAAGATGAATCTATGGCGTATGTAGAAGCTAGATTTTTTGTATATTCTGCCATTTCTCCTGCCAATTCTACACCAGAGGGTCCGCCGCCAACGATAACAAAATGTAACGCCAAAACCTTTTCTTCTTTTGCCGAGGTTACATTCTTTTTAAATAATTCTGTAATATGATTTTGTAATGTGATTGCCTGGGTTAATGACTTAAAACTAAAAGAACAGCTTTCCAGGCCTTGTATATTAAAATACGTTGTCTCGCTTCCTGGGGCTAAAATAACGTAATCAGCAGAATATATATTACCAGATAATCCAGTAATAGAATGTTCATTATTCTCTTGTTTTAATGAAACGATTGTATCTTGGATAATATGTATAGTGTTTTCTTTGAAAATATTATAATAAGGTATTGCAACTCCTTGTGGTGCTCGACTTGTTACCGTTCTATATAATCCTGGGTAATATTCAAAATATGATTTTTTATCAATAATGGTTATTTCTAGATGATGTTTTTCTGTGTATTTGAGTAAATTTTTAGCAGATTGTATGCCTGTAAAACCACCTCCAATAATTAAAATACGTGTTTTTTTATTATTTTTCATGATATAATCTGTAACATGATATCAGAGTTACCTTGGTTTTCAAAGCTTTGTCATAAAAGAATTCCTGGTACGTCATAATATATGGAAAGCCCCTTACCTGCACATACTATTATAGAAAAAGCCTATTCTGAACACGCTGACAGTATTTTTCGTTTCTGTTTGACACAAACTCGTAATCGTGATACTGCAAAAGATATTGTTCAGGATGTTTTCATAAAAACATGGGAGTACGTTTTACAAGGTAATTCCATTGATAATATTCAAGCGTTTCTCTTTCGTGTTGCCAAAAATGCAATTATTGATGCAGGGCGAAAAAAAAAATCATATTCTTTGGATATTCTCTTAGAAGAAGGTTTTGAGCCTGTCGATCCAAACAATGAATTTATTTCTCATCAGAATCGTTTAGATTTTGAAAAAGCTTTGTCTTTGATAAATGATTTGGATGACGCATACAAGAGGCCTCTTTTACTTCGTTATGTAGAAGATATGGCAATAAAAGATATTGCAACAATTCTCGATGAAAAAGAAAATACAATATCTGTGCGTATTCATCGGGGTCTTGATATATTGCAGAAAAAAATAGAAGAACAAGAAAAGAAATAACATGAAAATAGATACCCATAAAAATTCACATAAAGAAGAAAAAATCGTAAAAGAAATTAACTCTTTACGATTCGTTCGTCTTTCTCAAAAAGAACATACGGAATTATGGTCATCTATCGTATCTCGTATGTCGATTGTATCTCCTTTATCGCATCAAATAATTACATTACGTTCTATTATGTCTTTTGGGGCGCGTATGATTGCGATGGTATTAGTTCTTGTTTTGGGCTTGGGTTCTGGTCTTACTTATGCATCAGATGATTCATTACCTGGGGATTTTTTGTATCCATTCAAGGTGCATGTTTCAGAAGAGGTGCAATCTCTCTCTAAGAAAGATTCAGAAGAAAGAGCTTCATTTGCAACCAAGAGAGCAGAACGTAGATTAGAAGAAGTAAAAATATTAATAACAGAAGGGTCTTTTGACGAAGTAAAAAGCAAAGAAGTTGTTTCAAACTTTGAAAAACATATAAAAAAGGTAAAAAAAGAGACACAAAAATTATCAGAAACTCTTCCTGGAAAAGCTCTGATAGTGGTAAGTAATTTTGAGACTGCTCTTGAAAAAAATTCAATAATTTTAGAAGAATTAAAGAAAGACACTGGATCAACTGATAGTTTAGAATATGTCTTTTTTCAGGTTCAAGAAGAAACCATTGCTGTCTCTGAAGAAAAAGATCGAATGATAATAAAAGTATTTAATGATGATTCTATTAATGAAGAAGCTCGAAATATTGTAATTGAAGAAAAAATACAACAAGTTAAATTTCAATTAGCCTTAGAATCAGAATTAGGTTCCGATATAGAAATATCAGCTGTTAATTCTGTTGAGGGAAAAGAATCTATAATAGATGACAATATGAATGATAAAATTATGGAATCACGTGAATTGGTCAAAGAAGGAAAATTAAATCAAGCTTTCACATTATTGCATAACACTCATTCTGATTTAGAAAAAAAACGTATTCTGGTAAAACTTGAAAAAGAACGCACTGAAAAGAAATTTGCTTTAGAGATGGAATCATTGGTACAGACTTCTGATACTATTAAATCAGAATCCGATATTGCTTTAGAAACTTCTATGATATCTACAATGGTAATGATTGAAGAAAATAATCATACATCCTTATCTCCTGATGGATTGTGGAAAATAGAAAAACAAGAAAAGAAAAATAATGATGAAGTATATGAAATTTCATACCAGCTTGTTTCGTTGTCAGAAGATACCCTAGTAAAAACTTTATTTTTAATGAAAACAGTAGAAAAAGAATCATTTATTCCTAATCATATTTGGACTTCTGATAGTAAATATCTTGTCTACGAACAAGAAGAAATCAATACAGGGAATATATATATTACTGTTTTGCAATTATCAAATGGTGAAATCAAAACCACTCTTGATGGTGTTTTATTTTCTTCTGTGAATCCATTCCAGGGTTCTTTTAATGTAGATACAAAAGAGTTACATTATTTTGAACAGAAAGATGAATCTTTTATCATGAAAACTTATTCTTTAGTTGATGTTATTTCAATAAATCCCCTTCTAAAAAGATCACGTGAAATAGAGAAATTAATAGAAATTAAAGAGTTATTACCTGTGGTAATAGAAAAACCTATTCGATAATTTCAATAGTATCAATAGGATTATCTTCTTTTGTTGGTGATTTCTTGTTTGATATTAGGAGTCCGATTATTCCCCCGATACTTAGTACAATAATTCCTATAAAACCAAATATGTATAACATAGTTTGTGAAGTTTTACTTGGTGTATTTGCTTTTGCAGATAATACATTTTCAAGGGGTTTATTTTTAATGGTAAAATCAACTTCTGTTGGTATTTCTGGAATCATTGTATCTTCTATGAATATTTCTTCTGCCTGAATTGATGTATAGGCTATAATTTTTTGAGCCTCTTTTGGGATTAATATATTTGGCATCCAAGTGTTTATCTGTTTTTGATTTGGAGTATATAATGAAAGAGAAGAGGTAGGAGAAACTGGCATATTAATTTTTGATGGAGAAATCTTTAATGTGGTCCCGGCAAGAACCGTTGTTCTATTTGGTAAAGAATATGTATTATTTTCTGATACAAAAAACCAACCTGTTGTATCGATATCAAATTTTGAACTATTTTTTAATATAATAGTTCCGTCGAGCATTCTTTCTTCAATGGTAAGAGATGGTTCATGAACAGATATCTTGGTTCGTAATGTTGTATTTGGATATTCATCAAAGGTGGTTTTATAAAAATCTAATACAAGAAGATATTCACCAGGATGTTCATATGTATGATGCAAAACTTCGCTTGTTTTCTTTTTATATTGAGTACCATCTCCCATGGTCCATACAAAACGACCTACTTTTATAGTATTTATCCCATCTCGAAGTATTGTGGGAAGAAATCGTGTTTGAGTATTGGCTGTAATAGTCGGTTCTCGTTTTAATGATGAGGTATATACTGTCGGTTTCTTTGGTTCTTCTTTTTCATCCCGTTCATCTTGGGAAAAAAATGTAACAGATGACCCTCCTCCTCCCCCATTACTACCAGTTGATTGTGTCTGTGTATTTTCTCCTGACTCTTGACCTGTATTTGAATCACATGTCGATGTTTCTCCTATTGTAACAGATGTTTGTATTGAAAATGTATTCAATGGATTAGCACGCTCTGTTGCTGATACTGAAATTGTTACTGTTTGTGGGTTGATATCTTTGTAATAAAAATTGATATTCGCAGAATTAGATGCCATGGTTCTTGATGTAATTGGGGTCCAAGTTGTATTATTGGTTGAAAAAGTTCCTGTGTTAGATGTAGTGATATAAGCAATATCAAAAGTAGATCCAACAGGGATACTTTCATTGTTGTTATTTTGAGATTGAACAGTAAATTTACAAGAAGCATCATTGACCGCCAAAGAAATTGGAGATGCTACAAAAATAAATTGCGTTACAGAAGCCTGTGTAAATAGTGGAAAAAAAAGAAAAAGAAAAAGAAAAATTATAATAATGTGTTTCAATGTATTATTTTGAAATAAATCTATTTTCATATACGGAAAAATTATATCTTATTCTAGTATTTTTCGCAAAACATCTTCAGGTAATTCTTTTGGGGTTCGCGAAAAAGTAGGATTTGGATGAGTTGATTCTTTTTCGGATGTTGATGCCTGAGGTGGGATTTCTATTATTGGAGTAATTTTAGATTCTTTTTTATTAGATTCTTTTTCAAAAGAAGAGAGGGCTTTTTGAAAAAAAGATACACTTTCTTCTGTTGGTCCTTTTTGAGTATTTTTTTTATTTGTTTGTAAGGATGTCGAATATACTTGAGACACCTGAGAATTTTTTAAAGCATCCAGGGATACGGTTTGTAGTTCTTTTTTTACTGGTGGTGTAAATGATTTGTCTTCTTCAATCTTTTTTTGTGATTTATCTTGCATTGCTTGTTGTATGGTATCTCGTAGAGATGATATTGGTTTTACAATAACAGTTTTTGGTTCAATTTTTTTTGTTGAAATATTTTGAGAAATAATTTCTTTTTCAGATTTTTGTTCGGTCTGTGTTTGTGGAATTTCTTTTTTAATTTCTGGGTTTTTCTTTTTTATAACAGGAGGAATTTCACCTTTTTTTACTTTTTGAAGACAGTCTTTACAATACACAGGTAAGCCCGCTGTTGGTTCAAAGGGAAGAAATGCTTTTTTGGAACAAACATCACAAGGCTTTTCATACATAGGTTTTTCACCTTGTATGGTATTTCCATTAGATGTTTTTTCTTGAGTTTGATTACCTGATATCGCCTTTATGGGTTCGCTCCATGCATTAATTTCGTCTTCAATTTCTTTTCGTGGTCGATGATATAATCTTCGTGATGCTTCGATGATTCTCTCAGGTGCATTTTGTGCAGAGGTTAAAGTAAAAGGAGGTAATGTTTTTGCAGAAAATGGTCGTGTTGTCATACCATCCACCATGAGTTTTAAATAGGTATGATAGTTAGGTAACATAACAAAATCCTGAGGTATAAATTCAGGTTCAAATTCTTGTTCTAAAAATTCAGCATCACGTGCTCCTATCCGAAAAACAACTATTGATCCTACGTTACCAAATACTGCATCTCTTACTGTGGCTGAACTTTCTATGACCAATTGATCAATATATTGATGTGCAATAATAAGATTTAATCGGTATTTACGTGCTTCGGAAAGAATACTGGCAAAAGAGTCAGTAACAAAGTTTTGAAACTCATCGACATACAAATAAAAATCTTGACGTTCTTCTTCTTTTATACGAACACGTTCCATTGCTGCAAGCTGAATTTTTGTAATAATCATTCCACCTAATAGGCTGGAATTATCTTCCCCTATTCTTCCTTTTGAGAGATTGACTAAAAATATCTTTTTAGAGTTCATGATGTCGTAAACATCAATGGTACTTTTTTTTTGTCCAATAATATTACGAACAATTGCAGTAGATAAAAATTGTCCAACCTTGTTTTGAATTGGAGCAATAGCTTCATTTCGAAATTTTTCTTGCCAAGCTTCATATTCTTGAATCCAAAAAGCTTTTACTACTGGATCAGTAATATTACCTACTATTTCTTTTCGGTATTGTTTATCAACAAGAAGACGTGGAACACCTAACAATGTTGATCCTGGAGTATCTAATAATGCAAGAATACAATTATTTAATATGTATTCCATACGAGCTGACCAAACATTTGCCCACATTTTTGTAAAAATTCCCATCAATCCTGATGCTATAAGATGTTTATATCTAGGATCAACAATTTCCAAAACATTAAACCCCATATGAAAATCAGTATCAGAAGGATTAAAATAAATAACATCATCCATCCTGTTTTCTGGAATCATGGCTAAAAGACTCTCCACTAATTCTCCGTGGGGATCAACCACACAAAGTCCTTCTCCACGTGCAACATCTTGGATCATCATATTAGATAACATAGTAGATTTACCCGTACCAGATTTTCCTAATACGTACATATGTTGTCGGCGGTCGCGTCGTTTAATACCAAATTGTTGTTTGATATCACGATAATAAGTCTCGGCAAAATAGTTTATATCTGGATGTTTTGGAATTTCCATAATGTATATATATTATACCTATATATCTTATAAAAACACAAGGATTATATTGATTGACGACGTTTCCATTCAAATGCAACCAATGCTGCTGTAACTGAAGCATTCAAAGATTCAACATTATGCGATAAAGGAATTTTTGCCAGACTGTCTAATACTGATTTTACAGAAGATGAAATACCTTCGTGCTCACCGCCAATTACCCAGATAATTTTATCTGACATTTCAACACTCCATAATGATTGTGTTCCACTTGCATCCCAACCAATAATCATATATCCTTCGTTTTTGAATCCTTGTAATGTATTTTTTGCGTGAGAAATTTCACATACAGGAATAATTCCTAATGTACCCACAGATGTTTTATAAGTTGCTGTTGAAATAGGAGCTTGATTTCTTTCTGGGACAAGAATTCCTTGGACATGTGATGCTGTTGCCGAACGAATGATTGCACCAAAATTGTGTTGATCTTGGATGCCGTCCAAATAAAATAATGCGTTCGGTTTATTCTTTCTTGATCGTTCTTGTAATATAATTTCTAAATCTTTTAAAGATGTGTAATCAATGGGTTCTATCTTTGCGATAATACCTTGATGTATTGCATCTTCACCTAAAATATCTTTCATTTTTGATTCTGGAATCGAATCAATAGAAATATTATGTTCTTTTGCCATACTATAAATACCAGAAAAAGACTGCTCTTTTACAGAATCACGGAGATAAATATGATGCACACGTTTAGGATCTCTTTTGACAAGTTCTATTACTGCGTGTTTTCCAAATATATAAAATGGTTCAGGTATTTTCATATCTATAAAATAAGAGTATACTATGTTTTATGTATTCGCAAGCCACATTTTCATTTTCTCTTACAAGTATTATTCTTGCCATTCCACATTCTTTTTTGTGGATCAGTGGTTTGGTTGTTTTGGTACTTGTTATTTTAGCAACATTAGCATTGGTTTTTCACTGGCACGAATATCGACAAAAAAGTCCGGCAATTGTTTTTGCAGAAATTATATATTTTGTTGGATTGGTTGTTTTTTCATTATTAGCATTTGGAACACTGTCAATAGCTTTGACATAATTATATGAAGATTATTCAATTAGAACACAACGAACATATTATTGCAATTATACGTAAACACTGGTTTTCAGTGATTATGGAATTAATAATACTGGGTTTTGTCGCATTGATTCCCGTTTTCGCTTATCCATTTTTAAAACCATTTTTGTTTTCTGATATTACAACACAGGCTTTTTATATTCTGTTGTATATCTATTTTGTATATCTTTTGGTTATATGGATTATTGCCTTTATTTCATGGACTGATTATTATCTGGATATGTGGATTATAACAAACAAACGAATTGTTGATATAGAACAAAGGTCATTGTTCTATCGTGAAGTTTCGAGTCTCAGATTAGAAAGAATCCAAGATGTAAAAATTCAGATACACGGTTTTTTAGATACTTTCTTGAAAATGGGAAAAGTGTATGTGCAAACATCTGGTGCTGAACGGGAATTTAAAATTCCTTTTGCAAATGATCCCATTGCTGTAAAAGAGGTAATTATGAAAGCATATATCGAAGCTTCAGAACGAGTGAAAACAGTACGCATTGAATCCTAAAATACGGAAAATAAAAAAGCCAGGAATACACAATTGTGTTTCCTGGCCTTTGCTGTTCATAACCAACCTACCTGTGCATCTTGGCACTGTAAATAATTTCTCCGGAATGGTTATGACAAGTCACAACGTATACTCCAGAAGAAAGTTGCATTAGTTCATTTTTGTTTCTCAGATTGGCGATTTCTCTTCCGCTGAGATCCATTACGCGAACATATGCAATATTTACACCACCAATTTGCTCCATCATCTCTTCGATTCCGACCCCTATTACTGATGTTAGGTTTGACCCTGAACATCCATTGGCGTCAGTTACCGTTACCTGGTATTGACCGTTTTGGAAAACGGTAATACTGGGTGTGGTGGAACTTGTGCTCCAAAGATATTCGTAAGGTGCAGTTCCGCCAAACACGTTGGCGGTAATAGATGAACCATTTGGTCCATATTGCACGATACCTACTTCGGGCGAAGCATTGGTGGTTATTACCAGGTTATTACTGGTGTTCTCACACCCGCTACTGTTAATTACTGTTACCGAATAGGTTCCAGTAGTGTTAACAGAAATGGATTGGTCTGTATGTCCAGTGCTCCAGGTATATGAACCTGGTGCATTTGTGGTCAGTATAACCGATTCACCCTCACAGAAGGTGGTAGATCCATTTGCCGTCACTTGTGGTGTTGGTAATGGATTTACGGTTATAGATTGCGAAGCCGAAGCCGAGCAACCATACTGATTGATCACATCTACAGTGTAGGTACCAGATGCGCTTGCCGTCACGGTTTGCGCAGTACCAAGCGATCCATTATTCCAGTTGTAGTAGGTTCCCTCTCCGAATGCCGAAAGCTGTACGGATCCTCCTGCACAAAATGTAGTTGGACCGTTGGCACTGATTTCAGGTGTTGGCATCGGGTTCACCATCACGGTTACTACCGAACTTTCTGGACTTTGACATCCATTGGTATCAGTTACCGTTACACTGTAATTTCCCTGTTGGTTTACCAAGATTGATCCAGAGATCGCTCCATTATTCCAAGTATAGGAAATGTTTGTGATTGCCGTTGAAAGCAATACTGATCCACCTGTACAAAAATTTAA
>Ga0209702_10003483_pt1 | contig 24716 bp, 28 predicted proteins | sample FRY01_FD_187210 | JGI IMG/M metagenome (GOLD analysis project Ga0209702, IMG submission 187210) | Freshwater microbial communities from Lake Fryxell liftoff mats and glacier meltwater in Antarctica - FRY-01 (SPAdes) (version 2) | ecosystem: Environmental > Aquatic > Freshwater > Ice > Glacier... | reverse complement strand
ACGCGGCGAGAACGATCCTGAACCGCGCCCTGCGCGGGGACGGGGCACAACAGCGGAGGAACACGCCGCTGCTGGACGGGGAGGGGAACGCGTCAGCGCCCGATGAGCCGTCAACTCCCAGCGGACCGGCGGGGGTCAAATCCCCCAACGGCCCGCCGGAAATCCACCTCTCTTCAGGGGGTGGAAGATGTTAAAGAGCCTTCTTTTCAGACCCCGCAGGTCAATAATTGAAAGTCTCGGGGTGGGGACGGTTGAACAGGCAGTCGGGGTCATAAACAGTTCCAGAGTTGCTTTAACCCACGAGCGGAACCGGGACCATCAGATACGGTACCTCAACGGGGACACGCTGCGGGAAGCCGGAGCTGCGCATGGGGTAAGCGGGTCCCGTGCAAGTGATCTGATCAACCGGTTTTTGAGAAGCCTTCGCGTGGAGCGTCTGCCGCGTAACGCTGAGACCCTGATCTTTAACGGCCTTTCGATTGCGGCCCAAAACGGCTTAACATCTTCCACCCCCTGAAGAGAGGTGGAAGATGTTAACAGCTCAGTCTGGTCATCATTTGTGAAGTGTGATACTTTTTCGCAAATCGAAACGGGATCATTTCCCGCATGACCCCGCCCGAGGAGGGACCCCGACCATGAAGCTGTACCGCCCCGGTGACAAGAGCCGCGCGATCTGCACCCTTTGCGGGTCCGTGGTCCCGACCACCCTCGCCCCCCGCGACGTCCCCTTCAGCGACGGGGCCGGCTCCGCCCGGGGGGTCCTCGCCGCCACCTGTGATCACTGCGGCTCGGTCGTGGCCGTCCCCGCGCAGAGCACGCCTGCGATCACCGCGGCGCGAGGCGCCGTTCACGCCCCGGACCCGGAGGCCGCGAAGCCGACCCCCCTCGACAAAAAGGTCATGTCCCTGCTCGGCGTGAGCCAGCTGTCCGACGCGATCCGGATCATGGAGGGGTCCGGACACGTCGTGACGGGGAAGAATGAGCGGGCGGCCCTGACCAGCTACCTGTCCGGGCAGACCCTGGCCCAGGTCGGCCACCAGCTCGGGATGAGACTGGCCGTGGCGCAACGCGCCATCTTGGTGGCGGCGGGCGAGATCGGCCGAGTGGAAGAGGATCGCAGGATCCGTGCGGCGAATCCTTTCATCAATGACAACAGCATCCTCTCCCGCCTCTCCGTCCGGACCATCAACAGCCTGAGGGAGATGGGGCTGGGGACCGATAAGGAGGTCATCGTCCATCTGGGGTCCTTTGGGGGCGAGCCTTTCAAGGGGGTCCGCGGGGTCGGCCGCGTTACCCGCCGGGAGGTCCTCGAGGCCTATAGTGGACTTTTCTGATCATCCCGAGACGGCGCGGGTTGTACACATTTTTTCGCAAATTGCGTCTGGATACATGAAGCACGTCATGTTATCATTTTTCGCAAATCATATATCAGGGGTGACGCGATGAGTGGGATGAGTCAGGAGGAGGAGATGGGGCCTAAGGTGTGGCGGGTCGGGTCCCCGCCCCTCTCCGGGGTCCCGCATCTGCGGTTCACGTCCCGCAAGGAGACCGGGTCGACCACCGCCTGGACAATCGGGGTCATCATGGACCTCAACGGCGCGATCATCGTCTCCGCCCCCCATAAGCGGGCCGCGCGGGAGCGGATCATCGGGGCCTGCGTGGCGGCCGCGCTCGCAGCGCTGCGGGAGGACGGGTATGAGGGGCCGGTCGAGCTGTCGGTCCGGGCCAAAGACTTTGACCCGGCCCAGATCGCCCCGGTCCCCGGGATCACCCTCACCCCCCTTGAGGGTGAGGAGATGTCCCCGCTGGCCCCCGGGGGGGCGGACGAGGTCTTCACCGCGCTCGTGAACCGGGACGGGGAGGAGGTCCGGGACGGAAGGTTCCGGACCTGGCACCGGCGCGCCTGTCAGAGCCCGCAGATGATCTTCCGCCCCATCAACGACCAGATCTGTGTGCGCCACCAGGTCCGTATCACCCCGCCCGGCCCGCTGAGGCGGTTACCGCTCACCTCCGTTGTCGGCCTTGCCGGGGTCGGTAAATCCTCCCTGATCTCCGCCCTCCTCGGCCTGGCCGGGGAGGACCTCCCCCCGTCGAGCATGTCCCGGACCACCCTGTGCCCGATCGCGTTTCGCAACACCCCGGAGACCCCCTCCTACTGGGTCCGGGTCCGGCTCCGGCCGGAGCGGGAGATCGTGCTGCGGATCGCGGACCGTCTCACCGCCGGCCTCGAGGCGGCCCTGACCGCGCAGCGGGGCCCGGCGGAGGCGTTCCTGCCTGGGTCCACGGAGGCGGAGGCGCTGATGCGCAGCCCGGACTCCCTGTTTGACCTCCGGTTCATCCTGGGCCGGTACGCGGAGACGGACCCGGGCTGGTCCGGTCTCATCGGGCAGGCGCGCGACCTGCTCACCCTTTGCCTGGAGAGCCGGGTCTCCGGGGAAGAGTTGTTCGAGTTCGGCCTGACGGAGCCGGTCGCCCGGGAGTCCTGGGGCCGGATCCGGTCCCGGATCGTGGGGCTCCCGTTCGGTAAGCTGAGCGAGACGGACACGGACGGGCTGGTCTTCGACTACAGCACCGGGTCCCGGAAGGCGGCGATCGAGGCGGGGCGACGGTTCTACGCGGTCGGGATGCGCTACGCGGGGCAGAGCTTTGGCCCCCTGTGTGAGCGGGTCACCCTATCCGGGCCCTGGGTTCCGGCCCCCGCGTTTGAGATCGTGGACAACCGGGGCTTTGATCATGAGGGGGCCCTCGACCGGGTTGCCGGGGACGACCTGGTGGAGGGGATCGCCGCCGCGGACCGGGTCCTGGTCGTGGAGAGCGCGGAGAAGGTGGGGGACCGTCAGACGATGGGGCTCGTCTCCCGGATCATCGCCGACGGGGAGGGGGAAAAGGTCCTGTTCGCCTGCACCCGGGCGGACATCCCGCTCCGGCGCGGGGCGGACCTGGATACGCATGTGGGCCGGGGCCTCCTGAACGGGCTGAACGCGCTCAACGATGCGGTCGGCCCGAACGCGGTCCAGGCCGTCCGGGACAATTTGCGAAAAACGCCCCCTTTCGTGTTCGGTGGGCTCGACGTGGCGTATGAGTACGGTGAGGGGGGGCTTCTGGTCGCTCCGGTTGATGAGGAGACGGATCAGGACAACGCCGCGGAAGCGGGCCGGCTGCTGCGGGCCCTCTGCGCGGACCCGAACGCGGCAGAGGGGGACCGGGACCCGTCCCTGAACGTCTCTGATGCGCGGATGCGCGCCGCCCTCACCCGGGCCTGGACGGACGCGGGGGAGACCTGCCTGCGGACGTACGGGCCGGACCGGACCACCCGCGGCTCCCTGCACTGGGGCGCGATCAAGGCGGAGGTGCGGCGGGTGACCCGCAACGCGCTTGACCCGGAATGCGTGGTACGGATCGGGGACACGCTGCTGCTGTCCGCCTACGCGCATGAGGTCTCGGCGAGCGTCTCGAGGGTGATCGACGCGAGCGCCCCGGACGGTGACGGGGAGCCGGACGCAGTCCTCCGGGCCGCGAATGCGCTCCGCCGGAACCTCCGACCCCTCCTGGAGCAGGCGGTGATCCGCAGAATCATCCTCGCCCATCTCGACATATGGATCGCCGCGCGGGACCTGAGCCTGCTCACCTTCGGGCGCGGGTCGACCCTGGAGCGGGCGGAGCTAATCCGCCAGATCCTGCAACGCAGCGGGGCGGTCCGGCCCCGGGAGGAGTTCGAACGGGTTGTGACGTCCGGCCTGATCGCCAGCGGGGCCAGCCTGAGGAGGGCGGAAACATGAACTTCAACGTGATTGGATCACTCCGGGTCTATCTTGATCTGCCCAGAGGGGGGGACCCGAGGACGTTCCTCGCCGTCCTCTATCAGGGGGAGGAGCAGGTTCACCCGTTCGACGCGAGCGGGGCCCCGACCGATGAGGCCCAGCTCGCAGCCCTGATCCGGTCCGCCGAGGGGGCGCGGGTGATGGCGAACGAGACGGACCGGCTCTGGGCCGGGACGTATTTTGGGGCGGACCCGACCCGGGTCCTCCCCCTCCCCCCCTCCGAGGAGGCCCGTCTGCGGCTCCTGGCGGGACGGGCCCGGAAAGCGCCCCCCCCGGAGAGGTCCGCGACACCCCCCGCGCCGGGGCGTGATGATCTTCTTCCGGATGATCTGGACGCTTTTCTGTCGAACGCCCCGGAGTCGGCCCCTACCCCGATCGCGAAGGTCCGGGTCTCGAACGTTGTAGACCCGGATATTGACGATCTTGACGTCCTTTTCTCTGACATGTGGCCTGATGAGCCGGGTCCGTCCGAGCCCTCAAAGGCGGAGGGGGCCCGCGAGCCGGCCCGCGACTGGGGGCGCGTGCTGAGCGACGAGATCTCCGCGGCCCTGCCCCCGGACATGCGCACGATGATCGAGGAGCGGGCCGCGGCCCTCAAGGCGGCCCCGGTGACGGGGCCGGTGACGGGGCCGGTGACGGGGCCAGACGAAGCCAACGACCTCATCGGGCAGGACGATCTGGCCCCTGACGCGGCCGGTGAGCCGGAGAAACAGCTGGACGTGTACCCGCTCCTCGGCGATCAATGGCGGGGGGCAATGGACTGGATATCCAGATCCTTCCGTCCCCAGTGGATCCATGACGAGGCGCTCTCGGCGATCCTCGCGGAGATGCTTGATCTAGGCCAGGACTCGGCCCGACTGATCCGGCCGGGCCACCACATGCTGTACGGGGTCCGGGCCCGCGAGGACATCCTCAAACCGGACCGGTTCGTCTGTCTCGCCTGGACCCAAATGGCGGAGGGCCGGCTCCGACTCCGCCTGGTCCGGTTCAACGACTCGCCGGACCTGCGGCCGCATCATGAGCGGGGGATGCGTCTCCTTTCAGAGCACATCTCCAGGTTTGAGTACGGGCCCGTGGAGGCGCTGTTCCCGGACTCCCTCGCGGTCCGGCCCGAACTGATGCGGGCGGGCGGGTTTGAACATCTTCAGGACCTGCCGCGCTGGTACTGGGGGGCGGATTGCGCCCTTTGGGTCCGGAAAGCACGGATTTAGTCCGCCTGGTCAGCCCATCGGGCCTTATCTCCGTGGTGGACCGCATCTGCTCCAGGGCAAGAGGACGTCTGGACAACACGTTTACGGAGCTGCTGGAGGGGCCAGGGTGGCATCTGAGAGCGTTCCCGGGCGCCTGGCGCCGGCCCCGGGACACGGCCCCCGCCCCTTGACGGGTCCCCCTATCAGGAGGGCCCGTCCGGCTCTGATGGCCTGCGGACCAGGTCCGCCTGCCGGATCCGGCGCGCCAGCCCCTCCAGCAGCTCCGCCATCTCAGCGCCGCGCGCGCCGACCAGCGGGTCCAGGAACGCCTCGAAGGTCTCCTCCAGGTCCTCCTCGAACACCGCCTCCACCGGTCCGATCTTGACGTTGATCCGGAGCCGGGTCCCTTCCACGCTCGAGAGGACCGGGAAGGCGTCATTGTCTCGAAGCCCCGCCTCAATGGCGGCCCGTACCGCCTTGCGGATTTCCGGATCCGGGGAGCCTTTCGGATCCGAGGAATCGGTGGCGGTAAATTCAGTGCAGATCATATTTTCGTCCTCCATGTTGACGCCGGAATACCTATTCTTTTTCTTGTTCTCCATTCAAGTCTCAGGAGAAAAATAAACCATTTGAAAACATCGCCTTATGCGGATAAGATGGGCCCATCCGAATGAAACGAAAACTGCAAGGTTTTTCGCTGATCGGGTCACCCCTCTTTATGTCCATCAGCGCCCGGGCCGCACCTGCCTGGTCCGGCCTGATCGCGGCCAAACATAATTGCGAAAAGGTAAATTATGACCTAATCTTAAGGTGGAAGGGTGAGCGCGGCCCCAGAATAAACCGGTGTGACGAAAACCGGAAAATGGGAACGTATCCCATCCCCATCTGTCCAATGACTTCCCTTTCATTCCAGAAGGACATATCATGCGAAAATCACAAACCTATTCGTATCAGGGGATATAGATGACCAGAACCGCAGGCCTCGCCTTCGCCGCCCTCCTCCTCGCCTTTCCGGCCCTTGCGCAAGACCACGACGCACATGCGGGGCACAAACCTCCCCAATTAGCGACCGGCACAGCCGCCCACACCGGTCACGGGCTGCCGGTCATCATTGATGACCCTCACGCGGGTCATGAGATGACCAAGCCCCTCTCCGACACGTCCCCCTCCTCCGCCGCCTATGCGGCGGCAAACGCGGCGATGCACGCCGATATGGCGATCCCACTGACCGGGGACCCGGACGTGGATTTCATTCAGGGGATGATCCCGCATCATGAGGGGGCGGTGGCGATGGCCCGGATCGTCCTGGAATACGGGACGGACCCGAAGGTGCGCGCACTCGCGGAGGAGGTGATCGCGCCGCAGGAGAAGGAGATCAAATGGATGCGGGCGTGGCTGACCGAACACGGGACGGACCCGAAGGTGCGCGCACTCGCGGAGGAGGTGATCGCGCCGCAGGAGAAGGAGATCAAATGGATGCGGGCGTGGCTGACCGAACAAGGGGCCCCGTAAGAATAGGTCAACGTCGCGGCTCTTGCGCCGCGATCATCCGGTGCTACGCGGCATGGGCGGCGCCCTCTGGTCTCCGGGCCGCCTCGTAGGCCCCTGCGGCGGGGCAAGCCTCGCGACGGTCAAGGAGTATGTCTGGGCGAAGTCACGGCCCTTCGGGCTCCCCCACCAATACGGCGGTTTGGAAAGGGCTTGTGTCCGCTCGTTTTGGTCATCATCCAGCGCCCCGCCACGTGGGGCGCAGGTCAGAGGATTTGGCGTGCCTTTCCCAAAATTCTCCTTGCGATGGAATAATATCATATTTATAGTTTTTCGCTACGGGTTAGCATAAGGGAGATTCTTAAATGATAAGCGGGATGAAGATGGTGTCGGTGGGCCTTCTGGGGCTTCTGCTTTTGGGGGCACCGGTGCAGGCGCAGAGTCTGCGGGATGTGGCGACCGCCGCGGCCCGGGTGGACCGGAATGACAGGGATGCGGTCATGGTGATCCAGATGCAGCTACAGGAGATCGGTTTCTATCAAGGCGACATTGACGGTATTTTCGGCGTGCAGACCTTTGACGCGGCGGTGAATGCGGTCGAGACCGTCGACGCTGAGGTCGCCCAACAGCAGCAGGATCGGGCGGAACGCTCTCGTGTCATGGCCGCATCAAACCAAGACTTCGGCGGTGGATCTGATGCCGGATCTGATCGGGACATGTCTGTTGATGTGATGGTTGCCCGCTCGACACCGGACACCGGGCGCAGCGGTGCGAGCTACGCATCGGGGAATAACGTCAAAGCGGCAGAGGCCGGGTCAGTGTCAGTGAGTGGCCTGGAGGGAATGGACCTCCCGGATTATACCAATTTTCAGGATCCCAGCTGATCCAACCGAAAAAATTTAAGAGGTGATAACGGGCCCGTCTTTTGCGGGCCCGTTCCGTTTAGAGGCGTTGGGGGGGGCAGAACGGCACCAACACCCTGATCGAGGGGCTGCAGCCCCCTCTCAAACCAACTTTCCATGAACCTCCCCCACCAACCCGCCCGGGTCTAAACCGGGAGGTTCATGGATGCCACATAGGGGAAAAGGATTCGCGGCCACAGTATCGATACTGGTCGCTTGTTCCGGCTCAGGGCTCCGGAAACGGCTCCGCTCCGCGGATCCGCAGACCTTCCGGTTCGAATACCATGCGGACCGTGTCCGGGCGCCCCCGCCCGTCATGGGTGTCCACCACGTTGACCACGTCCACCACCCGGTAGCCGCTCAGGTGCAGCGCGGCCCCGAGCTTGGAGACCCGGATCCGTCCCGAGATCGACACCTCGAGCCGGTCCTCCAGGGTTCGGGCGAGCGCCTCCGGGTCCCCGCCCGCGTCCCGGACGCCGGTCGCGACCCGGTCCCAGCTCAGACCCCGGAACGTCTCGCCGCCCGCGTCGATCGTGAGCTCCACCTCCGGGACCTGCTCGATCTCAAGGACGGCCGGCTCGGCACCCTGGTAGTCGAGGGCGCGCTGGTCGTTGGCGTAGCTCTGCGCGGTACCGCTGGTGCGGGACAAAAAGACCGGGACCGGGACGGGGACGAACTCGAACTGCGCCTCGAGCGCGGTCAGGCGCCGGTGCCCCTCCAGGGCGGAGATCCCCTCCTCGTTCGCATGGGCGCGCGCTGCGGCGAGCGCGGCCCGGTCCCGCACACAACGGACCGGCTCTGTCCGGGACGTGAACCCGCCCGTGCGGAGCGGGCGGATGTCGGGGGTGCCGTGATACCAGGGCATGCGCTCTTCTCCTCTGATCGGGTCCTTCAGATCCTTATGAGGGTGCCGGATGAAAAGGACCACCCGACTTGCACCCGGAATATCAGGGGGTGGGCACATCGTTCAGGCTGATCCGGATACCTTCTGCAAACGGGTCCGTCACCGCACGGGCCAGCTTCAGGATCTGCGCCTCCGAGAGCGGGGTCCCCGCCTGCGCCCGCGCACCCGCCTGCCGATACTCCGACGCGGCCCCGTCCCGGTCGAACCGTTCCTGGAGCGCGCGGAACTCCGGGCTCACCGGGCCGGCCCCCTCCGTGTGGCCCCCATCAGGCCGGACATATAGGCGGATTCGGCCCCGACCACGGTCCCAACCGTGTCCCGCACCATCAGCTGAACAGTCGCCGGTCCCATATCGCTGATCGCGTGAGCGTCAAGGTATTGGCCCATCCCCATCGAGGCCCCGTATATCGCAGCCGCCCCGATCGCCAGCATCCCGACCCCCATAACCCCGGTCATGGCGGTCGATCTCCAATCCGTCATGCTCGTATCGATTATCGCATTTTACTTTCTCGCACACCTAGATTCCCGGCTCGTCCATCTCAGCATAACGGACACCCTGTCCCTTCTGGAGCACTCCCGCATAGGCGATCAGGGTCTCCTGCGGGCCGGAACGCCCCCCGGTCAGCCGGTCCCCGGCCAGCACGCAAGCCACCGGCCCCTCCCCGGCCCCCCGGGTTAGCTCAGCGATATGAAAGCTGGCCACGTTAATTTCTGAGGCGAGCGCGGTCGCCGCCACCGCGTGACCGAACCGGTCCGGCGAGAGCGGCACCTCCCCCGCCCCGGTCACGCCGATGATTGCCTGGAGCGGGGTGACCCAGGCGTAATCCGAATGGCCCGCCCCCTCGATCGCCATGAAGCGGGCGTTGCCGGCCTCGATCACATCCAGATACCCGTTTAGGGCCTCCGCGTCCCAGCCCCCGGAGAGCCCCTGCGCGTAGCCCGTCAAGCGGACCGCGTCATAGGATGCGCGCGCCTCAGGTCCCATGTCGAAGCGGAACAGCTCCGCCGCATCTCGTGCCACCTCAACGCGGATCTGGACCTGCCGGTCGCGCCATCCGGCGACATGCATGCCGTCCGCGGCCCCGATCGTCAGCTCGCGCAGGTAGGCCTGACCCGGGGTGGTGACCCCGCTCAGGACCGGGGGCACTGTGGCTAACCTTGAGACCCAGGGGAGATCCGGCCTCGCGCAGCCCGCGGTCAGGCCGAGTGCGGCGATCAGGGAGAGGGATCTGAATTGGTTGATGTTCATCTACAAACTCCGGACGAAACTGATATCCACAAGGTATTCCTGAATCCTGAAAGGGCCTATAGGGGATGCGAAAAAGCTACCCTCCAATCCGGAGAACAGGAAAGGCCCTACCCTGAGGGATGACCAGAAAGGTAGTCGAAATTGTTTTTCCGGCCATCCCCTTGACGAAGCGACATTATTTTGATCTTTGTTAAGGAAAGGGGTTGCTCATATGATAGTGACTGTTCTTCTGGCGCCCGGATCCGGTGTCGGGGAGATCTATCTCCCCGTTGGCCTCTCCTCCATCATGTCCGAGAAGAGGACATATGAGTGGGGACGCCGGGCGCAGATCGAGCGTGATGGGGAGGATGTCCTCCGGTTCGCTCTGCCCGTCGCGGAGACGGATGCGGAGCTCCTCAAGCATCTGGTTGACCTGCAGGCCGGCCTATTAATGGTCGCGCTCTCCGGGATGCGGATACAGGACCATCCGCAAAGGGCCCCCCTCCTTGAACTTGACCTGGCTGCAACCCGGGTTGATCTGCAGCTGGAGGACGGGGATACGGGTTTCCTGGCCTTCTGGAACGCGGATATTGGCCTGAAAACGGCCGCCAGGATCATGTCTCAGGAGGGGTATATCCACTTTGTCCTTATAAGGGGGATACAGAATGGGGGGCCACGCCTCTCCGTCGTTTTGAGACCGAACAGGGCGGATTGGGGGCTGGAACGGGTTGTCGAGCTTCAGACCCAGCGTGCTCAACCCGTCATGATCCCGGCCGACGAGAAGACCATCCCCGACGGTGCAGACTTCAGGGAGAGCCATCCCTTCATTCACAAGAAGATATTCGGGGAGAAACGGGCACAAGCCTCCTCCCTGACCGAATGGGAGGACCCTTTCTGGGACATCCTCATACGCGGGGCCTCCCCCCCGCCCCCGATCGGGGAGCTCGACCGGATCTCGGAGGTTTCCAGTACCAGGCTGAGCCGTCAGTCCCCCTCGGACCGGGTCCGATCCCCTACCCTGCGGACCCTCTCCCAGGCCTGGCGGCTTGGAGCGACAGATCCGGACGCAGCCCCGGACAAGCCGTTCCGGGTCCCGGCCTGGATCCACGAGATTCTGGAGGAACGGGCCCGGGTCATCGATGAGATCGACGCGCGGGGGGAGCCGAACCTGTTGCGGACCCTGACCCGGGTTTCCGCCCTGCAAGCATGGCGGATCGGCCTCGAGGGGCGTGGTGGGGAAAGGCGAATCCCGAAAGGGGTGTTCCGCGAGGAGCGGCCGCCCGAAACCCGGATGATCCCTATTCCGGAGCAGGAGACCCTTATGGTGATAAGCCAGGGTCGTCGTCTCTCCCCGTCGGACCGGAACCGGTTGCCCGCCCTTCTGAGCGAGGGGCTGATCCGGGATGTGAACACCTATCGGCTGACCCGTCTCGGTGTCTGGGTTGCGCGCAGGGTGATGGCGGAGCTGCGGGAATCCCCCTCAATCTTGGAGATCTGTCGCCCGAACGCGGACGTGCTCAGGGTTCTGGCGCTAGGTCCGGAGAAGAAGGCGGCAAAAAAGCCCCACGTGTCGAAACCGTCCAAAACACCCCCCAGACGGAAGCCCGTATATCGGGCCGAGACGGACTGGGCGGACCCGTTCCTGGCCAAACTGGCGAGCGATGCGGGCGCCCCCTGCCCGATCGCGGAGCTGGACCTGGTGGCGCATGAGGTCCACACCCCGATCCGGGACCGGGCCACGACGGGCCCGTTCCAAAAACGGATCCTGGGGGGTCTGAAAAGGGCCTTTCATCTTGGCAGGGCCGCCGGAGAGGGGGAGCGCGGCCCGCTTGGGGCCCCCCCGGCCCTCGTGGTCGGGTTCCTTCGGGAACGTTCCCGGGTCATCGAGACGCTCACCCGGGCGGATCCGGATCCGGGCCGGCTCCACGCCCTGCTCCGGATCTGCTGCCTGCAGGCGTGGAGGATCGGGTTGGAAAGCTGTCAGGCGCGCCTCAAGGTCCTTGAGCCCGGCTTTCTGGAGGAGTGCGCGGCCGAGATGCGCGGCCTCTCAATGCCGGCCCGCGCCCTCCTTTTGGGGATCAGCGAGCCCCCGCAGATAGCGCCACCCGCATCTGATGAGAGGGATGAGCTGTCCCAACGCAAGCTGATCAGCCTGACCGGCAATCGGGTTCTGACCCGCAAGGGGCTCTACGCGATCAGACGTGCCAGCATGCTCGCGCAGAACGCCCCCTCCCTCATGGACTTGCTAATCCCCACCCTGGACGCGATCTCAGGGCTTAGCCCATTGCGCGCCCCGGATGCGCCGGAGCAACTGAAGACCGTGACGGCAAGCAAACCCGCCCCGCCGCCATTTATGCCGGAGCCCCCAAGTCCGGAGGAGATCAGCGCGATCGTCACGGATCCGAACGGGGAGAGGGCCCTTCTGGACCTGTTGACCCGCTACTGGAGGGGCGGCCATCACGGGGATCTCGGGGCTGAGAGCCGCGGGTCCATCCCGACTCTGATCGGCCCGTTCCTGCGGGAGCGGTCGCGAGCGATCTGGGGGGCTACTCATATGGACCGGCTTGAGGGCGCTACACTCGTCTCCGGGATCATCAGGGATCAGGCCATGGCGATGCTCGAGCTGGGCGCCGGGGCCCCGAAAAGGCGCGCCCCCGTCCCCGCGTTCCGGGACGAGTGTAGCGCCCCGATGCGTGCGGTCCCTCCACACCTGCGTGCGCTCCTGATCGCCGCCCATCAGGGGGAGATAGCTTCACCGTTTCCGAAGGGGTCCGCAACCGCACTTCGCAAGCGGGGTCTTCTCATAGGGGCCGGCTCCGGCCTGCTCACCGACAAGGGGAGGGACCTGGTCTTTGCGGAGCTGAACCACCGGAAAGCCGATCTGCCCTGGGTCCGGCCCGACGGGCCAAGACCTATCCCTGAACCGATCGGGGAGGAACCGGAATCCGCGGACGTCCTCCAAGCGGCCGCCCCGAAGATGAAATCCCGAAGGGGATCAGCGCCCACCCCGCCGTACATTACGGATATCCCCCTGTCGGACGCCGATAAGGATCTGATCGGGAGGATGTCCCAGGGTGCGCTCAGATCGCCCGCGAGCCCGCGTATGAAGGGGGCGACCCGCCGCGAGGCGCAGATCAGGATGGCGCTGATTGATTGCTGGAGGGCCGGAGTAAACGGCGCCGAGAGCCGGTATACCCGTTTGGGGAGGAGACAGGTCGCGCTTTACCTGCAGGAGCGGACCCGTGTCCTGGCGGAGGCCATATCTCCGGACAGGGAGGGGGACGCCCTGCAGCTCATCATGGAGTCCGCGACGGAGGCGTTCAGGCTTGGGGCTCTTTCCGCAACCGCAAAGACCCCCCCGCTACCGCCGCGGTTCTCGGAGGAGTGCTCGATCCCGATGCGAATGGTCCCTCACGCGGCCCGTGCGGCCCTGATACGGGCCTACGAGAAGGGCCTTTCCAACATCTCCATAAAGCATCTGGCCACCCTTGAACTGGCTGAGATGATCGATCAGGGGGTGCCGGTGAAACTGACCCGTGCAGGACGGGACACGGTTATCGGGGAATACGCCGCGCAGGAAACCCCGCGCCCGTCGATATTGTCCCTGCTCGGACCGGACCGTATAAGCTAACAATCAGGGGCCTCAAGTTTTCCACCGGGTCCGGCGGTGGTGCTTCCAGTTGCGCCCCTTCCCGCCGATCATTACGTCATCCCAGACTGTGGGCAAGCCGAGACGCCGTTTGCGGATCTTCACCCGGACGGGAAAATCCTCGATATCCGCCAGATCGGCCTCCAAGCCGATCATGTCCCGAATCTCTCCTTGCGTCCGGACCCGGCGGTAGCTCCGGCCCCAACGGCGCCGGCGCACCCCCGGCACGGGCGCTTTGCGAAAATCTCTGTCCGGCTTATAGACGTTCGGCCCGCGCGTCCACAGAACGAAACGGGGCTCCGGCCGCGTGACCTGTGAGAGGGCCGCCTCCACCCGCCAGACCGGGATGATCAGTCCGCAGGCGTCGCGCAAGGTCACGGCCCCGTAGACCGGGCCAAGCGGTGCCGGGCGGCGGTCGTGAAACGGGGTGCGGGTTCGGGCCAGCCAGTCCGCGGCCAGCGCTACAGAGTCAAAACGAAGGACGCGGCCCTCATTGCCGTGTGCGGTAACGGGGCAGAGGGGCCCGTTCCAATTGAAAGGCATGCTTTTCTCCTAAGTGAGATGATCTCACCTAAAAGTGCAGGCTCTCTATATGTCTGGGCCGGTCCGTCATGGGTGGCGCTCCTCGGGTTACGAGTAAGATTTTCGCACCGCTTTACCCCCCGAGTCAATCCAGTTTTTCTTTTCACGCCAACCCCGTATCTTGCGGGCAACGCAACCGTTTCGGAGCCCCGCCCATGAGCCGCCTGATCCACCGCTTTTTTAACGACGCCCATCAGGCCTGGTTCACCATGCGGGTGGTGGGTGACGGGGACGCCTACGGGCAGGATATGGCGCTCACCCATTCCGGCAGCGACCCGCTCGTGGAGTTCTACGACCGGCGCTGGGATCATGACAAGGATCTGTACGGGGAGCGGCTCGGCCAGTTCATATCCCGCTACCGGCTCTCCACCCTGATGGAGGCGGGCCAGGACGGGACCACCGTGTTTCAAAGCGGGATCACCCTTGATGCCGGGAATGCCTGGCGCGTTGGCCCCTCAGGGATGGGGGATTGCCAACGCGCCCTGATGGATGCGGATATCGTCCCGGACCCGGAGGCGGAACGTGCGGCCCGGATCGAGGAGCTGGCGGAGAAGATCGACGCCCATCTCGAAACGCTGCTCGAAGAGGCCGAGACGAGCCCGACCACGGGCGACAGCTACACACACCTGCCCCGCGAGGGGGGCTGGGACTACAACAACGGGGATCGGCGCCTGTCCGGCTGGATGCGCCGGGTGGGGATCAACGCGCAGGGGCTCGAGATCGAGGAGATATCAGACCTGGTGCTAGACAATTTCCGGATGCAGCCGGGCACGATAGAGGACCCGACGCATTGCGATGATGACCTGTTCCTGGTGGACAGCTTCCCGGTCGGGGAGGTGGCCTTAGAGGTGGGGCTCCCCGCTCTGGACCCGGCCGCCACCCCGGGGGAATGGGCGGAGGCGAAAACGGCCGCGCGGGCTCATTTCTCAGGGGGCAAGGCCCATATGAGCTCGGACCAGGTCTGGTACGCGCTGATCGACCGGTCCGCCCTGGAGGGGCTGATCGACGAGGCTGTTTCAGAGCCGGACCCCTGCCCCTAAGGGGGGGGCGCCTTCCGGCGCATTGACCGGACCCTCTAAGAATGATATGCGAAATTTTATATCGTTAACAAAGAGGCTTTGTGATGCGCAAGGGACCCGTCAAACACCTCCAGATCAGCGAGGCCCCGCAAGACGGGAGCCCAATCATCGCTGTCTGCGGCGGGGTCGAGGCGGTCGTGTGTTGGCACGACCCGCTCCCGGACGTCCTGAAACCGGGATGGTTCCACTATGACGACGAGGAGATGGCGCCCAGCCACGAGCGCGTACGCGGTGAGGTCACCGCTTGGCGCAGCCTTTTCTAGGACGAAACAGTCCCCATAAACAGGACTTGCCTGATTCGCCGGATCGTGTAGAGATATTCTTTATGTCAACATGAATTTCCGGGAGAAGCGTCATGCTCATCTGGAACCACCCGTCCAGTCTTCATCTGGAACGGATCGACCCTGACCGCAACATGTGGCGCTACTACGCCCTCTCGGTCGCCACGAACCTGTTCGGGGAAACGGAGCTGGTCTGCGAATGGGGGCGTATCGGGACGCTCGGCCGGGTTCGCCGCACCTCGCAACCGGACCGGATCAGCGCGCTGACCGAGCTGATCGCCGCGGCCCGGGCGAAGGGGCGGCGCGGGTACCGGCCCGCCTGAACGAAGAACGGCGACCCCTAATGATCGCCGTTACCCGTCTTGGGAGGAGGGTTTATCGGGAGCGTACCCCGATGGTGCCTCTGCAAGGCCGCCCCATTCGCGAAGTTCGGCCCTGGAGGAGGCTTCTACGTTCGCCCGCTTGGGACAACTTAAGGATTACCGAATACGTATCGCATCGTCAATGCGAAAAAGTTAAATTTTATGTTTTTTTTTGCATGGCGCCGGTCCCACTGCCCGTCCCACCCCGAATCCATATTCCTCCTCCGGGATCCAGACCTCGATTGGGACCACATCAAAGACCCGGTACCGCAGGTGACGGCACAGGTAGGTGGCCAGACAGGCACGGACCCCGGTGATCGTGAGAACCCCATCCGAGAACCCGTCCAAAGGGGCATACTCCCGCATCATCGTCTCCCGCATATCGTCGGGGATCGCCTCCGACAGGCGTAGGCGGACCTCGATGCGGGTTAGCCATGCCAGGTCCCCCTCCGGTCCGACATAGTCCCCCGGGTCAGCCATCTCGGCCCTGATCACCCGGGCCGGGACCAGATCCGTGAAAAGCCCGTCCCGGCCCTCGAAGCCGCGCATGAATCCGCGGAAATGCGGGCGGGAGGTGGTCCGGATCACCGCGTGCGGGCTGAACAGGTACTCCGCCTCGCGTTTCCTGGACCGGTAGAGGACCCTGACGGGGCGGCGCTGCGCAGCGGCCGCGTAAAGGGTCCGGAAGGCACCAAGATTCTGCTCCACGGGAAGATCGATCGTGACATCCTCGAGTGGGACCCCGAGCGCCTCCCCGGGCAGGTCCTTCAGGAACTGTAGGCCGTCAAGGAACCGAAACAGATCCTCAACGCTTGCCGGACCGTAGTGTGGCAGGGTCAACTCCGGGTTACGGACAGACCAGACCCGGTCCTTTTGCATCATCTCCTCCCCGTGGAGCCCTAAATAGGGGGAGAGGACGGCCCGATGCGCGTGCGTCCGCTCCACCCCGAGAAGGTTCGCAAGCCGTGTTCCGGTGAGCTTCTCCTGCCAAAAGGAGAGGTACTCGAGGAATTTGAAGTCGATCGTTTTCAGCTTCAATGGGTCCCGCCCCGATCGCGTTGCACTTTGCAACTGAGAGTTTTTGTTCAACTGCATTATATCATAGTTATGCGAAAAAATTAGTTTTTGCGACGTTGGGGAGGATCATGACTGTGGATGACGAGGAACGGAAGGTGGAGTTCGGGGTTAGGGATGCAGATATCCTGACGCTTTTGTCCGGCCTTAATCCACCATCATGACTGTCTCTCCCCTACCCGGACCAGTTTTTGGTCGGCCCTCCTTTAATACTGAAAGGACTTTCTGATGAGATATGAGAACCCGATCATCGTCGTGTACCCGATCGACTCTGACATCCGGATCGTGCAGATCGCACCCGGCGCGGACCCGTCAACGGAGCCCTTACTGTCACATGTGGGCCTGATCTGCGATCTTGGCGATAAGGTGTATGTGGCGCTGGACGGAGCTAAAGGCACCTCCCCGCATACCCGCCAGTTCCTGACCACGGTCAACAATGACCTAACGGAGCCGATGCTGACCTATATGGCGGAGGAGTTCAACTGCCCCACCTATCGTTGTCAGACCTCACCGGAGCTGCGCGCCCGGATGGACCAGATCCGGAGGGACACTGATGACATGCACGATATCGATCAGCCTTCCCTGGACTGATAAGAACGACGGGACTTCGATCTTGGCGTTCCGCCTCAACTCCCCTATCATGTGAAAAACCATATTATAGGAGATTTCATGATTTGGGATGTGCTGAGGTCTTCAGAGGACCGTTCCGTAAACTTCGTGCGGGACGCGGCGGACCGGGGCCGATTTGAGGCCCGGTTCGTGGCGCGGACGGATGACTACGCGATCGCCTACCTTTCCTCCCACTCCGGCTGCCGGCTGGCCTGCCGGTTCTGCCACCTGACGCAGACCGGGCAGACCATGTTCTCTCCCGCGACCCATTGGGACCTGATGAGCCAGCTCATGCGGGTGCTGCAGCATATGGATGAGGCGCGGATCTGTCCCCCGAGACTGAACATCAACTTCATGGCGCGCGGGGAGCCGCTGGCGAACCCGCATATCACCGGTGCGTTCGGGGTCTTCGCGGCACGCGCAACGGAGGAGACCCGGCGGCGGGGGATGGCTGTCCGGTTCAACCTGTCCACCGTGTTCCCGTCCGACCAGGACGTGGACCTCGCCCAGGCCTTCGGGGACTGGCCCGTCATCCCCTACTGGTCCCTGTGGTCCGTGGATGCGAAATTCCGAAAAAGATGGCTTCCGCGGGCGGAGACGCCGGAGCGGAGCCTCGAGCGGCTCTTGCGGTTTCAGGCCGAGACCGGCCGCGAGGTGGTGCTCCACTGGGGTCTGATCGCGGAGCGGAATGATCGGGAGGCGGACCTTGAGGGGATCCTGCGCCTCCTTGACGGGTCAGGTCTGCGTGCCCGGCTCAACCTCGTGCGGTACAACTCCTTCTCTGACCGGACCGGTCAGGAGGCGGGGTCAGACCGTCTTGACCGGTTCCTCAACGTCCTCGGACCGGTCCTTGGCGCGCCAGGGAGCCGGGTCGTGCCCCGGGTCGGACGGGACGTTTTTGCCTCCTGCGGGATGTTCGTCCCCGCATGAGGCGTGGATCATCCCGTCCCCTTTTGCGAATATCCCCTAAAATGGAGACCCGGATGATCAGCATCGCGCAAAACCCCTTCTCGACCCTCCGGCTGCTGGCGGTCCCCCCCGACGCAGACCCGTCCGTGGAGCCTCTGCTCGCCCATGCGGGTGTTTTGATCGAGGCGGGGGAGGCGCGCAGCGCCTGGGATGGCATTAACCGGGCCTCCGCCCTGGATCGCAAGTTCCTCACCGCGTCCGGCAATGACCTCACCGGTCCGGAGCTTGCCGCGATCGCCAACCGGCTGAACGGGCGCCCCGCCCCCCTCGGTCTGTCCGAGGCGGCCAGGGCTCGTGTCGGACGTCTGCTTGAGGAGGCGGGGGGCCTCCTCGGGACGGGGTCATCTGCGGAACACGGCCCGGGGGCCCCGTGATGTCCGGGTTGAAAACGTTGCGAAACTCAAGAAGTTTGGGTCTGCTGGCCGCACTCCTACTGAATCTGACCCCGGTTACCGCGACCGCCCAAGGGCCACATCAGATGCCGGACCCCTTCACCGGGGTCACGAACCACTATTGGGTGGACGCGTCCCGGCCGGCGCAGTCCGAGCTGCGGGATTGCCACCTTTTCGAGGTGCTGGCCTGGGGTCAGGGGATCAATGATCTGCGCTCCATCATGCGGATGTCCTGTCAGTACCTGTCGCGCATGGGCGATGGGGGGGCAGATGAGGACCGGGCCACCCGCACGGCCCTGCTCGCCTTCGAGGCGGCCGCAAGGGACCAGATTAGGATGATCGATGAGGCGATGCGGGCGGGGTCGGTTGATCCCCCGTCCGGAAGCCTGCCGATCCGGACCGGGTGGTGGGCGGACAGCTACGCACAGGACCAGCTGATCGAGGCTCATGCCCTCGATCTGATCTTGGAGCCCTGATCAGGACCAGGATCGCTGCGGCAGGAGGGACCGGATCGGCGTGAGATGCGCTTCCAGATCCTCACCATCCGGCGTTTTTAAGCTCAGTCTGGCCCCGCCCGGAACCCGGCTCAGCCGCAGCCGGAAGGAGGCGGAACCCTCCCAGAAGGTCTCGATAAGGGCCCCGTCGGGACTGAGCGCGGCGATCAGGTCTGACCGGATCAGCAGAACCGTAACCGGGACCTCAAGGGAGACCTCAGACCCGTCCGCCTCGACAAGGATAAGTCTCCCCTGACGCCTAATCGGGGTCGCCCTGATCACTCGCCTGTCCGCGACCCTAATCGACACCGGACCGGTGATTGAATCATACTGACGGAGGGTCAAGATCATCGTCCACGCCGAAGCTCTCAGGGAGAAACTCCTCATCAAGTACGGTTGGGATCGGCCAGGGGCAGCTCGGAGGCAGCTTCCGCCATTCCGTGTTCATCTCGCCTGAAGCGTCGATGGCACCCCGCTTCCAGGCGCCGAGGATAAACGCCTCATCCTCCAGGAAGCTACGCAGACTCGGCGACTCCTCCAGCAGATCCGAGATATCGAGGCGGGTCCTATCGATTGTATTTGTCCAGCTTCGCCCCCTGAGTTCCGGCTGAGCGACGTGCTTTATAAGGTGGGCGATAAGGACCGTGAGACAACTTCTCAGCTCACGCTGCTCATTGCGGCCCATCTCCTCGAGCGCCTCAGCAATATGAGCCCGGTCCAGCTCTTTCAGTTTTCCGGAACGCAGGGCCTCCGCCTGCGCGAAGGCCCAGGCGGCGAAATCCTTCTCGTGCGAAATCTGAACGTTCATGGCCTCGCCCCCGTTTACACAACTTACCGTAGCAGATTTCGCTAGAACAATCACCCCAACTTTTTGCATAGGAATGCTTTCTATCAGAACGGGAGGCATTCATTCTCCTCATGGCGTTGGACCGATTCCGGTACCGGCGCTCCGGTCAGGGAACTGACCGCTAAGGCGTCCCGCTCCCAAAACGCAGGGGCCCGGTCTTCCGCCTCGAACATGCCAAGTAGTCCGGCGTGCCGGTCAGTGCGCAGCGGTCCTGATTGGGTCCGGATCACCCGGTTCAACTCCTCCAGACGGGCAGGCTCCGCCCGTTCAAGATCGCTGATCCGTCCCATCTCGGAGCTGATAAGCCCCTCGAGGCCCGCCTTGCGGACCCCGCGCGGGAGGTATCCAGACAGCTCCGCCCAGGCCGCCTCAAGCCGGCCCGGCTCCCAGATGTCATATCCAGCGCTTCGCAGATGGGTGGGCAGGGACCCGTGCCGTGACCGGCGCTCCCGAATCCCCTTCAGCTCGGACAGGTAATCCTCGACCCGCTCCGCCGCCGCAGCCTCAACGGTACGCGACAGCGCGGCCGCCGCCCGCTGTGCGGCCTCACAAACATCCCCGTTCAGGCGTGCCCGGTTCTGTATAATATCCGTCTTCCAGGTCTCCCCCCCCTTTTGGGAGGGGCTGCGCAGGAGCATAAGCTCCACCGTCCCCAGGATATCCCCGTCCCGTTCCAAGGAGAATATCAACGGGATACGGTTCGGACCAGCCCGGAGCAGCGTGTCCGTGTACCCGCCCACGCAGTGCCCCTCCCGTTTCCCCTGGCGCTGCAGAGAGTCCGCGCACGACAGCTCGCGGGCCCGGATCCCGCCCCCGAGATCCGTCTCCCCCAAGAAGGGGGCCCACCTGACCTCTGAGCGGAACGTGACCAGTCGGTCCTCATAACGCTCGAGGTTCAGGTGCCACCGGTCCGACAATTCGAATAGGTCCCGGACCGGTAGGGACCTTATCAGGTCCCGCGCCGCCCCGTTACGGGAATGCGATATCGCGCCGGGGGGAAGGATCACCCCGTCCGTCTCGCAAAGCCGACGTAACGCGTGAAGCCGGGCAGGGATCAGAATCTTGTCGACCAGGTATCCCGCCGTATCGCGCACATCACTCGGGCTAACCCTTTTCAGGTCCGGGCCGAACCGGTAGGGGGATCCCCCTTTCCCAAAGCGCCGCATCGTCTCCGCTAACGGCTCCGCGAACAGGTCCGAGAAACCGGCGATCAGCGGGATCTGGCGATGCTCCGCACGACGGGTGGGCGCCAGGTCGCGAGGCACTTTGGTGAGACGGGCCAGACCTTGTTCAGGACTGGTCGGGGCGACCGCCGCCATCTGCCAGGTGACCCCGTTGAGAAGCCGGACCCCCGCCTCCTCAACTCCGAGACGAGCCGCGATCACCGGGGCGAGCGGGGCCCGCTCATCGATGGCCAGGCGCAGCTTCTTATCCTGAAAGAGGATCTTCGCCATCGCAGGATAAGCCCGGATCGCCTGGACCCGCACCCGGGACAGATCGCGATCGTTCAGCGCCTCAAGGGGGGCGCCGAACCAGCGCCCCGGACCTGTCCGGCCCACCTCCGGGGTGACCGACCCGCACACCCATTCCGCCTCCTCCAGGGACTGGAGTGCGCAGCCCCGCATCAGTCGCAGCAGCGCCGGGTCGAGCGCGTCGTTCAGGGCGTAGCGCGCAAGTGCTACCCGTCGGGCCACCCGGGTCCGGGTGACGTGCTCGATCCCCCGAATGAACCCGTAAGAGAGTACCTCCCGTTCCTCCTTGGAGAGCCCGATGGAGGTCAGGCGCAGGATATGATCCGTCGCGGACCGGACATGGACGGAGGCGACCCCGTTGTGCCGGTTAAGACCCGGATCCGCAGCACCGATCCCGGACAGGAGTTGGTCCGGCGCGTGGCGCGCAAGGCGGAGCCCGTCGCGGGGCGAGGGCGCTCCATCCCGGGTATGGAGACCCCGCCTGAACAGGAGCCCGTCCCCGGTCACCCCGATCAGGGTGAGGGGCGCGCGGGTGTCATCCCTGCGTATAGAAGGATCATCCCCGAACGCGGTCATGACTGACGTGGGCGCCCAATGATATGCGGGCCCCATCAGGATGAGCCGGCGCAAACCGGCAACCTGGTCAGGCCGAGACACCTCGACCCGGGCGGTCGCGTCCGCGGCAACATAGGCGGCGGCCAGACGATTCGTGATATCCGCCCCCATACCTACCTTTCCGGCCAGGGTACGGACCCGGCTCTCCAGCCCGCGATCCAGCGGCTGCTCGAGGAAGCTCTCATCGATCCGTTCCGGGCCGGGGCGCAAAAAGTGGGGGAGCCGGAGTTGCGGGAGAAGCCGGAACATCAGGTAACCTCTGGCGCGTCACATGTGGGGGTGTATTCCCTGACCCCCTCCAAGACGGAGAGGTTGTAAATAGCGAGCCCGCCGACGGACCTGTCGTAGACCCCATCGACCCCTTTGAGGCGCACGGAGCGGGCGAACCTGTCCTCCCAGACACGGCTTGCGAGTCCTGATTCGTTCCAGATTTTCGCATCCGCCTCATTGCGCAGATCGAGGATACGCGCCCGGTCGGAGATCGTCATGGTGAGGACGGATCCGCCCCCCTCACCTGAGAACTCCGCATAATTGGACCGGGCCAGGCCCTCCTCCACCGCCACATAGAACCCCTGCCCCAGATACCCCTTGTGGGACGCATCCATATTGACCCCGTTGGTGAGGATATCCCCCGCAGAGGCGGGATCCGTCCCGTGATAGACGTCCCGGCCCGCCCAGCCGATCCGGCCGGGCGGGATGCCCGAATTGGGGTTCATGCAGCCCCGGTCGATCGCCGCGTGCAGCTCCCTCACCTCATCCCAGGTCAGGTTCAGACCCAGAGAGACGCTCCATGCGTCCGTTAGGGGGACGAATTTACTTACGAGACTCTCAGGTAGTCCAAGCGTGGCCACGTCCACTGGCTGCGGGAAGGGGCCCGAGATCATCGCCTCCACGGTGTCGTAACCCTCGAGCCGGTCTAACCGGCGTTTTGGCGCGCAAGCGTAGCCGGCCACGTCCGCCTGAAGCGAGAGGGACCAGCCAGATCCCCACTCACGGGGCGGGAATAGGCGCCCGGGCGCCTCACACATCGTCCGAAAGGTGCTCAACTTATATCTCCGTTCCAACTGAATATAGTGTGCGCTGGATTTGCGAAAAATTCTATAGGCGGACTAAAATAATAGATCTAAATATCATCGAATCGCTTACGGCGGACTCCACCCGACGCCGGGAATGCCGTATATGCTTCGTCGCGGACCGGCTCGATCGGATCAGCGTTCTGGTTGAAGCCTTTCCTGATCGATTGGATGGCGTTGATGCAATATTCTTGGCGTAAACGCCAATTATCGATCCAACCTGCCGCTGCGGCCGGAGCGCGCCCAATTCCTGGATCATGGCCTCCGGCTTGATTGCTACCAGGAGCGCGCCCCGCCCGCAGGACGGATCAAAACGACCGGCCAGCTCACGCCCCCACCGCCGGGGCCGGCTCGGACCGCTCATAACGGCCAAACCTCATCGAGGACCACATCTGGCCGAAAAACACCTCGGTCTCCTCAAACCCCCGGAACGGGGTAGAGATGTTGACGTGATTTCCCTGATTATCGTCTTCCGTGTGGAATTGGGCGTTCGCCTCTAAGGAAAGCCGGGAGATTTGAACCCGGCTCAACCGCCCCATGTCCCAAGCGTCCACGCTCAGGAAATAAAGCGTATCCTGATCATCTTTTACGCGCAGCTGCATTGAAAACAAGTAGCTGGGCTTCTTCTGATGGAACGGATCCAGGTAGCGACGGTACCCGCGCCCCTCCCCCTCAGTCCGAAATGATTCAGACTCCGCTCCGATATCGGGTTGGTCCGGCGCCGTGTCGGCCCCGGTCACCACCGGCGGTTCCGACCAGGACCCGGTCCGGGTCCGGCTGAGGTCCCGCGCGGCCACCGCCGCCGCATCCGCGGCCTCATTCCCCGGATCCCCGGAGTGGCCGCGAACATATTCCAGCTCAAGCCGTCCCATCCCTTCCGTCTCCCCTTTCAGCTCCAGGAGGCGTTCCCAGAGGTCCCGGTTCTTGACTGGGTCCCCGGAGGCTGTGCGCCAGCCCCGCTTCGCCCACCCCGGCGCCCAGTCCCGCAGCCCCTTCAGGACGTATTCAGAGTCTGATCGCAGCCGGATGCAGGCCCCATCCGCCTCCGGGCGGGTGAGCGCGTAAGCGAGCCCGTTCGCGGCCCCACTCAGCTCCATCGCGTTGTTGGTGGTGATAGGGGACCCGCCCCGGAGAAGGATACGGGTCTGCATCTCCCCTTGGCGCACATCAACGCAAGCGGACCAGCCGCCCGGACCCGGGTTTCCGGAGCAGGCCCCGTCAGAATGGATGATGATCTCCGTCGGCATGGTCAGAAACTCCCTGGCTGATGCGCTCTTCATAAACTTTTTTTCGCATATTTGCAATTTCCACATTGCTATCCTAGCGATACTTTGCGAATTTATATATGTTGTATTGTTTCCAAATCGGAAACGGCCCCGACCAGAAACGGTCCCGACAGGAAAAGTACCATGACGCCAGCTGATTCTCGCATTGTTTATTTAGATACCCGGCGAAGTAAAACCGACCCCGCGAAGTCAGTTTCTGAATCCGTTCGGGCTCCCGTGATGAGCGACAACCATCTTGGCCGGTGCCGACAGACGGTATGACCGGGTTGTAAGGGGGCTGGCGCTGATAGGTGGTCCGCCTCCAAGATGTGCACATTGAAACGAGGGTTGCGACGGATCGCAGGGCCTCATGCACAAGGGAGACGAACCATGTCGGATTATAGCGCATTTGTGGGTCTT
>Ga0209702_10003479_pt1 | contig 24727 bp, 20 predicted proteins | sample FRY01_FD_187210 | JGI IMG/M metagenome (GOLD analysis project Ga0209702, IMG submission 187210) | Freshwater microbial communities from Lake Fryxell liftoff mats and glacier meltwater in Antarctica - FRY-01 (SPAdes) (version 2) | ecosystem: Environmental > Aquatic > Freshwater > Ice > Glacier... | reverse complement strand
GCTGCTGGCAATTCCTGCACAAGTGCGAATCTATGCCCGATCTTTGACCTACGGCTGATGGCGGCGGAGTGATCGTTCCTATTGGCGTTTTTGCCTGTTGGTCAGTGGGGCCGCCAATCGGTGCTGGACCGGGCCGCGGGCCGGCCTCATGGGTGCGCCCAGCTTGGCCTCTCGACACTGGGGGCGGCGCCCAAAGGGCTGTGGTTACAGGGCATTGCGCCATAGATGACCCGGCCCGAGCCACGGGCGCTCGCCGGTAAAGAGGTCGGGTCCAGCGACCCACCGCGCCTCCTCGTGCTCAAAAAGATGCTCAAGATGCGCGAGGCAAGCCCTCTCCGCGAGGGGCAAGAGGTGGCGGTCGAGCTCGGGATAGCTTCGCGCGGCGATCACCGCGACAGACTGGGGCGTGTCGGTGAGGGCCGCGCTCACGCGGGCTTCGCGCGCGAGTCGATGGGCGATGTAGGCTTGGAAGTGAGCGCTTGGGTTCCCAATCGGCGCCCCATGTGCCGGCACCGCGACGTTGAGGCTAAGGCGCTGCAAGCGCGCGAGCTCCGCGAGGTATGTCCCCATGTGGCCATCCGGCGGATCAATGATGATGGTGCCGACCGCCGCGACCATGTCCCCGACGACGGCCTCGCCCGATGATTCCTGTACAAAGCAGATGTGGTCTGATGCGTGGCCCGGTGTGTGGAGTACCATCCAGTCATCGCACAAGGCATCCCCCTCCGTGAGGACGCGGCTGACGACGAGGGCTGGATCTCTCGACAGCCCGGCGGTGGTCCCAAACGCCGCGACGGGGAGCCCCATCTCCCCAGCCAGCCACGCGGCAGCGCCCACATGGTCCCGATGGTGATGCGTCAGCGCGATCCCCTCGAGCCCATGCCGGCTGCGCTCCTCATTCGCCCAACTCAGGAGGCGGTGCCGCTCGGCCGGGTTCGTCGCCGCGGGGTCGATTAGCCAGCGCGAGGCCCTACCCGCGATGACCGCGTTCGTGGTCGTCGCGGGCGGCAACGTGGGTGATTTAAAGGGTTGAACGTTCATGTGAAGGGAGCCTTCGTCTTTTGCGGCGGACTTGAATGGGCCATCTTAGAGCATCAAGGGCGCTTCGCGCAGCCGCAACGCGTCCCGGCCGTGTCTTTTTGTCTTTGACGCCCGCCGGGACCTCTGGTAGACGCCTCGCCCGAACCCAATCGACGTTCCAAGGAGTTCCCCATGCGAGTTTGCGAAATCACCGGCAAGTCTGCCTACATCGCCAATGCCGTCTCGCACGCGCACAACCGCTCGAAGAAGCGCCAGCAGCCGAATATTCAGGCTAAGCGCATCTTCGTGCCCGAGACGGGCGGCTTCGTGAAGCTCACCCTCTGCACGCGTGCTATTCGTACGGTCAATAAAGTCGGCCTCCGTGGCCTCTGCGCCCAGTTTCACGTGAACTACGACGCGCTCATCGCGCGCGGCCACTGAAACGCAGCCTAGGCTCACAGCCAAGCGAAGATGTCGCGGCGGCCTCACGGTCGCTCGCGGCTTTTCGTGTTCGCGCGCCGCCTTGGCGAGGATGCTCGTCCTCGGCATCGCGATTGCGGGCTGTGGGCGCTCCGCGTTTGACCGTGGCGTCCCAAGGTCCGGCGCGGTTGACGTCTTGGCCCCAGTCGTGGGCCGGTGGCCCCTTGTCCGAGCGTCGAGCCCAACGATGTTTGAGGCCGGGGTCGAGTCGGTCGTCGCGTCCCTGCGCGTAGTGCCCGGCAAGAACTGCGTCTGGCGCTTCAACGCGCTCGACGACGCCTCCGCGTGGCTCGAGATTGAAGAGCCTTGCGACGGGTTTAAGGCCGCGCCCTGGTCCGTCGGCTCCGAGGTCTGGGTCAGCGCCAACTTGCTCGCGCGAGGCGGTAAGGCCGAGGTCCTCGGGCACGAGAGCGCCGGCGGCGCCAGCCAAGAGCGCCAACTCCTCTATCTTTTCGCGTCGAACCCGGCATTCCCCTTTGAGATTCGCACGAATCTTACGGCGGAATTCGGCACCGGCCTTGAGCAACGCAGCGCGACCGAGGTCTTTGCGCGCTCCGACGGCTGCTCCTTCGTGTGGAACCACGGATCCATCGGTTTCGTAACGGCCGACGCCGCGGTGTGGGTCGCGCCCGGCGAAGACAAAGCCTTGCATACCCAGCACGGCCAAGCGTTTCGGGTGAAGACCTTCGCCGCCGCGCGCGCAGTGGGATCCCAAGACGCCCGCTGCGACGGCGCAGGCAGCGTGCGCTTTCGGTTGCTAGCGGTGGGCCAACCTTAGCGGCCTACCCAAGCTCAGCCGACGCCTCGGCGGGCTCTTGTTCGGCTACTTCCGACTCGTCATCGGCTTCCACATCAATCGCGTCGGGCTCGGCCGCCACCGCCGCGCTCGGGGCGCTCACCTCTTTGGATACCGCGATGGGTGTCGCCGGGTCGACCGCCGCGCCCACGAGCTCAGCGCGACACGCTTGGACGGCGGCCTCCAGCTTGGACCGCGTCGGGCCGCTCGGCCCCTCGGCGAGCCATCGATTTGTCATTGGAGCCGCCTCAATAAAGGCGATGGGGAGCGTCGCCCCGGCCTCCGCGAGGGCCTCAAGCGCAGCGTCGAGGCGGATGAGCCCTGCCTCTGCGCTATCGAGTCCGACCGCGGCCAGCGCGCCGTATAGGCCAGCCTCAGCCGTGATGCGGTCTAGGCCGCTGCCCTCCATGCCAACCCTCGCCGCGTCGGCGTACTCTTGGGCGAGGGTCAAGTTGTCCAAACGCAGGTGCGCCAAACTGAGCGCGAGCTGCCTTCTTACCTCGCTCAGCCCCCGGGCCGGGCCACGCGCCACGGATGCTTGCTGCGTGTGGCGTCGGAGCAGGGGCAGATCATTATTAAGAACCGCTAAGTTCGTGCGTAGGGGCTGGACTAGCTCCAAGAGCCAGCGCAGCTCTGTCGGCTTGAGGTCGCGCTCCAGTTGGTCGAGCTGGGCCTGCGCGGCCTTGTGCTCGCCCGAGAGCGCGGCGCCTACGATCCCTGTGCTCGCCCCTAAGGCAGTGACGGTGAGTGGATCTAGGGCAAAGGGGACGTCCGGGGCATCGCCAACCGCCCGAAACTTTCCGGACTCGGCGAGGAGGCGCTCAGCCCCCTTCATGTCGAGTGCATCGAGGGCCAGCTTGGCTTGGCCAACCCGCGCAGCCGCAGCCGCAGAGCCCGCCTTGTCGCTTACCGCGGCGAAGTGTGCCGCGGCCTGTGCAGGCCTGCCGCTATAGGCCGCTAGGTGGCCCAACAAGACAAGGGCCTCGCCCTCGGCCCGACGAGCGCGAGCGCTCCCACTAGTGCTCGCGAGCGCGAGGGCGTCCTCAAGATCACGACCTGCCGCGACGGCGTCTCCGCTAAGAAAGCGGCATCGCCCGAGGACAACGAGGGCCTCTGCGCGCCAGATCGGGTGGTCGGATGACGCGGCGAGCATCATCGCGTCAACGCTCGCGTGGGCGTCCGTCTCCTCCCCGTTGACCGCACGAAGGTGGGCCTTCACGGCGTCGATGCCCTGCTGGGACTCGGCGAAGGGGCGGGTTAGGAAGTCGCTGCCGACGCGGGTGCCCGCATCGTAGGCGATCATCTTCGTCTGTAAGGCGCGCTCAGCCTGCGCGAGGTGCGTCGCTGCGTCGCGGAAGCGCTGCTGATAGATCGCGACCCACGACGCCAAGAGCGCGAGGCGGTGCGATTGCTGGAGATGGCTGCTGGGGAGGGCCGCGAGCCAGCCCTGCAGTGCATCGGCGGCGCCATCAACCAGCATCCTCTCGCCGTGCTGAAGCAGTAACTCGACCGCCCGCGTGATGTGCTCGTCTGCGAGCGCGGTCGCGATCTGTTCGTGGGGCGCCGCCGCCAGCAAGGAGTTCGAGCTCCGCGCTGACGAGATGGGGCGGCTTCGGGTCGTCGTCTCTTGTTTGGGGTCTGTTGTCACCAGCTACCTCCGGGTTGGGGTCAGTAGACCACAGGGCCGGACGTCGGGTCAAATCAGGGGGACGGAATCGCTGGTCGCAAGCGCCCGAGCGAGGCGAGGAAGTTGGCGCCGAGGGCCTTCACGATGCGTGGGTGCGGCCAGTTGCGGTCCAGCATACATTGGACGAGGCGACCGTAGGCCATGCCATCCCGAAGCTCGCGCGGCGGGATGATGGCGCCATCGTAGTCGCTACCGACCGCGACCGCGTCCTCGCCTGCCACATTGACGACGTGCTCCATGTGCTTGACGACGACGGACGCGTCGTTGGGGGCGCCTCGCGTCTTCAGGAAGTTCGACGCGAAGATGATCCCGATGACCCCGCCAGTGTCGGCGACCGCGCGCAGCTGGTCATCGTCAAGGTTGCGCCAATGAGGCTTGACCCCCGTGACGCCGGTGTGCGTCGCGATCAGCGGCTGAGACTTGTCATGAGCCGCGACCGCGTCCCAAAAACCGGCGCGGTTGATATGGGCGAGGTCGACGAAGACGCGGTGCTGGTTGAGGGAGGCGATGAAAGCGCGGCCTTGGTCCGTAAGTCCGCGCTTGCCCTTCCAGAGACGAAAGGGGCTGGACGTAATCCCGAAGGCCGCGTTCGTCAGATGCACGAGGGTGACGCGGACGATGCGGTCGGCGTCGGGCCCAAGCGCATCGAGATAGCCTGGCGCGGCCTGGAACGCGTTGCCGCCTTGGACCGACAGCAGCACAGCGTGCGCTCCCCTGCCCCGCGCGGCGCGGTACTCTTCAGCGTTTCGCGCGAAGGTCATCCCCTCGCCTGCGGAGCCGACCATGGCCTCAAAGCGGGCGAAGTTCTTCTGAAAGACCCGCCAACGCGAGGCCGCTGTCCGGAACGGGTTGGTCGTGATCGACCAGAGGGCCCCATCGAGGCCCCCCTCATTCATGCGCGGCAGATCCAGGTGCCCAAAGAACCGACCCGCGCCCTTATGTCGTTTGAACACATCATATCGGATGAGCGGGAGCCGCGGCGGGATGAACGTATCGATATGCAGGTCGATGAGATCTGACCCGAGGGTCAGCTCGGCGGCCTCCTCGGAGATCGATAGCGTCGCGGCGAGTTTTGCGGCTATGGACATGGTGCTGCCTAGTCGAGTTTGTTGAGGTCCACCGTGATGGTTCCCTTGCAGGTGAAACCAGTCGGTGTGCCCCACTGGCTGGCGTAGATGGGATCAATGACGCAGCCCTGGAGGCCAGAGTCGCGGCTTGAGTTGGGGGTCGCGGCCGCCCTCAGGATCCCGCCATTGGGGTCGACCTCGAAGACCGCCTCCACCGTCCCGGCGATGGCTGGTCGCTCTTTTTTGATGCGCTTGGCGCATGAGCGGGCCTTGGACTGGACCGCGGTAAGAGCAGCACTGAACCCGACGTGGTCGCAGGCCTTCACTTCGGGCGCGCCACCTTCCGCGGGCACGACGCCCATGCCGTAGAAGGCCTTGCGGTAGGGGTCGTCCCAGCGATCGACAAGCAGCATCTCGGCGCCGTGGGTCGCGGCGGCCTCGCGCATGCTGATGACGACGTCTTCGGGCGCGGCCTCGGGGAGCTCGTCGGTCAAGAGGATGTCCCAACTGGAAAAGCTCACGACGCGATAGCCGCTATCGAGGCCAGTCGTCTTGACCTCGACGAGTGACGCGTCACGGGCCGTGAGACCAACGCCCGGGCGGGTCGCGTGCTGGACGCTGCTGCAGCCGGCTGTCATCGGGAAGATGGCGGTGGCGACTAGGATTACGGGTACCGAGAGGCTGCTGAGGAGATGGCGTTTCATAGGAAAACTCTTTTTTATAGCAATGTTAATGCTGTCAGGCACCGAGACGGCGCGTGGATCGTGTGGCGGGGCTTAGGTATCGCCGATAATGGCGCGCATGGCCGTTTTCCGGGCGTCGAGGGCCGCGAGGGTCGCGCGAGCGCGAGCTGTGACTGCGTCGACGGTCAGCCCGAAGAAGACCGCGAGCTCTTCCGCCGGCGCGGACTCGCCGAAGCGGTCGATGCCCACGATGTCGCCGAAGGGCCCCGAGACGCGCTCCCAACCTAGGGTCCTTCCGGCCTCGACGACGAGGCGGGCGGGAACGGCGGCCGGCAGCACCGACTCGCGGTAGTCTTCGGGTTGCTCGAAGAAGCGCTCGACCGACGGCATCGACACGACTCGGGCGCCAATACCGTCGGCTGCGAGCCTCTCGGCCGCCCCGACCGCGATGTGTAGCTCGGAGCCCGTGGCGACAAAGACGATCTTCGGTGCCGGGGCGTCGACCACGACGTAGCCGCCCTTGAGCAGCCCCTCGCCTGTCCCGGGGATGCCGGGCAGGTCTTGGCGCGTCAAAAGGAGGCAGCTTGGCCGGTCGGTGCTGGTGATGGCCGCGATCCACGCCCACGCGGTCTCGCGCGCGTCACCAGGCCGGAAGACCTGCATGCCGGGGATGAGGCGTAGAGCCTGGGCATGCTCGATGCTTTGGTGGGTTGGGCCGTCCTCGCCGAGAAAGATCGAGTCGTGGGTGAGGACGTGGATGACGCGCACCCGCATCAGCGCCGAGAGACGGAGCGCGCCGCGCATATAGTCCGAGAAGGTCAAAAACGTCGCGCCGTAAGGGATGAGGCCCCCGTGCAGCGCGATCCCGTTCATCGCCGAGGCCATCGCGTGCTCGCGGATGCCGAAATGCAGGTTGCGCCCCGTCGGCTCGGACCTGGAAAAGCTTGCAGCACCATCGATCAGCGTCTTGGTCGACCCGGCGAGATCGGCTGAGCCGCCCCAGAGGCCGGGGAGCGCCTTGGCGAGCGCGTTGATCACCTTGCCAGAGGCGTTCCGGGTCGCGATGGGCTTGTCGTCGAAGGCGGGGACGATGGCGCTGAGGTCGTCGGGCAGCGTCCCAGCCATGAGGGTCTCTAACTCGGACGCCAGCGCCGGGTGTGCGACCGCGTAGCCGGACATGAGCCTCTTCCAGGCGGTGTGTCCGGAGTCGCCGCGGCTGCGCAGGCCATCAAAGGCCGCGCGGGCCTCGTCCGGAACGATGAAGGTCGGCTCAACGGGCCACCCCATCGCCTCTTTCGTCAGCGCGGCCTCTTTGGCGCCCAGCGGCGAGCCGTGCGAGGAGGCCTTGCCCTCTTTATTTGGGCTACCCTTGCCGATGCGTGTCTTGCACGCGATGAGGCTTGGCTTGTCCGTCGTCGCGATCGCCTCGGCGAGGGCAGCGCGGACGGCCTCGCGGTTGTGGCCGTCCACGGAAAGCACATGCCAATCGTAAGCGCGGAAGCGGGCTTGCACGTCCTCGGTGAAGGCGAGGTTCGTATCGCCTTCGATCGTGATGTCGTTGTCGTCGTACAAGAAGACGAGCTTACCGAGCCCGAGATGGCCGGCCAAACTCGCGGCCTCAGAGGCGACGCCCTCTTGGAGGTCACCGTCTGAGCAGATGCCGAGGGTCAGGTGGTCCACGACCTGGAAACCGTCGCGGTTGAAACGACCCGCGAGGTGCGCCTCGGCCATCGCCATGCCGACCGCGGTCGCGAAACCCGCCCCGAGTGGCCCGGTCGTCGTCTCGACCCCGGGCGTCATGCCGTACTCGGGATGCCCTGGCGTCTTCGAGTGCATCTGACGAAATCGTTTGATCTCATCAAGGGACAGGTCGTGGCCCGATAGGTGCAAGAGCGCGTAAAGCAACATCGACCCGTGCCCCGCGGACAGGACGAAGCGGTCGCGGTTAAACCAGGTCGGATCGCTTGGGTCGACGGTCAAAAAGTCGGCCCACATGACCGCGGAGGCGTCCGCCATGCCCATCGGCATTCCGGGGTGGCCGCTGTCGGCGGCGTTGACCGCGTCGATCGCGAGGCACTTGATCGTATTGACGAGGGTATCGGAGGCGTTCGTAGACATCAGCAGCTTCCCGGTCGGATATGAGTCGGCCCCTATCTACAACGTGGCAACGCCTTTGGCGAGCGTCTCACAGCGCAAATCCGGTCTCGACGAGGGTACGATATCGCCCACCGAGCGCCATCAGCTCGGCGTGGCTGCCCGATTCGACGATCCGGCCCTTATCGAGCACGACAATACGGTCCGCGGTCTGGATGGTCTGTAGGCGGTGGGCGATGACGATCACCGTGCGCGTCTTAAAGAGGTTCGCGAGCGCGACGTCGAGGCGTTTTTCGGTCATCGCGTCGATGGACGCCGTCGCCTCATCTAAGATGACGATAGGAGCGGGTCGCGCGAAGGCCCGGGTGATCGCGATGAGCTGCCTCTCGCCCGCGGAGATGTTCGAGCCGCGCTCGCGGCAGACCGTGTGCCATCCCTCGGGCAGGCGATCGACGAAGGCGTCAGCTTGGGCCAGGCGCCCCGCGGCGGCGATGTCCGCGTCATCGATTTGGCTATCGCCTAGGCGGACGTTGTCGGCGAGGGTAGCCTCAAGGAGCCAGCCATCCTGATGCACCACCGTGACCGCGTCGCGGAGCGCAGCCAGGCCCCATTGCTTGATTCCAACTCCGTCTATCTCAATGCGCCCGGTGTAGCCGTCATACATGCGGAGAAGCAACTTTCCAAGGGTGCTCTTGCCTGAGCCGGTCGCGCCAACGAGCGCCACCACCTCACCGGGTTTGATGGCGAGGTCGATGTCGTAAAGGATCTGCGGGCCCGCCTGCCGATAGCTGAAACCCACGCCGGCGAAGGAGATGGCGCCCCTCACCTGTTCAGGGGTCCCCTGTTCGCCCGGTGGGAGCTCCTTGATGCGCTCGTCGGTATCGAGGAGCTCAAAGATCTTCTCGAGGGCCGCGAAGCTGCGCTGCAACGTAGCGATCTGGCCGGAAAACTCGCGAATCGGGACGAAGATGCGGCCGAGATAGTCGATGAACGCCACGAGGACCCCGACCGTGATGGCCTGGCCCGCATCAGCCCCGGTGAAGCTCATCGCGGCGTAGAAGACGATCGCCGCCGTCGCGAGCGAGCTCATGCCGTCCATGACCGCGTAGAGCCCCGCGTCGAGCCAGTTCGACTTGTGGTAGGCCTGCATATAGTCGCGCGACATGTCGTCGAAGGTGGTCTGCGAGATCTCTTGAGCACCACTGACCTGGACGACGGTCATCCCGAAGATCCGCTCGGCGAAGTAGCCGTTGAGGCGCGACAGGGTCTCGCGAATCACGAGGGAGATGGGCCTCAGGCGGGTGCGGAAGAAACGAACGACCAGCCAGATGACAGGCGAGAAGATGAACGCCGTCAACGTCAGCTCAGGGCTCATCCAGAGCATCGCGACTAGCATCCCGACGATGAGCAGCGCGTTCGTCAACAACTGAATCGCGCCGCGCGCCAGGCTCTCGTAGATGGCGTCGACGTCGTTGATCGTCCGGGTCAGGAGGCTGCCGGCGTGGCGCTTGTCGAAGAAGGACGAGCCCTGGGCCGCGATGTGCGCGAAGATCGACGCCCTGAGGCGCGCGAGTCCACGGAGAGATATTCGTTGCAGTGCAAAATATCCAAATGACGCGCTGAGCCACGCGCCGACGACGGCGACCGCAAATAGCGCCGCGATGCGCGTCAAGCCCGGCATGTCTCGGGCCGCGATATAGTCATCGATACCGATCTGAAGCAAAAGGGGTTGCACGACCTGAGACAGCACCCCAAGGGGCGTGAGGATGAGCACGGCCCAAAACCAGCGCCTCTCCTCCCGAACCCAAGGCGCGATGCGGCGAAAGAGCTGCCAGTCCGTCAACTTCTTGTCGGGGGTCGCCTCTGGGTCTTGGTCACGCATGAGCCGCCTCCCCCTCCGCGTCGCTGCGGCTCTCGGCGCGGGCCTGTTGTAGGCGCCACGCCTTGTAGTACGGGCCGTCGGTGTCGGCGAGGAGGCTGTCGTGGGTGCCGGACGCGATGATGCGCCCGCGCTCTAAGACGATGATGCGATTGCAGTGCTTGAGCGCGCTGACGCGGTGGGACACGAAGACCTTCGTCGCGTCGCGCCGGTGCGCATAGATGGCGTCGATGAGGCGCTTCTCGGTGGCGTGGTCGACCGCCGAGAGGACGTCATCGAGCAAGAGCAGCTTGAAGTCGCGATAGAAGGCCCGCGCGAGCGCCGCCCGTTGCCGCTGGCCGCCTGAGAGGGTCACGCCGCGCTCACCGACCCGCGTCTCGAGCCCCTCGGGGAAGGCCTTCAGGTCCTCATCGAGGGACGCCAGCGTGGCGGAGGCCTCTACGCGATTCGCGGGGCGTTGGTCAGGGGCGTCTGCGAGCGCGATATTGTCGCGAAGGGATTGGGAAAAGAGCCACGGCTCTTGCGAGACCCAGGCGCAGTGTTGCCAGTAGGTCTCGACGTCGTAGTCGAGGAGGTCGCGCCCATCCGCGGTGATGGTGCCCTGTGGTGCCTGATAGATGCGGGCTAATAGTTGCAGCAGCGTGCTCTTTCCGCTGCCGGTCTCGCCAAAGATTCCGAGGGCTTGACCAGCCGGGATCACGAGGTTGATGTCGGAGAGCGCCGGCTCACGCGAGGCGCCCAGCTTGGCCTCGGCCGACGTGGGGTAGGTGAAGGTCAGGTCCCTGATCGCCAGCGCCGGTGCGCTCTCAGGGAAGGCCGGTGCGCTGCGCACCGCGTTGTCGAGCGGCGCATCGAGGATCTCGTAGAGGCGTTTGAGCGAGATCCACCCCCGCTGAAGCGCATTGACCAACCAGCCGAGCGAGGTCAGGCCGCCTGCGACGATCCGCACATAGCCAGCGAAGGCCGCCAACTCGCCGGGGGTGAAGTCGCGATCGATAATGCGTTGACCACCGACGAACAGCACCAGCACAAGGCATAGGTTTCCGACGACGTCGACGATCGGCAGGAGCCAGCTCTGCACCGCCGCGGTGTCCTCGGACACCTTCAACATGCGCGCATTTCCTTCGTCGAAGCGGGCTTGGGCCACCGGCACGGCGTTGAAACTCTGCAGGACGGGCATCCCGCCATAGGCCTCAAGGGCCCGCGAAGAGAGCGCCGCGATCTCTTGTTGATAGAGGCTGGTGAGGGTGAAGAGCCGGCGGATAGCGACACGCAGGACAAGCGCCGCCGCCGTCAACGGCAAGACACAGACGGCGGTGAGCATGACGTCGGTCAGCGCCATCTGGCCGATTGTGAGTAGTAGCAACAAGAATACGTTGAAGACCTGTAGCGATCCAAAGCCGATAAAGCCACGCACGGCGGCGGCGTCATTCGTGCCCCGGCTGACGATATCGCCCGGCCGCATATAGTCGAACCAGGGCCGCGGTAGCCTGAGGAGCTTCGCGAAGAGGTCCGACTTGAGGTCGAACTCGATGACGCGGCCCGGATTGAAGAAGAGGACGCGGGACAGGGTCCGCACCACCATGACGGCCACGCCGGCGCCAGCGATGGCCCACGCGAGATTGATGGCGTCGCCCGGACGGTTTGTGGTCATCGCATCCACGACGCGCTGGACCAAGGCCGGGACGGCGACGGTCAGGCCGGTCGTCGCCAGCAAGAACAACACCCCGAGCCCGTAGGACCGCAGATGGGGCGTGCCGTACGTGCGCAGGAACCGGGTAAGCACGCTCATAGGTCGGGCACGGTAGGGACGCGGTCGCGGGGCGTCAATCGGGGATTGTGCCGAGGCAGGCGATGATCGGGATGTCGCCGTTGTGCAGGTTGACCCAGCCGAGATGCGGGATCCCCAGCGCCTCGGCCTCGCGCGGGCCCGGCGCCAAGATCGCGACCCGCCAGCCGGGCGCGACATCCATGAGGTGCTTGCCGATGTCGGCATAGAAGCGCTCTGGGGTGACGCCCGGGTCTAAACGCGCGCCATAGGGCGGGTTTGTAATGATGAGGCCGCGTTCGTCCGACGCGGGGCGCCAATGGAAGGCGTCCGCGCGGGTAAAGGCCGTGGCGTGCGCGACCCCCGCCCTCTCGGCGTTCTGGCGGGACATGCGGACCTCGGCGGGCAGGACATCCGAGCCGAAGATGCGGAGCCCCGGCGGGACCTCCTGCTCGGCCACGCGCAGCTCGGCGACGAGCTCCGTGAGGCGCGTCTGCTTGAACCCCGCCCAAGTCTCAAAACCGAAGCGCCGGCCGTGGTCAAAGGCCACGAGACCCGGCGCGCGGTCAAGGGCATAGAGGGCCGCCTCGATCGGGATGGTCCCCGAGCCGCACATCGGGTCCACTAAAGGTTCCGCGGTGTTCCACTCAGCCAGCGCGAGCAGCCCATAAGCGAGGGTCTCACGCAGAGGCGCCTCACCGGCCTCGGTGCGATAGCCACGGGCATGGAGGCTTCGCGGGCCTGAGGCGTCGAGGCTGACGATCCCCTGGCGGCCACTAATCGAGACCCGCACGACCACGTCGGGGTTTTCAAAATCGACCGAGGGGCGCTCGCAATTCGCGGCCCGGATCGCGTCGACGATGGCGTCTTTGGTGACCCGCGCGACGTAGCGGTGGTCGCGCAGGGCCTCGTTGTTGCGGGTCGTGGCGGCCACGACGAAGGTCTTGCCAGGGCCGATGAGCCCCTGCCAACGCACTAGCCCGGACATCGATCTAAGGAGAGCCTCAGGCGAAGACGCGTCCACACCGCCGAGGGACCAGAGGACACGGTGAGCCGAGCGCAACGTGAGACAGGCCCTCTCGAGCCCGTGGCGATCCGTCGTGAAGGAGACCCCGCTGGCGCCGAGACGATTTCGCCCGAACCCAGCCGCCCGCAGCTCGGCGGCGAGGATAGGCTCGAGGCCGGGCGCGGTGGTCGCGAACGCGGACACGGATGAAGATGATTGACTCATGATTAAACCGGGCTATCCTTCACCACGCGTTGCAATGAACGCGAGTTGTCGAGTATGGGCGCCTTACACTTTAGGGTAGACTCCTTCCAGACCGGTACCACCGGCAACGCTGCCTTCCAACAAGGAAAGACCATGAACTATAAGAACTCAAGCCTTCCTGCGGCCATCCGCAGCGCCCTCGGTTGCCTCGTGGCGCTGGCGCTCGTGGCTGGGCTCGCCGAGACGCCTGCCTCGGCTTATACGCCGACCTCACGCACGAACATCGACACCCTGCCGTCCGGGGCCGAGGTCCGACTCATTGATGCCAACGGGACCGAGAAATATATCGGCGTCACCCCCATCAAACTCTATCGGTTGCCCCGCGGCAATCAGCGCCTCAAGTTCACCAAGGCCGGCCACGCCGACCTGATCCAGCCCATCGAGATCCGCGCCCGCGTCGACACCTTCTCGTTCACTCTCGTCCGCGTCATCGCGCCTGCCGATCTTGAGTTCATCAGCGGCGAGAAGTTCCGCGGCGCGACGATCACCCTCAACGGCGCGCCGGCCGGAGTTGTCCCGTCGACGATCCAGGCCCCCCCGGGGCGGCACCTCGTGAAGATCCAAAAGCCGGGTTTTGGTCCCTGGGAGCGCTGGATTGAGACCTCTGAAGGCCAGAAGGCCAGCTTTGATATCGTCTTGACGGCCCTTGAGGCCCCCAAGGGCGCGCTGCTGGTCACCTCCACGCCCTCGAACGCTGAAGTACGCATCAACGGTGCGCCGCGCGGCGTGACGCCGACGGTCCTCGACGACCTCGACGCCGGCCCCGTGCTCGTCGAGCTCGTCCTAGCCGACTTCGTGACCTTCTCTCAGACCGTCGAAATTGCATCGTCTAAGCGGGCGATCTTGGACGCGAAGCTCGTCAAGGCGAGGGGCAGCGTCGGCGAGCTCAAGGTCCTCGCGAACCTCGATGATGTCTTGGTCTTCGTTGACGGCGAAGAGTTCGGTCGCGCCCCGATCACCAAGGCGAACGTCGCCCCCGGCACGCACCTAATCGAGGGTCGCAACGACCGCGGGTTCCGCGGCACCGCGACCGCCGAGGTCCGCGCTGGCGAGGTCACGGTCGTTCGGCTTGAGCTGACTCAGACAGGCGCCGCCGACGCCGCCGACGTTGGCATCGCGGCCAACGTCGCGGGCGCCACCGTCAGCGTCGACGGCGGCGCCGCGATGCCGCTTCCCTACCGCGCGACTGGCCTCACCCCCGGCACGCACAACTTTGAGGTCCGGGCGCCCAACTTCTCGGTCTGGACCAAGGCCGTTGCGCTGCAGGCCGGCGACAACCCCGAGATCGTCGCCGACCTCAACCAGAACGGTAGCGCGGAGATCCGCACCAAGGACGGCACCGCGGCGACCATCTTCCTCAACGGCCGCCAGCTCGGTGTCACGCCCTTCATCGGCGAGATCCCGACCGGCACCCACACCCTCTTGCTTCAGCGCAACGACGGGGCCCAAGAAGAGTTCCGCATCGCCGTGGCGGCCGACCGTCTCGTCAAGGTCACCGCGGCCTTCGGTGACGACAAGCCCCAGGAAGAGGTCATCCATCGCCCGATGCCGATGTCGGCTCGCGCGATGAGCCCCGACACCGGCCACGTCACGGTCATGACGACTATCCCCCCGACTTGGGCCTTTCCGCTCATGCTCGAGGCTGGTGGCGGAATTGGCTACAACATGGACGTCGGCGTTCGCCTGCGCTCAGCCTTCGACGTCATCAACGAGCTCGAGCTGGTCTACAAGTGGAGCTTCGTGAACGCCCGCACCGTCGCGGCCGCGATCGAGGCTGGCATCGGTGGCGGCCTCGGCGCCAGCGAGCGTTCGAGCTTCGTCTTCCGCCTCACCGCGAAGGGCTCCCTCCTGATCGGCACGGCGGCCGCCATCACCGCGCGCATGGGCTTCCTCTTTCACTCGGACCGCATCGGACCCGAGACCAACCCGGCGACGAAGGACCGCGACTCTGGGGTGCGCATGTACCTTGGCCTCGATGTCGAGTTCCGTGTCGCTGAGTACATGAATCTCCTCATCAGCCTCGAGGGAGACCCGATCGGCGGCAACCGCAAGCTCTACCTTCAGAGCTTCCTGTCCGACCCAGAGCCCCGCCTCTACCCCCGCGTGGGTGCCTCCTTCGTGTTCTAAACGCTCGTTTTCCTATCGGCAAGCCGGCCCCCCGATGTACACGGAGGCCGGCTTTGTCGTTTCCGGACCCTCCCCACAAATACCAGCCCACCGCGGCAAAGCGAGCCTGTGCCCATGCGCACCTTACGTGGATTAGCAACAATCTTCCTCGCCCTCCTGTCCCTACCCCTCAGCGTCGCGCACGCCGAAGAGCCTGCCGCTGATGCAGTCGAGGGCTCCGTCGATGGCGGCATCGGAAAAGGCGTCCAGCTCGTCACGCCGGACGGCGACCTGCGTTTCCAGATCCAGGCACGCACACAGGTACGCGCCGATATCGAGCTCCCCGAGGGCGAAGCCGCGACAATCTCCCCGATGGTACGCCGCATGCGCCTCGTCGTGCGCGCAGAGGCGCCTCGCCTCAATGTGGGCCTCTACGTGCAGCTCGGCTTCGCGCCCGGTGACCTCGACCCCGCGGCGCCGAATATCGTCCGCGACGCGGTCATCACCTGGACGCCGTCCCCGGCCTTTCGTCTGCGCGTCGGCCAGACCAAGGTCCCCTTCAACCGCGAGCGTTCCGTGTCCTCGTCGGCGCTGTCCTTCGTCGATCGCTCGATCGTCAACGGCGAGCTCACCCTGGACCGCGACATGGGCCTCCAGTTCCTCTTTGACCAGCTCGACGGCGCCGGCCACCTCGGCCTGCAGCTCGGCGTCTTCGGCGGAGACGGGCGGAACGTCCCGAACACAGACAACGGTCTCTTGTACACCATGCGTCTTGAATATAAGTTGAACCCCAAAGATGACACCTACTCCGAGGTAGACCTCCGCGACGACCGGTCAAGACCTCTCTTCGCGATGGCGCTCGGCGCCGGCTACAACCACAAGGCGCGCCGCAGCCGCTCGACCATCGGCAGCTTCCTCCCCGGAGACCTCCACGCAAACCTCCTACACGGCGAGTTCGACCTCATCTTCAAGTACGAGGGCTGGTCCATCCAGGCCGAGGTCCTAGCCCGCCGCTCGACGGAGGAGACCGGGAACTATGTCGACGCCGACGGCAACGACGCCGTGTCCGGGTTCCGGAACGGTTTCGGCTGGTTCGTAGCCGTCGGGCACGCGTTCGACGCCAAGTACTTTGTAGGCCTGCGCTACGCCGAGCTGCGGCCTTTGGGCGACGCCAGCACCCTGAAGACGCAGCACGTGCTCCGCGCCACGGGCGGCTGGTTCATCGCGAGACACGCGCTCAAGGCCCAGATCGACTACGGCTACCTCTTCGGCGAGGGCTTCGGCGGCGGTCGCCACGAGGTGCGCCTCCAGACCCAGGTCTTCTTCTAATAACCTGGCGACTGAACTCCAGCGACCGCTTGTCCCCCTAGGTACGCGGACGCCCACGTCCGCTTGGCCAAGACTCTCCTAATTCCCATGCCCGTAGCGGGCGGGGACGCCCGCGGACCGTGGAATAGCCAATGAATTCAGCCGGTACGCGGACGCCCACGTCCGCTTGGCCGACGCAGGAATTCAGCCGGTCCGCGGGCCCCTAGGAGAACGGGCATCCCGCGAACCGGCTCCATTCCTACGCCCGTAGCTCTCACCAGACCTTCCCGCGAATCAAGTCGTTCGACTTCGGGATGGCCCTGCTAGACCGCGGCTTGATGCATGTGCCGTGAGGCGTGCGCGCGTAGCTTCGGCTTGGAGGCGCGATGCAAGCTGAACAACCCACGACCGACATGAACGAGCCCATGGCAGCACTGAAGACTGAACTCTCGCATCTGAATGCAGGACAACGCGCTATGGTTGTCGACTTCGCGCGCCGGTTGCGGAAGGCGAGCAGCCTCATGTTGCCAGACGTTCTAGAAGGCGCTGAATACGAGGCTTGGCTCGACCGCGTCGGAACTCGTTCGACTCAAGAGTTGGGACAAGTGCGACAGCGGCTGATTGACGCGGGGATCACGCCCGACGGTGATTTCCCGCATAGCGAGTGGCCTGGGGATATGGCGCCCTCCTCGAAGACGAGCGTTACAACTTGACGTTGCCGCGTATGATTGTCGGCGCGGGTCCATCTGGCAGCGGCAAGAGCACCCTATTCCCCATGTTCGACCTATGTTCGACGGCCTTTAATGTCGATGACCGCGCGGCAGCACTTCACGGCGGCTACGTCGGAGTTACGCCGGTGCTGCGCAGGCAGGCTCAACTTGAGTGCGAATTCTTCATCGCGAACCAGATTGCGACCGGCGTTTCGTTTGCGGTGGAGACGACTCTACGTTCCGATGCCGCGTTGAGGCAGGTCGTCTCTGCCCGTTCTGCTGGATTTGCGACGATGCTCATCAATGTGTGCGCTGGTAACGTCGAGGACAACATTATGCGTGTTGCGCGCCGCGGTGCTCTGGGGGGCCACTCAGCTCCCGAGTCTGAAATTCGTGACATCTACACCAAGTCGCCTCCCGAATGCTGTTCGATGCCGCCGACCTATTTTGACACATCCGAGCCATGGCACGCGCCACGGAAGGTCGTTGAACTACGAAACGATCATGTGCGGATTGTTGCGCCGACACCCGCCTGGGTCCCCGATGTCTGGAAGGCCTAGACTGTAGGTCGCTGTCTACAAGAGGGACTTGACGTCCGACTCGAGGGCCGCGCTGGATCTTTCCGCGGTCGCCACGGAGAAGGCCTCGTAGGGGCGGGGCTTGTCCCGGCCCTAAACCTTCCGATTGAAATCAAGCTATTAGTCCCCGCCCGCCTCCCCAACATAGGAATGTAGCATAAGGTACGGAGTTACATGGGGTTTTAGCCGGTCCGCGGGCGTCCCCGCCCGCCTCCCCGACGCAGGAATTCGGCCCCCCCCTACTTCAGCGGAGTCGTCCCATCACGCGTCAGCAGCGCGCCGTAGAGATCCGGCCGCCGGTCCCGAAAGAACCCCCATGAAGCCCGCGTCTTACGGACCTCATCCAGATCAAAGGTGTGGACCAGGATCTCGTCACCGCTGAGCCCCGATTCCGCCACCAAGGCGCCCAGCTCGTCCGCGATAAAGCTCGCCCCATGAAAGTGGATGGCGTCCTCGGTACCCCAGCGGTTGGACGCGATGACCGGCACGCAGTTCGAGACCGCGTGTCCCTGCATCGCCCGCTGCCACGGCCCACAGGTGTGCAGATCCGGCTCAGCGGGCTCGGTCCCAATAGCCGTCGGGTAGAACAGAAGCTCCGCCCCGGCGAGCACCATCGCGCGCGCAGCCTCGGGATACCACTGGTCCCAGCAGATCCCGACGCCAATCGCGGCGTAGCGGGTCCGCCACACACGAAAGCCGGTATCGCCGGGGGCGAAGTAGTACTTCTCCTCGTAGCCCGGGCCATCGGGGATGTGAGATTTCCGATAGTTTCCAAGGATCTCGCCGTCAGCGTCGACCACCGCGAGGCTGTTGTAGAAGGCCTGGCCGGCCTTTTCAAAGTAGCTGACGGGGATGACAACCCCGAGCTCACGCGCGAGCGCCTGCATCTCCGCGATAATCGGGTGACCTTCGAGAGGCCGCGCGAGGTCGAAGAACGCCGGGTCTTCCGTTTGTGGGAAGTAAGGCGTCTCAAACAGCTCGCTCGGCAAGATGATTTGAGCACCACGCGCCGCCGCGTCGCGAATGGCAGACACGACCTTCGCGACATTGGCCTTGGGGTCCGTCCCAAACGACAGCTGGATGGTTGCAACCGAAACTGAATGGCTCATTGGAGGGCCTCCTCTTTTGAACAGCAATGGAGCGAACCGCCGCCCGTCAGCAGGTAGTTCGCGCGGATAGGCGTGATGCGCCGCCCAGGAAATAGTTCGCCGAGGGCACGGCAGGCCGCGTCGTCATAAGGCGTACCATAGACCGGCACCAGCACGGCCTCGTTCGCGATGAGAAAGTTCATGTAGCTGGCAGGCAGCACGCTGCCATCAATAGGGTGCGTCACAAGCCCGGGCGACGGGATGACGCGCACGTTCTCGCGCCCAAGGCTGGCTTCAAGGTCGGCGCGGATGGCCAGAAGCCTGTCCGTATGCGGGTCATCGGCCCCGCTGGGGCGCATCGCCACCGCGACTCCCGGAGCGATGAAACGCGCGATGTTGTCCACGTGGCCGTCTGTGTGGTCGTGGTGAAGGCCCTTATCTAGCCAGACGACCTGTTCAACACCGAACATCTCGGCCAGGGCCTTCTCCGCGACCTTCTCGGTCCACCCAGGATTGCGGTTGGGGTTCAAGACGCACTCGCGGGTGGTCAACACGCGCCCCGCCCCATCAAAGTCAAGGGAGCCCCCCTCCATGATCCAAGCGTTCGAGGAATAAGGAACACCCGCGATGGTGGCGATACGCTTACCAATCTCGGCATCCCCATCCATGAGGTACTTGCCACCCCAACCATTCCAGGCACAGAGCAGCGCCTCGGCGGTGCCCTCACGCCCGACGCCAAAAAACGGCCCCGTGTCCCGCAGCCAGATGTCCCCGTAGGGCAAAGCGTGGGTGCGAATCTGCCCGCTAGCCGGGACCTCGCTCGTCAGCTTCGCACCAGCATCAATGAGCGCCGCGAGAGGCAAGTCGTCGCCCGGCGGCATCAGAAACTCGACCGCCTCGCCAGCAGCAGCCGTCGCGACCGCGAAGGCCGCGACACAGCGCTGTGCCCCGGCCAGAGGCTCGCCCCACTCATCCTCGTTCCAAGGCCACGCGAGCCAAATGGCGCGATGCCGGTTCCACTCGGGCGGGACAAAAACTGGGGACTGCGGCTGACTCATGGCTATCCTCTCGCTAGCGGTGACGCGTCCCGCGGATACCACCGGGGCCCCGGATTCAGCAAGGTTCTCTCGCCGCAAAACACCGGAAGCTATCACGGCTACCAACCCCGCGCGGGGCCGGCACACGAGCCTTACCGCATTCCGTCGGCCCCGTGGCGTTCGAGCCACTCGCGGAGAGCCGCGTTGATACGGGTTTGCCAGCCCGAGCCATCTGCCTTGAACGCATCGAGGACGTCGTTATCGAGGCGCAAGGTCGTGGATGTCTTGTCGCTTCCAATGGGGCGTCCTCGCTTCTTGCGCCACGCGTTCACTGCGCCCGCGAGCTCTTCCGCAGTCGCGGGACGGTCGTCCTCGTCCTGTCCGTCCCACACGAAGTGGGTCTGAGGGGGAGCCTTCTTTCCAGCCGCGACGATCGCGTCACGGGTTAACATCGTCTTCGATCCAGGCATGATAAACCTCCGACTCGGTTTGGCTTGCGTAGCGAAAGCTCACGACACGAACGGTTTCGTCTCGTTCGAGATGGACGAGCGACAGCACGGTGAGTCGCTCCATGACGTAGCTTATCGACTGTGTCCTCTCCTCACCGTTCCGAATCACCGCGATGTCGAGGCGATAACGGGACTGTAAAACCCAGCCCGCGTCAGCGAAGTCCAGACCATGTTTTGCGAGGTTTTGTTGCCGCTTGGCCTCGTCCCATGTGAGCTTCGTATCCATGGATATATCGTAGTAACAAGAAAGCATCGAGGTCAAGATTGCGGTGCTATCGTCTGATTCCGTCTTTGGAGAACTTGAGCTGTCGGCGCTTCTTTTGCTCGCGGAGGACGCTGAACTGGCGCTCGATACGGGCGGCGAGGCGCGCGTCTTTGGCCACGATACCGGCTTCGCAGAGTCTTTGTATTCCGAACTGTTTTGTAGGGGCGGGCTTGTCCCCGCCCTTCTTGGAGAAGGCCTCGCCGTGGCTTGTCCCCGCCCTTCTTGGAGAAGGCCTCGTAGGGGCGGGGCTTGTCCCCGTCCGAGCTTTTCCATGCAAATTCAGTATGTTATGGCCGGCTATCGCGGGTCGGCGCGGTGACCGGCCCCTACTTGCGCCAGCAGGTAAGCGACTTCGTGTGCGCAGTCTCGGTGCATGGCGCGAAAAACGGGTCTTGAGCCGTCGCCCACAAGTTTGGCCGTGGGGTGCCGACCTCGCCCCCGACGCGTTGTATGCCGACGTCACCGGCTTGCCGATTTTCCAGCAGGCGCGCCAAAGCCAGCGGCGCACGCCACGACCGCAGCCTTGACCGAATCCGTCGTAGAAGACGCCGCCGAGGGGTCCAAAGACATCACGGCGCATCCGGCGTGATGACACGGGTCGCTGCGGCCACGAAACGCTCACCCGCTGTGACCCATAGACCGCGCACGAACAACACGCCGAGGACCGTCGCCGCGATGCCTGTGACCCAGACAATCGTGGGGACGATAAACGCGACCTCATATCCTTCAAGGTCCACTGGCAGCAATGAGAAGGTCCCGCTGCTGAACCATTGAGGGGTGAGCAGGAGCGTGTAGACAGCCATGGCGATGACCGCCGCGCGTTCCGAAAACACGATGACCAGGAACAACGTTGCGACCAAGATCCGCTGTTGGGTTGCGGCCTCTCCGAGAGAAAGGATGGAGCCCCGGATTAAGTCAAAGAGCTGTGCGACGACCGCGAATGGAGCCCCGAGAATTTGCGCCAGTCCATCGCCTTTGCCACCCGCCAGTTGCGCGTGCTCGAGCCCAAGGGACGCGAGGGAACTCGGCGCCAAGAAGCCGATTCCGAGCAGGAAGAGCGCGCAAGTGGCGATCACCTTTCGCCAACCGGTGGTGTCGCGCCGGACCCGCCATAAAATCATGAGCCCCGCCAAGAACAGCAGCGTGGTCGCCCCAGTCTCAATGATATGGGTGAAGGCGCCTGACGTGTGAGAGCCGACCGCGCTGCCGGCCGCGAAGGCTGCCGTGGTTTGTGCACGGTCATTTGCGAGTACATTCTCAGCCACAAGTCGCAGACTTTGCAGTGTCAAGACGGCGGCCGCGCCGTCGCTGGGGGGGAGGTCAACATACGCGCGAAAACCCTCGCGCTGCGGGCCCCAGCCCTCCAACGTCGCGCCGCCAGCGAATGTGTTCCAGCCTTGGGATGGCGCTATTCCGGTATACGCGAGGGCCTCGCCCCGGAAGTTTTCGCGGGTGAGACGCAGATCTAGAAGGGCACTGATCGTCGCTTGTGTCGACACCGGAAATCCCGAGGTCTTGTTGATGGCCACCGCGCATGCTTGTGAGCCAGGACCGAACGGCAGGGCATTGGCACCGCGACCAGCCAAGGCCGCAGGCGTTTCGTTGTCGCACTCTATAGGCCATGCCTTTGACGCGACGACCTCTGCCTTCGCGACATCACCGCCAACGGCGTCGATCGCAACATCATAAACCATGGTCTCAACATCCAAGATCGCCATCGCCGAAGAAGCGGTCGTGGCGACCAAGTTTTCCGCGAAAACCACGAGGAGACCCATAAGTACCGCGACCGTGCCAATGCACCTCACGGGATATGCGCGCCAAGAACTACTGCTCCAAAACTTCAACCACGCCATGATGCCTCCTTAGGAACTGCGTCTTTGGCTCGTCTCGTGGTCATATCCAAGATGCGAGCCTATCTGTTAACGATGGGAACGGAACTCTTCAACTCGATGCACCAACTATCGAGCAACATCGATGATTGTGCAAGCCGACCCAAAGACCCCCACCTAATCGGTCAGAGCACTGCGGCCCCCCGTAGCGGGGGGATGAAACGCGTCAGGGATGAGCTCTTGCCCGTGGCAAAAATGCTCGTCATGCTGTCGGAGGCGTTTGAAGGCGATGAACATCATTGCCCACCAGACGGCGTTGGCCCCAAACTTTCCGGAAGGGAGTTGCCCACCGGCGAGATCATCTTTCATGACGGCATAGGCTTCTTCGCTCTTGCCACCGCGGTCGCGATGCCAGTGGATGAGGACCTCGCCGGCATCGAGCAGCAATAATTGCTAGACATCTGCTTACGACAATGCTTAGCGTCGGTCTTCAATGTAGCATGAAATTGCGATGGCAGGCGACCGTTCGTATCTGCCATACACCGGTGAAATCATACATATTTCAATGGAGCATTCGCGGCGATGATAAAACAGATGAAAGTAGCGGTCCTTGGTCGTCCAGTATCACGCCAAATCGTCGCGACCGTCAGCGCCCTTGGCGTCGTGCTGGCCTTCGGTGGTTGTAAGAAGACACCGCAGCGCGCGCAAACCGAGCAACTTGCTGTGCCGATGGCCGAGACCGCGGCGGCGCCGATCCCAGGGCAGCCTCCTGCACCGAGCCCGGCGATACCCAATCCGACGACGGCGGCGGAGGTCGCACCTGCGCCAAAGACCGACTCGGATGACGCGCAGAGAGAGCCCGTCCTCATTCCGATCACCCATGTTGCAGTGGTGGGCGGGCGCTTTACGGGCAGCGCCCCAGCGGCTCAGGGGATTCCACCTTTGACCCTGACCTTTACCGAGCCGAACGATAACGTTCGAAGGGAAGCGCAGCAGCATAATCTTAAGGGGTTGAAGCTCCACAAAAAGGACCGTGACGCCGCAATCCGAGAATATCGTCAAGCCCTCGCGACCTATCCCATGCACGAGTATGCGCGCTATAATCTCGCATGCGCGTTGGCGCTGGACGATGACCCGCGGGCCATGATGCTATTGAAAGAGCTCGCGGCCGCGGGCACCGAAACCTGTTTGAAGCTCGTGGCAGGTGCTCCAAAGGACTCAGACTTCAAGAAGCTCGCGAAAGACCCGGCCTTCGTGGCGTTGACAGACGCTGCCAAGGATTCGCTCAAGGCGGGGCACGTCGCCGACTTTTCTTTGTTGATGAACAAGCCCAGCGCCGGTCAGGCCCAAATCTTCGAGGTGCTGGGCGCGGGTCGATTTAGACTGACGGACCGCTTCCAAGTGACGTGGGCTGAACCCACGCTTGTCTACGGGATAAAGGTCGGGTCTGAGGAGTGCGATCGGGTCGCTGTCGCTAGATTTGCCGGTAGTGAGCCGATGCACGTCTTCGGACACAGAGACTTACCAAAACCCATCATGGCGACCTCCGTCGAGCTGTTCTTCGGACCTAAAGGTCCCAACTCCCATGAATGCATTAATGAGGCTATGGAGATCTCTATCTTCGGCTCATCCCTCAAGCCAAGCCCCAACGACCATCCGAGAGACGACATCTACCAACCGCCGGACAAGTTAGAGCTGCGTCTTGGAAGCGACGGCCTAGTGCAAAACTCCGGTTTCCCTGCGGTGTCAGCTGACGGGCGCCTCGTGGCCTACCTCAATAGACGCGACTCTGCAGTGTATCCAGAGACGGACTCTGAAACGGTGTGGTTATATGTGATTGACAGTGTGTCAAACAAACCACGATTTAGCCAAGGAATTAAAGATTACATCGAAGAAGAAAAAGAAGAAGGAGAAGGAGAAGACGAAGCTCAGTTCCGCTTCAACGACGAGGCCCAGATCCGCTTCAACATCTCTCTGGCCCTCAAAAAGCTGCGGGAAGCGAGCAATGAATGGATCCCCATGCGCTGGGAAGGCGCGGCCCTTAACATCACGCACCAAGGAAAACCTGTGCAGTTCCTCGCCGCGTTGGAGGGAAACGATATGCGGGTCGTTGATTTCTACGGTGAGCTCCTCTACGAAAAAGCCCAGCCACGGTGGACAGATCCGCCGAAGGCCATGGTCGATCCGGAGGGGAATTGGCCCGTGTGGCAGACCCATGACACGGTATGGATAGATCCCGATTTCCGGACCCTGCTCTATAAGAGTTACTTTAAGACCTCTATCTGTGCCGGCGGCGAGCACTACATCCATCACGCGATGCCGCTTAGGCTGCCCTCGCCTTAGATGGTGTGGCCAAAACCCAAGCCAGTTCCAAGCCTTCCGCAGGTCGACAAGCGGCTGAAGCGTACCCCGACTCGCTACCTCATCTAGTACTAGAGATCGCTAATTCGTTCCGGGTTCCCAAGGCGTTTCATGTTGCGGCGTGAGCACCCAGCCGAACTGCTCGACCAGCACCACGACCAAGCGGTCCTTGGTATCCCGAAACGGCGTCGG